>Ga0272444_10001131_pt1 | contig 26341 bp, 20 predicted proteins | sample SSMForm13_FD_201033 | JGI IMG/M metagenome (GOLD analysis project Ga0272444, IMG submission 201033) | Marine sediment archaeal communities from Little Sippewissett salt marsh, Falmouth, MA, United States - SSM-Form-13 | ecosystem: Environmental > Aquatic > Marine > Wetlands > Sediment ...
GTCGGCAACTACGGCGAGATCTACGAACGCCACTTGGGTCCCACAGGCCTCGACATCCCAAGGGCTAACTCGCTCAACGACCTGTATATCGACGGTGGCTTGATCTACTGCCCCGCTTGGCGGTAGGCAGAGCGCTTCTGGTCGGCTGAGTATTTGATGAGTACAGCCTGCACATCGTAGGCTGTACTCACTTCTTCCCCCAGGAGACTGCCCCATTGGCCGAGAAACCGACCGGTAGAACCGCGACATCGTCATCGATTCCGCTATGGCGCGACGTTCGCGTCCTGCGTGTGGCCGGCCAGATCCTCTTCGTCCTGGTCATCGCCGCCGGAATCTGGTGGCTGATGAACAACCTTCAGACGAACCTCGACAAGTCGGGTCTGAACATCGGATTCCGCTTCCTCGGGGACACGGCCGGATTCCCGATCTCGGAGGGGATCGCCTACAACCCGACCGACGTCAACGGATACGCGTTCTGGGTCGGCATCGTCAATACTCTTCGAGTCGCCGTGATCGGCATCGTCCTGGCAACCGTCATCGGCACTGTCATCGGGGTCGCCCGCCTGTCGACCAACTGGCTCGTTCGGAAACTAGCCACCCTCTACGTCGAGACCATCCGCAATATCCCGCTGCTCGTTCAGTTGTTCTTCTGGTACTTCGCAGTGATGCTGACCGCGCTGCCGCTGGTCGGCGACAGCATCCGCCTCCCCGGGTCGATCTTCCTGAGCCGTCGAGGCCTGTACATGCCTTGGCCAGTAGTAACAGAGTCATCCGGCGTGTGGACGTGGTACCTCGTCGGTGGGGTGGCACTCGCCGTAGCCGTCTACGTCATTCGTCGAATCCAGCTCAAACGAGCCGATCGCCCGGGATTCCCACTGATCTGGGCCGCCGTCGCGCTGCTCGGCGTTGGGATCGCCGGGTGGTTCCTCACACCGGGTAGTCCGTTGGCCTTCGACATTCCGGTGCTGAAGCGCTTCAACTTCGAGGGCGGAATGTGGCTCTCGACATCGTTCCTGGCACTGATCATCGGCCTTGCGACCTACACCGGCGCGTTTATCGCCGAGATCGTTCGGGCGGGGATTCAGGCGGTCGGCAAAGGGCAAACCGAGGCGGCGAAGGCCCTCGGTCTGAAGAAGGGGCTGGTTCTGCGTTTGGTTGTCCTCCCCCAGGCGTTGCGTGTGATCATCCCTCCGGTGACCAGTCAGTATCTCAATCTTACGAAGAACTCGAGCCTGGCGATTCTCATCGGCTACTACGATCTACTGAATGTCGGGACGACCATCTTCAACCAGACCGGGCGCGCCGTCGAGATGATCCTGTTGATCATGGCCAGCTACATGTCAATGAGCCTGCTTACCTCGCTGGTGATGAACATCTACAACCGTCGCATGAAGCTGGTGGAGCGATGATGCGTGCCGATCCTCCTCGAGACACATCGGATCAGCACGTTGATGAATCGCCCCCCACTCATCCCGGCAATTCATCCGGGTGGGCCGGGGGTGGCAAGAACGGCTGCGCGGTCAGCAAGGAACTCCCTCCCCCGACGGAGCGGATCCCCGTCCTTCGGTGGCTTAAGCAGAACCTCTTCAGCAGTTGGCCCAATGCAATCTTGACGCTCGCAGCAACAGCGTTGATCGTAGCTGTGGTGTACGGACTGGGTCGATGGGCCCTGACGGAGGCTCGATGGGAAGTCATCCCGGCCAACCTGAAGCTTCTGTTGGTCGGAACATATCCCGCTGGGCAGCTGTGGCGCGTGTGGGCGATCCTTTACTTCCTCGGCCTTCTGACGGGCTTCGCCGCCGGGCGCCGGCGAGGGCTAGTCCGCCGGATCTCCCTGGTGGCCTGCGCTGCATCGATCGCCCTCGCAGTTCTGCCGTTCCCGCTCGTCACGCGAGGATGGTTGCTCGGCTGTGCCGGCGCGATCGCCGCAGGGTACGGGCTTGGACAGCTCGCGAAGCTCGCTCGAGAGCGTCGCTGGATCCGACGCGTCGAGACAACTCTCTGGATCCTCTCGTTCCCCGTCAGCCTCATTGTCCTAAACGGGGTCGGGGGTTTCCTCCCCGTCATTGCCGGGCGAAACCAGTGGGGTTTCATGCTCAATCTGCTCGGCGCGGTCGTAGGGATCGGCCTTTCACTTCCGTTGGGGGTGTTGCTGGCTCTCGGACGGAGGAGCAAGCTTCCCGCCATCCGCATCGTGTGCACGGCGTACATCGAGCTGATCCGAGGAGTCCCGTTGATCAGTCTGCTGTTCATGGCGAGCATCATGCTGCAGCTGCTACTGCCGGACAGCTTCCGTCCCGATTTGGTGATCCGCGCGATGCTGACGATCACCCTCTTCTCCGCTGCGTACATGGCGGAGAACGTGCGCGGAGGGCTGCAGGCAATCCCCAAAGGGCAGTACGAGGCGGCGTACGCCGTCGGGCTGAACGGGGCGCTGACGATGATCCTCATCATCCTCCCGCAGGCCCTGCGAGCGGTCATCCCGGCGATTGTCGGCCAGTTCATCGCCCTGTTCAAAGACACGACGTTGTTTGGATTCATCGCAATCCTCGAGCTGCTCAACATCTCGCGTAGTGTGTTGGGCAACCTTGAATGGCGGGGGAGGATCTTCGAGCTGTACGTCTTCATCGGTGTGGTATTCTGGCTCTTGTGTTACTCGATGTCGTATGTGAGCCGCAGGATTGAGAAGTCGCTGGGCGTAGGAGAGCGTTAGGAGGGAAGCGGTTTGTCCGTGACGAAAGACGAAGGGATCATCATCTGCCGCGAGGTTCACAAATGGTACGGGGACTTCCACGCGCTGCAGGGCATCAGTCTCACCATGCAGAAGGGCGAGGTCGTGGTGATCTGCGGTCCGTCCGGATCCGGCAAGTCGACGTTCATCCGCACCATCAACCGTCTGGAAGTGCACCAGCGGGGACAGATCATCGTAGACGGTGTCGAGCTGACTCACGACTTGCGCAACATCGAGACCGTTCGACGGGAAGTCGGCATGGTCTTCCAGCAGTTCAATCTGTTCCCTCATCTCACCGTGAGGCAGAACATCACCCTCGCGCCGGTCTGGGTCCTCAAGATGAAGCGAGCAGAGGCGGACGCTGTGGCCATGCAGCTCCTCGAACGGGTCGGCATCCCGGAACAAGCGGACAAGTTTCCCGGGCAGCTCTCCGGCGGTCAGCAGCAGCGGGTCGTCATCGCAAGAGCCCTTGCAATGAAGCCGAAGATCATGCTCTTCGACGAACCGACTTCGGCGCTCGACCCGGAGATGATCAAGGAAGTCCTCGACGTGATGAAGGAGCTGGCGCTCAGTGGGATGACGATGATCGTCGTGACCCACGAGATGGGCTTCGCCCGCGAGGTGGCCGATCGGATCATCTTCTTCGACTTCGGCCAGCTGATTGAGGAGAACACCCCGGAGGAGTTCTTCCACAACCCGCAGAGCGAGAGGACGAAACTCTTCCTGTCGCAGATCCTGCACTAGGAGCGCCGGCCCCATCGAGTCGCAGCACGCAGGCAGATCCCCGCGACCTGCGTCCCGAGAGCCCGCCGGTCGGCGTCGAGTGAGATTCCTACGGGTCAGTGCACTCGAAGCGGAAGTGCAACCGGAACGACAGGCCGAAGCAGGAGCGCGTCTCGCCGACGGCGAGTGAAAGGTAGAGCTCGCCACACGGAATCGGACACGGCTCGTCGCAGACGACGGGTGCGGTCCACCAGCAGAAGCAACCCCAGCACGGGCGACATCGCTCCAGGATCCGCACGGGATAGGAGACGTCACCGTCGGTCGTCTCGGCGATGACCCAATAGTAACCGGGCTCGACGAGATACCCGCTCTCGTCGTAGAGGTCCCATTCCATGGCAAGCATTCGGCTCTTGGGACCGTCGGGATACGTCACGGAGCGAACGACTGCTCCGTCCCACGCCTCGACCCGCCAACCGTAGATGCGCGGGGACACGGTCGTGTCGTGAAAGACGAAGTAATCGACTGGGGCAACAAGCGTGAATTCGATCGTCTCGTTCGACTGGAACGTGAGGTAGCAGATCGGCTCCGTCGACTCCCCGCACCCGCACTGCGCCCACCCTCCGACCGACACCGCAATGACAAGACACAACGCAATCCATCCAGCGGATCTCATTGAGGCACCTCCCCTTTCCGAGCCCTTTGAACGTGATGCACAACACCGATACTTTGCACGGCGAACCTACACACGAAGACGCAACGGGTTCCCGGATCGGCCAGGACCAAAGCCTCGCCGGAAAGCCCGGAGTACGGAGCCGGCGCTTGCGGGACCTCTGCCGGCGTGCCTCCCCGAAGACGGCTTCCCGCTTCCACGAGAAGAGCACTCCCCCGACGACCGCGCCCAAGTCCGGGGGAGCACGGCCGACGATCGTCATCCATACGGTCACGTCGCTACGATCAGCCGTGACGGCGAGTTCCTCGCCTGCTACGATTTCTCTCTCGGGTTGGGCGCCATCACCGGCACGGACCTCACCGGGACCGGCACGCCGAACCTGCTCGTTGAGCGCCACTCCGGCGGCGCGCACTGCCGCCACTACGACTCCTTCTGCGAGCTGGATGACGAACTGACGCCGGGCGGGAACCGCCAGCGCTGGTTCGAGAACCTCGACGGCGACGGAGTCTACGAGTCCACCGACGACAACGATTCGTTCGCCTACGAGTACTGCGCCCACGCGGGCTCGCCGGCGGTGAAGGTCATCCTCGTCTACCGAAGCGAGGAACTGGCCTACGTCCCCGCGAGTTGTGCTTTCCCGAAGCTGTACCGAGAGGAGATCGAGAGGGACACCGCGGCGGCCGAGCACTCATTGCGGAGCCCCGGGCACGGCGGGTGGCACAAGGCTTCGAAGAGCGGCGTGCTGCCGCTGGTCCTCGACTACCTCTCTTCGGGCCGGATCGCGGAGGGGTGGCCGGCACTCGACCGCTACTGCGCGTGTTCGGACCGCGAGGCGTTTCGCGAGGAGATCCGGGCGATCGCGTCCGCGAGTTGGTCGTCTGCTCTTCCGTCCGGTGCCGATTCGTTACAGCAGCCGGAATCGTGGGGCGCCCTACTCGGCGTTCTTCAGGCACGCGATCGCGATCTGGACGTCGTCGTGCGCAGCGTCACCGTTCAGCTCCTTCAGAATCTTCATCGGGCGGGCGATCCCCGTCTGTCGGGCAATCTCGGCCACACGCTGGAACAGCGCGCCGTCAACCCAGGGCTCGGGCGACGTCAGCCCCTTGTCGTTGATGTAGTCGAGCAGGTACTTGCGTACGATGCCGGGCCGCTTCTCGATCACCGCGGCGACATCGGACACCGATTCGCCTCGGTCAAACCGGCCGTAGGCGACGCCCCGTACGATATCGACGGTCGATTGCGGACCCTTGCGGGTCCGGGACGAGTGCTTATCCACTCCTCGCGAATGCTTCCGCATTCGCGAAGGCTTCGGGACAGACCTGATGGTGGGATCCACATCGAGATCGAGATCGTGGCTGCGGGCGTGCTCACGAATCGTCGCGACAAACCGATCACCGTACTGCTTGGCCTTGTTCTGCCCGACACCGGCCACCTGCAAGAACCCCTCGATCGACGACGGACGACGACGAGCCATGTCGCGGAGCGCCGCATCGTCGAACACGATGTACGCGGGGACGTCCTTCTCCCTTGCGATCTCGCGGCGCAGCACGCGGAGCGTGTCGAACAACCCGCGATCTACACCAACCCACGAGTCGTCGGCGGCCCGTTTGGGGGAGCGCTCGGCCGGTCTTAGCAACCGCGGCGTCTCGTTCCCGCGGATCACGCTCCAGCCGCGATCGGTGATCGCCAGGATGTTGTACTCACCTCGCTTCTCGAGGTAGCCCTGCCCGACGAGCTGCTCGATCCAGTCGCGCACAAGCCGCTTGGTGTGCTCCGAGAGGAGGCCGTACGTCGACAGCTCGTCGTGCCCTCCTTCGAGGATCCGCTGGTCGCGCGATCCGATCAGTACTCCCGCGGTGTAGTCGGCACCGAAACGTTCGTCGAGCCGGAAGACGCAGGAGAGGATCTTCTGCGACGCAACGAGCGCGTCGGCGGCAAGTTCCAGATCGCCGAAGCAAACGTCGCACGCGTTGCAGCTCTCGCCGCCCAGGTCCTGCCCGAAGTACTGGAGGATCGCACGATGGCGGCAGGTCACACCGGACGTGTACGCAGCCATGTCGCCGAGCTTGGCAAGCCCGATACGACGAGACTCCTCCGAGTCGGAGCGCTCGATCAGGTACTTCCACGTGCCGTAGTCTCCCGACCCGTGGAGGAGGATGCACTCGGCATCGAGGCCGTCGCGGCCCGCGCGCCCGCTTTCCTGCTGGTAGTGCTCGAGCGACTTCGGCATTCCGGCGTGGATCACGGCACGGACGTTCGACTTGTCAATCCCCATCCCGAACGCGACCGTGGCGACAATCGTGTCGACATCCTCCGCGATGAACGCGTCCTGCGCTCGCTTTCGCTCCTCGGCGTTGAGTCCGGCGTGGTACGCCGCGACGTTGTACCCAGCAGCCCCCAAGCGGTCCGTGAGGTCATCGACGTCGGCGCGTCGAATGCAGTAGACGATGCTCGACTCGTTGCGATGCCGATCGAGAACGTCGACGACCTGGCGAACAACATCGACCCGCCGCTCGACGGCGTAGATCAGGTTCGGGCGGTCGAACGATCCGACGATCACCTCCGGATGATCGAGCTTCAGCTGCTTGACGATGTCGTCACGCACTTGCCTCGTCGCGGTGGCGGTGTAGGCGTGGATCGCGATCCTCGGGAAGACGTGCTTCAGCTCGCCGAGCTGCCGGTACTCAGGGCGGAAGTCATGACCCCACATGCTGACACAGTGCGCTTCGTCGACGGCAATGAACGACAGCGTCTGCTGCTTCAAGAACCGTAGGAATCCCTCCGTCATCAAGCGCTCGGGCGAGACGTAGAGAAGCTTCACGTCGCCGGCGCGGAGCCGCTCGACGACGTCGTCTTGCTCGGCCTCGGTCCGGCTGCTGTTCAGGCAGTCGGCGGCGACACCACACTCAACAAGCGCGTCGACCTGGTCCTTCATCAGCGAGATGAGGGGCGAAACGACAATCGCCATGCCGGGAAGACGAACCGCCGGGACCTGATAGCAGACGGACTTCCCGCCGCCGGTCGGCAGCACGACGACCGAATCGCGCCCCGCGACAACCGATTCGATCGCCTCGCGCTGCAGCGAGAGGAAGCTCTCGTACCCCCAATGGCGCTTGAGAATCTCGACGACCCGGTCCACGCGCTCACCACCCTCTCCGACGGCTCGCGCCGGGTTGACATGGTACCACGCGCGCCCCGCGCAACGCTACGCGTCGCGGAGAAGTGTCCGCGGTGCAGATCCTCCTGGTCGGAATCCTGTCGTTTGCGGATCGCGCGGCCCTGCGAGCCGCGTACGAGTTTCGGCGCCGGTTGACCGTACCGAAGCGCGGAACGGGCCTGGATACCGCGCTAGTGGAGGTAGATGTCGAGCAGGTCGCGAAGCATGGTGGCAGCAGACGGAAGAGGGGTCGGCTCGTCGATGATCGAAGTGATCGTCCCGAACAGGTCCGTTTCGAACGTGATTCCCATCTGCTTCGAGCCGAGCCGCCCGAACGGGTGCTCCCGAGAAAGCGACGCCGGGGCGACCCACAGATCGTATCCACCGTCCGCTCGCCGATCCGCGGTCGTCAGGAGCCGGACACGATGACCCAGGCTCTCCGCTCGGAGCCAGGCGAGATCGACCTCGCGGATGCCTGTCGTCCGGATCGCATCGATGTCCACGTCCAGGTCGAGCACGGTCTGCGCGAGGATGACAAGCTTCGCCGCCGCGTCCCATCCGTCGAGATCCCAGGCGCCGTCTCCCTCGAGGGCCCCGCTCGCGCGAGCCTCGTCGATCGCGGCCTCCCACGCAACACCGGCCGCCAACCGATCGAGGACGAAACCCGTGGTCAGGTTCGGCACAGCCTCGAGCTTGCGGATCTCCGCTCCGCGCAGGTCGCGCGCACCGAGTGCGATCGCCGGAAGCCCGCCGGCCACCGTTCCATCAAAGCGGAGCTGGACGTCCCGCTTCTCCGCGAGGGCGGTCAGCTCGCGGTACGCCATGATGATCGGTCCCTTGTTCGGCGTGCTGACGTGGAGCCCCCGTTCGAGCGCACGGCAAACGTGGGAGAGTCCCGGCTCGGCGCCCTCATCGAGATGGACGGAAGACGCCTCGCACAGCGCGTCGGCCCCGACCGTCTCGATCAGCTCCAAACCTGTCATGCCCGGGCGGCCGACTCTTGGAAGCTCCGCCACGCTGCCGCCGGAGCGCTTGATCTCATCGATCGCCGTGCCGTCAAGCCCTTTCGCCGAGACGGCCGCGCCGTGCGTGTCGGCCACGCCGACGATGCGGAACTCCAACCCATACCGAACGCGCAGTTCATCGCGTTTGTCCGCGATGAGTCGAGCGAACCGTCGACCGAGGTTGCCAACGCCCACAAGCAGCAGATCGACCGTCCGCCCGTTCGGCATCTCCGCTCTCCTCTCCCCCCCCAACGTACCTCACACAGGATACACCGGGAATCCGCTATCGCGCACCCGGGTAGGTTGCACGTCGTAGAACAGGCGAACGAAGAGTGGGGCGGCCACCAGAAGGAAGTGCTCGCGGAGCTGTGGTGGCCGCCATCCAAGGAGGACACGTTAGTACCCCCTCGAGGCGAAGCGTAGCGCCCGCCTTCGTGTGTGTCCTGGACATCGGGAACCGGGATTCAAGACACGCGTCCGGGCGCCTCAGAGACGCTCCAGTCCCGCACGCACTTGACGACCAAGCGGCGGGTATAATCGCCGCTTCATGAGTATCTTCCGTGGGTACGGCTTGCAGCTTCGCCGCTTCCAGACGAACGCGCGCCTCTACCTGTTGCACAGCTTTGCCAGCGGCTTCGGCCTCGGGATCCTCCGGCTCCTGTTCAACTTCTACGTCCTCTCACTCGGTCATGACCGCGCGTTCCTCGGGTTGCTGGTCGCGCTTCCTCCGATCGTGATCACAGCTGTGGCAATCCCTGTGGGGATGCTCGGGCACCGGATCGGATACAGATCAGTGCTGATCGGCGGTGCGGCGCTGATGATCGCTTCGCTCCTCGGAATCTCGGTTTCGACCGGGGTTATCGGCCTTGTCCTGTTCTCTGCGGCTCGAGGATTGAGTCGGACGCTTCTTCAGGTGAGTAGCGCGCCGTTCATGGCCGAGAACAGCGAATCGTCGGAGCGCACCCATCTGTTCAGTGTCCAATTCGCGACGCGGACGTTGGCAAGCTTCTTTGGGTTTCTCCTCGCGGGAGTTCTCCCGACGCTCTTCGCGCGGCTCCTCACCGTCGGCGTCGAGGATCCGACTGCCTACCGCGCGTCACTCTGGGTCGGCGCCGGGCTGTTCGCGTTGTCGATTCTTCCGCTGCTTAGGATGAAGAGCTTGGCCACGCCCAATCGAACCGAGCCCCGCCCGAGCCTGCGGGAGATGTTCCGTCCTCCGGGCCAGCTGATCCGTCTGTTCCTGCCGCAGGTGGTCATCGGATTCGGGGCCGGAGCGCTGGTCCCGTTCCTCAACGTCTTTCTGAAAGCGAAGTTCGGTCTCTCGGACGCGTTCATCGGCCTCCTGTTCGCACTCCAATCGGTGGTGATGGCCGCCGCAACGCTCGTCGGTCCTCTTCTGGCCGAACGATTGAAGCGCGTCCGTGCCGTGGTGCTGGTCCAGCTCCTGTCGATTCCGTTTCTGATCCTCCTCGGTTACGCGCCGCTCGTCTCACTCTCGGGGGTCGGATTCCTCGCCCGTGCCAGCCTGATGAACATGGCCAACCCGCTATACACGGCGTTCGCGATGGACGCGGTCAAGCCGGAGCGGCGTCCTACAGCAAGCGCCTTGATGCAGATGAGCTGGCAGGGAACGCGCGGCGTCAGCGCGTTGGTCAGCGGTCAGATCCAGGAGGGACCTGGCTTCTCGGCGCTGTTCCCGATCACGATAGGCTGCTACCTGTTCGCCTCGACCCTGATCTATGCGTTCTTCGTACAGAGGAAGCCGAATCCGGTGCAATAGCCAGCTCTTCGTGCCGAATTGGCAATGCTTGAGACGGATTCTGGAGAAGCGCGGCACAACGTGTGAGAATCCTCCATCATGCCCATCGAGGAGAGCGGATGAGATCGCCACGGCCGTCTGGGATGTTCGGGTTCAGTATCGTCTGGTTCGGGCAGGTCGTGTCGCTGCTCGGGACCGGGATGACCCAGTTTGCCCTGACGATCTGGGCGTGGCAGGTCACCGGCCAGGCAACCGCCCTCGCGTTGGTCGGCTTCTTCGGGTACTTCCCGCGAATCATCCTCACACCACTCGCCGGCGCGCTTGCCGATCGCTGGAACCGCAAAGCACTGATGATCGCGAGCGACCTGGCCGCCGGCCTGGCAACGATCGCAGTATTCATCCTGTACAAGATGGGTACACTGCAGATCTGGCATCTGTTCGTTGCCGCGGCGTTTTCCGGCGCGTTCGGCTCGTTCCAGTTCCCCGCGTACCAAGCGTCGATCTCCCTGATGCTCCCGAAGGAGCAGTACACACGGGCGAACACGATGCTCGGACTCGCCCACTCAATCTCGTCCGTCTTCGCCCCGATGGCCGCCGGTGCACTGCTCGCATTCATCGGAATCGGCGGGATCATGACGATCGATATTGTCACATTCTCGTTCGCGGTTGGAACGCTGTTGATCGTGGCTATCCCACAGCCGGCAGCGCATCACGTCGCGGCCGCGAAGAAACGCAATCTCCTCTCCGATTGTCTCTTCGGGTTTCGGTACGTCGGTGCGAGCCGCAGCCTCACCGGTCTGCTCTTTCTCTACTTCGCGTTGAACTTCCTGATGACGTCGAGCAGCGCCGTGCTTTCGCCGATGATCCTCGCACGGACCGGGGACAACGAGCTGATACTCGGAACGGTGCAGATGCTGTTCGGGATCAGCGGAATCATCGGCGGTGCTTTGGTCAGCATCTGGGGAGGGCCCAAACGGAAGATGCTCGCGTTGTTTGTCGCAATCCTCGTGACCAGCCTCTTCGGCCACGTCGTCCTCGGGGTCGGTCGCAACCTCGCCGTCTGGGGAGCCGGGGCGTTCCTGACGACGCTGTTGCTGCCGATGGGGAACGGGGCGAGCCACGCGATCTGGCAGTCGAAGATCCCACCACACCTGCAAGGGCGCGTCTTCGCGGCGCGGATCCTCATCGGGCAGATCGGGGGAGCGATCGCACTTCCGCTCGCCGGCGTCCTCGCCGACCGGGCGTTCGAACCTTTGATGAGCGGCACGAGTACACTGGCTCGAGTCCTCGCGCCTCTCGTAGGGAGAGGCCCCGGTGCCGGTATGGGCCTGATGTTTGTGTTATTCGGCCTGCTCGGTGCTGCCGGCGCTGTCCTCGGGTACGCCTATCGGCCAATCCGCGAGATCGAACGGATCCTTCCCGATGTCGACGCGCACGATCCCGCGGAACCTGACGCACCGGCTACCACGTGACCAAGAAGCCAAAGTCGAGCGACGTCACGCCAATGCCGAGAACGTAGTCCGTCCCCATGCTGAACTCCATGCTCGGCGTGAACTCGATCGACATGTCGAATGTGAACTTGCCGACGTCGAACAGATGTACACTGTTTTCATCGAAGAAGACAGCCGCCTCGAAGTCAAACGGTCCGCAACAGGCATCCTCATCGGCCTCGATCTTGTACATCTCCCAGTAGTCGCCGAGGATCCCGGGCTTCGAGACGAAGTCGCCCCAGAACGAGATCGCGGTGAACTCGACGTTGCCGACATCGCACACGAGCTTGAAGCCGTCGAAGTGGAGTGCTTCGAAGGTCAGATTGCCACTCGTCTCGACCCCGACGTAGAGCTCAACGCAGACGGCCGAGAAGTCGAAGTTCGGGCTGATGGCGAGCGACTTCGACTGCACTGTGAATTGCAGTGTCGCGTCGAACGTCACCCACGGCAGGTTCGAGATCGCGATCCCCGACGTCTGGAAGACAATCCTCTCGAATCCATCGCAATCGAAGTAGACCGTCGATTGGACCTCCGCACAGCAAAACGGGAAATCGACGCCGATTTGGAGGCTCGAGAAGTCGAGATCGCAATCACCGATCGGGTCATCATCGTCCCCGAGCTTCACCGTCACATCGATGTCGACTCCGCCGGAGGTCCCGCGTCCCAGAAGCGTAAGGAACACGTCTTCATCGTACAGCTCGAACGTTCCACTGAACGTCACCCCGGCGATGTCCACCGTCGTTGTCGTTGTCCACTTGTCGAACTCCGGTACGTCCGGATCGAAACTGAGCGCGGACGAGACCGTGAATCCGCCGATGACACCGATCGCCGAGAAGTCCTGCTCGGTCCACCCCGACTCATCGAGCTTACTCATCGAGCTGAACGTCCAACTGCCGACCGTGTACTTCACCAGCAGCTCCGTCGAGTAACCGAATGCGTCGACAAATGACGGGGACTGCGGGTCGATCGTGAGATCGATCCGCCAGTGTCCGGTGAGCGCCTGGGCCGATGAGGCAACCGCAAGTCCCACCACAATCACAGCACCGAGTACGAGTGCACGTCGCATCGCCCTACCTCCCTGTTGTTCGAGACCTGTCGCTGGAGAAGAGCGCCCGACAAGGTTTGGGGAGCCCCTGCCGGGGCGTAGACGCACGAGGAAAGCACGCGAGAACGCCGGACTGAGCATCCGTTCTCCCAGTCAGGCCGATTGTCGCTGGAACAGGCCCTCTGCACTTGTCGTTTGCCAGCATCGTCGGTCCCTTCTTCCGGAAACCAGCGGCTAGCAGACACCCGGTTCGCAACAGCCTATCTCGGGCATGGGCACAGTGCCGTTCAGCGCGATCCTTTCGGAACGGACATTCGTCCTGACAGCGGAGCCCGCGACGCACCTAGGTTGACCGTTGGCACGTGCACGCCGCAACGACAGCGCCTCGCCGCCGCACGGTGCTTGATAGATGACACGTAAAGCACATAATAGAGACTCGGTGATAGAGAATGGGCAACACAAGGTCGGGCGAACCGTTCCACCTGTGGGATCCGAAGAGGAGACACCGGATCCAAGATCTCCCGGATACCGACCGGCCTCGGGAGAAACTGGTCCGCAGAGGGGCCGCTGCGCTGTCCGACGTCGAGCTGCTCGCCGTGCTGCTCGGAAGCGGAACGAGGCGGATCGGCGTTCTCGACCTCGCCTCGAGGATCCTACGGTCGCTCGCCGGGCGACTCGATCGCGGAGATCCCGAGACCCTGCAGGCGATCCCGGGAGTCGGGAAGGCAAAGGCGTGTCAGATCGCAGCGGCACTCGAACTCGCCCGCCGACACATCGCCAAAGGGCGACTCGTCGTCCGCGAGGCCGCCGACGCGCTCCCGTACCTACAGTCAATCCGAGGCAAGAAGCAGGAGCACTTCGCCTGCTTATCATTGAATGGTGCGAACGAGGTGATCGAATCTCGCATCGTGACGGTCGGCCTCCTCGATACCAACCAAGTCCATCCTCGTGAGGTTTTCTCCGACCCGATCGGCGATCGCGCCGCGGCGGTGCTCGTTGCGCACAACCACCCCTCGGGGACGCTGGAGCCGAGCCCGGAGGACCTCGCTCTTACGCGACGCCTCGTGAAGGCGGGCGAGCTACTGGGGATCCGCCTCCTCGATCACCTGATCGTCACCGCGGACGGGTACCTGTCGCTCAAGGAGGCGGGGCACCTCTAGATCAGATCCGAGAGTCCGCCTATTCGCTCGGGAACTCGAACTTGGCGATAACCGGCCAGTGATCGGAGACGGTCCCTGCCTGGTACGCATGATCGATTCGAACGTCGACCAGATAGGGAATCAGCCCCTGGCTCACGAAGATGTGATCGATCTGGGAGTGCTCTTCGTCGCCTTCGTCGATCCCGTTGCGATTCCGATCGTACCAGTACGTGTAGCGCTCGGCCTGCCCCAACCGCTCGCAGACGTTGACCAATTCGTCTCCTTCCCGATCGGGGTCGATATCCTTGAGCAGGCGGTCGACACAGGATCGTGGCTCGTTTCCGGCCGCGTCACGGACGCCAGCGTCGAAGTCGTTGACGTCGCCGAGCACGACGACCTCGTGTCCCGCATCGAGGAACCGCCTCGCCAGGTCGCGAATGATGCTCGCCTGAGCTTCGCGCCTGACGACGCGGGGCAGGTCGTCTGGATAGGCGAGCAGATGTAGTCCGATGAGCGTGATCGTCTCGCCCCCAATCTCAATCGTCGCCCAGAAGTGCTTGTAGACCTCTTCGAGCCCCTGTGGTGCCCGCAGCCGCGACTCGGGAATCGGATATCGAACCCGGGCATCGCTTCGCCCGCTCTCCAGGATCGGGAAGCGCGACAGTCCCGCAACATCCTGCCCGGTGTAGTCATCGGTCCCTTGAACGAAGACGGGATGGTACTCGTCCCCGAGCATCTCGTTGAGCCGCCCGAGCATGACGTCGTCCTCGATCTCCGCGAGGCTGATGAAGTCAGGACCGACCGATTCCAGATACGAGGCGACGTCCGTTAGGTGTGCCTCCGCGTCCTCGGGGGTCTGTGGCGCCGCCGAGAAGTCCGCTTCGCCGACGCCGTCAAACAACCAGCACGCGTTCAGCGCAACCACCGTGAACACGGCCGGCTGCGCCGGCGCGGCGTCCGGCTCGGACATTTCACTGCCGCACCCAACGAGAATCGCGAGGCCCAGGCAAAGCACCAGCGCGAGGATGTCTCGGAGTCCTGTCATGGTCGTCGGATTATAGCTAAGCCTCCAGGGATGGGGCAGGATCCGTCGAACAGTTGGCTACTCGTCGAGCACCGTTTCGATTATCGATCTCGCCTCCGTCTCCGACCTGATCCGTTCTCCGTCGGTCTCGATTTGAAGGATCGACGGCGAAAGAAACGAGCCCAGACCGACGAACAGGTAGGCGATCCCGCCAATGACGAACCACAGCCGGATCCCGAATCGATCGCTGAGCGGTCCGGCGAGAGCAAGGCCGAGGGGCACGACGGCCTGTGTCGCACTGCCGAGGAGCGAGAAGACGCGCCCCTGCATCGCTTCCGGGATCGAAGCCTGAAGCGTCCCGACGATCGATCCCGTAGCGATCGGCTCCATGACTCCGACAACGAACAGCGCACCGCCGACCAGGTAGAGCCACCCGTGCGGGGCGACACCCATCACGACGATTCCTGCGCCCATCAGGGCGATCGCGAGGAGGGCCGTGACGATTCGGCGACGGAACCCTCCCCACGCGGAGAGGAGGAGCCCTCCGATGACGAATCCAATCCCGAACACCGCCTGGAGCGCCCCAAGGCGCATCGCTGCTCCGTCGAGTATCCGAACCACGTACAACGGCAGGAGGACGAACGCCGGGTTGACGATGAAGTTCATCAGCGCCAGTGCGCCGACCAGCAGGACAACGCCCCGCCAGCGAACGATGAACGCAAGACCTTCACGCAGTCCGATCAGGACGGAGGTCGCGGCCGCTCCGTCTGCAGTCTCGGACGGCTCCGGAATGCGGATGAACAGAAGCGGTGCCACAGCGATCGCCCAGGTCGCCATATCGATGACCAGAACTCCTTGGACGTAGAGCAGCTCGAGTAGCAGTGCCCCAAGCGGCGGCGACAGGACGAGACCAAGACCGTGCAGCGTCTGGTTGAGGCCCGCCACGCGCGTCAGGGACGGCTTCGGGACCATCAGCGTGGTCGCCGCCTGCATCGCCGGCCAATGAAACGCACTCCCCACCGCGCGAATGAACATCAACCCGTAGACGAGAGGGACGTGGACGCTCCCAGTGGCGAACAGGATCGCAAGGACGCCGGTCGCTAGGGCGACCGACGTGTCTGCGAACAGCATCACGAGCCGACGGCTCCACCGATCGACGAGCGCACCGGCCAGCGGACCGAGGAAGACGATCGGGACGTAGGCCATCATCCCGGCCAGCGCGAGAACCGTCGCCGACCCAGTCGTCTTCGCCAGCCACCAGACGAGGGCGAACTGGACAAGCCGACTGCCGAGGAGCGACAGAGCCTGCCCTCCCCATATCACGAAGAAGCGCGGCTTCCACCGGTCACGATCCCAAGCGATCGTCTTTCCCCTCCTCCACGTCCGTTCTTGGCGGTGCGCCAACAGCCAGGGTCGGCGTACCCGTGCTCGTTCCGTCACCAAAACGAGCGTGCCGCCCCCGTTGTCTCGGGAGGCGGCACGTAAGGCCGATAGGATCTTCTTAGAGCAGATCCATCGCAGCGGTCAACGAAATGTCAATCGACCAGCTGGGATCACTGGTGTCTCTCGTGAACGAAGCCTGAACCAAGATGTCGATCCCGGCGACGTCAAAGCCGATCGCGACGCCGGCCGAATGGCTCGCCATCGCCGACAGGCCCGCCGGTTTCACACGCTGCAGCACGTAGTCCGCAATCAGTGTGCTCTCCGCGGTGAGTGAGTACTCGTAGCTGAGGTCCGCGTTCAGCGTGTTCTCGTTCATGATGTCGAATGGACCCGAGTAGCTCGCGTGGAACAGGAGTTGATCGTTCGGGCCGAAAGCGAACGCGGCATCGGCAGATCCTCCCACAACGACATTCTGGGCACCGCCGAATGGATCGATCAACTCGTAGCCAATTCCAGCCTGGATCGCCCAGCCACACCGCCGATCGTCTCCGGTGGTCAGGATGATCTCCTCGATCGTCAGCAGCGCACGGGCATCCAGCTGCACGCTCGTTACCCCCTCGATCAGCGACTCGATGTCGGCCACCAGATCCTTGAGCGAGTCGAATTCGATCCGCCGCCCGATCGCTCCCGCGATCGCCAGGAGGACATCATCGGCGAGCGGATCGACGAACGCGTTGAGAACGAGCAGCTCCTTCTCGATCATGATTGCTTTAGCTAGCGGCGTCACGTCGCTGAACCGCCCAATCCCAACCCCCACACGAACCTCGACGCCCGGTTTCGGCTGTCCCGTTGCCATCGAGGCCTCGAGCCCGCCGAAGGCGAACAGGAGCGATTCCTCGATCGGATAGTAACGGAACGTCGCCGCGCCCTGCCCGAGCCATCCGGTCGGAAGGAATGCGTCCAGCGTCAGCTCGGCCGAGCCTCCAAGCGAGAAGCCGTAGTTCGGCGAATCGAACAACTGGTCGTAGTCGACCGCAAATCGTCCCGAGTTCACTTCGACTCCAACCGTGTTCGCGTCATCGTAGTACCGGTAGCCGAACGACAGCCTCGCATCGGTCAGCGCGGTTTTCGGAGAGCGGAACTCACAGATCGAGAGTCCCCATCCCTGTACTCCCAGCGCGAGGAGAAGAATGCCTACCCCAAGATACCCCAGTCTCTTCATCACACACCCCCTCCTGGATTCGTGAATCGGAAGACAGTGTAGCCAAACGCTCTCTCGGTGTGAAGCATCGCCGGACAGCTACTCCGCCTTCCTCCAGTACGCCCACTTGCCGCGGTACCAACGCTCGCAGGCGTCGCAGCGCTTGCAGTGCTGAACCTCCACGTTGGAGATCGCCGGGAAGGTGCGCGTCCAACCGCCACCGATGGCTCTCACCGTGAATCTGCGCGGGACGTGTCTCCAGGCCTCGATCCGATCCCGATTCTCCTGCTCGACGAGCGGCCCGCCGCAGCGCGGGCAGTGGCCTCGACGCACACGGAGCCCATCGATCCATCGCAGCCGTTCGACCCGTACGTCTTCCATGGCTTCCAGTCTGTCACGACGTAACGAATTCGCCGACACTCGTGACCGAAGGCAAGCCGTTTGACCCCGGTGAAGCTCCGCTCCAAGATGGATTCTCACACCGCCGGAGGGGGACGCTCATGCTGCCGACGCCGCTCGCCTGGACGAAGAAGATCCTGAGGATCCTGAAATCGAACCTGTCGCCGAATCAGATCGCATTCGGCTTCGCCATGGGCATCTTCGCCGGCCTTCCTCCGATAGGACTCCACGTGATCGTCCCGTGCACCCTCGCGCTCCTCGTTCGCTGCTCGTTCCGCTCGTTCTTGATCTCGTTCGGTCTATTCAAGCTGATCTCCCTCGGCGTTGCCCCCGGGGCGTATTCCATCGGGCGATGGTGTCTCGATTCGAGCCGCGGCCTCGACGCGTTTTGGCGGTGGATCTTCCATCTGCCGGTCCTCGCCCCGATGGGCTACGGGCGGTACCTTCTGTTCGGCAGCGTCGTCGTCGCCCTGTTCATCGCGATTCCCGTCTTCCTGATCGTCCGCCTTTTGGTCAAGCGGTATCGCGCGTCGTTCGTCCGATGGGTATCCGGCTGGCGGATTTCGGGTCTCCTGCGCGGCAGGCGCGGCGTCGGCCTCGCCCGCCGCTTCCTCGCCGGCGGCGAGGTGCAGTACGAGGTCAAGGCGCCTCCTCGAGGTCCGCTCCGCATTGTCCGACGAGAGATGCTGATCGGCCTCCCGCTCGTCTACGCGGCCTGCTATCTCCTCACCTCGGTGATCGTCCCGTTCTTCTCCGGGACGATCGCCATGTCAATCGCTTCCTGGGTTGTCGGGAGCGAGGTGGCCGTGCGGGACAGCTCGTTCAACCTGTTTACCGGTAGGCTACTACTCGAGGACCTCGTCGTTCAGGATCCGAACGCGCCCGACGAGAACCTCCTCGAGGTCCCCCGGCTGACGCTGGACGCGGGGATGGTTCCGCTTCTCGCGAAGCGGGTTGTGTTCCACAACGTCATAGTCGCCAACGCGTCGGTCCACGTGAAGCGAGAAGCCGACGGCACGCTGAACATCGACAACCCGACGTCCGGTTGGAACATCGACGGCTACCTGGAGTGGGCCGCACAACACGCCAAGCAGGTCGATTGGCTTGGGCTGCTGCGCCACTTCGTCGAATACCTCGAGGAAGCCCGGCCGCTCGCGCAGCGCAGCGACCCGTACGCCCCGTATCGGGGAGGACGCTCGTTTACCCCCTTCCGCCCACCGTTCTCGGTCGAGCGGATTGAGGTCGAGCGCGTGCTGATCACACTGGAGGACAACCTGGACCCCGACGACTCGGGTCCGCTGCCGCCGATCACGCTGTTCGAGGTCGAGCTGTCGAACCTCGCCTTCCCCGCGAACCTACGATCGGGACCGATCCTCGTCCGGCTTCACGGCCAGTGGGGGGACGATTCGGAGTCGGGATTTGAGCTTTCCGCTCGCTTCCAATCCTCCGGCCGCCTGTACGAGTTCTCAGTCACGCGGCTCGACCTCCCGCGACTCGCCCGTTTCTACGCCACCACCCTGCCGGTGACAATCGATTCGGGGAAGGCCTCCCTCACCGGACGGCTGCGGTTGGACAGCGAAGCGGCGACGGGCGAGCTCTCGGTCCTGCTCGAGAAGCTCCGCGTGCGAGTAGATTCGCAACGCCCCGTGTTTGGGCTGCCCGCCAAGGCGGCGGCGGACGTCGTCGCCGGGATTAACCGCTACGCCGAGGAGCTACCGATTGTCTTCGGCTCACGGATCGACGGGCCGTCGGACGCACCGGAGATACAGTGGGAAGCACCGCTGCTCGAGGTCGCCCGGGAGGGGCTCCTGATGGCCGGACCCCGCGAGTTCGAATCAACGATCGAGCGACTCGGCGTTCGCATCGAGAGTCTAGGGGGGCTCGATGGGATCCCGATCGCCCCGGACTACGAGCTCCTGCAGGCCGAGGCAACGAACGCCGCTGCGAGGATTATCGAGGACGCGGCCGGCGATCTCCTTGACGGCTTGCTCCCTTCTCTTCGGGACGTCGAACCGGCTGCGTCCGGCGTAATCGACCCGGCGGATCGCCTCCCCGATCTGCTCGAACAACTCTTCCGGTCCCAGGAAGACACCGCGGGCGGAGACGATCGCGAGACGGAATCGGACTAGTCTCCAGATCGACCGAGAAGGGGCTCGAAGTCACGAACTCTGCACAAGAGCTTGCATCGCGGTCAGATGGGGGTACAATGCTCGCTCGGGTTGGTCCCCGGCCGTCGGCCGGGGGTTGTGTTTCGAGTATTCTCAAGGAGTCATTGGAGGTGCGAGCGATGCTGAGTCAGTTCGGGCAAGTCGACGTTCGGTCCCTCCGGGGACGGGCCGCGTAGACGGCCTCTCGTACGTCAATCCATCCGCCTAGGGCAACAACGGCTTCGTCGGGCGCGCGGCACGCGCCGCGCGGCAGGACTGTCCGGAACGCCTGTCAACCAGCCGCTCTCTGAGCGGAAGTCCACATCACGGATCTGAGTCGGTTCACTCCCGGTCTCCGGGTCGGCATCGGTGCGGAACGAGTCGCGGGCTACCTCGCGTCACCGCCCCCATCCGCCTCATGCCGGGACGGTTCTTCGAACCGAGCGACCCCCGAACACGCACTAACGAGGAGGAAGCGATGAGTGGTGAGGTGGTGGCGCCCTCCGCGTGCGGCGCCGAGGTGACAAGAAGAGAACAGATCGAATCAACGAGAGGGCTTAGAGGAGCGAGGAGGACCGCGATGCACACGATCTACCACGCAGAAGCGATGATGCGGCGCGTGTACGAGGAACGCCTCGGATACGCCGAGCTTCGTCGGATTCGCAACTTGGCGCTTCGCCGATCTCGCGTGCGCAGCACGTTGCGCCGCGCAATCGAAGAGGGTCTCCGATACGGGATCGAACCCCACGAGGTGGAGCGAGAGTTCACAACGACTCTTCAGCAGGTGACAAATCGGTAGTCTTCTGCGATTGCCGATATCTCCCAGGCAGGAGGGGGAGCGCGTAGCGCTCCCCCTCGTTTCTTTGCCTCCTGGGGCCGGCCTGCGGCCGGCCCGAACCCTCTCACGGAGTCCGCGCGGACGCGAGATCGATGCCCGCTTGGTTGGCGAACGGGGCGAAGCCGCTGTAGGATTCCTCTCCAATGGCGTGTATCAGCCTGGCCTCATGAGGGGCTCGTCGGAGAGCGCAGCCCGACGGAGATCCACACGGACCGAGGAGACTACAGATGAAGGTACTCGTTACAGGGCTATTCGAGATGGCGGCGCTGCACGCGATCCGTCGCTTCGGGCAGCTGGGGCACACGGTTCACACGGCGGAAGGTCACTACCTGGCGTTTTCCGGCTTCTCGAAGTACGTCTCGAAGAGACTGCGTGTCCCGAACATGCGATACCGTCCGGAGGCATACACCCAACGCGTGCTCGAGCTGCTCGAATCGGGCGACTACGACTACTACTTCCCTTCCTACGAGGAGATCATCCCGTTGAGCCGCCACCGCGACCGCGTCCTTGCTGCAGCCAAGAGCATCCTCCCCTCGACCGACACGCTGATGGCGATGCACGACAAGCACCTCCTCGAGCTCATGGCGCGGGAGATCGGTATCGACGCACCGAAGGCGTTCTACCCGAAGTCGTCGCACGAAGCGCGGGAAGTCATCGCGTCCGTAGAGCTCCCGGCCGTCATCAAGATGACGAAGACATCGGGGGCGGCGGGATTCCGGAAAATCTACAAGCGGGACGGCTTCGAGAAGGCATACTTCGATGTCGTGAGAACCAACGACCTTCCCGAATCCGACCTCCCGATGATCCAGCAGCTTGTCGAGGGCCCGACGACCTGCACCCTTCACCTCTGCAACCGCGGAGAGGTTCTCGGTGAGGTCATGTACCAGGGCCTGCGGACAATGCCCCGCAGCGGCGGGACGACCGTGTTCCGTGAGAGCCTCTCCGATCCCGCCTGCCAAGAGGCTGCGACGAAGATCGTCAGACATCTCGATTTCACCGGGTTCTGCGGATTCGACTTCATCCTCGATGAGAAGACGGGCCGCCCGTTCCTCGTCGACGGCAACTGCCGGATCACGCCGGCGGTGACGATGGCCTACCACGGCGGCTGCGACCTCGTCGAGGCGTGGATCCGCGTAGCGAACGGCGAGGAGATCGACGCCCTGCCCCCCGCGCGAACCGGCGTGCGGACGAAAATGCAGTTTGCTGACTTCGTCTGGCTGCTTGAGAGCTACGCCGGAAGCTTGGGCAACTGGGCAGAGGAGCGAAGGCTGCGTAAGGAGTGGTGGCGGGAAAAGGACTACTTCTACGATATCCACAGCTTCAGCGACCCGATGCCGAACATCATGATCTGGGTCTACATCCTCACGAACTGCTACAAGTTGATCTTCACCGATTTCGACTCGGCCCAGCTGTTCATCTTCCACAACCAGTACGTCGAGAAACCGACTGCATCGAGCTAGGTCACGCGGAGATCGTCAGGAGCCTCCGTGGACGGTGACGCCGCGGCGCCTCAGTTCCTCGACGTCATGCCGTGCGTCTGAGCCCCGAGCCCGGTCGATGGGCGTGTCGCTCAGATCCAGTTCATCTCCCGCACCCAGGCCGGAATTCTCCAGCAGCGGCGTGAGATCAGATACGCGGGTCCCGGACAGTCCCAACACCCGCAGGTTCGCCAAACCAGAGAGAATTCGAATCCGCTCGAGCGGGTTTCGATCGAGCCACAGCTCCTCCAGCATCGTCAACCCGGCCAGCGGAGTAAGGTCTTCAATTCGGTTTCCCCACAGGCTCAGTCGACGAAGTCCGACGAGTCCCGCCAGAGGGGAGACGTCGACGATCTCGTTCGTATCGAGACCGAGGCCCTCGAGCTTGGTCAGCCACGCGAGCGGCGACAGGTCGACAATCCGGTTGCCGCCCAAGCTCAGCTTGACGAGATTCGTCAATGAGGCAACCGGAGAGAGGTCTTCGATCCCGGTGTTCGGAAGGCCCAGCCAGGTTAGCTTCGTCAGACCGGTCAGCGGGGAGAAGTCCTCGATCGGGTTCCCGCTCAGGCCGAGTTCGCGCAGCTCGGTCAGGCCGGCCAGCGGGGAGGCGTCGCGGATTCCGCTATTCCACAGCCCGAGCCAACGGAGCTCCGTCAGCTCGCCCAGCGGGGAGGCGTCGGTGACGAAGTTGAAGTCAAGATCGAGGATCCGGAGGTTCGTGAGACCGGCCAGGGAGGCAATGTCGGTAATGCGATTGCTCCGGAGGACGAGCGCCTCCAGCCTTCGTAGTGTCGAGAGGGGCGTCAGATCCGAGACGTGGTTCTCGCGCAAGTCGAGGTGGGTCAGATTCGCGCACTCTTCCAGCCCGTGCAGGCTCGCGATTCCACATCCGATGGCGACGAGTGTGCTGAGCCGTCGCAGATCGCGCCGATGGATTGCTCCCGTCTCGATCTCGAGTGTCTTCCGAACGGCTTCCTCCAATCGCGAATCGGGAAACTCAACCGCCGAGTCATGTACACAGGACACCAGGACCAGGATTGCGACTGCAATAAAGGGAAATACCCTCATTCTCTCACCGCGGGGAGTGTACCACGAAGGCTCCGATTCGACTGCCTCTACCGGAGAAGGAGGGAGGAGAACGGCTCTCGTTTCATCCCCCTCCCTCCAGAGTCAAGGAGGCGTCGTAGTTGCTTGATGGTGCACACCCACCCTACAAGCTGACGCCACGCCGATGGAGGGCGGACGTCGGGTAACCACGGGACGTTCGTCGCGCAGTACAGGCCGGAACGCCGGCCAGCGGAATGAGACAGAAGGGCCTCGTGAGAGATGGACGTATGGCTCCGCCCCAAGCGGATCCTTCCCCCCGAGGAGTCAGAGGTTCGTCAGGAGCGCCTCGATCACCGTGCGTGTGTGATCGAACGCGGCCAACGGCGCGGCCTCGAATCCGTGGCTGTTCGCCCGGACATAGCCGAGGCAGGCGACGCGCGGCGACCCACCGATCGAGTAGACGAGGCTTGCGTCGCTTGCCGCTTCGCTGTAGACGACCGGCTGGAGTTCGGCTCCGGCATCCAGTGCGATCCGACAGATCTCACGCAGGAGATCCTGATCATAGATTGCGGCGCGGTCCTTGCTACGGATCCCCGGCCGCCCGTCGAGTTCGACCGGGCACTCGGGGACAAGCGGGCTCCCGTCGATTGCGATGAACACGTCCGGCCGCTCGCGCTGGGCGAGGACCTTGGCTCCGAGACAGCCGATCTCCTCTTCCACGGTGAATGCAACCGTCATCGGCGACAGAGGGGCGAGTCCTTCTTCCTTGAACCGGCGTAGCGCTTGGAGCAGGCACGCGACCGACAGCCGATTGTCGAACGTCCACGCGGCGACCCACGGCGCGGTCGGGTCGCCAAACACGAAAGGCCCGCGAACGTCCCGAGCCGGGACGATCGGCGAGCCGACACGGATCCCCACCTCGGCAAGCCGATCCGACGATTGGCCAGTCAGCACGCGAACGGCCTCCCAGCTAGGACACTCGGAGGCCTGCGTGCGCGAGTGACCGGACCCCATCGAGCTGACGCCGACGATCGTCTCACCCTCCCCGAGCACTTCCACCGGTGTCTCACCGAGCTTCCACGGCAGCGTCCCACCGAGGCGATCCACGTGGAGGACACCATTCCGTTCGATCTCGGTTACGACGAGGCCGATCTCGTCGATGTGTGCCGCGATGCAGCAGGTCGGGCGATCGGGCGAGCGACCTTCCAAGCGGACGATGACGTTACCTGCCGGATCGACCTCCGGAACGGTTCCGAGATCCACCAGCCGATCGCAGAGGAACGCGATCATCTGGTCCTCGTGCCCGGAAGGCGCGGGGATCTTCAGCAGCTCGGAAAACAGGCGGAGTCCGGCGTGGTCCGTCGTGATCCGATTCATGTCGCCTCCTTGGCGCAGGCCTCACTCACGCGACGGAATCTGCTTCGCGTACTCCTCCAGCTGACAGATCGTCTGCCGGTCCTCTTCAGCCATGGCGCGGAAGAACGAGCAAGCAACTCCGCCCAGCTGCGCGATCCGCTCGTACAGCACCGCGGTGGCACCTTTGCGCTGCACCACCGTCCGAATCGCCTGTCCGAGCGTCGACCTTCGAGGCACCTTGATGTCAACAAGAAGGTCCGGCAGATCGAGGACATCACCCGCGTCGCCGGTGGCCCGAACCATCTCCTCGGGCATCATCCGGGAGAGCATCTCCGTCCGACCCCGTTCCGCCGCAGCCAGCTGGGCGAACAGGGCCTGGATCGCCGGATCGTCCACCTGCGGCGCCCATTCCTTGAAGAACGTCTCGGCCTCCTGCGATCTGGCCACGCCGAATGCGAGGACCTTCATCAACGGTTTGCGCATCGTACCTCCATCAGATGCGGATACCGGACGAGCATGCAGCTTGCCCGGTGCAAGCCGGAGTATAGACCGTAAGATCGGAGCCTACGAGGTTCGAGGCGCAAAGCCGGCCTGAGCGAGGCCGAGACTCACTCCGCGCACGCCGGGAGGTCGATCAAGAACCTCGTGACGTCGTTCGGAACGCTCTCGACGAGCATCCGTCCACCGTGATCTCGGACGAGGCCGTAGCTGATCGACAGCCCGAGCCCGGTTCCCTGGTCACGTGGCTTCGTCGTGAAGAACGGGTCGAACACCCGAGAGATGATCTCCCGCGGGATGCCACAGCCGTGATCCTCCACCGTCAGGCGGACCCACTTCCTGTCGTCCTCTTCAAGAACGCGAGCACGGATGTCAATCCTCTTGTCTTCGTTCGTGTCAGGGAATCGAAGATTGAGTGAGTCCTGCGCGTTCGTGAGCAGGTTGATGACCACCTGCTGGATCTCCTGGCTGCGGCATTCGACCTGCGGCAGCTCCTCCGGTACATCAACGACCAGCTCGATCTGGTCGCCGTGGAGCAGCGCGGTGTACAGCGACAGCGAGGCGTCAACGATGTCGATTATCCGCGCCGGGCTGCTGTGCTCTCTGTCCTGTCGCGAGAAGGAGAGGAGGTTCCGGACGATCTTCGCGACGCGATCTCCCTCTTCCTTGATCCCGTCTGCGAACCCCTTGAGCTTCGCATCTGAGATTCGGTCGCTGATCAGCTGCGCATAGTTGATGATCCCCGTAAGGGGGTTGTTGATTTCGTGGGCGACCCCGCTGGCGAGCGTCCCGATCGACTCAAGCCGCTGGCCTTGGCGGAGCTGCGCTTCGAGGCGCTTCTTCTCCGTGATATCGAACGCGACCGCGAACTCGAGCTCTCTGCCTCCGAACTCCAAGTACTGCGCAGTAATCTCGACCGGGAACAGCTTGCCGCCCTTCGTCCGGAACGTGCTTTCCGAGACGTCTCCCCCCATCCGCTTGAGTTCCTCCCAAGCTGTGGCGCGGCGGGTTCTTGGGTATTCCGTGTCGATGTCCCAGACGGCCATCTCGAGCAGCTCCTCGCGCGTGTATTCGAGCATCCTGCAGGCCGCTTCGTTGACGTATGTAAGCCGACCGTCCGACAGAACCCAGAGGACCACCGCCTCGGTCGAATCGATCGAGTACTGCGTCAGCCGCAGCGACTCCTCCAGCCGCTTCCGCTCCGTGATGTCCTCGACGGTCACCTGCACGCCCCACAGCCTGTCATCCCGCC
>Ga0272444_10001133_pt1 | contig 26286 bp, 18 predicted proteins | sample SSMForm13_FD_201033 | JGI IMG/M metagenome (GOLD analysis project Ga0272444, IMG submission 201033) | Marine sediment archaeal communities from Little Sippewissett salt marsh, Falmouth, MA, United States - SSM-Form-13 | ecosystem: Environmental > Aquatic > Marine > Wetlands > Sediment ...
AGATAGAGTTATCCGAAAGACATATGGGATTTCATTCATGTTTTCATAATGAACATAAAATCTTTCATCATTACCGGAAATTAAGGCAAAATCCATCTTTTTGTCAAGACATATTACAGGTTGATGAGCGGCGGCTTTGAGATTATATTAGGTTCCGGATAAATAATAAACGGGAATCGCTATGCTTAATATTATTACCAAAATATTCGGGACCAAACATGACCGGGACATCAAAAAGATAAATCCCCTGGTCGTTGAAATAAACGAACGGTTCGAGGAGTTGTCGGGGCTCTCCGATGAAGAGCTGAAGGGAAAGACGGAGGTTTTCCGGGCCCGGCTGGCTGACGGGGAGACTCCTGATGATATTCTCCCGGAAGCCTTTGCGGTGGTCAAGGAAACCTGCCGGCGTTTATGCGGGACCAGCTGGGATGTGGCCGGGATCGAGACGGAGTGGAATATGGTTCCCTACGATGTGCAGTTGATCGGGGGCATCGTCCTGCACCAGGGCAAAATCGCCGAAATGGCCACCGGTGAGGGAAAGACCCTGGTGGCGACCCTGCCGACATATCTCAACGCCCTGGCCGGGGATGGTGTGCATATTGTCACCGTCAACGATTACCTGGCCCGGCGTGACAGCCAGTGGATGGGCCATATTTTTGAGTTTCTTGGCCTGGAGGTGGGCTGTATCCAGAACGAGATGGACAGCGCCGAACGCCGTGAGCAATATCGTAAAGATATCATCTACGGCACCAATAACGAATTCGGATTCGATTATCTTCGCGACAATATGGCCCAGTCGGCCGAGGACCGTGTTCATCGCGGGTACAGTTACGCTATTGTCGACGAGGTCGATTCGGTCTTGATCGACGAGGCGCGGACGCCGCTGATCATATCCGGTCCCGTGGAAAGCACCATCCACAAAAGATACGGTGAGATGAAGCCGACGGTGGCCACCCTCGTTCGCAAGCAGACCAATCTGATCAACGAAAAAATCGCCAAAGCCGAGAAGCTGCTGGCCTCCGACAAGGCCGAGGACCAGTACCAGGCCGGCGAGTTCCTTCTTTCGGCCAGCCGCGGGGCGCCCAAGAACAAGAGATTCATGAAGTTGATCAAGGAACCGGGCGTTCGGAGCTTGATGAACAAGGTCGAGGCCGATTATCTCCGCGAAAAGAAACTGCATCTGGTCGACGAAACGCTGTATTATGTAATCGATGAAAAAGAACACAGTATCAACCTGACCGACAACGGCCGCTCGCAATTTTCCCGCGAAGAGCAGGAGCTTTTCATTATCCCCGATATTACCGAATCGCTCTCTGAAATCGAGGGCGACGAATCGCTTTCGGAAGAGGAGAAAAAACGCCGTGTGGATGAGATGTACCGGCTTCACGGCGAGCGTTCGGAAAAAGTCCATTCGATAAGCCAGCTTCTCCGGGCTTATTCGCTTTTCGAAAAAGACGTCGAATACGTCCTCCAGGACGGCAAGGTGCTCATTGTCGATGAATTCACCGGCCGGCTCATGCCCGGGCGACGTTATTCCGATGGTCTGCATCAGGCTATCGAGGCCAAGGAAAACGTGCAGATCGAGGGTGAATCGCAGACGCTGGCGACGATTACGCTGCAGAATTATTTCCGGATGTACTACAAACTGGCCGGGATGACCGGAACGGCCGAGACCGAGGCCCAGGAATTATGGGATATTTACAAGCTGGATGTCGTCTGTATCCCGACCAACGAACCGGTCCGGCGGATCGACTACAATGATGTCATTTACAAGACCCGGCGGGAAAAATACGGCGCCATCATCGATGAGATAAACGAATGCCACGAAAATAAAAGACCGGTGCTGGTGGGCACCATCTCGGTCGAGGTCTCCGAGACGCTGTCGCGGATGCTGAAACGAAAAGGCATCCCGCACAATGTCCTCAACGCCAAGTATCACCAGAAGGAAGCCGAAATCGTGGCCCGCGCCGGACAGCCCGGATCGGTGACGATTGCCACCAATATGGCCGGACGCGGCACCGATATCAAGCTGGGCAAGGGTATCGTCAGACACGGCAACTGCGCCCTGAAAGATCCCCGGACGGACGAGGAGATATGCCCCTATCCGGCGGAACTGGATTGCCTTAAAAATGTCCCCTGCGGCCTGCATATAATCGGCACCGAGCGCCATGAATCGCGGCGGATCGATCGCCAGCTTCGGGGACGGTCGGGACGCCAGGGGGATCCCGGTTCATCGCGCTTCTATCTCTCTCTGGAGGACGATCTGATGCGTCTGTTCGGGTCGGATCGACTAGGCCGGATAATGGACCGCCTCGGTGTCGAGGAAGGCGAGGTGATCACGCACCCGATGGTTACCAAAGCGATCGAACGGGCCCAGAAACGGGTGGAAATGCAGAACTTCGCCATCCGCAAAAATACTCTCGATTACGATGATGTCATGAATTCGCAGCGCGAGGTGATTTACGGCCGTCGCCTGGCCGCCCTGGAACGACCCTCGATCAAGGAAGAGGTCCTCGAGCTGATCGACACGGTTCTGGAAACGCTGATCGAGAAGTATTGCCCGGAAAAAGAACACCCCGAAAACTGGGATTTGAACGCCCTGGCAATCGAACTCCGGCAAATTTTTCTGTTCAACAAGGAATTCAAGCCTGATGAGATTCCGTCGCTGACCCGGGAAGGGCTTTTCGATGATCTCCAGAAGGCGGTCATGCAGTTCTACGAATACAAGGAAAATCTGTACGGCGATGATATCATGCGCCGGCTGGAGAAGTTCTCCGTCCTGCATACGATCGATCGTCACTGGCGCGACCATATGTACGAGATGGACCAGTTGCGGACCGGTATCGGCCTGCGTGCCTACGGCCAGCGGGATCCCAAGATCGAATACAAGCGCGAGGCGTACCGGCTGTTCGCCGAGATGATCGAGAATATCGACAAGGAAATCGTCGGCATGGTTTTCAAACTGCAGGTCAATATGCCCGAAAAATCACGCGAGGAGCGCCGGCGCGACTCGCGCCGGAAAGAGATGCAGGCGATTCACCGGGATACCTCGGGCATGGGCCTCAGTGCCGCCGAGACCGATACCGAGCCCAATCCCATGGCCGAGGCCGCCAAACGCGGCAAGGCCAAACCGATCAAGCGCAAGGGGCGGAAAATCGGCCGCAACGATCCCTGCCCGTGCGGCTCCGGGAAAAAATACAAAAAATGCTGCGGGGCCGACCGGTGAGGCCGGAATTCATCCGGGCCGGCTCGAGTCGAACAAAGCGCCGCGGATTCCGTAATAAATTAAAATGAGTGATACAGACACCGCCGCCGTTAAAATCCTTTTCGTCTGTACGGGCAACTCGTGCCGGTCGCAGATGGCCGAGGGATTCGCCCGCGCCATGGCTGATGAAACATATCAGGTGAGTTCGGCCGGGACCATGCCGATCGGTATTTTACCGGAGACGATCCGTACCATGGCTGCCGCCGGGGTCGATATCTCCGGCCAGAGCTCCAAAAAGCTGACCGAGGATATGATAAGGCGGGCCGATTACGTGATCACTCTTTGCGGCCACGCCCGCGATCACTGTCCGGCCATTCCTTCCGGAGTCGTGCATCGCCACTGGGAGGTCGATAATCCCGACCGGGCCTATTTTTCCGATGAGGCGCGGCGCCAGGGATTCGCCCGGGTTCGCGATGATATCCGGAACCGCATCCGGGCCCTGCTGGCCGAGCTGAGTCACCGGCGACGGGAGATGTCATGATCCATACCGTGCTTTTCGATATCGGCGGTACCCTGGTCCACGGCAAATCATCGCTGATCGGTCTGGCCGAGCAGATGGATTCGTCCCGAATCGACCACATCAGCCGCTACATGATCGATACTTTCATGGCCATTTACCGTGACGAAAATTATCCCCGTTTTCACACCATCAAGGAACTCCTGGCCATCTCGGTCAGGAAAGCGGCGGAAAAGTTCGATCTGCCGGATATCAGCGATCAGGTGGAGCGGTTTTATCGCCGGAATCATCTCGAGGAAGGCTACCTGTACGACGATACGGTGACGGTTTTGAAGGAGCTGAAAAACCGCGGGATCAGGATGATCCTGGTTTCCGATGCCGACGCCGACGTCCTTGTCGAGCAACTGGAGAATTTCGGCATACTGGATTTTTTCGAGGCGCGGGTCATCTCCAGTCATGTCGGCTCTTATAAACCCTCCCGGCGAACCGTGGCCGAGGTCAGGCGGCATTGCCGAAAGCCCCTGGACGGCATCCTGTTCGTCGGTGACACTCGAGTCGATGTGCGAACGGCGCAAAGGCTGGGGGTGGTTTCGGTTCTGATAAACCGCGACGGTGATTTCCGTCATGAGGCCGACCACCGGATTACCGGGTTATCGGAGCTTTTGGATATCATTGAAACACCTCATGAAAACCGAGGATTGAATCATAAATAAAATCGCATGAACCGCCGCCGGGCGGCATCGAGAAAAATCAATCACAAGAACATAAGCGATAAGGAAAGCTCATGAAAAGAGGAAGCATCGCGGCCATTGTTTTATCGGCGCTGCTGGCTTTGCTCGGCGGCCACCTCCGGGCGGGTGAGGCGCTTCAGTTTCCGGTCGAGGAGTTCGTTCTCGACAACGGTATGGCCTTCATGGTCGTCGAACGGCACACCGCCCCGGTCTTTTCGGGATATATCTCGGTGGGTGTCGGCTCGGCCTATGAAAAAACGGGCAATATCGGTTCGGCCCACCTCCTGGAGCACATGATGTTCAAGGGTTCCCGTGAGGTCGGCACCTCCGATTACGAGGCGGAGAAAGACCTGATCGTCAAAGAGGATTCGGTCTGGGCCAAAATCGACCGGGCCGTGCGGGAAACGAGATTTATCGAACTCAACCAGCCGGAAAAGCTGGAAGAGCACCTGAATTATATCGAAAAGCTGCGCCTGATTCTGGATTCGCTGACGATACTCAGTTCGCAGTATGTTATCCAGAACGAATTCGACATGATCTACACGCGCAACGGGGCGGCCCAGTTTAACGCCTTTACCGGTTATGACAACACCAACTATTTCGTCTCCCTGCCGGCCAACCGTCTCGAGTTGTGGTTTGCCATGGAATCGGGCCGGCTGAAACACCCGGCTTTACGGGAGTTTTTCCCCGAACGGGATGTCGTCAGCGAGGAGCGCCGGCTCTCGGTGGAAACCTCGCCGGAAGCCAAGCTGTTCGAGCAGCTTATCGGGACGGCTTTTATCGCTCATCCGTACCAGATTTTCTGGGAATGGCAATCGGAGGAAAACAACCTGACCCGCGATGACCTGGCCGACTTTTTCGAGACCTATTATATCCCCCAGAGAATCACGGTCGCCGTGGTGGGCGACGTGGCCGTCGCACGGGTGCGGGAACTGGCCGAAGAATATTTCGGCGATATGCCGTCCCGCCCGGAGCCGGAGCCGATTTACACCCGTGAACCGGAACAGCCGGGCGAACGGCGGGTCGATGTGCACTATGAGTCCAATCCGGTCCTGTCGATCGCCTATCATAAGACCTCTTTCGATGATCCCGGGGAGCCGGCCTTTCGCATCATCGAAGATCTCCTGGGGCGCGGCCGCACCTCGCGGCTCTACAAAGCCCTGGTGCTGGAGAAACAGCTTTGCCTGAACGTATCGGTGTACACCTTTCCGGGCAGTTCCCTGGGCGACATGCACGACGGCGTTCTTTGTATCGACGCCTATCCCAAGGAGGGGGTGACGACACTCGAGGTGGAAGAAGCGATCTACGCGGAGCTGGACCGGCTGGCGGCCGAACCGGTTTCCCAGCGGGAGTTGACCAAGATCAAGAACAATATCGATGCCTCGTTTATCTGGGCCTCTTACTCCAATATCGGCCTGGCCGGATACCTGGCCCGGGCCCAGAATCTGGCCCGGGACTGGCGCTACCTGTCGACCATGCGGGATAATCTGCTGGCCGTCACGGCCGAGGACATCAGGCAAACGGCGGCCGAATATTTCACCGAGAACAACCGCACCGTAGCCACGTTGATACCCAAGCGGAAAGGAGAGGAAAAGTGAAGAAGTCTCTTTTGATTCTGGTCGGGTTGTCGATGTTTCTGGCCGCGACGGTGATGGCCGTCAACCCGCGCGACATGCAGTTCGAGCCGCTGCGATTCGATCTCCCCGAACCGGTCCGGTTCGAAACCGACAACGGCATAAGCGTCTATTTCCTGGAGGACCACCAGCTCCCGGTGATCACCCTGAGCGTCATGTTCCACGGCGGGAGCGTCTATGATCCGCCGGAGAAGAGCGGCCTGGCCGAACTGACGGCAACCCTGCTTCGCTCCGGAGGGGCCGGGACGCGGACACCGGAGGAGGTAGATGAAGAACTCGATTATTACAGCATTGATCTTTCCAGTAACGCCGGCGATGAGGCCCTGGTGGTCAATATGAACAGCCTCGCCAAAAACGACGAACTGGCCTTCGAAATCATGGCCGATATGATGCGCCGGCCGCGTTTCGACTCGGCCAAGATGGCCCTGGAGATTTCCAATCTGCAGGATGAAATCAGACGCCGGAACGACGAGGCCGGCAACGTCACCCGGCGTGTTTATTACCAGACGGTGTACGGCGGGCATCCCTACGGGCGGTATCCCACGCTCGCCTCGGTGGCGGCTCTGAGCCGGGCCGATATCGTCGCCATGCACGAAAAATACTACAACCCCGACAACTGCCTTATGGCCGTAGCCGGGGACCTGACGCCGGCCGAACTGAAAGATCTCATCGACCGCTATCTGGGCGGCTGGAGCCGGGCCGGCCGGGAACTGCCGGAGGTACCCCGGGCCACCAGGCAGTACGAGCCGGGCGTGTACTATGCCGAAAAGGATATCAACCAGGCCCATATCAGGTTCGGGCACCTCTGCATGGATATCAAAAATCCCGACCGCTACGCCATGGATATCATGAACTTCGCTCTCGGCGGCGGCGGCTTCATCTCGCGGATTATGGGCCAGGTGCGCACCACGCACGGCCTGGCCTATTCGGTCGGCACCTATGTCTACCGGCGACCGCTGATGGGTACCCTGTTCGCCTACTGTCAGACGCGGGCCGACGCCATGGGCCGGGCGATGGAGATGATGCTCGATATTATCGAAGAGGTCAAACGGGAGGGTATCACGACCGAGGAATTCGAGCTGGCCCGGGAGTCGATCATCAACGGTTTCGTTTTCAATTATGACACGCCCGGGAAAATCGCCGGGAATTTCGCCTACAACGAATTCCACGGTTTTCCCCCCGATCAATTGAAAAGGGACCTGGAGGCGTACCAGGCGGTGACGCTCGACGACTGCAACCGGGTAGCCGCCCGGTATCTCGATACCGAGGATATCGTTATCGTCGTAACCGGCAACAAGGAGATGTTTGACCGGCCTATGGCCGATTTCGGCCCGGTGACGGCCGTCTCGATGGAAATCGAGTGAGTTCTCGGAAACATGCGATGGGCGCGACCGCCCGGCCGTCCGGCCGGGCGGTTTTCGCTTTGTCGGGCCGAAGACATTGATTGACAAAGCCCGATTGCCGACGTCTATCCTGAAAGGATTAAATCGACAGATTAATATGCGGCGATTATATATTATCGGTTTCATCCTGGCCGTTCTCATGGCCGGGCGCCCGCTATCGGCCGGGGAAACTTACCGTTTCCGGATGACCCCCATTTTCGGCCGAACCTTCGGTGAAACCCAGTACGAACTGAAATTAACCGGGCTGGGCGAGGACGGATTATCGGGGATAAAAAGCCGTCTGGAGTTCCCCCTGGATTACATCTCCGGCGGGGCGCGACTGACGCTGGATTATCATGATGATCTCGGCTGCCGGTGGATATTCGCCGCCGGGATCACCGTCGGTCTCAATAATCCGTACGGTATCATGAAGGATCACGACTGGGCCATCGCCGCCGGTTACGGCGATTACAAATGGAGTTACACCGAATCCGAGGCCGAGATGAACCTGGTCGACATCCATCTGAGCGCCGCCCGGCGCCTTTATTCGTGGAACCGAACGGCGACCTATTTTACGGCCGGCATCGCTTACCGGCGGGTCGTTCAGGATATCATCGGGTACACCGGCTGGCAGATCGATCTGGATGATCCGGCCCTGCCGCGAAGGACGGTGCAGGGCGACCGGCCGGCGTTGTACTACCGGGTCGAATACCTGTCGCCTCTGGCCGGTTTACTCTACCGGTATGAAACCACCTCAGGTTTAACCTTCGATCTGTCGGCGGCTTATCTGCTCGTTTTGGCCGAGGATTACGATGATCACCTGCTGCGGTTCAAAACATCGGTTGGCGACGGGATCGGCCATGGATTCTGTTCGATGGTGGCGGTCAGGTACCTGCCGCTGGTGCGATCCTCCGGACCGCAGCCGTTTTTAGAATTACGGGGCGATCTGACGGCGCTGCGGGTCAACGGCAACCAGACTCAACGGTGGTATGGCGATGATCCGGCCGGGGAAGGTGACGAGACCGGTCAGTCGATCGGCGGTATCCCGCATGAATTCGTCAGTACCCAATTGGCTCTGGGTTTCAGTCTGGGGATCGCCTTTTAGCCGTCGCCGAATCCACCGGGATAGCCCGATTCTATCGTTTTCATCAGGTTATTCAGTCCAGGGCCTCGATAAACTCGAACGCATCCGGCAGAAACTCGATCAGGTCACCGGCCATGAGAGCGCGGCGGCCGTATTCGGCGGCGGCCAGGTCACCGGCCAGGCCATGCAGGTGGACGGCCGCGACGGCGCCCTCCAGCGGGGCCATCCCCTGGGCCAGAAACGATCCGATAATGCCCGAAAGCACGTCGCCGGTCCCGCCGGAGGCCATGCCGTCATTGCCGGTGGGATTCAAATACAAGGCGCCATCGGGGGCGACCACGACTGTCGGGGAACCCTTGTAGACGATTACGGCGTCATAGGTGCGAGCGTATCTGCGGACGAGGTCGTACTGACCGAAAATGTCACGGGGCAGTTTCGGTTCATCGATAAGACGGGCGAATTCGCTCGGATGAGGCGTCAGGACCAGGCCGGCGGGGTGGTCACCGGCCAGCGCGGCGTGGTTGTTTTCGAAGGCGTTGAGACCGTCGGCGTCGATTATGGCCGGCTTATCCAGTTTCCCGATCAGCCGGGCGATAAGTTCCCGGGTTTCATGATGACGGCCGATTCCGGGGCCGATAACGACGGCATCGCACTCACCTGACTTGCGATTTATTTCACCCAGGCCGCGGAGAGCCAGGACGCCTTTGCCGGCGACATCGGGCAGCGGCCAGGTCATGGCCTCGGTCAATTTGGTTTCGAGAACAGGGTTCAGTGTGCGGGGACAGCCAACGGTGACCAGGCCCAGCCCCGAGCGCACCGAGGCGGTGGCGGCCAGAGTCGCCGCTCCGGTCAGGCCCGTTGAACCGGCCAGGATAAAGAGCCTTCCGAAATCGCCCTTGTGGCCGTCCGGCCTGCGTTCCGGCAGAAACGAGGCGACCATGTCGGCGGTGATCAAATTGTCCCTGATAGCGAAACCATCGATGACATCATCGGGAATGCCGATGGGGACGACTTTGACCGGTCCGCACAGCTCCCGGCCCGGGGAATAGTACTGACCGAATTTCGGCAGGCCCAGGGTAAAGGTATGGTCGGCCCTGACAACGGCCCCCTCGGCCCGACCGGTATCGACATCCAGTCCGGAGGGGCAATCGACGGCGATAATCGGTATTCCGGGACGGTTCATGGACTCGATCAGCTCGCCGAGCAGACCGCGCGGGGCCCCCGAAAAACCGGTGCCGAAAACAGCATCGATAATATAATCGAAATCGAGATTTCCGGGCAGTTGCTCGATCGATTCGACCGGCCGGAGAGTAACGCCCTTTTCGGCCGCCCGGCCGTGGTTGAGCCGCGCGTCATCGGATAGCTTTTCGACCGGCGACGGAAAAAACATGGTTACTTCACAGCCGTACTGATGGAGATAGCGGCCGACCACGAATCCGTCCCCACCGTTGTTGCCTTTGCCGCAGAAGACGGCTATCCTGACCGAGTCGGGATCACCCAGGATGTCGTCTCGAATGCGCTCGGCGATTCCCCGGCCGGCGTTTTCCATCAGCTCCGGACCGGGAATGCCGCGGTTGACGATCGCCTCGTGATCGACGGCCCGCATTGTTTCAACGGTTACCAGTTTCATGAGCGCCTCTTTCCGGATGCTTTTTTTCGCGAGGTTTTTGCCGCCGGTCGCGATGATTGCTTCGGTTCGAGGGCGAATTTGAGAACATCGCCCACTTTGGAGACATATTTGAATTTTATCTTTCGTTTAATCTCCGGGGGTATTTCGGTCATGTCTTTCTTGTTGTCGGCGGGCAGAATAACGATTTCGATACCGGCCCGGTAAGCGGCCAGGAGCTTTTCCTTGAGGCCGCCGATCGGCATCACCTCGCCGCGAAGGGTGATTTCGCCGGTCATGGCCAGAAGCGGCTTGAGCGGCCGGCCGGATAGAAGCGAGGCCAGCGCGGCGGCAATGGTGATCCCGGCGGAGGGACCGTCTTTGGGCGTCGCCCCGGCGGGAACGTGCACATGAATTTCGTGACTCTCGCAGAATTCCGGATCGATACCCAGGTCGGCGCAATGCGTCCGAACATAGGAAAGGGCCGTCATGGCCGACTCTTTCATGACATCGCCCAGGTGACCGGTCAGGGTCAGGGCCTTTTTGCCTTTCATGGCCGTGGCTTCGATAAAGAGTATCTCACCGCCAACCGAGGTCCAGGCCAGTCCCGCGGCGACACCGACCTGTCCGGTCCGGGAGATCACCTCGCGGGTGAACCGCCGCGGCCCGAGAAATTTCTTGATATCCTTTTCGGTAACGGGAAAGTTCTTTTTGGAGCCGGTGGCGATTTTTCGTGCGACCTTGCGACAGACGGCGGCGATTTCCCGTTCCAGGTTTCGCAGGCCCGATTCCCGGGTATAACCGTGAATCAGTTCCATAACGGCATCTTTCCTGAAACTCAGACGCCGGGATTCGATACCGTGATTGGCAAGCTGTTTGGGAATCAGGTGCCTTTTAGCGATCTCGAGCTTTTCCAGATCGGTGTAGCCGGGAATCCTGATTACCTCCATACGGTCACGGAGGACCGGTGGAATGGGATCGAGCAGATTGGCCGTGGTGATGAACATGGTTCGGGAAAGATCGAAAGAAACCTCGAGATAATTGTCCGAGAAAGAATCATTCTGCTCGGGATCGAGCACCTCGAGCAGGGCGCTGGAGGGATCACCGCGAAAATCGACGCCGACCTTATCGACCTCATCGAGCATAATAATGGGATTATTCGATCCGGCTCGTTTAAGGCTTTGAATTATCCGGCCCGGCAGGGCGCCGATATAGGTGCGACGGTGGCCGCGAATTTCGGCCTCATCGCGAATGCCGCCCAGGGAAATTCTTTCGAAGCGGCGGCCCATGGCCCGGGCGATGGATCGCCCCAGGGAGGTTTTGCCGACGCCCGGCGGCCCGACAAAACAGAGAATCGGGCCCTTGACATCGCTTTTGAGCTTGCGCACGGCCAGGTATTCAATAATCCGGTCTTTGACCTTGTCGAGATCGTAATGATCTTCGTCGAGGATGGCCTTGACCTTGCGCATGTTGAGGATATCGGCCGTGCTGACCGCCCAGGGAAGCGACACCAGCCAGTCGAGATAAGTTCGGGAAACGGTGTATTCGGCCGAGGCCGGATTCATCCGGGAAAGGCGATCGAGTTCTTTTTCGGCGGCATCCCGGGCATCGTCGGGCATGGCCGCTTCCTCGATCCTCCGTTCGAAATCCTCGACTTCGGCGCGTTCATCCTTATCGCCCAGCTCCTTCCTGATCGCCTTGAGCTGTTCCCTAAGAATGAATTCACGCTGCATACGGCCCAGTTCGGACTGCGCCTCGTTCTGGATTTTCCTGGATATTTCGAGAACCTCGATTTCCTTGTTGACGATCGTCAGCAGTTTTTCCATCCGTTTGTAAACGTCGGCTTCTTCGAGGATTTGCTGCTTGTCACCGACGCCGATGCTCAGGTTGGAGGCGACCAGGTCGGCCAGCTTCGAAGAAGTTTCCTGGTTGATGGCCGAGATATACAATTCTTCGGAAAGATTGGGCGACAGCTCGACGATGGCCTTGAGTCGTTCCAGGAGATTTCGCTGGAGAGCCTCCATCTTGACCGTCTCGGTGGTGATTTCGGGTATTTCTTCGACCTCGGCGGTCATGTACGGCCGCCGCGATTGGAATCGAATAATGCGGACACGAGCGATACCCTGCACCAGAAAACGGATTGTCCCGTCGGGAAAACGGAGCATTTTGAGAATATTCCCGGAGGTCCCGATGGTATGGATGTCCTCGGGGCGGGGTTCATCACCGCTGTGTTCCTTCAGGAGAAAAACCCCGACGACACTGCCGCGCATCAGGGATTCATCGATCAGCCTGGCCTGCTTTTGCTCGTTGGCAATCAGCGGCACGACCAGGTGCGGAAAGACGACCATGCCTTTGGCCGGCAGAACCGGGATGGTCATCGTCTTTTTCATGGTTCTTTTATTTTTCGCGACCTTGACTTTCTTCAAGATATACCCCGTATGCTAATAAGTTATTGGCGGCATGAAAAAATCATCTCCGTCTCTCAGACATTGAACAAAAATTGAATGACATCACCATCCCTGACGACATAATCCTTTCCCTCGACATTAAGTCTGGCCGCGGCCTTCAGCGCCGCCGGTGTCTTGTATTCCATGTAATCTTCATAAGAGGCCACTTCGGCCCGGATAAAGCCGCGAGCGAAATCGGAATGGACGGCCCCGGCGGCGGTTACGGCGGTGGCACCCTCGGGTATCGTCCAGGCCCGGCATTCCGGCTCCGAAAGAGTAAAAAAGGAAATCAATCCGAGCAGTCGATAAGAACGCTGAATCAGCTTTTCCACGAAGGGCTTTTCTATGTTCAATTCGGCGAGAAATTCCTTTTGGTCATCATCATCGAGAGCGGCCAGTTCCATTTCGATTTTGCCGCAGATAACCGAAATATCGGTAATGCCCTCGCGGCGGTACTTCTCGTAGCCGGCATAAATATCGGCGTGACGGTCCAGTTTATCCTCGGAGATATTGAATACCAGAAGCTGCGGCAAAAGTGTCAAAAAAGCGTAACCCCGGATGCTCTTCAGTTCATCATCGGCAAGGCCGATTTCGGAGATGAGCTTGTTGTCATTAAGGATATCGCGGCATTTTTTCAGCGTTTCCAGTTCGAAAGCGCGATCCTTCTTGCCGGTCAGCTTGATCGAGCGCTCCAGCTTGCCGACATTGTCCTCGATCATGATCAGATCGGCCAGGATCATTTCATCGATAATATTGCCGATATCCTGTTCCGTTCGGGCCTCGGGGCTGAAATCATCGACGACCACAGCCACCGCGTCCATCAATCGAAGGTCATGGATCCCTTCCAGTTCACCGGTCGATTTTTTCCCCCGGCCGGTGAAACAGGCGGCATCGAGAAATTCTATCGAGGTGTGAGTCACTTTGCGAGGCTTTATCAGCTCCGCGAGATTATCCAGCCGCTCATCGGGAACCTTGATGACCGCCCGATGTACCGTTCGGGAAAAGTCACCGACCGTTTCCTGAAGCCCCGAAACGGCGTTAAAAATGGTCGTCTTGCCTGATTGCGGAGGCCCGATAATCCCCAGTTTCATAAGATCAGGAGTTTCCCTCCAGCCGGCCGGTCGGTCCGGCTACTTTTTTTTATCTTTTACGAGAGCCCGCAGGCGGGCCAGGTTTTCAATATCTTCCCTGAGATCATCCCCTTTGGGCGTTTCCAGTATCCCGGGTACCCTGTTCAGTCTCCTGTCATTCATGAAATTGGCAAAAGTGGCCAGTCCCAGCTCGCCCTGCCCGATATGCTCATGGCGATCCCGCCTGGATCCGAAGGGCTTTTTCGAGTCATTGATATGAATGACCTTGAGTGACTTGAGCCCCAGTATCTGATCGAATTGGCGCATGGTGGCCCGGTACTCCTTCGGCTCGGTTATGGGATAGCCGGCGGCGAAAATATGACAAGTATCGAGACAGACGCCCATTCGTGATTTATCCTCGACCATATTGATTATTTCGGCCAGGTGCTCGAATTTATAGCCTAAATTGGTGCCCTGCCCGGCGGTCGTTTCCAGGCAGATGGTAGTCTTGCCCTCGGGGCTCTTTTCCAGGGCGCGATTCAACGCTTCGCCGATTCGTTTCAGCCCGGTTTCCTCGCCGGAGCCGACATGCGAACCGGGATGAATGACCAGGTTGGGAATCTTCAACAGGTGGCATCGCTGAAGCTCCACCACGAACGATTCCAGCGATTTCCCGTATAAATCATCGGCCGGTGAGCCGAGGTTGATAAGGTAGCTGGTATGGGCCGCGGAAACATCGACACCGGTTTCTTTCTGTTCGGCGAAAAAACGCTCGATCTCATCCTCGGCCAGCGTCTTGGCCTTCCACTGGCTGGACTGCTTGGTAAAAATCTGCACGGTATCACAGCCGGCCTTCCGGCCGTGCCGGACGGCATTGAAAACGCCCCCGGCGATTGACATATGAGCACCGAGTTTCATCGGTTGAAATTCCTTTCCAGCAGGTAATTTATCATCCGCAACAACTTCATCCAGTATTATAGCCGCCGGCTTTCCCGGCCGGTTTCCCGGAGGTGTTCCCTTCGGTCGTGTCGAGCACCGGTTCATACATATAACACCTTCCGGTTCCGTATAATAAGCAAATGTTCAAATTTACAAAAGGGCTCAATTGTCAAAAGGGCCTTTTTTTGTCACGCCTCACAATATCCGCAGGCTCCCATTGATATGGGCCGATTCCCATATTAAGGGCGGCTTTTAATATCGGGACGATCGCTGGAAAAGGACAAACGGGCCGGTTCAAAAGGCTCGCGGGGATCCTCCGGCCGGACTAACTTTATCGGATCGAACGAATTACGGCGCCGGCATGGCGGCCGCCCCGGAAAAAAGAATCCCCCGGCAACAATTGTCTCGATTTGGCAGGCCTTTTTCAGGGAAATCGGTCAGGAAATAAGAAAAAGGAAGTGTATCAATGAAAAGAATAACTAAGACCGAGGGTTTTACAGTCCTTGAAGTGCTGGTGTCCCTGATTATACTGGCCTTGTCTCTTCTGTTGCTTCTGAATATGGCCATGGTGGCCATGGACAGCAATGTCTGGTCGAACCAGGCGACCGCCTCGACCCAGCTTCTGCAGGAGAAGCTCGAGGAGTTGAAGACCGGCTACAATGTTGCCAGCGGGATCGACACGGTCGGTGACATAATGCGTAACTGGCAGATAACCAATGTCGGCAGTCACCTCCGGCGGATCGACATAACCGCCTCCTGGGTGGACCGCCGCGGGGATACGCTGCAGAATTCCATCCGGTCCTTTTTCCGAACCGATAGCATATAGGTGGTGAATCATGAAAAAGACGTTGACCAAACTGAGAAATATCGCGGGGCTGTCGCTTATCGAGGTCCTGATCGCCATGTTTCTGACCGGTGTCGTCACGGCCGCCGTTTTCAAAGTCTATATCAACCAGCACAAACACTGGACGGTTCAGGGCGAGGTGACCGACATGCAGCAGAACGCCCGGGCGGCAATCGATGAGCTGACCCGGCAGATTCGCATGGCCGGCTATTCGCTCCCGCTGGGACTGTCGCCGGTCGAGGCTTATAACACCAATCCTGACACCATTGTCATCAACTACTCGGCCAGCAGCTGTTACGCGCCCATCGAACACAGCATGCCGCAGCCGTCGTCGGAACTGCGCTGCGACGGTCACGACGTGTCCTGTTTCGAACCCGGTCAGTTCGCCTTCATTTTCCACCCGGATTCGGGCGACGGTGAATTTTTCGAGATCAGTCATGTCCAGGTGGCGGCGTCACACATCCAGCATAACAAATGGCCGCTCTCGAAACGATACCAAAAAGACGCCATAATTATTTCACTTGATCGCATTAAGTTCTATATCGATCAGACGGACACGGCACAGCCTAACCTGATGATCCAGATCAACGCCGATCCACCGGCGGTGTATGCCGAGAATATCGCCGACCTTCAATTCCGCTATCGCATGAAAAACGGGGCGATCGTCGATGTCCCGACCCTGATTGAGGATATTCGTGAGGTTTTGATAGACCTGACCGCCCGGACGGCTCACCCGGATCCGGAATTCCCCGATGCTCCGTATCGGCCACGCAATTTCGCCTCACGGGTCAATGTCAGAAATATAGATATCTAGTCGAATCCTTTAATGATTAAGGATGGTGATCAAATATGAAACGAACGAAACTTGGCAAAGAAGGCGGGCTGGCGGCGATTATCGCCCTGATGGTGATGGTCATGATGACGCTGGCCGGTATCGCGGCCATGAAGATATCCAGCGATGAGGTTGATATCGCCGGTAACGAGATGAACGAGATGGCGGCTTTTTACGCCGCCGAGGCCGGCCTGGAACAGGCCACAGCGGCAATTATGGCCCAGTATGAAACCTCCAACAGCCCGCCCTCGGTGATGCCGTCGGGAAGCGTGACAATCAACGATTGTGTAACCGCTTACAACACGGTCGATAACGGGGCGGTCAAGCAGGAGGTCCTGGCTCTGGGCACGCTGGCCGGACTCAACGCCCTCATCAAGACCTTTTCGGTCACCTCGACCGGCGTCTCCCAAGTTGATGGCGGACGCATGGAGCTATACGAGGATTTCCAGGTGGCCCTGGTACCGCTCTTTCAGTTCGCCGTCTTTTACGGCAATGATCTGGAGATCGCCCCCGGCCCGGATATGACGCTGATCGGGCGAGTCCATTCCAATGGTGATCTCTGGGTGCAGTCCAACAATAATCTCTATATGGAAAGCTTCGTTACCTGCTCCGGTGACCTCAAGCACGGCCGCAAGGGCCCCGGGGCGGTCGGAAGCGGCAACGTGTTTATCAAGGATACCGACGGTAACTACCAGAATATGAAGAACGGCGACGGATCGTACCTGCAAGCCAGCGACGCCGACTGGTATGATTCGGCCCTGACTCGCTGGGACGGCCGGGTTCAGGATGCGGCCTTCGGGCAGAACGATCTCAATCTGCCGTTGAGTACTGTCGGCGATCCCCATAAATTGATCGAAAGGGGAACCGGCAACACGGATTCCTATGAACACAAGGCCGATCTCAAGATCATCGACGGCCAGGCCTATGCCGACGTCGGCGGCATCTGGACCAATATCACCCCCTCTCTGCCGCCGGGAACCATTACCAGCAGTACCTTTTATGACGGCCGTGAGGGACAGAACGTAAGCGCCACCGATGTCGATATGTCGCTTTTGAAGACGACGTCCTATTTCCCGGCCAACGGCGTCATCTACTCCTCCGATCAAACGGCGGGATCGTTCAACGCCCTGCGTCTCAAGAACGGCGCCGACCTCGGCCGGCCATTGTCGATTTTCAGCGAAAACCCGATGTATGTCCAGGGCGATTACAACTCGGTCAACAAAATGCCCGCGGCGCTGGCCGCCGACGCGGTGACCTTCCTGTCCAACAGCTGGGATGACAGCAAATCAGCGCTGACCGTGAATGATCGGGAAGCTTCCAGTACAACCTGCAACGCCTGTGTCATGACGGGTAACACGAATACCACCGGCTCCAATTACAACGGCGGCCTGGAAAATCTGCCCCGTTTTCTCGAGAAGTGGACCAGTAAACGATTCACTTTCAGAGGCTCTCTGGTCAATCTCTGGAACTCCCAGCAGGCGAACGGGCCCTGGTCGTATGGTTCATACTACACGGCGCCTATCCGTGACTGGTCGTACGATACCGACCTGGATGATCCCTCCAAACTGCCTCCGGAAACGCCGACGATCCGTATTTTCCAGCGCGTCGGCTGGAAACAGGAATTCGTCGGATTCGAATAAAAGAACTTTCCGCAAAGGATAGTTCATTCACCCTGAAAAACCCCGGCAGAAGCCGGGGTTTTTTGTATTACCGATATCGAGCGGGCCACCGGGATAAAAATACACGGAATAACGTCAACAAGGGATGAAAGACTGAATGATGCGAAGACTAGTGGCGGCTGAGGCTTCTGATCTCGAGTTCGCCCAGGCCGCTCAGATCGCTTTTGAGTTCGGTCTCGGGGCCGACGATGACGATAATCAGCCGATCTTCGGCGAGATATTCGGAGGCCACCTCGCGCAGGCGGGAAGGATCGACCGCCTCGAATTTCCGGGGCAGCTTCTCATAAAAATCCAGGTCAAATCCGAGCGTCAAAAGAGCCCCGAACTGCGAGACGATAGCCCTCGAGGATTCGAAGTACTGCGGAATAATGCCCATATGATGGCTCCGGGCCTCGTCAATTTCCCGGACCGGCACCCGGATCGAGCGCAGGTCGGCTATTACATCGAGAGCGGCCACCACGGCATCGGCGGCCGATTCATTGGGGCCCTTTCCCCATATGGTAAAGACACCGTCCGGACGGTGCCATTTAATCATGGATGATATTTCCGTGGCCAGATGGAGGTCATCGACAAGGCTGCGTGACAGTCTCGATACGCGGCCGCCGCTGCCCAGGATATAATCCAGAAGCAACAGAGCCGGGGCATCATCGGCATCCATCCGTCCCACCGGGCAGCCGATGATGAACTCGCTCGAGGGTGCCTCCGGGTTATCGAGGAGTAAAATCCGGAGCGAATCGGACCTTTCGATAGTGACCGGCGGCCGAACAATGTCAGGACCGGCCGGCCAGTCGGCAAAGTACTCCCGGACCATTTCCGCGGCCGCCTCGGAATCGATATCACCGGCCAGGATCAGGGAGGCGTTATTGGGCTGGAAATAATCATCATAGAATTTTCTTACCATGGGCAGGTCGATCTCGCGCAGGCCATGATGGGTACCGCGGGGCGGCAGACCATAGCCGTCGCCACCGAAAATTCGCTCGTACAGAGCCGTTCTCAGGTGGTATACCGGTATCGCCTCTTCCTGCATTACAGACGAAACCAGTCTCCGCTTCAGGACCGACAGTTTCTCATCGGTAAAAACCGGGCGCCTCGCCATCTCGGATAGAATACGTAAAGCAAACTCCAGCTCCCGGGCGAGAAAATCACCCCAGATAATCGTCATGTCCTGTCCGATATAAATGTCGACCGCCCCGCCGGTGGAGTCGATTGAAGCTTTGAGTCTATCCAGGGAATAGTTTTCGGTACCTTCCTCGAGCATCCTGGCCGTAACGCAGGCAAGACCCGCCATCGTGGCCGAATCGAGGCCGGAGCCGAAATGAAAAACCAGGTTGAGATCAATCAGGGGCAGGCGATGATTCTCCACGATGACCACCTCGAGGCCGTTGTCAAGAACGAAACGGTCATACTCCGGAAGAAAATCGGCCCCCGCCATGGCGGCCGGAAAAATCATCAACGGCATCAGGACCGAAGCGGCAATGGCAATTAAGAACTTCATCAGTAATCTTCCTCATCGATCGTATCCCCGGGTTTAATGGGACTCAAAAATACCAGTGACCTGTTGGCCGGGATAAAATATTTGCGCGCTGCTTGCCGTATATCCTCCCGGCTCACATCGGCCACGGCCGTCAGTTTGTCATCGACAAACTGCCATGATCCGGCCGTAATCTGGTAGTAGGCCAGCCGCATACCCTGCCGGTCGATCGACCGGATTTCCCGGTAGGAATTGGCCTTAACACGATTTTTAGCCTTGACCAGCTCCGCTTCGGAGATAAGCTCGCTTTTGAGACGGTTGATTTCATCGGTCATCTGCTCTGCGCCGACCTCGTTGTCGACATCGTAGTTCATAATGGCAAAGGCGTAAATAAGCGACGGATCCTCCAGTTCGAAAAAGCCGCCGCCGATGCGAACAGCCGCATTCTCGTCGGTCACCAGCCGCTTGTGCAGGCGGGATGATTCCCCGTCGGATAGAATATTGCTGATAAGCCTGATGGCCGGGATATCCGGATGAGTCAAATGTGGAATATGATAGGCGACAATGAAGGCCGGGATCCCCGAAAAACCCTCCAGGTATGAGCGCCGTTCGCCGACATGCCGGGGTTCGCCGATATGGCGATGCTCCGGCAGAGGATCGGAGACGTTGTACCCGAAAAGCGAATCAACCCGGGCCACCGTCGGCGCCGTTTCGAAATCACCGAGGATTACCATAACGGCATTGCCGGGCTGAAAATACAAGCGGAAGTGCTTTTCCATGTCATCGACGGTGATATTGGCGATATCCTCCGGCCAGCCATAGGCCGGATTTCGGTAGGGATGCGAGCGGTAGGATAAATTCATGATTTCTTCATTGATGTTGCCGTAGATGCTACTCTCGACCATCAGGTTGCGGTTTTTCCTCATGACATCCCTGGCCAGCATCAGTTTCTCATAGGTCAGTTCGATATTGCGCATCCGGTCAGCCTCCAGAACGAGGACGGTGTCGAGCATATCGGATGGAATCCTGGTCATGACATAGGTAACATCAAGGGTAGTCTCGGAGCGGGTCGTGCCGCCGCCGGCCTGAATGATACGGTGATACTCACCCTTTTCGAAAGCCGCCGTGCCCTCGGAAAAGACCCATTCGCACACGTGGGTGAGACCGGTCAGTCCGATCGGATCGTTTTTCTGCCCGACATGGAACATCAAAACCACCGCCGCCAGCGGCACCGAGTGTTCTTCCATGGTAAGGATAACCATACCGTTATCCAGTTCGCTGCGATTAACGCTGTCCGGGGAAAGAGCGCCGCGGGCGATCGAAAAAACGAGTACCAGAACAATACCGAAAATCGGTACCAACCATCTCATTTTCATGTTACCCAAGATAGTCAATTACCTTTCGATTGGCAACCAATTAACAGTTCACGGCTATACAAACGCTGAATAATCGCCAGGGTTGCGTTTTTGGCCGCTGATCGGCGATTTTTTATCGGCTTCGGCGGCCGTTCCTGCCGATCGGAATAAGCGAGGCCTGTTGTGCGGTTGTCAGGCCGGCATAGAAGGCGGTTCTCCCGGAATTGCCGCCACTGTCCGAAATCCCCTGGGAGCCAATAAAATAGCGACCGAGGTTGATCCTCAGACCAAGCTGATAGTCCGATTCACTGGTGATCTGACCATAGATCCTGAGACCGCCGACAGGCGAAATCTCCAGCCCGTAGCGGTAAATCGCCTCTGACAGATTTTGCCCGGTTGAAAGATTGACATCGAGCGACAGAACCAGAGGAATCCGGCGCGGAAAATATGAAATTGAGTACAGCTGCTCGATATCGGTTTCCCGGCCGTCGACCCGGCTCCGATTCAGATTGGAAAAAACCATGGCATAACTGAAACCGGAGGCGCGGCGCAGGAGGAGACTGACATTCCAGAAATGCTTCTTATTGTAAAAACCCGGGGCTCGGGAAATATACCGATAGGAACCACCCCAGTGGTAATCGAGGCCGATGCTTTTCCCGACGGCGAAAACATATTCGTCCAGGCGTCCGCCCTCGAAATTATCCAGCCGCCGGAAACCAACGCCGATATTATCGCCGGCCAGAGCGACTCCCCAATCCTGCCCGAAATCACCATCACCATAGTCGGCCATCAACTGAAAATTGACCCCGGGGATATCGCCGAGGGCGGCCGGGTTGACCCACAGCGCCTCGGCCCCGCCAACGGCCGAGGCGAAACGATGATAATAGACACCGGATGGAATCGGCAGGCGCTCGCCGGCCATGGCCGCCGTACTCAGCCCGAACAGGAGAAACCAGCCGATCGTTATGATAAAGCTCTTGTTCATTGGTAACCTCATCGCTGTCAAGGGCCCTCGATTTCGATATCACCGGTGCCCTCGATGGATATATCGATCCGTGAATCCCCCTCGCCACAAATCAGTTCCATCCGGCCCATCTCAATCCCCACCGGCTTCACCGGCAGTCGTTCGATATGAATCTCACCGTCGACGCTGGCCGAAAGCGACAGGACGGCCGAGAGATCATGCGGCAGTTCGACAATGACATCTTCATAGGCATTCCTGATCCCCAGGCCGGTCTCGCTGATAGATCGAACTTCGACCATGATCGGACTGTAAAGGCCCTCGATTTCACTGGGGACACCGGTCAGGTCGGCGTTGCTGATCCTGATACGTCCGTAACTGTTTTTGATGTCGACCCCTCCGACCAGGTCCCGGATGTCGATATCACCTGATTGATTACGCAGGTGGGCGGCATCATCGGTGCATACCATATTACGAATTACAATATCACCTGTTTTGGTCCCGGCGATGATCTCTCCGGCGACATCACCCAGGTAAATATCCCCGCTGACACAGGAAATACTGATACTGCCCTTTATCTCGGCGATATCGAAGCGCCCGAAGGAAGTGTTGTTTTTGATCGACTGAAACGGACCTTCGATTCGGAAATCCAGAAAATCCGAATCGATTTCAATCCGGCAATCGGCCGGTATGAGCAGGTGCCCCTCGATGCCGGCCGAATTATCGGTCCCTGACCAGGGTGATGGATTGGGGGCTCGCAGGAGTATCTTGATGCCATCGCGCGACTCCCGAATGTCTATCTCGATCTGTTCGGCGTAGTTGGCCGCCTCGCCCTCATCATCGGTTTTAAGGATTTTGCGATATTCAAAATCAACCTTCTCGCTCTGGTCGGCCTTCAATGAAAGCTCACCGGTCAGGGATACCGCTGAACTTATTACAACCTGTGAGCCGAAACTCAAAGGGAAGCTAAAGGTGTCGGCCTCGGTGACAAAGCGGCTGTCGCTCAGCGGATAAACATCCTCGGCCAGGCAAACATCATAAATCAGAAGCAGGCCTGAAAGAAGGACGAGCCGGATCATATATTTCGGAATCATCATTTTCCTCCTCGAATATCATACAGGGCTTTCATGATAATCGAACCGGCCACAGCCACGTTGAGTGACTCGACCTTTTCTTCATGTTGTATATGCAGGGTTAAATCGGCCAGTTGCCTGATTTCGCGGGACAGGCCGGCAGCCTCGGCGCCCAGGGCCAATATTACCGGCTCTCGGTCGTATTCGAGACCGGTCCCGATATCGGTTCCGGTCAGGTCGGCCGCAATCAGCCGGGCCCCGAGTGATCGCTTATAATACGTCAAATCGGCTATGGCGATACTTACCACCGGAATGGCGAAAATGGCCCCGGCGGTGGCCCTGACCACCTTGGAATTATACGGATCGGCTCCTTCGCCCGCCTGCCAGACGAAATCGAATCCGAAGGCTGCCGCAGAGCGAATCAGCGTGCCCGTATTGCCGGGATCGGCGATATTCTCCAGCAAAAGAAACCGACCCCTTTCCAGACCCGGAAAATCATCGGGACGGCGGTCGGGAATCCTGAAAACCCCGATCATTCCCTGGCTGTTAACCGAATCCGAGACCATCTCCAGATTGCGAGCCGAAATTTCCTCGATGACTGTTTTGCGGCTCCTGAAATGATCGACCAGTTTCCGGCCGCGAGGGCTGACAATGGCGGGGCAGTAACCGACCATTTCAGCGTGCCAGTCATGTCTGATCGATTCCTCGAGCAATCTGATCCCCTCGGCCATAAAGCAATTAGACGCCTTTCTTCCCTTTACGGTATGGAGCGATTTGAGTTTCTTTTTGTCTTCTTTTGTCAGAGTCAACCGATATTCCTTGCTTTTGTCCTCCTCTCATCATAATAATTGACCTGAAAGGTGGCTTGGCAAGTGAAAACATTGATTCGATTGATCTTAATTACCGTTCTGACGGCGGCGTCCGCTATCGCCGATACCACCGATATTTATGTCGGCTGGGATGGCATTCGATACCAGCCGCCCTTTCCGGGGCCGCGAATCGGACTGGCCCTTTCGGGAGGAGGGGCTCGGGGAATGGCCCAGATCGGCGTTTTGAAAGCTCTCGAAGAAGCCGGTTTCGAGATCGCCGCCATCGCCGGAACATCGATCGGCGGTATCATCGGGGGTCTCTATGCCGCCGGATACGAGGCTGAGGAACTGGAGAAGATCGTCGAATCGATTAACTTCGTCGAACTTTTTTCCAACCGGCCGCCGCGAACGACCATGTTTACGACTCAGCGCCCGGAAAAGGATCGCTTTCTGGCCTCGGTTCGTTTCGACGGCTGGAAACCATCCATCCCCCGGGCCCTTACGGCCGGCCAAAAACTGTCGGCGCTGCTTATCAAGCTTACCCTGCAGGCCAATTATATTTCCGGGGGGGATTTTTCCCGTTTGAAAGTGCCCTTCCGGGCCATAACCACCGATATCGTCTCCGGCCGGGAGGTGGTCCTTTCCAAAGGAAACCTGGCCGATGCCATGCGCGCGACGATGGCCTTTCCGCTCGCTTTCACCGGCGTCGAGAAGGATGAGATGCTTTTGATGGATGGTGGCATCGTCGACCCGATGCCGGTTGAGGTCGTGCGCGATATCGACCGCCGCCTGGATATGGTCATTGCCGTCAACACGGCCAGTGAACTTTTGCCGCGGGAAGAAATCGCCAATCCGGTCGATATCGCCAATCAGGTGACATCGATCATGGCCATGGACAAGCTGGAAGCCGGTCTCGAGGCCGCCGATCTGGTCATTACTCCGGACATCGAGGCCTACCTGTCGACCGATTTCAAAGAAGCCGCGGCGTTGGTTGAAAGAGGTTATCGGGCCGGGCGGGAGGCGGTCGGAAAAATCATGGACGACTGCAACGGCCGCCATAAAGAGCGATTCGTGATTGCCGGGATCGAAATCGCCGATGATGCCGAAAGGCTGCTCGGCCAGTCGCCCCCGATTTCCGAAGGAATGGTCGTCACAATGAACGACCTCCGCGAAACAGCCGGCCGGCTCTATCTCGAGCGCGATCTGTTTACTGTTCGTTTTCGGCTCGCGACCGGCGCCGTCGAAGCAGGCGGCGTCCGTGCCGCCGAACTGACGATCGAGGTAATCGAAAAACCGCTCCGGCGCAACCTGAAAGTTGACCTGGAGGGTAACTCGCTGATCGGCGATTCGGTCATTATGGCCGCACTCGAAACCGACCGGGAATACCTGTCGGCCGAGGTGGTGGTGCGATTCACCGACAGCGTCATGGCCCTCTACCGTGACCGGGGATACGACCTGGCCCATTTCAGCGGTCTCGACTATAATCCCGAAACCAACTCCCTGACGGTGAAAATAAATGAACCGATGATTGAAAATATCCGCCTGGACGGCAACCGGCGAACCAAAAACTGGCTGATAAAATCGAACTTTCCCCTTCATGACGGTGATCCGTTCAATTCCCGGGCGGCCAATCGGGGCCTGGCCAATATCTATTCCACCGACCTTTTCGATCGCGTCGTCATCAATGTTCTTCCCGGCGACGAGGGAGCTATCGTGCGTATCAACGTCGAGGAAAAAAAGTACACCCAGCTCCGCTTCGGCTGGCACTGGGATGACGAGTACAAAAGCGAGGGATTCGTGGAACTGCTCGATGATAACTTGTTCGGCACCGGCCAGGAGTACCTCATGCATGCCCGCTACTCACCGCGACGCCAGAACTACGACATATCCCTGAAAGCCGACCGGTTCTTTTCCACCTATCTGACTTATAAAGCAAGTGGTTTCTACAGGATTCTCGACCGCCGGTTCTATAACAAAGACGGCGATGAAATATACTCCATACGCGAGGATCGCTACGGTCTGGAATTCCTCCTGGGGCAGCAGATCGCCCGGTTCGGCACCGTTACCGGTGAAATCCGATGGGAAGAGATAAAGAACGACTACAGCCCGGGCGAGCGCGAGGATAACCTGAGGCTGCGGACGATCACGCTCCGCTCGCTGGTGGAAACGCTGAATCGCTACCCTTTTCCCACCGCCGGCAAGAAGCATCTCTTCTATGTCAAGTTCGCGGCCGACATCCTCGGCGGCGAGACCAGGTACACCAAGTTTTTCAGTTCCGTGGAGTCGTATTTCCCGCTGGGAGACTGGTTCAATTTCCACCCGAAAATCGCCATCGGCTATACCGATTCCGAGCAGGGCCTGCCGATTTCGGAAAGCTTTTTCATGGGCGGACATTATTCTTTTTACGGTTATGCCACCGACGAACTATACGGCTCGAAGATGCTTCTGGGAAACATGGAAGTCCGTTTCAAGCTCCCCTGGCGGCTGTATCTGTCGGCGCGGTACGATTTCGGCGAGGTGTACCCCAATATCGACCAGATCAAACTGCGCAACATCCGTCACGGCGGAGGCATCTCGATCGCCTGTGACACCCCCATCGGGCCGATCGATATTGGCTACGGCAAGTCGGGGACGCACCCGGATCGGC
>Ga0272444_10001134_pt1 | contig 26279 bp, 9 predicted proteins | sample SSMForm13_FD_201033 | JGI IMG/M metagenome (GOLD analysis project Ga0272444, IMG submission 201033) | Marine sediment archaeal communities from Little Sippewissett salt marsh, Falmouth, MA, United States - SSM-Form-13 | ecosystem: Environmental > Aquatic > Marine > Wetlands > Sediment ...
ACGGCGGACGTGTCGCTGGCCTTGCGTTACATCGGTGACGTGGACGGCAGCGGCGCTCCGGGCGCCCAGGACAAGCAGTTCTTCAACCAGCGGCTCAACAACGTGGCGACCGCCTACCCGGACCGCTGCTACGACCTGAACGGGTCGGGCGGCGCGCCGAACGCCGAGGACAAGCAGGTGATGAACCAGGTTCTCAACGGCGTCGCGTTGCCGTAGTTGGCTGGAGGATAGAGGGGGTCACGGCGGCGCACAGGGACACCCGTGATCCCGGAAGCCCGCAACATCGTCGGGGGATCGTGTGAGTTCCGACACCGTTGCGGACGGGCGCCGTCTCCTCAGCGCGGGGGTGCGAGGGGATGGCCCCGGTGGCAGTCCCGTGCGGTCCGGGGGAGATGAATGACGATGGAGTTAGCGCGGCCGGCCTCCTTCTCTCCTCTTCAGGAGGCCGGCCGCTTGTCTAGGGCGAGCAGCCACGAGTTATGATCGGGTTGTGTCGGCTTCCGCGGCACGCGACTATCCGACGTAGCTTCCGAGGAGGTGGGCCATTCTCAGGCGACGCCATCTGACCACGGTGTTCATGACCGTCATTGTGGCCGCGTGCGCTGCGGCCGACACGGTCGCCAATCAGGCCCCGGTGGCCGACGCGGGCGGCGACCGGGTTGCAGCCGATGATAACGACGACGGCACGTTGACCGTCACGCTCGACGGCTCCGCCTCGTCGGACAGCGACGGGACCATCACCAGCTACGTCTGGACGGACTACGACGGCAGCGAGATCGCCACGGGCGAAACGGCCCAGGCGAGCCTCGCCATGGGCATCCACGACATCAAGCTGACCGTGACCGACAACGAGGGCGGGACGGGCTCGACGGTCTTCCGTGTCTGGGCCATACCGACCGTTGATTACTGGGTGGATCAGGGCCACGCGTCGGCGTCGGACTCGAACCTCGGGACGGCGGACCGGCCGTGGCGGACGGTCGACCACGCGGTGGACTCCGTCGGACCCGGGGACGTGATCTGTGTTCGCGAGGGCACGTACCGCGAGTCGGTGAGCATCGGCGTCAAGGGCACGGCGGCAGACCCGATCACGCTGATGGGCTATCCCGGCGAGCGGGTGGTCGTCAGCGGGGCCGATGTCGTGACGGGATGGGCACAGTGCACACAGGCCATAGCCCGCAACAACCCGAACTTCCAGAGCATCTACTACGCGGACCTCTCGTGGAAACCGACGCGTCTGATACAGGACGGTGAGCAGCTTGCTGTGGCCCGGACGGCGGGCTGGTATCGCTGCGACGGCGGGACGACCACCACGCTGATCGACGCCGAGCACCTGACCCAGCCGGACGACACCTGGAACGGCGCGACGGTGTTCCTCATCGACAAGAGCCTCAACAACCAGTACACGCGCACCGTGACCGACTTCGACTCGGCCACCTCCACGATCACCGTGAGCAGCGCCTGGCATGGCGCGGATACGCCCCAGGCAGGCGACGATTTCTATTACCTGTCCAACAGGGCCGAACTGATCGACGGCCCGGGCCAGTGGGCGGCCGAGGACCAGGGGGGCGGGACGTGGCGCGTGTTCTGCTGGGCCGACGGCGGCGGCGACCCGGACGAGCATAGCATGGAGGCCAGCCGCAGGACCTCGCGCGTCATCGCCTGGACCGCAGGCGCCTGCTACTGGACGATCGACAACCTGGAGGTCCGCCACGGTGTATCTCACGGCCTCGGGGGCTTCGGGGGGACCGGCGCGGGAGACCACATCACCGTTCAGAACTGCCTGATCCGCGACAACGACGGCTACGGCATCTTCGGCCGGTGGACCGACCACGGGACGTACAGGCGGAACCTGGTCACCGGGAACACCCACGGCATCTCCAACGTCGGCTCGCCGAACATGACCGTTGAGGAGAACGAGGTGGCCTGCAACGCGGTGGACGGCCTCCTGGTGAGCGGCGCGGACGTGACCGTCCGGCGCAACTACGTCCACCACCACGTCCTGTGGGGCCATCCGGACAGTTGCCAGAGCTACGGCGGGGCCACCGGCATGGTCATCGAGGACAACCTGATGGTGGGCAGCGCCCAGATCCTGATGATGGACGGGTGTGAGACGTCCGTGTACAGGGGCAACGTCCTCATTGGCGCGTCGGCCTCGATGATCAACCACCACGCAAACGACATCGACACGACGATTGAGAACAACACGCTGATGCTGGCCCGCTGGGCGCTGATGCTGAAGAGAGGCGACGTGTACGCCATCCGGAACAACCTCCTGATGGTGGGCCGCGCGGCCCCCGCCTGGGAGGCCGACGCGGAGGACACCTACGCGAGCGACTACAACCTGTTCTGGCACGGGCCGGGCATTACCTCCAATCCCGTCACGTGGCCGGGCTGCGCAACGTTCGCCCAGTACGTTGCCGCCAGCGGACAGGACACCCACAGCAGCTACGCCGATCCCAGGTTTGCGCGCGCGCCGCGGTACTTCGCGGCACTGGACACCTTGGGAAAGCAACCGGAGTTCACTCCGACGAAGGTCTACATGGACGCGGGCGACACGGCCCATTTCAGTGTCGGCGACCACGTCGAGATCAACTTCGACGGCATCGTGCGGACCGTCGAGTCCGTGGGCGCCGACCAGGTCACGTTCACCCCGGGCAGCGACTACATCGTCAACGACAAAGCCGAGATGATTGTCAACTGGGGCGAGACCACTGACTTCAGCATCGACCTGACGCTCCAGGCCGGCAGCCCGGCCCTCGGCGCCGGCGACGACGGCAAGGACGCCGGGTCGAGCATCGACCTTCGGGCCTACATGAACGGTGACTTCAACGGCGACGGTCGCCGTGACGTCCCGGCATGGCCGAGGTCGGCGTCGGTTCAACTTGACATCACGGCCGCGCTGGCCGCCGGAGAGGACTGGGTTTACCAGAACACCCAGACGACCACCCAGGACCGCCACAGGAGCACCGCAACGGTCAGCCTGGTTTCCGAGGCAAGCCCCGGCGAGGTCTATGACATCTCGATTGCCGACGACGGGCCGGGCGGGGCCAACGTCACCCTGGGGACGGTCACCGACAACCGGCCGGGCGATCAGACGCTCAGGGTCGAAATCGTCGGCGGGCGCGTGAGCGGCAGCACTATCGGCACGGGCGGGGCCGCGTACAACGTGACGATCACCGTCGAGGGAACGACCAGCGGCCAGAGCGATTCGGCGCAGGTGCAGCTGGTGCTCCGGACGCTCGGCGACGTGGACGGCAACGGCGCCGTCGGGGCAGAGGACAAGCAGTATCTCAACCAGCGGCTGAACAACGTGGCGACGGCGTACCCGGACCGCGGTTACGACCTGAACGGCTCGGGCGGCGCCCCGAACGCCGAGGACAAGCAGGTGATGAACCAGCTCCTCAACAACGCGTCGCTGTCGTAAGGCGGGGGTTGGACGTGCGACCCACGGGCCTCGACTTGGGGGCTGTGCAGGGGGCCGACAGCCGGTGTTCTCGACAGAAGGTGACATCATGACACGCGCCCGCGAGGGCTTCACGCTGATCGAACTGATTATCGTCATGTCGATCATCGCCCTGCTGATCCTGATCTTCGTGCCACAGGTGCCGGCCATCGTCAGGTGGCACCGGGTCCACCTGAGCAAGGTGGTGATGACCCAACTCGAGTTCGGCCTCGACGAGTACAAGCGGGTCTACGGGGAGTACCCGCACGACCTGGTGGTGATGCATGCCAACGGCAAGAGGATGCTCAACTCGATCACCGATTCGGGGCAGTGCACCTACCTCTCCACGCAGGGGTACTACGGCCTGTACCTGACCCTCCAGGGGCCGGACGGCACCGGCTGGGGGCCCACGGCCGACTTCCCGGGCGTGAAGGAGTTCGGCCCGGTTCCCGAATCGCCGGGCTTCGTGTCGCGCGACCTGAAGTACGAACGCCCTTTCTTCGAGGACCCGTTCGGCCGTCCGATTCTCTACTACTCGGCTCGTATGGACAGCCATTTCCCTTATCTCAACTCGGGTCAGGCGTCGTGGAAACACCGCTACGACTACACCGTGAACCACACGCAATGGCGCTACGGTGCCGGCGCCTCCAACCTCCAGCGCGGGGTGGACGAGGCGACAGGGGGCAAAGCCGTCATGGATGGCGAGGCGGCGCCCCTCCACTGGATGGTCAGGCTGACCCGGTCGAAGGACAACTACGGGTACCGGTACCCCCACAACCCGAGGTCGTACCTCATCTGGATGGCCGGGGCCGACGAGCGGTTCGGCTACTGGCTCTGGAGCGACAAGCCCAGGGGGTTCGTCGCCGATCCGGATCCCGAGAACGCCGCCGATGGCCGCGTAGGCGTCTGCGACGACCTGACCAACTTCTAGCGTGCCCGGCGAGCGACTGACCAGTCTCCGCCGTATCTGGAAAGGGGCCGGCAAAGGGCCATTGAGAAACGTCGTCCTGACGGGAAGCGAGGTGTGATGTGAGAGGCGCGTGGATTATCGTGACGAGCGTGCTGTCGGCGATGCTGGTTTCGGCGCTGTCTGCCGGCCCGGCCTCGGCCCAGGCGACGAGGAACTGGCGGCAGGTGGAGGCCGGCATTCGCGCCCATAACGCGGCACGGATCGACAACGGCGGGCGCATCAGCCTGGGCCTGGTCGGCGAGGGAACCGGCAAGAATAGAAACACGATGCCTGAGGCACTCGTTGACGGCAGCCCGCGCTCGCGGTGCGTCACGTGGGGCGTGCCGATCGTGTACCGGATCGAGCTGGTGGCCAAGCTGCCCGTGACGCACGCGAACTTCATCTGCAGCAACCAGGCAGGCGAATCGCCGAAGGACATCGAGCTCCGACTTTCGGATGGCACCGTCATCAAACACACACTGGAAAGCCTCCAGGAGTGGAAGAGTCCGCGCGATGCTCAGCGTCAGCGTCTGGACGTCGGCCGCGAGGTCGAATGGGTCGAGGTCAAGTTTCTGTCGGTCCACCCAGGCCCCGTGAACGCCGCGGGCGACCGCGTGACATGGGGTGGCCTCGGCGAGATCGAGGTCATCACCTCGGCCGACTTGAAACCCTATCTTACGGTCGCCGACTACAACGCCGGCGCGCCGGTCTACGTCGAGGGCGCGTCGCCCAGGAGCGACTACTCGAACGTCAAGGTACACATGCCGGAGGCCATTCCGCTTGGCGAGCACCCCGGCATCTACATGACGCACGGCGACATCGCCAAGCTCCACGAGGAGATGAAAAGGGGGCCGCGAACCGGGACCATGCTCGAGAAGCTCTTTGCCACCTGCGACGAGTGGACGACCAGGAAGATTGTTCCTCCGGACCCGACCGTGCCGGCCCAACTGCGCGACCGCAACGACGCCCAGGCGAAGGCCCACTTCATGATGAGCAAGATGGCCGGCTGGCTCGGCTGGGCCTACCAGCTCACCGGCGAGCAGAAGTACGCCGAGACGGCCCGCAAGATCCTCGTCGGCTACGCTAGGCTCTATCCCGGCGACTACAAGGAGCACAAGGGCGTCAACGCACACGACACGTCGAAGGTGATGGCCCAGCGGCTGGCGGAGGCTGAGTGGCTCCTGCCCCTCATTCAGGGCTACGACTTCATCTACAGCGCCACGTGCATGACCGACGCCGACCGCAAGGTCATCGAGAAGGACCTCATCCACTGCGCGCTGACCTTTATCCAGAGCAAGCGTTCGGCCAACGACGAGGTGGCCCGACGCGACCGCGAGGATCCCGACTGGCGGACGGCCGTGCCGGCAAAGACCCGCGGCGCCGTGGGCAACTGGACCAACTTTTACAACGCCGCCTACATTCAGGGCGGCATGGTCCTGGGGGACCAGGGCTGGATCGACATCGGGGCGGCCAACACCCGGCATAACCTCATCAACGGCATCGGCGACGACGGCATGTGGGGCGAAGGGGCCATCGGATACCAGCTCCACGCCCGCAACGCCCTGGTGGCCTGCATCGAGCCCCTGGCACGCAAGGGCATCGACCTCTACGGGTTCGCCGGCTGCCGTTTCAAGAACCTCTTCGACTCGCCGATGAAGCTCGCCTATCCGGACGGCACCGCGCCGGGCATCAACGACGCCGGCCGCGCGCCCGTCGGCGGATCGTGGACCGCCATGGTCTACGATTACGCTTGGCTCAGGTACCGCGACCCGAACTACGGCAAGGCGGTCAACGACGCCCCGCGGCAACTCTTCCAGTCGCAGGCCATCTACTACCCGACCGTCATCTACACCCGCCTCCCCGAGGCCGAGATCGAGGGCTTCGGCAGCCTGATCTTCGACTCGCAGGGCTACGCCATCCTGCGCGGCACCGACGGCGGCGGACAGACCTTCCTGCTGATGGACTACGGCCCGCACGGCGGCACCCACGGCCACCCCGACAAGCTTAACCTCATCCTCTTCGCAGACGGCGACGAGCTGGCTGGCGAGCCAAAAGGGTACCGCTACGAAGACCGCCGACATCTGGAATGGACCCGCCCGACCATCGGCCACTGGACCCTCTCGGTGGACAGGAACCAGCAGGCCCCCCACACCGGGAAGCTCCTGGGCTTCTACGACGCTGGAAACGTGAAGATCATGCGCGGAGTGAGCGACAAGGCCTATCCCGGCGTGGCGCTCGACCGCACGGTGGTCCAGATGCCTGGCTACATGGCGGACGTCTACCGCGCGTGGGGACCCGCCCAACACACCTTTGACTACCCGCTTTGCTTCCGAGGCACGATGGACAGGCTCAAGGACGTGGTCCCCGCGACGCTGAAGCCCATGGGCGTCCCCTCGCAGCGCGGCTACGAGCACATCATAGTCGGCGAGCCCGTGGTCACGAGCGACAACTGGTCGGCCACATGGGCGCGCCCGGCCGTCACAGTCGAGCCGGAGCAGGAGTTCGACGAGTCGGTGCCGAACGACGACCGGCGGACGCACCCGGCCAACGAGGTCAAGGCCATCGTGCTGGGCGCCGAGGGCACGACCGCGTACACCGGCACGGTGCCCGGCGGCCGCCACCAGGCTGTCATCCGCCGCGAGGGTCGGGACGTGGTGTTCGCCGCGGTCGTCGATCCCTACAGGGCCGGCGACGCCGTGAAGGCCACCGAGCAGTTCGACCTCACCGGCGCCGTGCCGGCCTGCGGCCTGAAGGTGACTCGCACCGACGGCGGGATGGACATTATAATCGTCCGGTGGGACCAGCAGGCCGGCGGCAAGCCGGCCGAGGCCAGCACAGGCGCCGGCGTCACCACCAACGCCCTGGTGTCGGTCGTGCGGCTCGACGCGGGAGGCAAGGTGATCGACATGGGGCTGCTCGGTGGCACGGAGTTGAAGGTCGCCGGCAAGAGCCTTTCGCTCGATGCCCCCGGCATCAAGTGGCACGACCCAGGGCAGGGCCCGGCAGGCCTCTAGCGGGCCGCTGAGGATGTCCCGTTGTGCCGTGGCGCTCGTACGGGTGAGTCGCTTTCGCCTCCCGGCTCTGCAAGCGTCGTTTGGTTACGGGCGAGGTGCCGGTGGCGCGCGTGAGCCCGACGGGTCGCGGCCATGCCGCTTTCTCAGCGGCCTGCTGGAATGCCCAAGCCCGGTGTAGGACGATGAGCAGACTGATTTCCGCAGCATGAAGGGATGGAGCATGAAACACGTCAACTGTTTCTACGACGACGTCTGGATGCTGGCCGGAGCGGTTGAGGAGCTCCGAAACTCCGGGGTGCGCATTCCGCAGGAAGTGGAGGAGACCATCCGCGAGGCGCTGCTGAAGGTGAACTTCCGGTCCTATGTCTTGGACGAGTTTCCCCGTGCGCGCGACAGGCTCGTCGCGATCCTGCGGTCGCTCGGCGTCTCCGGGCCCACTACGGGCCTGTCGGCACGAGACTCAGGATCGGTGAGCCCGGCTACTCCGCGGCTGGCCCCGTTCCGGACCGACCGTTTCCTGACCGACCGGGTCCTGGGGGTGGGCCTCAAGAGCTACCCCTATGTGGTGGACGTGAACGCCGACGGCAAGAAGGATCTCCTGGTCGGGGACCATGACGGCTTCATCTATGTGTACCATAACGAAGGCACGGACGCTGCCCCTGTCTTCGGCCCTGGCCGGCGCCTGGCGGCGGTCGACACGGACCAGCCGCTCGTTGTCCAGTACAATCCCAAAATATCCATGGCCGACCTGACCGGCACGGGCTCGTTGGATATGGTTCTCGGCAACTACGGGGGACGGGTGGCGTTCATCCCCAACCGGGCCAGCGACGGGACATTCCAATTCGCCATGCGCGACGTCGACTACCTCCGGACAAGGTCCGGCTATGTCGACGTCCGCCAGTATGCCTACCCCGAGCTCGTCGACTGGGACGGCCGGGGCCGCTTCGATCTGCTGGTCGGGAACATCCACGGACAGGTAATCCTGTTTCGCAACGTGAGCCGGGCGGGTGAGGTCGTTTTCGACGAGGGGGAGGAGGTAACGGGCCTGGAGCCCTTGATGTACCCCTATCCGATCTGCGCCGACTGGAACAACGATGGCCTGAAGGACCTCATCCTCGGGCACCGCGATGGAACGATCATCGTCTACCTGAACGCGGGCGACCCCGACCGGCCGCGCTTCATCCGGCACGACGTGGTCCGACACGCCGACGGGCGCCCCGTCAATCCGGGCATGCTGAGCCACCCGTTCGTTGTGGATTTCAACAACGATGGCCGCAAGGACCTCGTGGTCGGCAACGATCCGGGTCAGGTCATCGTCTACCTCAACGTGGGCACGGACGGCGAGCCCGTGTTCGACGTCGGGACGCTCCTGAAGGATCCCGGCGGCGAACTCATCACGGGTGTCCACCCCGTGTTTGCGGTGGCCGAACTGACCGGTAAGGGCCGCCGTGACCTTGTCGTCGGCCACGAGGAGCAGACCCTCAGGTTGTTCCCCGATGTGAGCACCGACGGCCAACCCGAGTTCGACGGCTTCTGCCACCTGGAAGGCATCTGTGTCAACCGGGATGCCTTGGCAGCCGACGACGCCGAAGCCGCGCGATTCTGGGACCTCGACGGCCTGGAGTTCAGCACCGAGTACCTCGGCAACCTCGCACCGTGCCTGGTCGACTGGCACAACACGGGTACCCTTGACGTCCTGGTGGGCAACTACACCGGACTGGTCTACCTGTTCGAAAACACGGGGTCGCCCGGTTCGCCGCGCTTCGCGCCTGGCGTGCCGCTCCGCGTCGGGCCTCGGCTCCTCCGCGTGGCCGGGTTTGCCGTCCCGGTCGTCTGCGATTGGAACAACGATGGACGGAAAGATCTGCTGGTCAGCGACCTGCTTGGCAGGATCCACGTGTTCATCAACGAAGGCGCCGACGGCGATCCGGCGTTCTCCGCAGGATCACTAGTGACGGTTCACGGCGTGCCGGTCGCCCTGGGGCCGCGCGCGATCGTCGAAGTGGCCGACCTTGACGGCGACGGCCGGAAGGATCTGCTGGTCGGAAACCGAAGGGGAGAGGTCTACGCCATGATCAATATCGGTACGGATGCCGAGCCGGCGTTCGACGCTGTGGAGCCGCTGCGGGACGACAGTGCCATCTGGCGCGGACTCTACGCCGGGGCGCAATTCGCCACGAGCCATATCGTGAGGGAACTTTACGACCGGCTGCCGGTTGGCGGTCGGCCCCAGGCGATGAACGTGGTCGAAACCGCCTGCCCGCGCATCGTGGACATCGACAATGACGGCCGCTGTGAACTGGTCATCTCGCAGCGGTACGGCAGGGTCTTCGTCTACGACAGAATCCCGCGCCAGGCCGGGCCATGATCCCCACGGGCCTGTCGCTGCCAACGCGTCGGACCGTCAGTCCCTCATCGTACTCTACCACAGGCGGACGCCTGGGGTACACGCGCTCGCTGCGGCCATAGGCGGTCGCCGGCGGTCGCTGCCGGAGCGCCTTGTGCGGCCGCTCGCTGTTGTAGCTCTCGCGGAAGCGGTTGAACGCCCGCTGCTGCGAGCCCCCGTGTCCTCGATCGGGCGGTGGCCCCCGCCCCCTCCCTTGGTCGCCGAAGTCCGCGAAGTACCCAGCGTATTGGGCCAATCTCCGCTTGGGGAGTATTCCTGGTGGAAGAACGATGTCGCGCTCACTGGAACGAGGGCCACTTCTTGGTCTCGGCCATCGGAGAGCACCGCCCCGGGGGAAGGCGCCGCCCGTCGCAACACATGGCCTGCCAATGGCTTACGTTTGTGCCTGCGTGACGCGGAACAAGACTGGACGCACGAACGCTCCGTAGTTTGGCCCCAGGCTGGTTCCTGAATCATACTACGGTCGGAGGCACTGAGGCCACGCCAAGCCTGACAGGCGAAGCCGAAGTGAACTGATGAGTTGCGGGTGGCTTCAGATGAAGCACCGAGGTTGCCCGTTCTGTCGTCAGTGCGTGTGTCAGCACAATCGGACGAACGCCGTAGCAGAGCGGGCGGTGGGCCTGTGTGAGGCCTGCGTCCGTTCCCTTTTTGTGCATGTTGCTCGGGTTTAGGAGAGAAGACGATGGGAAGGATTCTGACAGTGCCCCGACCCTCGCCGGCACACTGGTCCGCTCGGTCAACACATACGAGTTCGGCCCGGACTGGCCCAGCAGCCGAAACTACTCCGGTGTACAGGCAGCAAGGATGAGGCTCAGGGCGTCCGACGACCAGGCGGACGACTATCTTCTCGTCCTGGACAAGGCCGGATTGGACCAGGGCGGCCTCCAGGTCGGCAATCCGTCGGTCACGGCGACGGTAACCTCGGACGCCAGCGCGGACATGGCCGAGGGCCTCGCCTTCAAGATCACCTCCCTGGACGTGGACAACGGACAGAGTAGCGCCTCGGGCAGCAATAGTCTGACTGCCCTATACGGGGACCGCGGCGGAATAGACTACGGTCAGGGCAGCATGACGACAAGCGTGACGCAAGGGTACCGGGGAAGGGCTGAGCCCAGCACAACGTACACCACGGGCACGGACCTGGCGATCAACATCGCTGCCGTTCCCGAGCCGGCGACGATGGGCCTTCTGGGCCTGGGTCTCGTGGGCGTCTTGCTGAAGCGAAGGCGCAAAGCCTGAGCGCAAGTCCCGACGGCAGTCGGGATGCTGCGTCGCAGGAAGTAGAGCGAGCACGGTCGCGAACCTGGACGCGAGGCATACATACAACTGGAAACCGAACGAGCCGGTCCTGCCTTGTCGGGGCCGGCTCATTCTTCTACCAGGGCCGACCCGGTCATACAACGACAGGTGTCAATGCAGGCCGACGACGCCCGCCGACGATCTGGCGTCCGGGCGTTGCGGCGCCACGCGAGGGCACCCGTTGCCGGGCGGGAGTCCCTGTCAGGGCGCCCTGTCGGCAGGGGCTTCACCGATGCTTCCGGTCAAGGTGACGGTCAGCGGAACGCGAATCGTCGGAGGATGTGGTTCGCCGCCGAGCATCTTGTCGATCATCTCGATCATGCATTGAGCCGTGCGCTGGTGGTCGATCTGGACGGTCGTCAGCGGTGGGCACCAGGGCGCCGTCGGGATGCTCCGAGTCGGCTCGAACGTGACCAAGCTGATGTCGCGGGGAACTTCAAGGTCCGCGAACTGCGGGTCGGCCAGGAAGCTCTTCGCCCAGGGGCTGTGCGAGAAGACCAGGGCGGTCGGTCTGTTCCGGCTGTGGAAAACCCCGGTGAACATGCGGTTCCACACCCCCAGATGGAGAGGCCACACCGGGACGTACACGGGCATGCTGCACGTGTCCAGCAGCCCGTTATCCTTCACGTAATCGAGCCACCCGCCGACCCGCTCGTACGGGATGTCGTCTTCAGGTGAGCCGCGATTGGAGACCATGCAGAGGTTGCGGTGACCGAGCTTCACCAGACGATCGGCCAGGTTCTGGCTCGCCGCGTAATCGTCCATCACGACCGTCGGCACGTCGAGGCCGGGAACGCGGCGATTGAAGATCACCACGGGAAAGCCCTGCTCGCGCAGCAGGGAGAGTGAGACCAGATACTCAGGCTTGAAGCCCAGGAAGATGGCGGCGGCGTATCCCTTGGGGGCCAGCGACCTGGCGATGGCTACCTGCTCGCGCGCCGGCCACGCGACCACCCTGGTCTGCATCTGCTTGCCGGGGGCTTCCCTCGCCAGGGTGCCGACCATGGCGGCCCAGATGGCACTGCGTTCGGCAAGGGGCAGAAAGTCGTCGGGAATCAGAACCGCCACGCGCCGAACAGCCAGTCGTTTCAGTTGCCGGACCAGCAACCGCTTGGCCCGCTCCTGGGCTCCGGGCAGGACAACCACGGGACGCCGCTCGCGGACTTCGAGCAGTTTGTGTCGAGCGGCGCGCTTGAGCGCCGCCTGAAGGGGTTTCCGCGACACGTCAAACTCGGCCGCTAACTGCCGCGTGGCAGGCACCGTGGTCCCCGGCGCCCAGGAACCGCCGGCAAGCCTCCTCAGCAGCAGGTCAAGGATCGGGTCCACGATGCTGGGCCGCCCCACGTGACACCTCCCCGTCGACCTCAGGCAACGACGTTACACGCGTGCATCTGTCGTGGCGACCACCATTGGCCTATAAACATTATGGCGCGGCCAAGAGGGGGTGTCAACCATTTTCCCGCCTGCCAATGGCGACCGCGATGCAAGGCCGGGCCGACTGTTCATATCCTATTACTAGTGTGGCACTTACGCTCTTGTGTGGGGCCTGCCTCCACCCGCCACCGCAGGGGATCGGTTTGACTTGCTTCTGCGTAGCGGCCGGTCCATACTGTAGTGTGTCAGTAAACGGGCGCATCTGGCGCAAGGACAGCTGCCGTTGCGGCTCGCCAAGAGGCACAGAGACCGTGTTTCCAACCCGGCTGAACGGTATAGCACCGCGGCAATTGCGCCTGACTGGACAGCCTCGGCGCGTAGGCGGAGGCGTTGAGCACACCGATTCAGGTGTCAGCGAATCGTACGAGAGCAGAGGTTCCTGGTTCTTGCGAGAGGAGGAGTATGATGAGAACACTCACAGTGGTGATGGGGGCCCTGCTCCTCGCGGCGATGGCATCGGCCGCCGTGGCCGAAGAGGTGCAATTCGACCTCTCGGCCGGTTTCAACTTCGACGCGGTGGGCACCGTGGACGAGGTGGCCAACTCCGTCCCGTGGTACAACTACTGGTTGGTCGAAGATGAGCCCCGGGTCATAACTCCGGTTGATCGGTACAACAGGACCCTCTGCAACATGTACACAGACCCGGCGAACCTGCTTCCGCTGGCGGGAGACGAGTGGTACGACGCGTTGTACCACCACGATGCCTGGAGCACTTGGTGCACTTTCAAGCACGACCCGGCCGACCCGGAGCACACGCTGCAGCAGGTGGTGAGCACGGATTACGGCACCTACGCGCTGGGAGCCTTCGATTCGGGCGTGGCCTTCGACCCCGAGAACCCGCAGAGCACGCTTCCGGCCAGTCCTAACGTCGTCCGCCTGGGGACCATGAAGGGCAAGTATCACCCGGCGGATCCGGAAGGCTACGCCGAGGAGACGGTCATGCTGCCGCCTGAGCAGCAGGGCCGGTACTTCGACGTCAACTTCCTGCTCGAAGGTGACAGCACGGGCGAGATCGAAAAGCGGGCCTACTTCCGCATCTACGCCATCTACCAGGGAACGCCCAACGAGGAGGTGCTGATCTTCGCGTGCCCCGACGTCTCCGGCACCCTGGCCGGCGGCGTGCCCGGCCAAATGGGCCTCAATTCGGCTTACTCGGGGGACTGGAACGCGGCGTTCCTCGCCTGGAACGGCGTCCAGATCGGCACCCTGGACGAGACCAAGTACTACTACAGGGGAGGCGGCACACCGTACTACTCACGCAGCACCGACGTCCCCGAAGGCAGTTACCTCTGGCTCTGGGAGCCCAACGCCGCGGGCATCGTGTTGGATTCCTCGAAGACCCTGCTGGGCTTCAAGTTCGAGATTGACAACGGGGCATCGGGTTACTGTCAGGCCGAGACCGTGGAGATATTCGCCGCGGTCGGCCATTCCTGGAGCGAGACGGTAGGGGATCCCGACGCCACCACGTCCAGCGTGACGGCCGACCCCACGGAGATCCCGAACGACGACACCACGGCCAGCACCATCACCATCGTCCTGAAGGACGCCGATAACGCCACGGTGACCGGCAAGGTCAACGGGGACTTCACCGTCACGGCAACGGGCGGCACGGGCTACACGGTCGGCGATGTCACGGAAACGGCCATCCCCGGCACCTACGAGTGCACGCTCACCAGCGACACGGCCGCCAATCTGACGGTCACTGTTCAGGTCGCCACCAGCGAGGATCCTGTGACGCTCGACGATCAGCCGGCGATCACCGTGTACGCGCCCGGCACGCAGGGCTATCCGCTGGCCGACGCCGGCCCCGACCAGGAGGTGACCGACGCCGACGGGGGCGGCTACGAGGAGGTCGCCCTGGATGGGTCCGGTTCGTATGATTCCGGCGGCGACAACCCGGGACTGGTGAACTACCTGTGGACCGTCGGCACCACCGTGCTGTACGACGGTGCCAACTCGGTGGCCCTGGTCGACCTCACCCTCGGGATGCACCAGGTCGTGCTCACGGTTGAGGACGGCGACGGCAACACCCACTCGGACACTGTGACGATTACGGTCAGTCCGGCCGAGGGTGACGCGGTGCCGCTTGACATCTCGGCCGGCTTCAACTTCGACGCCGTGGGAACCAAGGACGAGGTGGACGTTGCCGATGCCTGGTATGCCTACTACTCGGTTGCAGACCCGGACCGAGTCTTGTACGACGGGTTGCTGAATAAGACCATCTACAACATGTGCAACGACCCGCTCAACACGGTCCCGATTGCACCCGACGAATGGTACTACGGCATACACCACATGTTCTTCTACAACACCTCCTGCTATGCCCACGTTCCCCTCGATCTCGACACATTGCAGCCGGTCGTGGTGACGGACTACGGCGCCTACGGGCTTGGCGACTTTGACGCCGGCGCGGCCCTGGGCACCCTCCAGAGCACCATGCCGGTGGGCCTGAACGCCATTCGCCTGGGGACCAAGATAGCTCATTATCATCCCGCCGATCCGGAAGGCTATGCCGAGGAAACCGTCCTGCTGCCGGTGGGGCAGCAGGGACACTACCAGGACGTCAATTTCCTGGTCTCCGGCACCAGCGATGGCGCGATGCGCGATGAGAACAACCCGCGGAAGCGGGCCGCGTTCTGCATCTACGCCATCTACCAGGGCACGCCGAACGAGGAAGTGCTCATCTTCGAAAGCCCGAGGATCGCCATCGACTGGGACGAAAGCTACGGGCCAGGGTCGCCGGACAACGACATCGCCGGTGGCGTACCCTCGCCCTGGGGTCTCAATTACGCTAACCAGGCGTTCTGGCACCCGGACTTCCTCGCCGCATGGGATGACGGCATCCCGGTCGGCATCAGGTACTACTATCGCGGAGGCAGCCCGCCGTACTACTCGCGCTTCGCCGCTCGTGCTGAAGGCGACTACCTCTGGATGTGGGAACCCAGCACCACCGGCCTGGCCCTGAACGCCTCGAAGACGCTCCTCGGCTTCAGGTTCTCCGTGGACAACGGGCCGAATCTCGCATCGTCAGGCTATCTCTACGGCGACACGGTCAACGTCTATGCCGCGTCCGCCACGCCGGGCACTGCCGCTCCGCTGGAAGTCACCGCAGCCCTGGCCGCAGGCGAGGACTGGGTCTATCAGAACACCGTGACCACCACGGCCGACCGGCACACCAGCCTGGCGACCATCATCCTGGTGAGCGAGGCCAGCCCCGGTGAGGTGTACAACGTGTCGATTGCCGATGACGGTCCGGGCACCAACTTCACCCTCGGCGCCATCACCGACAACCGTCCCGGCCAGCAGACGCTTACCGTGCCCATCGTCGGCGGACGCGTCGGGGCGAGCACGCCCGGCGCGGGCGGCGCGGCCTACAACGTGACGCTCACTGTGGAGGGCCAGACGAGCACCCAGAGCGACACCGCGGACGTCACGCTGGCCCTGCGTTACATCGGTGACGTGGACGGCAGCGGGGCTCCGGGCGCCCAGGACAAGCAGTTCTTCAACCAGCGGCTGAACAACGTGGCGACCGCCTACCCGGACAGGTGCTACGACCTGAACGGCTCGGGCGGCGCGCCCAACGCCGAGGACAAGCAGGTGATGAACCAGGTCCTCAACGGCGTCGCGTTGCCGTAAGGCGAAGTGGTGTCACGGCCTGGCTTGGCCAGGCCGTGACAGGCGCGGGATCAGTATCATGGCCTGGCCTTTGGCCAGACCATGGCACCCGCGCCCTTGTGACCCCTCTCCCTCGGGGAGAGGGTGGCCCTCCGTAGCGTGAGCGGCGGAGGGCCGGGTGAGGGTGGCCGGCGGCGCATCACTCTTGCCGTCGGTGTGCCCGGTGAGGATCATGGCCACGCCCATACGGGTCTCGCTTCGCTCAACAAGCGTGGGCCATGCCACCCCCCGGCATCGGCGGGGGACATGATGAGGCCCTTGCGGAAGCGGATGGTGCGGAACGTGCAGTAAAGCGGCCGGCTTCCCCTTCTCCTCTCTGGGAAGCCGGTCGTCTTTTTGTCTCCTGTGGGAAGGCCGGCTATCGAGCCCGGCGTCGTGGACCACAGACGCACGGACGGCCTGCGCGTGGCCTCGGCACGGCCATATGTCGCCTCAGTTCCGGCGTGCCTCGCGGAACACCCAGCCCGTCAGTCACCCGCACCCGCTTCGTAGTACACAGGAAGAAACAGGCACATTCGCTGCGCGTGGCCCCTTCTGGGGCGTATCTACAGACAGGGAAGGCTACCGCCCGGCCGGACGCCCGCACATTGCAGGACGCGTGCGGCATCCCTGCCGGTTCCGCTGGGCGGTGGCGCTCACTCGTTACAAACATGTTACGACCCACGACGTAATGACTCTGGCGCATCGCGCCGGCACTGTGTACAATGGGCCCTCGGCGGGTAAGTCCACGGCGGGACTTGGCCACATTTCGGAGACACAGCGTGCGACGGCTCTTGCTCTGCCTGATCGCCAGCTTGGTGCTCATCTCGGGCGGCGCTCGGGCCCAGGATGCGCCGCAGCGGGTGGACGTCGTTGAGGCCCTGCTGGCCCGGTCGCGGCTCCTGGACGACGTCGCTTTCACCGTCCCGGTTGACCTTTGGCGGGACTACCTGCGCGAGCAGGCCGAGGCCGCGGGCATCGAGGAGCCGTCCCCGGTTCCCTTCATCGTTTCCGAGGCGGACTATCACCTCGCGCTCCAGGGCGACCTGGACGTCCGTCTGACGGCGACGGTTCACGTGCACGTCTTTCGTCCTGCCGACGCCCGCAGCATCGCCGCACTCAGCACCCAGGTCGCCTGGCAGGAGGTCCGCGTCAACGACCGGCCGGCCGATCTGGCCGCCGTGGACGGACTGCTGCGCCTGACGCCCGACCAGCCGGGCGAACTCGTCGTCACCGCCACGACCCGCCTCAGCGGCACCGAGGCAATTGACCTGCCTATCGCCCGCAGCGTGCGGACGTTCGTCCGCTTCGACGCCCTCGGCGCATACGAGTTCACCGCCGAGGGTGCCGCCGGCGCGCTGCGCGGCACGGCCGAGGGAGGCACACACGGCCGCCTCGCCCTCACCGCGTGCGAGCGACTGAAATCGCGGTGGGAAACCCTCCGCGACCGCTTCGAGCGCCCGCCGAGGTACCAACTCTCCGGCGATGTCGTCTGGAACCTTGCTGCAGGCAGCCAGCAGGTCGAGGCCGCGCTGCGCATGGGCATCGTCGGCGGAAGCAGCGAACGGATTGATCTTCGCCTGCCCCCCGAAGCCGAGCGCGTCCGCGTGACCGGCCCCGACGTGCGCGACGTGCAGACCGCCCCCGGACGGGCGACGGTCTTCCTGCGCGGCAAGATCCCCGAGCGGACCCGCCTGCGAGTGAGCTTCGAGCTGCCGGCGGCCCGCAACGGCACGGCACGGCTCGACGGCATCGGCGCCGACGACGGCCACTGGGCAGGCGGCACCCTCGTCGTGACCAGCTCCTCCGGAGCCACCGAGGTGTTGCCCCAGACGGCCGGCGGACTCGAGGAGACCGGCCTGACGCAGATTCCCGATTCGGCCTCGGCGATGATGGCCGCCGCCCCGGCTCAGGCCTATCGCATCACCTCGCGGCAGTGGTCGGTGTCGGTCGAGACGCTCGACCTCGGCGAATACGCCTTGCGCGAGACGGTGGCCGACATCGCCCACTACGAGTTGACCGTGCGGCCTGACGGCACGATGATGGTCCGCGCGGCCTACGAGATCCGCAACCGGACGCAGCAGTTCATCCGGTTCGACCTGCCTCCCGGGGCCCAGGTGCTCCAGGTGCACGTCAACGAGAAGCCGCAGCCGCTGACGCCCCTGCCGGGCGCGGCGGACGCGTACCAGGTGCCGCTCGTGCGGTCGACGGCCAGCGTCAAGGGGCTGGTGAGTTTCCCGGTGGAGATCGTCCTGCTGAGCCGCACGGCGCCGCTCGGGCCCGCCGGCCGGGCCGCCTTGCACTTGCCGCGCATCAACATCCCCATCGCCTACGCCTGGTGCGAGGCTTGGCTGCCGACCGAGATGGAGCCGCGCCGCTGGACCGGCCCGATGCGGCGCGTCGAGCGGTACTCCAGCGAGACGGCCACCGCGAGCCTGGAGTACGGCTCCGCGACACTGGCCGAGGGGTACGAGGAGGCGAAACGCCCGACGGTCGCCCGCGCCGCCGTCGAAGAGGCGGCCGATGCGCTGCGGCCGACGACCGGTGAAGAGGTCGTGTATACTGTGGCCGGCCGCGCGGGGGCAGGCGAACCGGCGAAGCCCGAGGAGGAAGCCAAGCCGCACCAGGCGTTTGTGGCGGACCTGGAGCCGGTGGTTTCGGAGTCGGGCGTGACGTTTGCCCCGGCACAGCCGCAGGCGGCACCGGAAGCGCCGGTCCCGGAGGACCGTCCGACGACCGTGCAGCCCCCGGGCGGCGTGCCGACGGCCGCCCACCGCTCGCTGGCCCGCAACTACTTCCGCGCGGGCCGCGACTTCTACGAGCAGGGCGACTTCGACAACGCCGCCACGTCGTTTGAGAACGCCCTCAAGCTGGCCCCCGGGTCGGTCGAGGCGACCAACGCCTCGCGGCTCCTGGGGAACATCAGGTCGCAGCGCGGCGAGGCGGTCGCCCAAGGCAAGGCCGAGAAGGCCGCCGCAGCCCAGGTGGCACGCGAGGTCACCGGGGCCAACGTCGCCGTCATCCAGGAGCAAAAGAAGCTTGTGGAACAGGCCGAGGTCATCCTTCGCCACGGCGATCAGGTGAAGGGCGTGGCCAAGCTCAAGGCCGCCGAGGCCCTGGGCGAGAAGCTCCTCAAGCAGGGCGTCGACCTCCGCGACACGAGCCGGCGACAGACGGGCATCCAGAAGCGGCTTGCCAAGCTGACCGAGTCCCAGGCCGCCACGGCCCAGAGCCTCGAGAAGCAGGCCGACGTGCTCAAGGAGCATGGCCGCTTCGAGGAGGCCCTGCGACTCAGGCAGCGGTCGGCACAAATTGCCGGCAAGGACGTTGCCCGGAAGGAACTCACCGAACTGGCCTACCAGGCCGAGCTCCAGAAGGCCGAGCTCCAGCAGGTCGAGCGCATTAAGAGCCAGATCGTCGCCGATGTCCAGGCGGAACATGCCTTGGAGCGCGAACGCTCTTCGGTCAAGCCCACGACGACGGTCGAGACGCTCGACGGCGTGACGACGCGCCGCTTCGCGGGGTACCAGCAGAGGACGTACGAGTACGACAAGGATTGGGATGGTCCGCCCGGCGTGCCGCCGCCGAGGCGCCAGAGAACGCCCGGGCCGGAGACGGATCCCCGCGCGGTCAAACGCGACCCCGCCCTCCTCCACAGAGAGTTGGAGCGCGCGTGGCGCCGCAGCCAGACCGAGACTGCCCTTGCCGAAGGCGAGACCTCCGCCGTCCCGTGGAACGAGATTCACCGCTATCCTTCGCCCAAGGAATGGGAGAAGCTGACCGAGAGGCGCCGCCGCTTCGTCGCCGGGGCCAGCACCAAGGCCGACGCCGTCGGGGCCACCCGACGCAAGCTTACCACCAAGGACATCGTCAGGGGCGAGGATTGGTCCATCAGCCTGAGCCTGACGGCCACGGGCCTCGGCAACGTCCTGGACTTCATCGCCGAGGCGGCTCGCGCCAAACCCAGGGAAATCAACATCATCATCGACCGCAAGGGCATCCAGCAGGCTGGCATCGGCCTCGACGACCCCATCGACCTCAACATCAAGGACGTCTCCATCCAGCAGGCCCTCAAGATGGTCCTCGGCGAACAGTTGGGCTATGCCATCCGGGGCGACGGCACGGTCGTCGTCTCGGCCCGCGAGCGGTTCGCCCGGGCGAAGCCTGCTTTCGGCTATTGGACATGGGGTACAGTCGACAAGGTCCCAGACTTCGGCGATCGCGTCCCGCGCATGGACCTCGCCGGCGTCCTGCCTCAGCGCATCACCGGCACAGGCGGCGGTGCCCTGTTCGCAGACGAGAGGGTCGCGGCGCCCGTGCCGGACGCGCCCGAGGACACCGGGGTGACATCGCGGATCGAGAAGATCGACGTCGCAAGCAGCATGACGAGCGAGTATCGGCGGCTCGATGAGCGCCTCCTGACGCGCACCTACGACGTCCGCGGTCTCAACCTGGGCGACAGCGACGGCGACCAGGCGCGGCAGATTCAGAGCATGGTGGGCGGCGTGCTGCGGACCGCCGGCGACCAGCCCAACCTCATGCGGGTCGTCAACGGTCAGGCCGTCGTCACGACCACCAGCCAGGGACAGTACCAGGTGCAGTCGCTCCTGCGGAACCTGGAGACCGCCCAGGGCCCGCAGGTCCAGAAGGGCCAGGCCCTGGCCCTCCAGCAGGCCCGCCGCTCGGGCGATGGCGCCTGGTTCTACCAAAACGCCCCGGCGACCACCGCCGGCAGCCACATCACGACGAGCACGGTGACCGTGCTGGACCTCGGAGCCCGCTACAACACAAACTTCCGCGGCGCGATGGACACCGATGGCGGCTGGGGTTACGATAACGCTGCGAGGCCGCTCCGCAGAGTCGTCCCGGTTCGCACGGTCACGCCCGGCGCATGGGACCCGAAGATCTCGTACTGGGTGGATGGGCCGCGGCCGGAAGGTGCACCGGCCTGGGCAACGGCCCAGCCCGAGGCGGCGCGCGACGCGGAGTTCCAGCGGTTCGTCCGCGACAACTACGACTGGGCGCTGCGGGGCCAGACCGGCGGCGGGGGCGGCGCGGCACCCCTGCTGGGCGACGTGCCCGTCGTCGGCAGGACCTTCAGCAACCTGAGCAGCGCGCCCGTCCTGCGCAGGACCTTCAGCAACCGCGCCGACCTCGGCGGGGGCGAGGGCGGGACAGACGTTTCGGAGCTGGCTCGCAAGCTCCGGCTGAACCTCGGCCAGCAGGTCCGCGTCAACAGCATCGACCTCAACGTCGCCCGGCCGCAGGCCGCCGCCCTGGGCATCGACTTCGCCACGGGCAAGAACGCCCTGCGCTACGCGACGATCGACGAGGCGCAGTTCCGCACGCTGGCCGAGCTGTCGGCCCGCCGCCCGTCGGTGGCCGCCGGCGACCAGAGCCGCTCGCAGTTCACCATCGTCGGGACCGACGCCCTCATGACCAACGGCATGCTGGCCAACGTCACCTTTGCCGGCGACGAGCGCAACACGCTCGACATCAACGGCAACGGCATCGCGCTGCCCCACGAGCGCTACATCGTGGTCGATAACGGCCGCTACCTGACCGCCGTGCGGGCCGACCCGATGCAGCACTGGACCGAGAAGCCATCATCCCTACCGTTCGCCGTGGTTCCGCAGACCGTGGACGTGCCCCGCGTGGGGCGACGCCTGAAACTGGAGAAGACCCTGGTCGAGCCCACCGACGAGCTCGTCCTGCGGGTCGAGTACACGTGGAAAGGAGCGACGCGATGAGACAGGCCATCATGTGGTGCGCGGCGGTTGCCCTGCTCGCCTCGGGCGCGGCCCCGGCAGCGGCCCAGGATCCCCCGGTCGACGTCGGCCGCGGCAAGATCACCCTGAGCTGGGACGAGTTCGTCAGGATCACCGGCTACGACCCCGCCAACAAGGGCGGCCAGGTGATCACGGTCCCGTGGGCCGACGTCGAGAACCTTCTCGGCGTCAAGGTCGAGAGCATCGGCGAGAAAACCACCGTCGACCTGCCCTGGACGGAGTTCAAGGCCCTGCTCGAGTGGTCGGTCCGCCGCAAGGACAAGCCCGACGACGCTCCGCCACCGACGGACTTCATCATCGCCAGAAGTGAACTCAAGGGCACCCTGACCGAGGACGGGGCGAAGTTCACCCTCGCGGTCGAGGTCAACATCCTGCGCGAGAAGGGCTGGAAGCGCATCCCGCTCCTGCCGGGCACCGTGGCCATCACCGACGTCCAGTTGCTCGAAGGCGTGTTCCTGAACTCCGCCGGCGGCGCGTACGAGCTGATCACCCAGAAAACCGGCGCCGTGAAGGCCACCCTGTCGTTCGACGTCGCGGTCCAGAAGTCCGGCGGCATCAACCAGGTGGGGTTCGGCCGCGTCGATCCGGCAGCCATTATCCTGGACCTCGACATCGACCGCGAGAACGTCGACGTGGAGGTCCCGCAGGCGCAGTCGAAGCTGGTCACCTCCAAGGACGGCAAGACGCACGTGGCGGCCGCCCTGCCCGCTGGGGCGCCCGTGGCCATCAGTTGGGAGCGGGCACTGCCCAAGGTCGAGGAGGTGCCCACCAAGCTCTACAGCGAGACGCGGACCCTCGTCGCCGTGGCCGAGGACATGCTCCTGTGCGAGGAAACGGTCAACTTCAACATTCTCCACACCGGCGTGCGCGAGCTGAAGCTCCAGGTGCCCCAGGGTGCCAGCGTCCTGACGGTCAGCGGCTCCACGGTCGAGGACTGGCGCGTCGACGACCAGGGCGAACTGCTCGTGGTGCTGCGCCGCGAGGTCCTCGGAGCCTTCTCGCTCCGCGTGGCCTACGAGGCCCCGATTCCCAAGGAGCCCGCCGTCCCGGTGATCCGGACCAAGGGCGTGGAGCGTGAGCGCGGCTTCATCGGCGTCATCGCCGTCACCAACGTCGAAATCTCCGCCGGCCAGGTCAGCGGGGCCACCGAGATCGACGTCCGCCGCCTGCCTCCCGACATCGTCGCCATGACCAACCAGCCCATCCTGCTGGGCTTCCGCTACGTGGCCGAGACGTTCACCATCCCGCTGTCGATCAAGAAGCACGACGAGATCGGCGTGCTGGTGACCATCGTCGACAGCGGCCTGCTGACCGGCATGCAGTTGCCCGACGGCCGCCGCATGACCAAGGTCGTCTACAGCGTCCGCAACAACCGCAACCAGTTCCTGCGAATGAAGATGCCCGCCGGGGCCGACATCTGGTCGGTCTCCGTGAGCGGCAACCCCGCCTCGCCCGCGAAGGACGACTCCGGCAACGTGCTGATCCCGCTGGTCCGCAGCGCCCGCGGCGCGAGCGAACTGGCCGCCTTCCCCGTTGAGATCGTCTACGTGGAGACGCCCGCGGCCCCGGCCCCCTCGAGCGGCACCGTCGCGGTCGCCCTGCCGACCCTGGCCGTGCCGGTGATGCACGTGATGTACAACTACTACCTGCCGCCCGAGGGCAGCTACGAGTCGTGGGGCAAGCCGCTGTTCAGCGGGCCGATGCGCGTCGTCGAGCGCTTCGCGCGGCTCTCGACCGGCCGCGGGGCCGAGGTCCGCGAACGCGACCTGGCCAACGAGACCCGGAAGCTCAACGAGGAATTCATCAACCGCGGCCAGGCCGAAGACCGCGAGGCCGGACGCAGCCCCATCCGCGTCAGCCTCCCCATCAACGGCAAGCTGTACCGGCTGGAGAAGATCCTCGCTCTGCCGCAGGATGAACTCGGTTTCCACCTGAAGTACAGCGGATGGAAGGCGGCCGAGTGACCGCCGGCCCCTCGAACGCCCCGGCCCGCGCGGCCGGGGCGCCCGAGCCCGGGTGCCCGACCGTACCCCAACGCAGAGGGCCCACGCGGGAACTCAACGAACGCTGCCTTGTCGAAGCGCACCTCTTCGCTCCGCATCCTGACACGGCGAAAGACACCCGGATCGAGACAACTGGTTGACGCCTTGGCACCACGGACACGACGACAGCAGTGGAACGGGGCTGCCTGGCGCGGTGCGCGGGGCACAGCGGACTGCGAAAAATATGCACAAAGACGTTGCATGTCGCGGGCAATTCGTAAAACTATTGTAAAGAAAGGACACCTGGAGTTTTTCGTGGTTGCACCTGCGCCGCTCGGTCGTAAGACAGTGATAAAGACAGAACCGGACGTTGACCGGCCGCGTCTAAGTCGGCAAGGGAGGTGCAGACATGAGACCTGTTACGGGTCCTCTGTGGGTTCTGGCCTGCGTTCTGGTGCTGGGTTCGTGCCAGGGGCCCATGATGCCGAGCGCCGAGCCGTTCGTCATCGCGCGGGCCGACTACGCGGTACAGTCGTACCCCGCCGCGGGGCCGCCGCAAGTCGAGGCCGAGTTCACCGTCCGGACGTCGCAGCCGTCGCAGAAGACCCCCCTGTTGCCGCGCGACTTTGCAGTGCTCGACTGGCGCGCCGCGGGAGCCGAGGTGGTGACCGAGCCCGGGCACTACGTCCTCTGGGCCCGGCAGCCCGGGGACTACCGCGTGTGGCTGCGGTTTCTGACGCCGCTCCAGAAACCCTCTCCGGGCATCGAGGAAGTGTCCATCCCCGCCGTTTTCGCCAGCAGCGGCGCGCTGGCGATCACCCTGCCGGCCGGCACCGGCAAGCTGACGACCGTACCACAGGCCATCGTAAGCGACGACACGACCGCCGGACACCAGCGGCGCATCACCATGTTCCTGCCCTCGTCGGAGAGGCTTGTCCTGCGGTGGCAGACCGAGGCGGTGAGCGTCGCGCTGCGACCCAGCGTGCTGGCCCACTGCGAGGACGCGTTCCAGTTGAAGCGCGGCCTCATGGTGCGCGACACCCTGGTCCGCTGCCAGGTGCGGAAGGCCCCCATCGAGAGCCTCCGCCTGGCGGTTCCTCCGGGTGCGGCGCCGCGCGCCGTGACCGGCGCCGACGTGCTGCGGTGGAACCTGGAGGACGATGGCAGGACCATCGCCGTGACGCTCGGGCGGAAGGTCGCCGACGCGACGGAGTTGCAAGTCACTTGCGAGGAGGTTATCGGCACGGCCCCGGCCGAGGTGACGGTGCGGCCGCTCGCCGTCGGCGGCGCCGATCTCCAGGACGGCCTGCTGCGGCTCGAAGCGGCCGACGACCTTGTGCTCACCGAGGTGTCCACCAGCGGGGCCACGCGCTCGCGCGAGGCTGCCGCAGACGGCAAGGCCGTGGTCGGCTACACCTACGCGCGAGTCCCCGCGTCGGTGGTGGTCCAGGTGACCGAGCGCCGGCCGGACGTGGCCGTGACCACCGAGACGCTGGCGGTTATCGAGGCGGGCGTGCTGACCACCGAGAGCCGGCTGCGCTACCAGGTGCAGCTCCGGGCGATCCGCTCGGTGGCGATGGGACTGCCCGACGGCGCGACGCTGCTCGATGTGTCGGGCCCGAACGTGCGCGACTGGGAAGCCGGCGACGGCCGTCGCCTGACGGTCCGCTTTCGCGAGGCGGCGCTCGGCCCGGTCGATGTCGCCGTGCGGTTCCAGCAGAACCTCGTCAAGGTGAACGGCATCGCCATTGCCCACCTTGAGCCGGCGGACGTCGCGCGGGAAGAGGGGGTCATCGGCGTCTCGGCCGGCAGTGGCGTTCAGTTGCGGCACCACGCCGCCACGTTGACCAACCAGATCGACGTGGCGACGCTGCCCGAGTGGGTCCGCGCGGGCGGGGCCAAGCTGGGCTACCGTTACCGCCAGGCGGGCGGGACGCTCTCGGTGTCGACCGAGCCGATCGTGCCGCGGATGACCGTTCGGACGTTCGAGGTGGTCGAGCTGCATCAGGACGCCCTGCTGCGCTGGTTCCACGTCGACGCCGAGATCGCCGAGGCGGAGATGTTCGAGCTGGACCTCAACCTGCCTGCTGACCTGACGCCGCTGCGCGTCTCAGGACGCGAGATTGCCGACTGGGAGCTTCGGCCGGCGCCTGAGGGCGGCAAGTCGCGTCTTCACCTGACCTTCCAGAAGGGGTGCCTCGGGCGACACCGGTTCACGGTCGAGGCAACGCGCAACGTGAAGTACGACCGGCCGCTCGAGCTGGGCTCGGTCGACGTTGCGGCCGCGCGGCGCGTGACCGGCGGACTGG
>Ga0272444_10001138_pt1 | contig 26207 bp, 22 predicted proteins | sample SSMForm13_FD_201033 | JGI IMG/M metagenome (GOLD analysis project Ga0272444, IMG submission 201033) | Marine sediment archaeal communities from Little Sippewissett salt marsh, Falmouth, MA, United States - SSM-Form-13 | ecosystem: Environmental > Aquatic > Marine > Wetlands > Sediment ...
GCGTTGACCGTGCCGCAGACCAGGCGCGCGGGCAGATAAATCCGTTCGGCGGCAGTGAAGTAGCCGGCGCAATCGGCCCAGGTCACCACCGGCTCGGGGAAATCATTGTCATCATCGTCATCGTCGGGGGAAGCGTCGTCGTCGGGGGTGGTGTCGTCGTCCAGAGCGGTGTCGTCGTCCGGCGAAACGTCGTCGTCGTCAGCTTGCCCTGATCCCGCCGAAGGGTCGCCGGGCGCACAGTTCAAGATCATCGCCGCCGCCAATAAGACAAGCAGCCATCGCCACCGCGGTTCCATGGCGGTTATTGTAACCGTTTTATTCGACCGGCGCGATATCGCCTTTCAGGTGAGAGGCCAGCAATTTGGCGAGCATATCCGTGTCGCCGGCGCCGGTGGTTTCTCGAATCGAGTGCATCGACAGCATCGGTGCACCGACGTCGACCGTAGCCAGGCCCAGGCGGGTCGCGCTGATCGGCCCGATCGTCGAGCCGCAGGGCAGATCGCTGCGCTGCACGTAATGCTGCACCGGCACGCCGGCGATGTCGGCGCATTCCTGCAGGTAGGTCTGGGTGGCGACGGTGGTCGCGTACCGCTCGTTGGCGTTGACCTTAATCACCGGGCCGCCGTTGAGCACCGGCTTGTGCTTCGGTTCGTGGCGGTCGGCGTAGTTGGGATGCACCGCGTGGGCGCCGTCGGCCGAGACCAGCAGCGAGCGACTCAGCGCGCGTTGCAGGTTCTCGCGCGGATTCTTGCCGGTCATCGCCAGCCGTTCGAGCACGACGTCGAGAAACGTCGAAGCGGCGCCGCGTTCGGTGTTCGAACCGCACTCCTCGTTGTCGAACAACGCGATGATACGCGTCGCATCGCATTTGCCTTTGCAGTCGATCAACGCCTTGACCGCCGCGTAGCAGGACACGAGATTATCGACGCCGCGTGCGAAAACGAATTCCTCGTCGACGCCGCCGACCGCGGGCGCTTGCGTGTCGACCAGGTCAAGGCGGAAATCGACGATCGCCGACGGCCTCACCTTGACCGCGTCGGCCAGCATCGCCAGCAGGTGTTGTTGCTCCAGCACGTCGGTATCGCCCAGGCCGATGATCGGCGGCAGGTGCTTTTGCTTGTCGACTTTGAGACCGTCATCGTTGACCTTGCGGTTGAGGTGAATGGCGAGGTTCGGGATACGGCAGATCGGCCGTTCCAGCGCCACCGCTTTTTCGCGCAGCTTGCCTGCCCGCTCGCGGATGATCAGCCGCCCGGCGAGGGTGAGATCGCGGTCAAGCCAGGTGGCCAGAATCGGGCCGCCGTACACCTCGACGCCCAGTTGCAGGTAGCCTTCTTTGGCGTACATCGCTTTGGGCTTGAGGCGCAGGCCGGGCACGTCGGTGTGCGCACCGGCGATGCGGAAGCCGTGTTGCGCGGGTGACTTGCCCACCACGCCGGCGATCAGCGAACTCATTCGCCGGACGACGAAGAACTTGTCGCCGGGTTTGAGTTTCCAGGCGCTTTCTTCCTTCACCTGTTTGAAGCCGGCTTTTTTCAACCGTCGCGCGGCCTCGTCGGCGGCGTGCACGGCGGTCGGCGAAGCGGCCATAAAATTCAGCAGATCTTGCGTTCCGTTCATGATTTCTCCTTCGGATCGGCGGGCCGGTCGCGCAGGTAGTAGATCGGCTTGCTCTGCGATTCGTGGTAGATGCGCACGTTGATTTCGCCGAGCAGGCCCATCGCGACGAACTGCACGCCGACGATCGCCAGCAGAATACCGGTCAGGAAAAACGGGTTGCCGGTCATGTCCATCCCGCCAAACAGTTTCATCAACACGACGGCGACGAAGCTGAGCAGGCCGAGCAGACCGGCGATCAGGCCGATGCCGCCGAAAATGCGGATCGGCTTGGTCGACCATTTGAGCATAAACGAGACCGTCGCCAAATCGAGCAGCACGCGGTAGATGCGCCCCATGCCGTACTTGCTCTGCCCGGCTTGGCGCGGATGATGACGCACCGGCACCTCGACCACGCTCGCGCCGACCCACGCGGCCAGCGCCGGAATGAAGCGGTGCATCTCGCCGTAGAGGCGCACGTCGCGGATGATCTCGCGGCGGTAGGCTTTCAGCGTGCAGCCGTAGTCGCGCAGCTTGACGCCGGTGATCCAACTGATCAGCCGGTTGGCCACGCGCGAGAAGAACATGCGTGGGCCTTCGTCGCGCCGTTTTTGCCGCCAACCGCTGACCACGTCGTAGCCTTCGGCGAGCTTGTTCAGCAGCATGCCGATGTCGGCGGGATCGTTCTGGCCGTCGGCGTCTAGGGTGACGATGACCTCGCCTTGGGCGGCGTCGATGCCGGCCGAGAGCGCGGCGGTCTGCCCGAAGTTGCGGCGCAGGTGAAGCACCTTGACGGCGCGATGCTGGCGGGCGAGGTCGTCGAGCAGGCGGTCGGAGCCGTCGGTGCTGCCGTCGTCGACCAGAATCATCTCGTAGGAACGACGCAGTTCGTTCAGCTCGGTCAACGCGCGTTCGACCAACGGACCGACGCTGTCGACCTCGTTGTATACCGGCACGACAACCGACAATTCGACCCCGGCCTTCGCCTTGCTCATGAAATCCCCCATTGCGCGTATCGCACCACCCATCGATGCCCCGCCACGATAAACAAAAATCATGAAGATCGCAAAAGGGCGTTTCTATACTACGTATTGTCGACCGAATGTTCGGCAGCGAGATTGCACAACTCATCACTAAAAGTCGTCTCTTGATGATGTTCTTCCTGTTGCCGTAAATATTTTTTAATGATCCCAATCAACGAACCGCTGACAGAAAACACGCTATATCCATCCTGCCAGGCAAAATGTTCTTTCCCATCCAATTGCTTGTTTGCCCACCGCGATGACTGCCTTTTACAGCGTGCATTAAATCGGAAAGAGATTTTGTCGGCGGCATCGAAACCAGGAGATGCACATGGTTCGCAGTCCCGCCGACGGCTAACAGGGCTCCGTTATTCTTTCGAATAACCCCGCTCATATAACGATAAAGATGTTGTTTTATTTTCGAATCAATTAGCGGCAAGCGCTGTTTCGTGCTGAAAACAATATGTAGATAAATGCAAGTGAATGTCTGTCCCATTTCCAATTTCCTTCATTCAATGAATATTTAATATACATACGAAAATACCCAGGGTTAAAACCCTGGGCTACTATCTGGCACCCGTTGCACGGGTGCTTTAATTTGATATTTACCCTCACTCCCCGAAGGGGTGACACAAAGTAGCCCAGGACTTCAGTCCTGGGATCTCAGATCAATAAACGTTCCGTTCCACACCCCGCAGGGAAGCCCACAACTTCAGTCCCGGGTTCTCCAAAGATCGTCCCATCATTAACCCCCGGCTTTGCCTGCGGGCACGCGGGTGATAGCCTAGGCCGGATGAACGGATACGCCGCCGCCCGGTTGCGCGCCGTTGCGCACGTAGCCACCGCGAATCTGGCCGTCCTGGTCGGGGCGACTCCCCTGCCCCGCGCCGCGCACCTGGTGCCGACGTGGCGCTGCAACATGAGGTGCCGCACCTGCACGGTCTGGCAGCGCGCGGAAAACGAGCCCGACCTGCCGACGGACGAAATGCTGAAAGTGATCCGCCGGCTGCGTTGTCTGGACATCGTCAAGTTGATCGGCGGCGAACCGTTTTTGTACGACGACCTGATCGCCGTCGGACGCGAAGTGCGCGACGTCGTCCGCCCCTACATTTTTCAGATCATCAGCAACGGTACCTTGACCGAGCGCATCGTCGAGTTCGTCGAGGCGGTGGGCTGGCCGGGATTGCACCTGCGCTTGTCGGTCGACGGTCTGGCCGCGCGGCACGCCGAGTACCGCCCCGGCGAAGACGACGCTTTCGCCAAGGTGACCGCGACACTCGAAGCCTGCGCCAAGCTGCGCGAGCGCGTGCCTTTCGTGCTCGGCGTCAACTTCAACCTGACCGGCAAAACTGCCAAAGACCTGCCCGAGATGGCGCGGATGTGCGACGAGCTGGGCGTCGACCTGGTGCCGGGGATGCCGGTGAGTCCGTTTCTGGAAAACGTCGACATTCATGCCGCCGAACATCGCGTGCTCGACGTCGGCGATCCCGCCGTCATCCGCGAAGCGATCGCGCAAACGCGCTTCGGCAGCAAGCGCGGCGTCACCGCCTTCGGCCGGCGCTTTCTGCAAACGAGCAACCAACGCATCTTCGAGCGTCTGCTTGCCGGCGGCGCGGCGCACCCTTTCGGCTGCCGCGAGTTGCGCAGCATGATCTACGTCTTTCCGCAGGGTCAGGTAGTGGTGTGCGGGTTGCGTCACCTGGAATTGGGCAGCTTGGCGGAAAACGACCTGCCGACGTTGTGGCGCAGCGACCGCGCCCGCGAGTTGCGCCGCGAAGTCGACGCCTGCCCCGGTTGCAACCAGGCGGCGATTGAAATCGTCAGCCGGTTGTACGGCTGGTGGCCGCACGTGCGCGCACGCTTGCGCCGCACGCCGCGATAATCATCTCACGCTTTAGAAAAAGTTAGACAGTACGCCGATGCCGACCAATCCGGCGAGGGTGATCAACGACATGTACAGCCACAATTCGCCGACGGTAAATTCTTCTTTTTTTTCGGCGTCGCTCATGGGGTGATGTAACCTTCGTTTTTCACCTTGGCCGCTTCCATGTCGGCTTTAAGCCGTTTGATCAAGTCGGCGGCGCGCTCGCGATCGAAGCCGTCCTGCCCGAGCACTTCGGCCAGTTCGCTCAAGCCCGCTTCCACCTTGTCCATTTCATCAACGCTATCCCGCGCTCGCTGACGCAGAGAAGCCTGCATGTTGTTGAACACGGCGGAGAGGTTTTGAAATTCGTCTTTCTCGCGCAGATGCAGATCACGTGTGTAGTTGCCGTCTTTGATCCAGTTGAGGTGACGGTTGAAGGCGTAGATCGGACCGACCACGCGATGCGAAAAACGGATGCCGTACCAGATGGTGAAGGCGACAAAAACCAGAATGACCATCAGCATCGCGATGATCGCGTTGGTCATGTCGGCTGAGGCGCCCGGTTCGACGGGTTCGCCGCCGCCCAGCGTCAAGATCAACAGGCCGGCCACTCCCAGGGCGATGATGAAAACGACCAGCAGGGAAACGTATTTCCCTTGAAAACCTTTATCAATAAAATAGCGTCGGCGCCGTTCCTGGCCCTGTTGGGTCATGACATCCTCCATCCTTCGTAGCGCATGGTTGCATTCTGGTAGGATCGCACCCGATTTGTCAATCAGTTCGTAACGTCGATTTGTATTGGTCCAGTTCCTCGCGCAGCTCCGGATCGGCGGCGATCACCTCGGCCAGCGCGTGAACGCAATCCTTATCGAACGCCTTGCCCGCCTGCTCGCGGAAATATTTCATCGCTTCTTCTTCGCCGTGCGCGTCGCGGTAGGCGCGGCGGACGATCATCGCCACGAAAGAGTCGGCCAGACCGAGAATCCGCGCTTCGGCGACGATGGCCTCGCCCTGCAGACCATCCGGATAACCGCTGCCGTCGAGACGCTCGTGCGATTGATAAATCAACGAAGCCACGTCCCACGGGTAGATGATCGGCTCGACGATCTCGGCGCCGACCTGCGGCACGGTGTGCAATTGCGCGCGTTCCTGCTCGTCGAGTTCCTCGCGCTTGAGCAGGATGTCGCGGTCGATGGTGATTTTGCCCAGGTTCATCAACGTGCCGGCGATGCGCACACGCTCGCATTCGTCTTCGCTCAGGTCCATTTTGCGGGCGACGGCGACGGCGACCTTGGCGACCATGTTGGAATGGCCGACGGTGTAGGGATCTTTGGCCTCGATGGCGCGCACCAGGGCCTGAATGGTCGAGAGATAAGCCAGCTTGAGGCGAATTTCGTTGGTGGCCAACGCCTCGTCGCCTTTTTCGAGAGCTTCACGCAACGCTGTGATTTCGGTGCGCAGTTGTGCGTTTTCCTCTTGCAGCTTTTCGATGTTGTTTTCGCTCATGGGCAGCCTCCCCTAATCATCCAACAACAACGCTTTACGCTTAATCAGCTTCTCGATCGCATCCCGGTCTTTCTTCAGCAGGTTGACAAACTCGATGCCCATGCCCGGATTCAGATTTTTCTTGCCGCGTTTGTACTCATTAATCCACTGCACGCGACCGGTCACCTCGATGACACGGCCGTCGTCGGGCAACGAAAAACGCAGGTTCATCCGCGTGCCGATCGGCAGCGGATTGCGCGTTGCCAAAAAGATACCACCGCGACTGACGTTGGATGTGTACTCGAACAGAAAGGTATCTTCCGACAGCAGTTCGTAATCCACCCGCGCTTTGAGCTTAACCCGGTCGGCGCTGCGCTTTTCCGTATGCTTTCGCTTCCTTGTCGTCTTCGACTTTTTCGCCCCAGCCACCATCACGGCCTCCTTGAACTTGCTTTGGGCCTACTGCAACACGAACGTGCAGCCCGCCCGTTCTACCCCATCCAACCACCAATGAACCTGATATTGCCCGGGCTTGGCCCAACTGCCGGTCCGTACGATGGCGAAATCTTTGCCGAAAAACTCAACGGTGAACCGTTCGTCGACGAGCGCGTTGCCGTCAGGCCCATCAATGCGCACCCGCACATCATGTCGTCCGGCCACCCCACCGAGCACGAAGGTCAAATACGCCCGTTTGCCGAGTGGAATCGGCTGACCGGCGTCGGTTACCCGGCGGCTGCGAAAATCGTATCCGGCGCCGCTTTCGGCGCTAATGATAAACCCCGGTGATTGATTAATCGGAGGTTCGGCATTTAACTTGAGCGCTTGTTCCAATTTGGCGGCCAGATCGCCTTCCCGATCCAGCACCCACAACGCATGCAGGCACTGACGCGCACGCAGCCGATCGCCCAGGGTTTCGGCATGCAGCATGCCCAGACGATGCCAGGCATCGGCCTGATCGGGTGCGGCGGCCAGCGATAACTCCAGTTCCTGCGCGGCCATTTCGGCCTGGTCGCGGCCGAAATAAAATTCAGCCATGCGCCGGTGTTCCTCGGCGTCGATATCGCCTTCGGTCAAGTCGGTGAAAAAGACGTCGCGGCGCAGGTCGGCCGTCGTTTCGACTTTATCGCGGCCGGCGATGGTGTACCGGCGTGCGGCGGCGGGCATGCTCAACGCCAGCAGGATGCGGCCGATCAGAATCGGCGGCGTCGGATCTTCCGGCATGTAGGAAGCGGCGGCGAAATATTCGCTCAACGCCCATTCGAGGTTGCCCTGCTGCTCCATCTGCATGCCCAGGTCGAGGTAGATATCGGCCAGCAGCCGGCGATAACTCTGCTTGTTCGGCTCGAGGTAAACCGCCATGCGGCCCACTTCAGCCGCCCCGAGAAAATCGCCGCGGTAGCGTAATACGCGCGCCGCCACCACCAGCACCGCCGGTTGTTCGGGCGCCTGCCCCAGCGCGACGGTCATTTCACGACCCGCCTGCTCGGCATTTTCGCGCCATAACCAGTATTCGACCATAATCAGACGTAATTCCCACCGCTCCGGGTATTGTTCCGAAGCCTTGTGCGCGATTTTGTATGCTTCGAAATACTTGCGCAGTTTCAGCAGCGACATCGCCTGATAGATCCGCGCATCGGGACGCATGGGGAAATTGGTGACGCCGACATCGGCAGCCTGGCCCAGCAGATCGGCAGCCTCGGCGTAGCGACCGGATTGGTAGGACGCCATGCCCTGTTCGTACAGACGCATGGCCACGCCGTGCACCGGACCGCTGTAATTTTGCGCAGCTCTTCGGGCTTCGTCGTACTGGCTGGTTGCCTGAACGCTTTGCTTTTGCGAGGCACACCCGGCGATAAACGTCGAGAATAATATAATAATGACCAGTAATATCAGTTCTTTATGAGTCGCAAACACCTGCTTGCGCATTGGGATTATCCCCATAGTGCCCGATGGCGGAAAATTGCACCTATTCCAAGAAGTTATACCAGAAAAATCACGCTAGCATTCAGTCAGCCGCTTTGTCAACCTTTTCAAACGGTGTATGTCGAATGTTCGCCGCCACCGGCCACGCAGTGGGAAAAACTGAATAAGTACATGATATCTCTATTTTATATCATTTTTCCGCGCAAATTATCCTGTCACCGCTTCGCCTCCGCGGCAAAATATTTGTTTACCCGGTTGACAGGTCCAAGAGCTATGGTTACTTTTCCGCCGCAAATTCGTGGCAGTACATACGATTAATCGCTTCAGCATGTATGGGGTGTGATGGGATTTATCAGGGGATTCTAAAACAACCGTCGTTAAACGGCGGATCATTTTCAAGTTTTACCAATAGACCAAGCGAGGAGGAGAAACGTTATGAACATCAGACCGCTTCATGATCGCGTGATTGTTAAGCGCCTGGAAGAAGAAAGCATGTCCAAAGGCGGCATCATCATTCCCGATTCGGCAAAAGAAAAACCCGCGCAGGGTGAAGTGATTGCGGTCGGCGACGGCAAAATTCTGGAGAACGGCACCAAAATCGAAATGAACGTGAAAAAGGGCGATAAGGTGCTCTTTTCCAAATACGCCGGAACGGAAGTCAAGTTGGAAGGCGAAGAAGTTTTAATCATGCGCGAGGATGACATCCTCGGCGTTATCGAATAATCACAACTTGTTTTGTTTTAGCCGAGCGCTAAGAAGGAGATAGAGATCATGGCCAAGGAAATTATTTACGGCACTGACGCGAGAGCGAACATTCTCGCCGGCGTGAATGCCCTGGCGGACGCGGTGAAGGTAACGTTGGGTCCGAAGGGTCGCAACGCGATTTTGGAAAAAAGCTTCGGCGCACCGAACGTGACCAAAGACGGCGTCACCGTCGCCAAGGAAATCGAAGTCGAAGACAAGTTTGAAAACATGGGCGCGCAGATGGTGCGCGAAGTCGCTTCGAAGACCTCCGACGTCGCCGGCGACGGCACCACCACCGCCACGCTGCTGGCGCAGGCGATTTACCGCGAAGGCGTGAAGATGGTCGCTTCGGGCGCCAATCCGATGGACCTCAAGCGCGGCATCGACAAGGCCGTCGATATGGTCGTCGAAGAGTTGAAAAAGCTTTCGACTCCGACCAAAGACCAGAAAGAAATCGCGCAGGTCGGTACGATCAGCGCCAACAATGATTCGACCATCGGCGAAACCATTGCCTCGGCGATGGACAAAGTCGGCAAAGAAGGCGTGATCACGGTCGAGGAAGCCAAGGGCATGGAAACCACGCTCGAAGTGGTCGAAGGCATGCAGTTCGACCGCGGCTACCTCAGCCCCTACTTCGTCACCGACGCCGAGCGAATGGAAGCGGTCTTCGAAGATCCGTTCATCCTGATCCACGAAAAGAAAATCAGCAACATGAAAGACCTGCTGCCGATCCTCGAGCAGGTGGTCAAGATGGGTAAGGCGCTGATCCTCATCGCCGAAGACATCGAAGGCGAAGCGCTGGCCACGTTGGTGGTCAACCGCATTCGCGGCACGCTGAACGTGGCCGCCGTCAAAGCCCCGGGCTTCGGCGACCGCCGCAAGGCGATGCTGCAGGATATCGCCATCCTCACCGGCGGCAAATTGATCGCCGAGGAACTGGGTGTCAAGCTGGAAGGCGTGTCGGTCAACGACCTGGGTCGCGCCAAGCGCGTGGTCATCGACAAAGACAACACCACGATCATCGACGGTGCCGGCAGCCCCGAGGAAATCGAGGGCCGTGTCAGCCAGATTCGCGCGCAGATCGAAGACACCACCAGCGATTACGACCGCGAAAAACTGCAGGAACGGTTGGCCAAGCTGGTCGGCGGCGTTGCCGTGATCAAAGTCGGCGCGGCCACCGAAGTGGAAATGAAAGAGAAGAAAGCCCGCGTCGAAGACGCGCTCAACGCCACCCGCGCCGCGGTGGAAGAAGGCATCGTACCGGGCGGCGGCGTCGCGCTGCTGCGTTGCATTGCCGCGTTGGAAAAGCTGCAACTCGACGAAGATCAGCAATCCGGCGCCAACATCGTCATGCGCGCGTTGGAAGAGCCGATTCGCCAGATCGTCGCCAACGCCGGCCTCGAGGGTGCGGTGGTCGTTGAAAAGGTGAAAGCGGAAAAAGGCGGCTACGGTTTTGACGCCGCCACCGAAGAATACTGCGACCTGCTCAGCCACGGCATCATCGACCCGACCAAGGTGACGCGCTCGGCCCTGCAAAACGCGGCCAGCGTCGCCGGCATCCTGCTCACCACCGAGGTGATGGTCGCCGAAAAACCGCAGGAAAATTCCGGCGGCGGCGGCATGCCTCCGGGCGGTATGGGCGGCATGGGCGGTATGGGCGGCATGATGTAAGCACGCCCGCCTCAGCCAAGAAACCACGGAGCCCGGCCCCGCGCCGGGCTCTTTGTTTAACCACGATTTGCCCCGGCTCCCGTCCTGCTCTACAATCGCCCGGTAACTTTGGATCGGTCGGGAGGCGAAGATGAAAAAACTCGTTTTGTTTGCGGTATTGGTGATCTTGCTGGGTGCGTGGTTCGTGTTTTTGGGCTGCGGCGGCAGCGAAGACGACTCGGAAGTGGCCACCTGGGATGACGACGACGATAACGACACGCCGCTCATGGATGACGACGATGATGACGACGACGATAACGACAATGATGACGATAACGACAATGATGACGACGACGACGACGATGATGACGACTGGCCGGACGAAGCCTGCGAAGGCGACAGCCAGCCGCATACCTTGCGCTACGCCGACTGGAATCAACTGACCACCGAAATGCAGACCGTCATCGCCTCCGGCTTCAACGACGGCGGCGTCACCCTCGATTTCTACGGACACTTTGTTTACTGGTACGGCGTGATCCGCGAAAGCTTCCGCGCCCAACGCGATTACTACGTCAGCAGCTATCCGGGCACGCGCTGGGAAGAGGAACTCAACGCCGCCAAACTCGCCGTCGCCTACCTCCGCGAACGCGGCGACATGCTGCAATTGGGCATTTTGCACAACTACGTCGTCGAACTGATGGAAAACCTCGACAGCCCCGTGCCGGTCTTTCAAGAACCGGAAGGCTACTTCAACAACAACGAAGCCGCGATCCTCGCCGACCCGGAAAAATATTACTGGTACCAGATCTACTGGGCCGACGAAGCCATCTCCAATCCCGAAACGATTTCTTACGTCGACGTCTTGATGACCTACATCTGCCCGCAACTGAGCTACAGCGACAGCTTGTCGCCCGAGCCGTACGACATGAACTTTACATCTCCGTCGATGGGCGAATCGGTCTTCGAGGCTTTCGACGCCGACATGCGCGATTTCGATCTGCGCCATGACCCGCAATTGGAACTGGAAATGTCGGTGACCGGCAAGCTGATCGAATATTTCTAAAGCGCTTTGGTTCCGTTAAATGAAAAAGGCCGCCCGCAGGGGACGGCCCTTTTCGTTAATGCGCGTTTGTCGGTTTAGAAGAAACCGAACAGGCCGAGTTTCAATCCGTATTCGCTTTGCGACATATCGTAGTCGGCGTCGGCGGCGCCGGTGTCGTTGGTGCCGCTGCCGGAGAAGTAACGGAAGTACAAAGACGGCGAAATGCCCAGATGCTTATTGATGCTGTACATTACACCGAAGCGCGGTTCGAGGACGAAGCCGCCGACCGAGTTTTCGGTGTCGTCCGCGCCATCTGCATCCGGTTCATAAGCGGTAGTATTTTTCGCGTAACCGAGGCCGAGCAGGCCGTAGATCGAAAAGTCGCCGTTCAGCGCAAAGAAATACCCGGCTTGCGGACCGATCAACCACATCGTCTCTTTGCCGATGCCGTCGTCGCTTTCGTTCGACTCATAGGAAAACTCAACCCAAGGGCCGATTTCGAGACCGCGGATGACGTAATAGCCACCGAGCAAAGCCAAGTCGAAATAGAATTGGTCGGTTTCATGATCGTCACCTTCTTCGGGTTCTATCGTCGTGCCACCGGCCGCCAGACGGAAGCTCAAGTCGCCTTCGACCATCATATTGCCGGGCGCGAAGCGACCCTTCTTTTTCTTCGCCGCGCTGGCCGGCAAGACGGCGACGACGAGAACCAGCAAAAAGACCAGCACTAGAATCATCATGCGTTTGTTCATTGTCTCCTCCCAACAAAAGGTTGGACGTTTGCGCGGCGCACTGACTCAAGCCGTTACGCCGACGCCTTGCAACCACGTATGGATCCGCATCGGGCGAATCCTTAGTTATACGCAACACTTAGATGATATACGCCTGTAACATACCACAAATTGTATTTGGGTAAAAGAACGGAAGCGTTCTTAATCAGAAAGGAACCGCCACGCCCAGGGCCAGGCCGTTGCCCGGCAGCGGCATGAAAAACATGATCGGTTTTTCCTGGTACATCTTCATCATGTAGTCTTCGTACCGCCGTTCTTCTTCACTTCGATGGGCGGTGAAGTAAAGACCCGGTCCCGCCAGCGCCGCGCCGAGAGCAACGCCGCCGACCATCAGGTATTCGCCGGTTTCGCTGTCGTACAGGCCGATGGCGTTTTGGAACAATCCGGCGGCAAAGCCAGCGCCGATGAGAATCGCGCCCGGATAAAACAACGTTTTGCCCAATGTCTTGCGTTTGTTTTTGGCCGCCATCGCTTCGTTGTACAGGCGCAACAGCTCCAAGTCGTTTTCCATACGCTTACGCTTTTCCTCGTCCTGCACATGCCAGATGATCGGACCACGCGCGGCAAGCTGCACCTCGCCGTCCGGTTGCTCGGCGTGCGCTACGGCCGGCAGCATCGCGCCGCCTAACAGCAACAAGGCCATCATGCAGCAAATCCAACGTTGTTTCATTTCAGCCTCCAAACCGTGCGGGCGATGGTTGGCTTATTCATTCGCCGCTTGTGCCGGCGATTTGCTCTCCTGCATGTCCGCCCAGGCGTGGAAAATCTTCCGGGCGACGCGTTTATGTCCCTTCGCATTTAAATGGATGTTGTCGGCAAGGTAAAGGCCGCTCTGTTCGGTCGTGCCGGCCACCACCGAATAGGTATCGACCAGCGTCGCGCCCTCCGCGGCGGCCAGCTCGCGCAGCGCTTCGACGCGACCGGCCAGCAGTTGATCCTGCGCCGACGCCCAGTGCAGACGATCAAGCCCGAAAAAGGCCGGTTGAATCGGGTGACAGGTCTGCACCATCACCGGGATGTCCGCCTTGTTCAAGGCGACGACGATCTGTTTCATCGCGTCGAGAAATTCATCGCGGTCGACCATCGTCAGCCCTTGCTGATCGGCGTTGAAACCGAACAGGCGGCCGTCGTTGATCAGGTAGCCGACGATGACCAGATCCGGAGCAAGAGACAACACATCACGCTCCAGCCGCGCAAGTCCGTTGGTCGCGATCTCCCCGGCGATACCCGCATTGACGACGCGTACGTTTTTTCGCGACCGCTGCGCCATCATCTTTTGCAGGCGGAACGACCAGCGCTCGGTGGACATGACGAACAGGCCCTGGGTCGTCGAATCGCCGAGCGCGACCACGAGGTAATCGGGCCGCTTGCCGTTTTCGCCGGCTAGTTCGCGGGCGACTTCATGCGGTTGATCGTCGTTGATGTTGGCGCGCAAAAAAGCGCGGGTCAGTTGCCAGGTCAACGCATGTTGGCGCACGCCGGGCGGCAGGGCGTGAAAAATCTTCACTACCGCCGCGCCGGTCGTCACCGGATGCCGCCAGGATTGGTAGACCACCAGCGCCGGCGGTCCCAGCACGATGATCAGCAGCGCAATCAACAACCAGCGGCGTTTGCTCACAAGCTACTCCACGGTGAAGGTGTAAACGTTGTCGAAGGCGTCGCCTTTACGCTTCATCGACAACGTGACGGTATAGAGTCCCGGCGTTTCCGGCGACTCAAAGACAGTTATAAAATGCACGGCCGGGCCGTCGGGGCCGATTTCGCGCGCAGCGCGGTGCTCGGCGACCTGCTTGCCGTCGGGGCCGGTGATCGTCAGTGTCAGCGGCACTTCGCCCAGGTCGTCGAGGGTGTCGTTAACCAGGTAAACGTCCATCCGCACCGGCCGGCCGTAGTTCTTGCGCTTGTCGCGATCGAAAATGACAAACGGATAAACCGGGCGCAAGGCGTCGCGCATCGCGTAATAGCTGGCTTTGGGTTCGCGCCAGTAATCGACGATCGACCATTGGATCGCCGGGTTGGGATCGAGGAACATGAACGGCAGCACGCCGCCGCCGATTTCGTATTTCACGCTGCGGATGCGATCGAGGTGAAAACGGTTCAACTCGCTTTGGTAGGCTTGCGATTTTTCCACCAGCGTCGCCAGGTCGGGCTGCTCCAGACCGACCCAATAGTCGAGCAGGTCTTTCTGCAGGCTGTGTTTGCGCTCCAACTTGGCCCAGTCGATTTTCTTGATGTCGGCGTCCATAAACTTTTTACTGTTTTCCAGATTGGGCAGGCTCTGCGCGCCGAACTCGGTGACAAAGCGCAGATTCTTCGAGCGGCGGCGGTAAATGATCCAGTCGAACAGCCAGTACGTGGGCCCCTGTTCGCGGTACCAACCGAAATAGAAGTGCGTGTCGCCGCCGCGCTGCCACGGCATTTCCACCTCGCCCGAGCACTTGTTGCAAAAGCGCGAAGGGTCGACAGCCTCGACCGCCTTTTTCAACGCCGGGTCGAGCACGTTGCGATCCCACGACCAGGCAAACAGCGAGAACATCGTTTTGGCCAACTCCAGCTTGCTCGTGCCGGCGGTGTCGATCAGGTAGATCGGCTCGTTGTGGCAGGTCCAGGTGACGACGGCCGGGTGGTTGTACAGCAACTTGACCATGCCTTGAATCATCCGCTCGGCAATGGGCAGAATCACGCGGCTGTAGCTCCACTGCAGCGGGAAGTCCTGCCAGATCAACACGCCCTCGCGGTCGGCGGCGCGGTAGAACTCGGGGTGATCAACGTGCGCGTGCACGCGGATGATGTTCATGTGACATTCTTTGTACAGTTTCATGTCACGAACGCAGGCATCGTAGTCGACGGTGGCGATGCGTGTGTCGGTAGGCGGATTGTTGTTGCCCTTGAGGTACAGCTTTTGGTTGTTGAGCGTGAATTGCCAATCGTCGAAACGCGCAGTGCGGATGCCGATTTCGTGCTCGGCGCGATCGCTGACCGTGCGGCCCTTTTTCAAGGCGACGTCGAACGCGTAAAGGTTCGGCTTGCCGCGGTCGTGCGTCCACCACAATTCCGGCTGTTCCAGATGGAAGTTGTAGACCAGCTTGTTGCGTCCCTCGTCCAGTTCAATCTCGCGCGAGAAGGTAAATTCCTTGCCCTTGAAATTGGCTGGTTTGAACGTCACGTCGCATTTGTAAGCGCCGGCCTGCTCGGCGACGATTTCCAAACGCAACGTTACGTCGGCGTCGCCCGCTTCGTCGATTTCGTCGGTGTGCAGCAGGCAATGCTCGATGACCGCCTCGCCGGTTTCGTGAATCTCCGGCGCCAGCCAGATGCCGCCGGGGTTGGTCGTCGGGTCGAGGCAATCCCAATGCGAAAAGACGCCGGTGATCATCCGCTTGTCGTTTTTGACTTTCTCATTGGGACAATGCACTTCGACCAGCAACTCGTTTTTCGCCTTGATCAGGCCGGTGACGTCGTAGCGTTGCGGGGTGAAGTAGCCTTCGTGGTCGCCCAGCCGGCGACCATTGAAAAAGACCGTCGACCAGTAAAACACTCCGGGCAGCACCAGGTGATAGCGCTTGCCCTTCTTAACCTTGGCGGAAAAATTGTGGCGATAAAGCATAAAGCCCGCGTAATCGCGGAGCTGCTCATGTTGTTGCCAATGCGAGGGCACATCCATCTCGTGCCACGTTTCGACCTTTTCCGCTGCAATGCCGCTATGGGGAATCGGCGCCAGTTGCCATTTCCCGGCCAGATCCTGCTCTTTCATCGGTGACGATTCTCCGCGTGGTTATCCCGTGGGAAAATCGAAACTAGACAACCCGGACCACGGTGTCAACCGCGCTTGCCGCCTATCGTTTCGGACAACAAATATCGTTCTCGTCGCCTATCGTTGCCTTTTGTGATGCAAAATTCGTATAGATATTCTATACTATACCCTGAATTGCTACTCATTTTATAGACTTAGAAATGGGCGATGGACAAACACCTTACTTATCGCCACAAAAAAGTTGACCGGAGAATGCTTCAGGTCATTGGTAAAAGCGCCGATTATTCGAGTAATCAACACGCAACAACTGTGAGTTTACGGATGTGAAAACCACGTGGCGTAACATTTACAACCCGCTTTTCCTCTATACCGGAGAAGAGGAAACGCTTGAACTGCGTCGTCGTCTTTTGCATGTCATCATCTTGCTGCTGCTGATTATTGCCATCCCGGCCTATTTTTTCTCTTTAGCCCGTCACATCCCGAACGAACGCTGGGGTGTGATTGTTTTTAACACAATCATGGTGCTGACCGGTTTTATCGCCTTTCTTATCCGACGCCGCCTGCCGTTTACGTTGCTGGCTTCGATAATGTTGATCACTTTCTACATCTGGAGTGTAATGATTCTCGGGCTCTACGGCATGACCGGAGCGGGATTGTATGCGCTGATCGCAATGGCGATTTTCTCCACCCTGCTGTTTGGCCCGCGGTTGGGCTGGATCACCATCATTTTTGGCATTTTGGCAATTGTCGGTGTCGGCCTGTTGACGATTTTCGGTACGTTGGAAGTGCTTCCCAGTGAAGCGTTGCTGACCTTCACCCGCCAGCCCAAAGCCTGGATTTTTGCGGTAACGGTGTTTGTCATGATGACCGGTTTCACCACCACCGCTTACCAGTTGCTGCAACACAAATTGATGAACATGGTCATCCGGCAAAAAGAAGCCGCAGACGAATTGCAGTCGGCCAACCGGCAGTTGATTCGGAAAATCGAACAGCACGAACAAGCCGAGCAAGAAAAGCAAATACTCGAAGAGCAATTACGCCAGGCGCAGAAAATGGAAGCGATCGGGCGGTTGGCAGGCGGCGTCGCTCACGACTTCAACAACCTGCTCACCGGCATCAACGGCTACGCGGAAATGTCGCTGGCCTCGCTGAAACCGGACGATCCATTGCACGCGCAGATCGAAGAGATTCTCAAGGCCGGGCGCCGAGCCGCCGAATTGACCAACCAATTGCTGGCTTTCGGCCGCAAGCAAATCATCCACCCCGAAGTGCTCGACGTGAATGTGGCGGTCAGCCATTTGCAGAAAATTCTCAAGCGCATTATCGGTGAAGATCTGATGCTGGCTTTTCTACCCGGCCAACAGCTTTGGCGCGTACACATCGACCCCGGTCAACTCGATCAGATTCTGATTAACCTGATCAGCAACGCCCGCGACGCCATGCCCGATGGCGGCGCCGTGACCATTGCCACGACCAACCGGACGCTCGAAAGCAAAATCGAACACGACCACACCTGGCTGTCACCGGGCGATTACGTGCAACTGACCGTCAGCGACACCGGCGTCGGCATGAGCGACGAAACCATGCAACACATCTTCGAGCCGTTTTTCTCGACCAAGCACAAAAGCCGGGGCACCGGGTTGGGGCTGGCCACGGTGTACGGCATCGTCGAGCAGAACAACGGGTTGATCAACGTGATTTCCAAACCCGGCGAAGGCACGACGTTCGAAGTGCTGTTGCCGCGGTCCCAACAAACCGCTCTCGACCGGCAGGAAGAATCGGACGCCACACCGCGCCGCGGGCGGGAAACCGTGTTGCTGGTCGAAGACGAAGACGTGGTGCGCAACCTTGCCTGGCGATTGCTGACCAACCTCGGTTACCAGGTGCTTTCCGCCGCCGACGGCGAGGACGCCCTCAAAAGCAGCGAAAGCCACCCCGGCGACATCGACCTGCTGTTGACCGACGTGATCATGCCGCGGATGAACGGACGGCAACTGTACCAGCGCTTGTTGCAAAAACGTCCCGCCATGAAAGCGCTGTTTATGTCCGGCTACCCGGAAACCCACCTCGCCCCGCACGGCGTCCTTGCGGAAGACATGAACTTTCTGCAAAAACCTTTCACCGTCGAATCGCTGGCCCGCAAGCTGCACGACGTGTTCGACAACTGACGCCTTAAAAACGAAAGGCGGAGCATTTGGCCCCGCCTCGCGTTGTGTTGGTTGCGTTGTAATTACAAACCGCGCTTTTCCAAAATCTTTTCCACTTCGTCCATGTAACGGTTGGCGCGAGCCATCAGGGCATTGTAGGCCGCGGGGTTGGTCAGGTCGGCGCCAGCGTTTTGCAACTGCGTCACCGGGTTGTCCGAACCGCCGGACGAAATCAGTTTGTGGTAGCGTTCCAGCGCGCCGGGCTCGTGGTTGATCACCTTCTCGGTGAGCAGACTGGAGGCGGCGATGCTCGTCGAGTACTGGAACACGTAGTAGTTGTAATAGAAGTGCGGCACGATCGCCCACTCGACGGCCATGTAATCGGGCACGTTGGTCACGCCTTGGTCGACGCCGTAGTACTTTTTGACCAGGTCGAAAAAGATCTCGTTGAGGATTTCGCCGGTCAGCGGCTCGCCCGTTTCCACCTTCCGGTGAATGATCAATTCGAATTCGGCGAACTGAATCTGGCGGAAGAAAGTGCCCTTGATCGAACCGTCGAGGAAGTTGCCGAGCAAGAACAATTTCTCGTCGTCGTTCTTCACTTTCTTGAGCATGGTGTCGTTGAGCAGGTTCTCGTTGAAGGTCGAAGCGACTTCGGCGACGAACGTCGAGTAATAGGAAATCGGGAACGGCTGCGCATGGTTCGACTTGTACGAGTGCATCGCGTGACCCAGTTCGTGCGCCAGGGTCAGCGCTTCGTTGTAGGAGCCGGTGTAATTCATCAGCACGTACGGATGCACATCGTAAGCCCAGCCACTGGAGTAGGCGCCGCTGTCTTTGCCCTCGTTGGGGTAGACGTCGATCCAACGGTCGGAGAACGCCTGCCGCACGACGTTGACGTAATCCTCGCCCAACGGTTGGAACGCTTCCAGCAGCATTTGCTGCGCCTTCTCGTAGGGAATCTCGATCTGTCCGCCGGGGGTGAAAGGCATGTAGATGTCGGTGTAGTCGAGCTTGTCTTTGCCCAGCGCCCGCGCCTTCAGCTTGAGATAGCGGTGGAAGGTCGCCATGTTCTCGTGCGCCGCCGCGATGAGGCTGAGATAGATATGCCTGTCGATGCCGTCGTAATCCAGCGCCGCCTGCAACGTGCTGCCGTAATTGCGCAGCTTGGAATAAAACGTATGCACCTTCATCTGCCCGTAAAGCATCTCGCCGATGGTGCGCTTGTAAATATCGTAGGTGCCGAAAAACGAGGCGAAGGCTTTTTTGCGGTCGGCCTCGACGACGCTGCGCCGCACCTTGTCGTAATTCGGATAGTTCATCTTGATTTCGGTGCCGTCGGCCAGGGTGATCGTGTCCATCGGCATGTCGGCGTTGGTCAACAGGTTGTAAGCGTTGTAGGCGACCATGTCGATGTCGCCGGCGGCGGCAAGAATCGCTTCCTGCTCGGGCGGCAGGATGTGCTTCTGCCGGCGCATCGTCTCGCGGAGCGGGAAACGGTAATCGGCCAGAGCCGGATCGGCCAGCAGCGCTTCAACCTTCTCGCTGCCGAGGGCCACGATTTCCGGATCGATCCAGGACGTCTGCCCAACGAACTGCGTGCGCAGGGTCTGCACTTCCTGCTGCAACGCCTTGTTCGAGCTGACCCGGGTATCCTGGTCGGCCAACCGCTGGGTGTATGACTCCATCCGCCGCAGCTCTTTTTCCAGGTCGTAAACCAGGTCGAGTGCCTGCTTCAGCGTCGCCGACGAATCGCCCAGCTTGCCTTTGTAATCGGCTACTTTATGGGCGTGTACAACGAACTCCGCTTTTTTCTGCTTGAAGACTTCGACGCTGGGGTACAACGCGGTGACATCCCACGTGTACACCGGGTCGATTTCGCTGCGCTCGCGCGCCAGCAGGCCGCCGGCCAACGTCAGCACAAAAACCGACAGAATCAACACCGTCAAGAAACGAGTCTGCGCTTTCATCATTCCCTTCCCTTATCTTTACCGGTTAGCATTCATGGACTCGTATTTTTTTCAGCCGTGGTGTTATACACCCATTCGCCCGACTTGTCAGGTCGTGCGCGTCTTTCTTTTTCTCAGAAAAAGGTAACCATTCCGGCTGATTTAGCAGGGATTCCAGCGCATTTTATTCGACTCCAGCGAACTCCGTCGGGTATTTCACCGTTGCCCGCTGCCTTGTTGATTGAATCCGCCATTGGTGGGAAGATCATCGGGCCGGATGAACCAAAGCAGGCATGGCCGATCGACGACGCATGAACCAAAAGCCACACCACAAACCCGAAAAACTCGCGCAGCGGATTTTCGACCTCATTCTGCAAAACGACCTGGCCCAAACCGTCGTCGTGCGGCAGAACGTTCGCCTGCCCGGCGCGACGGGACAGCACCAGATCGACGTGTACTGGGAATTTGTTCATCGGGAAAAAAAGCACGTCGTCGTCATTCAAGCCAAAGACTGGCAGGCGCCGATCGACTACAACGAACTGGCGTTATTCAGCGACGTCGTCGCCGGCTTGCCCGCCCACGCCCGCGGCGTGTTCGTCACCCGCGCCCCCTATTCGCCGGGTGTGCAGAATTCGGCCGACCGCGAAGGCATTTTGCTCTACCATGTACAGCAATCCGCGCCGGATAACGAAATCGCCGAACTGACCGGCAGCCGGTTGGTCGCCCGGGCGCACAAGGCCAACCTCATTTTCGATCCCGCCTGGGTGCGCGAAGATCTGCAACGGTCGTGGTTGATCGAAGAGTTGCACACGACTTACCCGCTGAATTTGTCGCTGCCCTTGTTCGACGAAAACGGCGAACCCGTCGGCACGCTGGCCGAGGCGGTCAACGGGCAATTCAGCCGCGCCGTGCAGCCGCAAGCGGTTACCGAAAACACGCTCACCTTCGCTGCGCCGACCTATCTGCATACCGGCCTGACCGATCTGCCGCGCCTGAAGTTGCTCGGCGTGCGCACGGCGATCAGCGTCGATCACGTCGACCGGCGTTCCCGGCTGGATTGGAACAAGCTGATCGACCGCCTCATTGAAGACATCGACGGCTTCGGCCGCGTCGTGTTGGACGAGAACTTCCGCATGGTCCGCCTGCCGATCGACAGCTAGCCGATCGGGCTCTCGTTGACAGAACCCGCCCCGGTAAACGAAAATAACGGCGAATGCAGGGGAGGTGTTGCGTGAAACATCAAGTGGTTTTCATTTTATTGCTGATCTGCGCCCTCGCCATGTTGCCGTTGCTCGGTTGCGGCGGCGGCGGTGAAGATGACGAGAGCGATCCACCGCGGGGCGACGACGACGACGATACACCGCCGATCAACCCGCCCGACGATGACGACGACACCACGCCCGATGACGACGATGATGACACCACGCCCGATGACGACACCACGCCCGACGACGACACCACGCCCGACGACGACACCACACCCGATGACGACACCACTCCCGACGACGACACCACGCCCGATGACGACACCACTCCCGTCGACGACGACACCGTGCCGTTGCCGGAAGGCTTCATCGTCGACGAAGGCGTCGAAGGTTACACCGATCTGGAACTGGACTCTTCGGACAACCCGCATATCGTCTACAAAGCCAACTTCGGCGGATTGCAATACGCGGTCTGGACCGGCGCGGCCTGGGAAATCACCGAAGTCGATAAAAGCAATCTCAAAACCGGCCAATACGCCGCCATCGTGCTCGACAACGATTCCCCCCTCGCCGCCTATTACGACGGCCGCGACGGCAACCTCAAGTTCGCCCGCCTGACCGACAAAGCCTGGAGCAAGGAAGTCGTCGACGAAACCGACGACGTCGGCCAATGGTGCGACATCGACATCAGCCCGACCGATCAGGTCTACATCAGCTACTACGACGCCACCAACGGCAACTTGAAAATCGCCCGTGAAACCGAAACCGACGGCTGGGAAATCGAGACGGTGGACAATACCGGCGACGTCGGCCAGTTCAGCGCGTTGGCCTTCGACGGTTCCGGCACGGTGTACATCAGCTACTACGACGCCGACGCCCATTCGCTGAAACTGGCCAACGGCGACTTCGGCGGTTGGACGCTCGAAACGGTCGACGCACCGGGCGGCGACGACGAAGACTATGGACGCTGGACCTCGCTGGCTGTCGACGAGAGCGACAACATCCACATCGCTTACCAGGATGCGGCGCTACTCGATTTGCGCTACGCCTACTTCAACGGCGCGTCGTGGTCGATCGAAGTCGTCGACGCCATCGGCAACAAGGGCGCCGACGCCTGCCTGCGGCTGGACGGCAGCGATCTGCCGCGCATCGTTTATCAGGACGGCTCGTCGCTTTCGATCCGTTTCGCCCGCTACACCGGTGACGACTGGACGATTCAGACGCTGGTCGACGGCGACCTGTTCCCCGGCAGCTTCGGCTTCTGGATCGGCTGCGATCTGCGCCCGCTTGGTTCGGCGGTTGTCAGCCACTTTTACACGCTGGAAAATTATCTGTTGATCTACCCGGCCTTCGATTGATCGCGGCGACTCCGCCGCTTCGCTTGACAGGAAACCGGCCTCACTTTTACAGTGCGGCGAGATACCCGCCTGATAGGGAGCACGATGAAACGTTTTAAAAACGGCTGCGTCCAAAGTTTTGACGGCACCAAAATCCGTTACCGCAGTCGCGGCGAAGGGTTGCCGATGGTTTTCGCCGACGGCATCGGCTGCGACGGCTACGTCTGGAAATACCTGTGGCAAGACTTCGGCGACCGCGCCCGGCTGATCCACGGCCATTACCGCGGCCACGCCACCAGCGACCTGCCGCAAGACACCAACTTGCTGTCGATTGAAAATCTGGCCGACGATATCGCCTACATGCTCGACGACGACGAAGTCGACAAGGCGATTCTGTTCGGCCACTCGATGGGTTGCCAGGTCATTTTCGAGTTCGCCCATCGCTACCCCGACCGCACACTGGGGCTGGTGCCGATGACCGGCAGCTACGGCCTGCCGCTGAAAACCTTTCACGACAACCGCACGCTCGATACGTTGTTCCCTTACCTCTATCCGTTGTTCGTGCTAACGCCCTGGATCCCGGAAGCGATCTGGCATCGTATCGTGCCGACCGAGCTGGCTTACTGGATCGCCACGCATTTCGAGATCAACGGGCACCTGATCGAATACGAAGACTTCATGCCCTACCTGAAGTTCATCGGTAACATCGACCTGCGCATGTTCGCCAAGATGCTCGACCACGCCGCCCGGCACAACGCCGAGCCCTACCTGCCCGACCTCGACCTTCCGGTGATGATCATCGCCGGCGAACGCGACACGTTTACGCCGATGTGGCTCAGCGAAAAAATGCGCGACATGCTGCCCAACGCCGAGATGCTTGTCGTGCCCACCGGCAGTCACACCGCGCCGATCGAAATGCCCCAACTGGTCAACCTGCGCGTCGAACGCTGGTTGCTGGATCACTTCAACGAAATGATCCCGGCCAAGGCCAAGAGCGCGTAAATGGCCCGCGCCCACTCCGACCTGGAAATTCAACTCGACATTTCACTGGCCGGCTGCCACTGCGGCGGGCAGATCGAGCAGGTCGGGCGCGCGCTCGTTTATCACCACAACGTTCCCTACGCCGTCGTGCGTTTGCAGTGCCGCGAGTGCGGCGTTACCGCCGAGCGCGAGTACGACATCTCCAGCTACGTCGACATGGGCGACACCACGCAGGGGCCGCTCAACCCGACCGACGAGCCGTCGGAGTTGCTGGACATCGTGCAGTACGGCCACCTGGCGCGGTTCTATCTGGAGTTCGTGCAGAACGGCATCACCGACCTGCAGCGTGATCAGGCCGAAGGCGTTCTCGGCTTGGCTACGGTCAGCGTGGAAGAAGCAATCAAACATCTGCGCGGCGGCATGTTCCCGCCGCCGGAAGCGGCCTTCACCCCCGACCGCCAAATGCTCTTGCAGGCCAACCCCGACGCCTTCAACCGCGAAAATCTCGATTTGTTCAAGGAAGGCATCCTGCAATTCGCCAACAAGCTGCCGGCCGTTTACGACATCCTCGAACAGCTCACCGGCGACCATCAAAAAGATCTGCAAATCCTCGATGCGATGGCCGCCCGGCACAAGGACGACCCCATCTTGCATCCGCAAATCGGCCGCATCGCCAAGTCGCTGGTCATCGACGAAGACCTCAAGCAGGAAAAACACTGACACCAAAAAATTGAATCGCGCTTACTTGCGCTGCATCTTGCGCACCTGCGCGACGAGTAGTTCCGCAGCACGGTCGACCTGCTCGGCGGTGGTGCCGCGGCCGACGGTCAGGCGCACGGTGCCCTTGGCGTAGTGCATCGGCACCTGCAACGCCTGAATGACGGTGGAGAGGCTGACCGCGCCGGCATGGCAGGCGGCGCCGGTGCTGGCAGCGATTTCAGGCACGGCGCGCAGCAGGGAATCGGCCTCGACGTTGTCGAAGCTGACGTTGAGCGTGTTGGGCAGCCGCTGCTCGGCCGGCCCGTTTCGGCGCACGGCGTCGGGTGGCAGGGCTGAAAAGATTGCCGTTTCCAGCCGGTCGCGCATCTCGCGGTAATGGGCCATATTTTTTTTCAATTCGCGCATCGCCAGTTTGCAGGCGGCGCCGAGGCCGACCAGGTAAGGCGTGTTCTCGGTGCCGGGGCGACGGTCGGATTCATGCGCGGCGCCGAACATCAATTTGTGCAGCGGCGTGCCGGCGCGGATATACAGAGCGCCGACGCCCTTGGGCGCGTAGAGTTTGTGCCCGGCGATCGAAAGCAGATCGACGCCCAACTCGCGCACGCGCACCGGTATCTTGCCCAACGACTGGGCGGCATCGGTGTGCATCAGCACGCCGCGTTCGCGGCAGATGCGGGCGATCTCGGCAATCGGCAGAATCGTGCCGACTTCGTTGTTGGCGTGCATCGCCGAAACCAGCACGGTGTCGTCGCGCAGGGCCGCGGCGACGTCGGCCGGGTCGACCTGCCCTTCGCCGTCGACCGGCACCGTCGTCACCTGCCAGCCTTCGCGGGCCAGCACGGCCATCACCTCGGTAACCGCCGGGTGCTCGACGGCGGTGGTCACCAGGTGGCGTCCCTTGTTGCGCAAGGCCAGCGCGACGCCGCGGATGGCATGATTGTTGGCCTCGGTGCCGCCGCCGGTGAAAACGATTTCCTCGGGCGACGCGCCGATGATCACGGCTACTTGCATCCGCGCCTGTTCGATCAACTGCCTGGCCGCAATGCCGTAGGCATGCTCCGACGACGGGTTGCCGAAATGTTCGCGCAACGCGGGTTCCATCGCCGCCAGCACCTCGGGTGCAATCGGCGTGGTCGCGTTGTAATCAAGGTAAATCGGTTTCATGGCTGCACCTCTTGCAACAGCCGGCAATGGGTGCGACTGAGCACCACCTCGCCCCACAGCAGGCCGAAGCCGCGGCTCGGGTTGGCCGGCAGGCGCGGCGACCAATAAGGCCGCCAGCGTTCGCCGTCTTCGGCGCTGACGACAATGTGCGTGGGGAAACCGCAGTTGACCACGGTAATCTGCCCCATCAGCGTTGGGTCGATTGTTTTGACGGCTGCGTCGAGGCCGACCACTCGCCTCCCGGTTTCGTAGACGACCGCCTTTCCCGCGGCCAGATCGCGCCGGGCATGATCGAGCGCGATGTCGATCTGCGCCCGCTCGCCCGCCGCTCGCTTCGCGCCAACATTGGCGCTCAACACGCCGATCACCGCGCCGCTCGCTATCAGCACAACCAGCAGCGCTGTGACAAAACGCCGGCGCTGCGGCCAGGCCTCGACCAGGCAGGCCAACGGAAACGTCGCAGCCAACGCGGCCGGAAACAGGTAACGCGCGGGCATCACCGCCAACATCGACGGCGTGCGCAGCACCAACAACGCGGGCAACAGCGCCGCCGCCGTCGCCGCCAGTCCGGCGGCATACGGAAGACGGTTTTTTTCAACCGCGAACATCATCGCCAGAAGCAGCAACATAATCAGCGCCAGACGCAACGGCCATCCCGGCGCCTGCTCATGCAACACGGCCAGAAACGGCATCAACCCCAATGTCGTTTTGGACGCGGCGATTTCACGGTAACCGCCGAGCCACTCGCCCAGCACGGCGAAGCGATGCAGGTAAGCCGCCGCTACCGCCAGAATCAGCGCGCCGGCAGTGCTCAACGTACGCTTGTTATCCGC
>Ga0272444_10001139_pt1 | contig 26207 bp, 24 predicted proteins | sample SSMForm13_FD_201033 | JGI IMG/M metagenome (GOLD analysis project Ga0272444, IMG submission 201033) | Marine sediment archaeal communities from Little Sippewissett salt marsh, Falmouth, MA, United States - SSM-Form-13 | ecosystem: Environmental > Aquatic > Marine > Wetlands > Sediment ...
GGATAATATCGCTTGCTGGTTTACGGGATTTGGCTCTGCCAGTTTCCGCAGGCTCGAAATCCGCGAACCGACCGGTCGAGTAAAATCGGCCCGATTGCCGACGCGTTTTCGTAATATACCTAAAATCGATTTGATACGATGACATATAATTAATTGCTATATTTGAGGTTGAAGGCGCGTCGGCATAAAATGCGATTCTACTGAATCGATCGGGCCGATTTTCCTCGGCACGCACCGACTGTCGAGCACACGAATTCTATTATTACATAACTATTAGCGTAATAGCGCGACAATCGCTGAATTAAGGGTCGGTGCGTGCACGACGCTCGTAGTTTGTGCATCAGATTTTACTTGAAATCGATCACCCCAAGTTGTATAATTCGGCGAGGTGATTATATGAAAGCTGTAACTTCTGTGATAATGCGTGAACTCGACCGTGCGACTATCGAGGACTGCGGCGTGCCGGGGATAGAGCTTATGGAGCATGCCGGCGCGGGCGTGGCGCAACTTGCGACTGAATATCTGGAGGATTCCGTTGATTCGCGTGTAATAGTCCTTGCGGGGCCGGGCAATAACGGCGGCGACGGCTGGGTAACCGCGCGTCTACTCGCCGGCAAGGGAATCGAGGCGAAGGTCGCTACAACGATTCCGCCCGAAAAGCTATCCGGCGATGCCAAGACGGCGTTCGAACGCGCCCGCGATGCGGGTATCGAATACGCGATTTTCCCGGATGGGTCTATCACGCTCGATAAATTCGACCTTATAATAGACGCGCTGCTTGGCACCGGCGCCAAAGGTGCACCGAGAGGGGCTATCGCAGAGATGGTCGATAGGGCTAACGCCGGCAGGATAGATATTATTGCTGTCGATATCCCCACCGGCGTCGATGCCGACACCGGCGAAACTCCCGGTTGCGCGATTATCGCAACGGCTACCGCGACATTCGGATTGCCCAAACTCGGGCAGTTCCGCTATCCCGGTAAGGCGCACACCGGCAGGCTGGTCGTTGTCGATATCGGAATCCCGGAAGATATAATCGAAGCGACAGCACCAGGATGGCTTGTCGATACGGCCGAAAACATGCACGAGTTTCTACCCCCACACCCCGGCGACGGCCATAAGGGCACGTTTGGCAAAACCGCGATTATCGCCGGTAGCGAGGGCATGACCGGCGCAGCGACAATGACGGCTGAAAGTTGCCTTCGCTCCGGGACGGGATTGGTCGAGTTACTCGTGCCACGCGGGCTGGTCGATACGGTCGAAACGATACTACGCGAGACGGTCACCCGGCCATTGCAGCAGGTTAACAAGCATCGATGCTTATCCATTCGCGCGCTGGGCGATATTCTCCGATTGACAAAAGACTGCGACGCAATAGCGCTCGGCCCGGGAATTGGAATGCATCGTGAAACAGTAGATTTGGTTGGCAGGCTTCTCCCCCGCCTTTCCGCGCCGACAGTTATCGACGCCGACGGCCTTAATTGCATCGCAAAACTTCGTAAGCGCGAGATTCCGGTCGAATTCGGAGTACCGATTGTAATGACACCACACCCCGGCGAGCTATCCCGCTTGCTCGACGTGCCGGTCGAGGAAATAATCGCTGCCCGATTTGACAAAATGAACGAATGGGCGACCTCCCTGGGCGTCGATGTTCTTGTCCTAAAGGGCGCGCCGACTACGATTGCCGGGCAGGAAGGCCCGATATATATCAATCGCACGGGTAATCACGGGATGGCTACCGGCGGTAGCGGCGATGTTCTAACCGGCATTATTGCGGGATTTCTTGCGCAAGGGCTTTTGCAAATAGACGCCGCACGGCTCGGAGTTTATCTTCACGGTTTTGCGGGCGATCTCGCAGCGGCGCAATTCGGTCCGCGCGGAATAATAGCAGGCGATATACTCGATTGCGTTCCAGAAGCGATTCTCGATCTCGAGCTATTTTCGAAAACCGCGCAAGGAAGCGTATAGCAATGCTTTTAATCGAAATCGAAAAAGCATCGAATTCGTAATCCGCAAATTATTGGAAAACAATCCACTATCGAAAAAACCGGATATGGACAATTTACTTTGCGAATTGAGGAATTGGAATTATCTTTATACTGTCGCAGGTTTAGTTGAGTTTACGTATTTTGGTGGTTATTTTTTTAAAGGAGATTTAAATGGAACTCGAAAAGGTGCATCAACATTTCGCAATCGACCTGAACAACAAGGTCTGGGGTTTACTCGAAAACTCCAACCGCACAGAAAGCGAAAACCAATCGCTGATATGGGCAGCCTACGCTTCTCTCTACCACTGGAGTGAAATAGGCCAGCCGGTCAATATCCAGCGCGGCGAATGGATGGTATCTCGCGTTTGGGCCGTCCTGGGTTGCGCGGAACAGGCAATTTATCACGCAGAACGTTGCCGCGAACTTACCGAAAAACTTGCGTTGACTGGTTTCGATCTCGCGTATTCATGGGAAGCTATTGCGAGAGCATACGCTTGCGTCAAGCCGGATATGCGCCAATCGGATAAAGCTCTGGAATATTTTAATAATGCTAAAATCGCAGGGGGTAAAATCGAAGGAGAAGAGAATATAAAGCTGTTCTTCGCGGATCTCGAAAACGGCCCCTGGTTTGGATTAATCGAGTAAATGAAAAAACTAATTGCAGATTATAAAACTCTCCTCGATAATCTCCACGATGGTGTCTATTTCGTGGACAACGACCGCCGGATATTATACTGGAATGATGGAGCGGAGCGTATCACCGGCTATACAGAGGAAGAAGTGGTCGGTAAGCGTTGTTGCGACAATATACTCTTACATGCAGACGAAATCGGTCAAACCCTTTGCGATACCGATTGTCCTTTAGCTCATGCAATTGAAAGCGAAGAAACGCGCAAAGAGGAACTCTATCTTCTTCATAAGAAAGGTTACCGTGTGCCGGTTAATATCAAAACGACGCCGATTTTCGACGTTGGGAAAATAATCGGCGCAGTTGAAATTTTCAGCGAGAACTACGCCAAAGTCGCTGCTGACGCGCAGGTGAAGAAACTCGAGCGATTAGCGGCAATCGACGATCTAACCGGGATAGCAAACCGAAGATATATCGAAAACATCCTGAACTCACGCCTCGAAGAATTCCGCAGATACAGTTGGACTTTCGGTATTCTCTTTATCGATATAGATTATTTCAAAAACGTCAATGATAAGTATGGCCATAAAGTCGGCGACGAACTGCTGCAAACCATTGCTAAAACAATACTCCTCAATATCCGCCCTTTCGATACAATCGGCCGCTGGGGTGGCGACGAATTTGTTGTTGTCCTTTCTAATACCTCTCCAGACAATCTGAAAAAACTGACCGAGAGACTAAGAATGTTGGTCGAAAACTCGACTACCGTTCATGGCGAGATCGAAATCTCGGCGACCGTATCCATCGGTGGAACTGCCGTGCACGAGGGCGAAACGCTCACAGAGCTAATCGACAGGGCCGACAAGTTGATGTATGAATGTAAACAATCGGGGCGAAACTGCTCACGCTTTGCCTTATAATATGTCCTATCGTCCGTTTACAATTTGTATATTAGTTTTTATCGCGACTTCGGTCTTTGCAGGGCCGCAGCTAATGCTCGGTTTCGGTTATGCTCCAACTATCGATGTATCAGACTCCACGGACGGATCGCCCGTTTTTCAAGAAAGCGGCACTTTCTATGATGAATTCTCGCCGGAATTATCGCTTTTATGGGATTTCGGATCCGTTTCACTTGGTGTAAAAACCGCTTTTCTTTTCGCCTCGGACGCCTTTACTACAGGCCAACCGACGCGGTTTACCGCTTTTTCTATCGGGGGCGAATTTGTTTATAATTACGTAATGCATGAGGGTGGTGACTGGCTTTCTCCTATTATTCTCGATGGCGGTTGGCAATCGGCTAAATTGTGTTATAAACCGAATAACTCTGATATAGAATTGACCGGCGAGGGCTGGAATATGCAATTCTCATTCGGCGTCGAACGTGTCTGGGATAGGCGCGCAAGCCTTGCTTTTATTGTGGGCCATAGGTTCTCCCGCGCCGAAATCGATGGTTCCGAATACGGTATCGAACCCCATCTCGATGGCGACGACTGGCATTTTGCACTTATATCACGATTTGGTTTCCCGAGTATCGGGCTGAAAGAATAATGTATTACTATATTCGTTGTCATTGTCCATCAAAGGTTTATCCCAATTTATATTAGTTTCATAATATATATAAACGCAAAAAAATATAAAAAAAAACGTTTTTAATAAAAAAAGCTTTGACATTATATAATAATGTGTATTATGTAGGGTGATTATTAGTATTAAAACACAACAAAAATGGAGAGTGAAGTGGCAAAAGTAGAACTTAATTACGGCGAAATTCATATTGTCCTCGAAACTAAAGACGACGCCCTGGTTGTCGAATTCGAACAAGTTTTGAACCTCGTGAGAGATAAATTCAAGGGTAAATCGCCAATGTCCGCTAAACCGGCGAAAAAAGAGGTTCTGAAGCCGGAAGGAAAAGATAAGACCGATGAATCCGGTGAAAGGCCCGCAGATCAGGTTTCTTTCGGTAAACACCTTACAAAATACGTGAAACTATCAAAACCGGAAGTTCTTCTCGCGTTCGCTAACTGGTATGGCAAACCATTCAAGAGCAAGGATTTCTTTGCGGTCGAGAAGGAACGTGGAACATTAACGAAATCACTTCATAAGGGATTTCATCCAAGACTCACGGGGCTTAGAAAAGCAGGGAAGATAGAAATAGCTTCAAAGGGTCTTTATAAAATCACTAATAAGGGCAAGCAATCCCTGGAGAGAAAACGCAAATAGCGTTTCAACCGGCAAATGTCAACCAAAGCGCTGGCGCTGGTTCTGCCGGCGCTATTCATAACATTCTTTATCGCTTGTGACGATTCCTCCGGACCGTCGCCGTCAGAGAATTACATCTCGGGCGCCGTGAATCTTGACGAACTACCCGGCGCGACCGCTGCGGATATAAACATCTATCTCGTCGAGTTCGATTATTCGGGACAAACATATGCGGATACGACGAATCCAAATTTCGCCGGGGAATATGAGTTTCGCGCGTTCGATAACGGTTATTACGGAGTTCTCGCAGAAACTCGCGACGGCTTCTCCCCCACTTATTTCGGCTTCAGAGACAACAACAACGACGGCTCGTTCGACATGGACGATGCCCTGAATTTTGCGACCATCGCGCAGATTAGTAAATATAATATCCCGATGTCCCAATTCGGATTCCCGCCAGACACTCTCGAATTTGAATTCGAGTCCAACGATGATCCATCGTTTCCGCAAGAATTAGAGACGATACACCTGAAACATATTAGCGGGGAATCGACCAGCGGCGGCTACGACGGCATGGATTACACCGGCGATAGGGACTACTATCGCTTCCGTTCGGTCTGGACAGGCGACCTATTTGTCGAACTATCATGGGATTCGGGCGCAGACCTCGATCTAATTCTCTATGACTCGTTTGGCGGGATTATCGAGGCTTCGACCGACGCCGACCCAAGCCCGATTATTCTCCCTAACTATACCAGCCGTCAGGTCTATCGCGGCGACGAGTTTATTGTGCTTGTCGTTTCAGCGGACTATGCGGCATTCTACGAACTTTCAATAGATATAAAATAGGCAGTGAAAATGGAATTCTACGAAGTAGTCAAATCGCGTTGTTCAATACGAAAATACAAAGCCAAACCGTTGCCGGAAGAAGCGCTCGACAGGATTATCGAGGCCGGACGACTGGCGAACTCCGCGCGGAATCGGCAGGAATGGGCATTCATCGTCGTTTTGGATGATAAAACGAAAAAGCGAATGGTTCCCGCCTGCCGAGATCAGCAATTCGTTGGTGAAGCCGCTGTGTTAATAATAGGATGCGCAACGAATGAATACACTATGCGATGTGGCCAACCTGCAGACGCTATCGATACATCAATAGCGCTGGATCACATGCAGCTTGCCGCAACTGCGGAAGGTTTTGGCACATGCTGGCTCGGCGCGTTCTATCAGGATAGGGTTAAGGAAATACTCGGAATTCCGGACGGAGTTCATGTTGTCGGGATTCTAACTGTCGGGATCCCTGCGGAAACTGGCAGAGCCAAATCCCGTAAACCAGCAAGCGATATTATCCATCACGAAAGATGGGGTAAGAAATGAAGACACGCTGTATATTTATACTTCTTCTCATATCCGCTGCGATTTTTGCGCAGGGCACAAACCCGAACTACTACCAACCGCGCCGGATTGTGAATATGCCAAACGCCGGACTCCTCCCCGACCGCGCGTGGATGGGGCAGATTCTTATCGGCGAGAGCGGCGGACTCGTCTGCTATTTCGGACTAGGTCTGTGGGGCAGATTGCAACTCGGCGCGAGTTACGGCGCGCACGGCGTCCTAGGGCGCGGTTTCGCTACGCCCTACCCGAGACCGGGTTTCCAGCTAAAATTCCGCCCTATCGAAGAATCCGCGAAAATGCCCGCTATCGTGCTCGGCTACGACGATCAGGGTCGCGGAATATGGGATGATACGGGAAAACGGTTTGCTCGCAAATCCGCAGGAATTTATCTTGTGACAAGCAAAAATTGGTCAACTATCGGCGGCAATATCGGGCTACATCTCGGAACGAATTACTCATTCGAAATCGAGGATCAAAAGGGTATCAACGTCTGGCTCGGCCTCGATAAAAACCTCGGCGATATGTTCGCGGTTTCCATCGAGTATGACGCCGGAATGAACGACTATTACAGCGAGGACGGCGTCTATGGTATCGGCAAAGGCTACTTAAACGCCGCTATCAAATGGTCGGTGCGACCGGATTTCGAAATCGAGTTCATCATGGCCGATTGCTTGATGAACGACCAGCAATCTGAAACTTTTTCGCGCGAGGTGCGCATAACATTCGTATATCCGCTTTGATACTGTTTCATACAGTCCACATTTAAACTATCGAGGTATATCGGACATTCCTATCTGACCAATAAAGGATAGGCAAGAATGCTTATCCTACTATGTGTAACTCTATTTGCGAAACAGTATCAAACTGAATTCATACAAGCCGGATATGCTAATTCCTTGATATTTAAAGAATTCCGCAATCTACAATCTGAAATCGAAAATCGTATCAGTAGGGTTTTGGAAATCTGGTGATTAATAGCGTAACGTTATCGCGGTTCTTGCCGCGATCTGCAAAACTAGCGTTGAAAGCGGGTCTGCTGGTTACTTTGACCTTGGAGTTCTTATCACCGATTTGCCAAACATCCACACGAACTAACTCCCCAAGGCTGTGCATCGTCGCGCCGGTTATACCGATAAAATAACCGTCATCTCTCTCATATTCGAGAATGCGAAAGCCTTTTAGCGATTCCGCCGCTTGCACAGAACGTCGGAAAGCCTCGTCGAAATCGCCGGGCGCTATTCTCTGTCGTGTAAAATACAGCGAAGATAATTTCCCCTTCTCCGGACGGAATCTGCGCGAGAAGATTATTTGCAGGAAAAAAAACAGGAAACACATTACGATTGCATCCCATAATGCAACTCCAAGCGCCAACGAAAAATTAGAGCCAAACAGATATTTTATAGCGAACAGGACAAACACGATAGGAGTTGTGTAAAATAGAGTGAACCTGCCGAAAACGATTGATGTGTTGCCTTGTGGTGCTTTCATTTGAAATCGATATTATTTTTTTAATCCATTATTAAAGATGGGAAACCGAACCAGATTGACAGATTTCTCCTGCCTCCGTTGCATATCGAAGCATACCGCATGCGCCGGAGATTTTCCTCCCCTTGCTTTCGCGCAGAGTGGCCGTGATTCCGGCGGCGAGCAGATAACTCTGGAATTTTAAAACAGCATCCTGTCCCGGGGATTTAAACGGCAATCCGGGTATCTGGTTGTATTCTATCAAGTTAACCTTGCAGGGGAGGTCGAGGAGTAGCTCTGCGAGCTTGTCGGCGCGTTCGAGACCGTCGTTGACGTCTTTGATGAGCACGTATTCGACGGTAAACCACCGGCCGGTTTGAATTGCGAATTCCGACGCCGAACGGAGTATCCTCCCTATCGGCGCGATTTCAGCGGCCTTTGGCATCAATTTATGACGCAAATCGTTGTTCGGGGCATTTAGCGATACAGCAAGCCGCAGTTTCAGCCCGGTTCCGAGTAACTCGTCGATTTTCTTCGGAATACCGACCGTCGAAACCGTCACGCGTCGATGCCCAATTCCGAAAGCGCAGTCGTCCGCGAATAGTTCGAGCGCTTTGATAACCTCGGGCAAATTGAGCAGCGGCTCCCCCATCCCCATGAACACGACGTTCGTAATGGTTATACCAAGTTCCTCCTCGATTCCAACTAATTGCCCGATAATCTCGTTTGAGTTTAGATTACGCATAAAGCCCATACTACCCGTCGCGCAGAAAGCGCATCCGAGCGAACAGCCCACCTGCGTTGAAAGGCAAACAGTTTCGCGGCTTTCTGCAGGGATATGCACGGCTTCGATATGATGACCGTCATTCAGGCGGTAGAGTAATTTCGACGCGCCGTCCGGGTCGGTAACTTTTTTTGCGATTTCCAAACGACCCATTTTAGCATGTTCTGAGAGTTTTGCCCGCAATGGAATAGGCATATCGGTCATCGGTTCGAAATCGCTTAGGCGGCTTTGGTAAATCCATTTGAGGATTTGCTTGGCGCGATATGGTTTTTCGACGAGCGAACGAAAATAGTCCTCTAACTCTCTTCGTGTCATACCGACAAGGTCTTTTCGCCTGGGAATAAAATCACTATGTTCGTTTATATCTACCATATTATTAGGTGATATGATTTATCTCGTTATTATGTATATTATTAGGTAATCTGTTCCATAAATAATAAAAAGTCGAGCCAAAAATGACAGCCATCGCAAAAGTCGCCCAGATAGGCGCGTAATTTTCTCCGAAAAACCTGCTCGTGAAAGGTGTTTCGCCGATTATGAAAATTGCAAACGCTATGCCATTATTAACAAGATGTCCGGTAATTCCGTAGAACAACGAATCCCCTCGCCACACCATCATCGCGAAGATTATACCCAATATCGAGGCCGAAACAAGGCGGTTCGGATCCATGTGGAACGCGCCGAAAAGGACGCCCGATACGATAATTCCAGCGACCGGCCCCCAGCCGCGTGTAAGACCGTCTAATATATATCCCCGGAAAAGGAACTCCTCACAAATCGCCGGTAGAAGGGCAATTGCGGCGAAACCGAGTATTGGCCCAAGTCCCTTAAAGGTATTCAGAATGCCCTGCATGGATTCTATATACTCGAACGGAAGCCCGAAAACCTTGAAAAAAACGACTTGGAATTGAGTTATAAGGAAAAATCCGGAGATTGTAAGCGGAATCATTACGAGCAAACCCGATAGTCTGGGCGCTTTCAATCGGAAAGTCGATTTGATATTCAGCTTCATCTGTTTGACGAAGAGAAAAGGCGGCAGAAGCACAAGGAAGATTTCGGTTATCGCCAGGCCCCTGATTAGATTGGACATCTGTGCGGGCACGCCGATGAGAAAAAGCAGCGCAATCGCAATCGCGTAAAGTATGAAAGAATCTACCGGTCCGGCCTCGCCATTGGTTTTATATGATTTTTTTCCCCTCGAAAAAAGCGAGGTTAGCGGCGAGACCTTCGTCTCGGAAAGAAGAGATTCCTCGTTCGACAAAATCGACGTGGCCCAGCGCAATGCGAGAGCCGCGTAAACCGCCGTCGAAAGCCAAACCGTGATTATCAGCGCCGGATCGAAATCGCCGACCATCATCGCTTTGAAAAGTAGAGCGACGTTCATCACCGGCACGAATGCCAGGCCCTGTGAAAGCTCTATCCCCGGTAGTATCGCGGCCATAGCGGGTAATTCAGCGGCTAGGAAAACAGGCGTCAGATAGCCCTGCGCCTCCTTATAGCTATTTGCGAAAGCCGAAATAGCGAGGAATATGGCCGAGAAAAGCGCGGCCAACGGTAATAACTCCAATAATATTATCGCCATCGTGCCGATATCTATCGAGAAAGCCATCTTGCCCATTATCTCGTTGCCGCCCATCGCTTTAAGGCCAACGCCGATAGTCAATCCCATCGAGGCGAGGTTCAGAAGCGCGTTGACCAGCGCCAGAACAAAGACTGTAAGGTATTTGCCAATCACTATCTCTATTCGCCCTACAGGCGAAACAAGCAGTGTTTCGAGCGTGCCGCGCTCCTTCTCACCCGCAACCATATCGACGCTGGGGTAATACGCGCCGGTGATAACCATCAAAACGAGAATAAGCGCGAGTATCCGCCCGAAAACCATGCCGCCCATTTTCTCCTCGCTGGCGACGTTTTCGGTCCTTTCGAATACAGGTTTGACAAGCGTCGAATCGAGACCGGCGTTCTCGATACGGCGGGAAACAATTTCGCGGCGATAGTCGTTTACCAGTCCATTGAGGCGGTCCAGGGACAAGTCGCTGATCTCCTTCGCACCGTTGAAGCTTATTCGTAGCGTATCCGAATCACCCGACGCGATTTTCTTCTCGAATCCGTCCGGTATCCGAATAAACAGCTGGATATCGCCTATCTGAAGAGCACTATCAGCATTTTCAACCTGCACGACCGAGAATTGCGAGTCGGCCTCGATTAGCGAGAACAATTCCGGAGCCTGAACGTGATTTTCGATAACGATTTTGTATGTCTCTTTCGCCATCTTACCGATGAGGAAGATAGACATCTGTGCAAACCCAACGACCATAATGGGATAGAGTAATAGCGGCAGAATAAAAATCACGAAAATCGTGCGTTTATCCCTGAGCAACTCGATGAGTTGCTTCTTAAAAATTACTGTGACATTCCGGATGTTCATACTTGTAATTTCGGGGTTTCGGCTAATGAGAAGAATGCGTCTTCGAGATTATTCGTTTCGGTCTTTTGAAGCAGTTCGGTAAGCGTGCCGAGCGCAAGTAATTCGCCCTTGTGAATAATACCTATTCTATCGCAAAGCCGCTCGGCTTCGCGCATGATGTGTGTGCTGAAAATAACCGTCTTTCCGACATCGCGGAGTCCTATAATAAAATCCGTGAGTGTCCGAGCAACCATAACATCGAGACCTACGGTCGGTTCGTCGAAAACGAGAATAGGTGGATCGTGGATTATGGTGCGTGCGATGTTGACCTTCTGCTTCGTGCCGCTGGAGAGGGCATCGCAAAGCGTCTCGGCATATTCGGTCATCTCGAGCATCTCAAAAAGACGTTTCGTGCGCTCGTGGAGGTCGTTCTCCGGCATTCCGTAGAGCCTACCGAAAAACTCGACCATCTCGCGCGCTTTCAAATTCTTATATAGCCCGGTGTTGCCCGATAAAAAGCCGAGAATTCGACGCACATCGTCCGAGTGCGACACGGTATTGAATCCTGCAACTTCAACATTCCCGGATGTCGGTTTCAGGACAGTGGAGATCATACGTAGAGTGGTTGTTTTCCCCGCGCCGTTTGGCCCGATGAGTCCGAAAATTTCGCCCCGGCGGATATCGAGTGTTAGCGCATCGACTGCAGTAACCGGCTGAGCGCCCGGTGGGTAGAATACTTTCGTAGTATTTTGGAGCCTTATTGCGATATCCGAATCCATAGCGAAATAATAATTCTTCGATTCCCCTATCGCAAGGACTATCGTGCAATCTCGCATTAAAATAGTGTTGACATGAATACAATCTGGATTTATATTTATGAATTATGCGATAAAACGAACAGAAAGAGGCTAAAAATGGCATACAAAGCTGCAGATTTCCGCAAAGGACTGAAAGTTATCTACAAAGACCAACCCCACGAAATAGTCGATGTTCAGATGTCGCTACGGGGCCGTGGTCGTAGCAAATATAAAACGAAACTAAAGAATATGCGCACCGGCGCGGTGCTTGAAAACACATTCACCGAGCAGGATCAACTCGACGAGGGCGAGTTTTCCGCCCGGAACATGCAATTCCTTTATTCCGATAATGAGGGATTCAATTTCATGGATTCGCAAACATTCGAGCAATTTACTTTTACGCAGGAAGTAATCGGCGATGCGAGATATTTCCTGATGGAAAACAACACGTATCCGATACTACTTCTCGGTCGCGAACCGCTTACTGTCGATCTTCCGGCGTCGGTTGTTCTCGAAATCACGGAAACTGAACCGTCGGTTCGCGGTGACACGGTATCCAATGTCACGAAGAGCGCAAAAACAGAGAACGGCCTGATGGTTAAGGTGCCATTGTTCATAGACATAGGCGATAGTATTAAGGTCGATACGCGCACGCTGCAATACCTCGGTAAAGGATAAAAATGATCGACGAAAGCGAAAAATCCCGCCTGTTCGATGCCGCGATAAGCGTTTTGAACAACGCGTATTCGCCATATTCGGGAGTCAAAGTCGCTGCGGCGATTCTGGACGAGGGAGGGCGGATTTATACGGGCGTGAACGTCGAGAACGCGAGTTTCGGATTAACAGTTTGCGCCGAACGCAACGCGATTTTCAAGGCGGTTGGCGAGGGCGCGAAAGCAGTCGAAGCCTTACTAATTACATCCTCGCTCGGCGCGATTCCACCATGCGGGGCGTGCAGACAGGTTCTCGCGGAATTTGCGAAACCGGAAACGCCCGTCTTTCTCGCAAACTCCGACGGTATCCAAACCGTAACGTCTATCGGGGAGCTTCTCCCCCGCGCTTTTACCCTGAAATTCTAAGGAAATGATGAAAGGCGCCCTATGAAAATAATCGTCTGTATAAAAGAGGTTCCGGACACGACCGATGTGCGTATGGACCCGGAGCACGGAACCCTCATTCGCGAAGGTGTCCCGTCAATAATCAATCCCTTCGACGCATTCGCGCTGGAACTTGCATTGCAGCAGAAAGACAAAGATCCGGCGGTTGAAATAACCACAGTTTCCATGGGCCCGCCACATGCGGAAAAAAGCCTGCGCGAGACAATAGCGATGGGCGCGGATAATGCTGTTTTGCTTACAGATATTGCTTTTGCCGGCAGCGATACTTGGGCGACAAGCTATACGCTTGCGAGTGCGATAAAGAAACTCGGCGATGCAGACCTGATTTTCTGCGGCCAGCAAGCTATAGACGGCGACACGGCGCAAGTTGGGCCGGGGATTGCCGAGTTTTTAGGATGGCCGCAGGCGATTTTCGTTCGCTCCATTCGTGATTTTCACGATAAAGAAATCGAGGTCGAGCGAATCACCGAAACCGGCTACGAGATTGTTAAACTGGGATTCCCCGCTGTGCTTAGCGTAATAAAACTCCCGAAAGACCCACGCCTGCCATCTTTGCGAGGGATGATGAAATCTAAAAAAGCAGAAATCCCGGTTTTCTCGATGGCCGATTTGGATGTCGAAGAGCGCAATTTAGGGCTTTCCGGATCCCCGACACGTGTAATGAAAATCTTCACTCCACCCAAACGGGAAAGCGGCGAAATCTGGGAAGGTGAACCGGCGGATTTAGCAGGAAAACTCGCCGATGTCATTAAGGAACGTGGACTTACCTAATCTATTTCCGCGAGAAAACCGTTCTCCTCGATCATGCGACGCGCTTCTTCGAGCGCTTCCGGGGTATCGACATCTATCCAACGTGCGCCATTCGGGATTTTGACCACCTCGAAATTGCCCGCTTTCATCAGTAAGTCGATTCCATTAGATAACGTCTCATGTCCCCGAGCTACAGATTGCTCTAATGCATTGACCAGCAATTTATTACCACGAAATACTCCCGTATCTACCGCATTGTATTTTTCTAAATTCTTACCGATAGCTATCGGCTTATTGTCTTGAAAAATAACTTTAGTAGCGTCGTCTATATCGAATATACTCGATATATTATCATCTATCATCAATAATGATAAGTCGTTATCGGCTATAATAGCCGATGATATTATTGATGGATCGACCAGATGATCACTCATGCAAATCAGGAAATTATCCGCGATCTCTACAGCCCTTTGGCAACCCAGTAGCGCGGAAATACCATTTGGCCGGTCAAATTCAGGATTTTCAACGAACTCTATTTGCAGGCCGAAACGTTTTCCGTTCCCTATATAGCTTGTTATAGAATCTGCCCTATATCCAACTACCATAATAACATAGCGAATATTATTCGTCGCGAGATTCGACAATATCCACTCGATTATTGGACGCCCGCAAACCTCGGTTAGGCATTTCGGCTCGCCACCATGAATTTTCTCTAGTCGTGTGCCTTTGCCGGCAGCGATTATAACAGCAGTTAAGTCATTACGGAGCATAGCAATGCCCACCTTCCTTAAACAAATTCTCGCCGATATCTACGATCCTCTCGGAAGCGCGACCATCGAGATTACTAAAAAGGTAATCCCTGAGTTTAGCAGCGTTTTCAATCATCTCATCGTCAGGATCGAGTGCGGATAAAACCGCATCGTGTAAGTCCTTAATACCATTTGCGATAGGCCACGCGCTTTCGAATAAAATCGAAGGATCGGTGTCCATCGTCATCGTTCCATCTCGGCGCTCACGATTAGGCATTTTGATTAGCGCCCCGAATTTCCCTGCTGCGAGAAATTCAAACATCGTGCTGCTAACGCCGGTTATTAATACATCTGCGGCAGATATAAAGGGCAGAATATCGGATTCGTTTTTATTTACAAGCTTAACGTGCGGATACTTCTTTACCGCACTCTCGAATAGTCTGTGATGTCTGTGTGGGGCATATTTGCCGCCCCACGAGAATGGGTGTAGTTTGACGAGGAGGTTCGTGCCAATTGTTGCCTCGCAAATCGAGTCTCCGACGACGTCAATCGCGCTTGGCTTATGGCTCGGTGCAAAAAGGACAGTCGGTTTATCTGGATCGAGGATATACCTGTCGATTATATCTTCGCTAGATATTTCGCTGCGCAGAATCGGATCGAGCTTCGGATAGCCTACAATATGAATCCGCGAGTTTCCTATCGCGTTATTCTCGATTATCCGCTCTTTTCTATATCGTCCTTCGACCATTATGTGATAATTAACTGTCGGCCATTGCTTTAGCAGGCGATACATCACCGATTTAATTCCGGTTCCGTGGTTAATAAAAATTAGAATCGCCGGTGCGTAAATTTCCGGTTTAGGAAGGATATCTCCAGTTAAAACAATGTCGTATCCATGAGTGCTTTGTGCGATAGTAAAGCCATTATCAGATAACTCTTTTTCCGCTCTATGCTTACGTGATACCGGGATTCCAAGAATGCTTTCGGATTCATTCTCGCACGAGAATTCCACGTCATGACTGCGACGAATGAACTCCCGGACGACAGGACCGAGAGAGGCGAGGTGATAGAGATGGTTAAGGCGAGCGAGTATTTTCAATGCATTACCACAAATGGAAATAGCCCATTGTATTTATTATAATGGGCAAGGTGATATAACTCAATCCATTGTTACACAATAAAATATAATTAGCGTGTTCTATAATTCGGCGACTCTTTAGTAATTTGGACATTGTGCGGATGGCTTTCCTGCAAACCGGAGAACGTTATTCTGCGAAAATTCGCTTTTTTATGGAATTCCTCTAAGCTCGCCGCACCAGCCATACCCATCCCCGCGCGGATTCCACCCTCGACCTGATAGACCGTGTCGGAAACCGGACCACGGTATGGGATTCGGCCCTCGATGCCCTCCGGAACCATTTTTGCGACCTCGGTAATGTGCTCCTGTTGGTAACGATCTCGGGCACCTTTGGCCATAGCGCCCAAACTCCCCATTCCCCGATAAACCTTGAACCGGCGACCTTCGAAGAGTATGGTCTCGCCCGGAGCTTCGTCAGTGCCGGCGAACATGTTGCCGAGCATAACAACGTTTGCGCCCAGACCGAGCGCTTTGGCGACATCGCCCGAATAGCGAATTCCACCGTCTGCGATTATCGGGATGTCCTTTTTAGCGAGGGCTTGTGCACACTCCTCGATTGCGCTGGCCTGCGGAACTCCCGCACCGGTTATTACGCGAGTCGTGCAGATAGAACCCGGCCCGACACCCACTTTTACAGCATCCGCGCCAGCTTCCGCAATTCGGATAGCCCCCTCTGCAGTAGCCACGTTGCCCCCAATAACAGGTATTTTTGGAAACGTGGATTTCAGAAATTCGATTGCTCTAAATACGTTCTTACTATCGCCGTGTGCCGTGTCGGTTACGAAGACGTCCACGCCCGCATCGACGAGTTTCTGCGCACGATCGGGCAAGTCCTTACCAACACCTACCGCTGCGGCGCAAAGCAGGTGACCCTCCGAATCGACGACCGCAAGAGGATGCTCTTTCTTTTTCTGGAGGTCCCGTGCCGTTACAAGACCGACCAATTTTCCGGAAGAGTCTATTACGGGCAATTTTTCGATTCGATGTGTATGGAGCAATTCACGCGCTTTATCGACAGGTTCGCTATCATTAATAGTAATCGGATTTGGGGTCATTAGGCTCGAGACCGGGTGCATCGAATCAGGTTCGAAGCGAATATCCCGGCTGGTCAGAATGCCGACGAGTTTGTTTTCGCTAACAACCGGCAGACCTGTAATATTATGCTGTTCCATTATTTCTATCGCCTGTCCAACCGTGATATCGGGTGCAATAGTAATCGGGTTTCTGATTAACACACTTTCCGCGCGTTTGACCAGCGCCACTTCTCTAGCTTGAACCTTTGGCGGCATATTCCTGTGAATTACGCCCAAAGCACCCAACTGCGCAAGTGCGATTGCCATGCGGTTCTCCGTGACCGTGTCCATCGCTGCAGATAATATCGGCACATTCAGCACTATATCAGCACAAAGGTGAGTTGAAATATCGACATCGTGAGGGAGAACCTCTGAATAGCCGGGTTCTATCAGGATATCATCGAAGCTATAACTCGCTTCCGAAGCGACTTTTCCAGGATTTTTCATATCGGTCCTATTATTTTTAAGGGATTTTTTTCTCTTGGATTTACCGGTGGCATCGTCGAGAGCTTCGTTTGCGATTTTATCGGCCTGGGTATTTTTCGTTCTGGGGATGCTTTCAAACTCGACCGATTCGAAACACCTAACGAGCGATGCCGCTTCCATAGCCAGTTTGCGGAGTGTAACCGATTTAATTGCATATTCGCCGGTCATCTGTTTTACCAGAAGTTCGCTGTCCGAGCGAATATATATTTTTCCAGCATCGAGCTTTTTTGCCAGTTTAAGGCCAATTATCAGGGAGGTGTATTCTGCAACGTTATTCGTCGCCTTGCCTATAAACGCGCCGACAGAATCGAGAAATTTACCGTTGGTCGATTTGGCGATTACCCCGACCGCAGCCGGGCCGGGATTCCCTCTGCTTGCGCCGTCAATATTTAGTATTATTTCCTTCATAAATCAATATAAGTGTGCGATTTATCCATTTCAATCCACAATGGGTATCGTTTTCGGGAATATAACCGCTTTATCGAAAAGAACCTGCGAATAAGAAATTGCCGTCCGCCAATCGATACGATGGAGCGGTAATATCCTACGGGCGACTATTTACGGCGATACATCGTCGTCCCAAACGAGTATTCGGCCACATGCCTCGCAAAAGCTTATTACAGTCATTCGGCGTATTTCCTGGATTTGTTTTGGTGGTAACGCCTGGAAACAACCTCCGCAGGCTCTACTGATCACTTTCACAACCGCGTGGCCTTGAGTGCCCTCCCTGATACGTTTATATGCCGAAAGATTGCGTCGGTCGACTTTTGTTGCTAATTCTTCGTATTTTCTTCTAATTTCTGCGGCTTTTTCCTCGATAGTCGCGTATTTCTGCTCGATCTCCTCGATTTGCTTTTCGTTCCCGGGTCGTGCTATTTCGAGTTTCGCGGCAAGTTCTTCCCCGAGTTTCTGCATTATTTCGAGGTCTTCCATCATGCGGATAGTATCTTCTTCCAACTGTGCAATGCTTTCCTCGGAAGACAAAATCTCGTGTTGCACTGCGTCGTATTCTTTATTCGACTGAACGGTAAGCAGGCGTTGTTGGCTGTTTGCGAGTTTTTCTTTAGTCGTTCTCAACTCCAACTCTTTAAGGTCGATATCTTTCTTAAGTTGTATAATCTGAGTTTCGGTGTCGGCTAAATCGCTATCGAGTTGGGTCACTTCGTCATGGAGTTGTTCGAGGAGTTTAGGATAAAACACTTTTGAAACCTCGAGTTCTGAGAGCTTGCCGTCAATTTCTTGTAATTTCATTAGAACTTCGAGAGTTTTTTTAACATCTATATTCGCCATTTTCCTCCTATCGAGGTGTTAGATAATAAGTTACGTCATCCATACGGGGCCATGTTCCGATTGAGCTATTTCGATAGTTCCTTCGCCCAAGGTATCCCATAGCCGTTTTTCGAGATATGTTTTAAGGAGCGGTAATCCGATCCATTCCGAGGCGAAATGGCCGAGGAGAATCATCGGCATCGTTACCGCCTGCGCATATCTGAGCTTGTGATAACCGGCCTCTCCTGTAATCAGAACGTCGGCTTTAGCTGCCCGAGCATTATCGATAAAATCCCCACCGCTACCATTTGCGATTGCCACCCTCGATATTCTCGTAGAATCGGGGCCAGAAATCGAGATTCCCGCTGTCGGCAACATCCCTTTGAGTTGTTGCGCAATTTGGAGTAATGTCACGGGCGCGGGCAGGTTCCCGATAGCACCGAATCCCAAACGTCCGGGTGCGGTTTCCAGCGGATAAATATCGTAAGCGACTTCCTCGTAAGGATGTTCTTTTAATAACGTTGCGATTACACCCGCGATTTTCTCGCGAGGGACAATCATTTCGAGGCGGTGCTCTTTCTCTTTTCTAAGTTCGCCTCGATTTCCGGAATAGGGATTCGTTCCGGCACCCGGCTTAAAAGTGCCCTCCCCCGGGGTTCTGAAACTGCATTCGGAGTATTTGCCGATATGTCCGGCGCCAGCAGTGAAAAGGGCATCGCGTATCCGGTCGGTATGGTCTTCGGGCACGAAAACCACGAATTTCACCAAATTGTTTCCATCTTTGGGAACCAAAACGTGCGAGTTTTCGAAATCGAGTAGCGCGGCAAGCGCGAATGCGGCGGATATCCGGGAAACATCGAGCGCAGTGTGAATTGCATAATACGCAATTCCGTTCGCGGCAGCGGTATAATATGGCGCCGCGAGGGGATCGCCCTTCACGACTTTTCGCGGCGGTTTCAGGTCCGGCGGGTGATGGGTAATCAGCAGGTGAATGCCTTTTTCCGCAGCCTCATCGAAGACCGCCGGTAATGGATCGAGCGCGAGCATAACGCGCGTTATATCCGCCCACGGATCGCCAACAAGAAATCCGGCGAAATCCCAACTCTCAGCCCATATCGGCGGAAAAAGATTATCCAGTTTCCTGACCACTTTAGATAGTTTCAAATACTTACCTCCATGAAATAGAAAAACGCACCGCAAACGTGCGGTGCGTTACAAAAACCATCTACGCAAGAGTAGCCAAAAGAAAACGGTCGGGGAAAACTGAGCAGCACCTATTTCGGTCCTTTCTTTTCTTTTTGGGCGATAGAGGACTTGAACCTCTGACCTCATGCATGTGAGGCATGCGCTCTACCACCTGAGCTAATCGCCCGAGTCGAATAAATTTCAAAATGGACCCACGAGGATTCGAACCTCGGGCCAAGGGATTATGAGTCCCCTGCTCTACCGCTGAGCTATGGGTCCGTCCCAAAAATAGGGAACAGATTTATTATATATAAAACTATCACCTGTCAAATGCAAGATGTTTTTTATAATTTGCACCTCGTAAGGGGGCGTCGCCGACCCCGCCCTTGATATTCGGATTCTCTCAAACACAACGCTTAGGCTATTTACCCACACCTATCGCACAACTTAAATGCGGGGTCGAGAGACAGGCCGGGATATCGACATTGAATCGGGCGCGGTAAAATGAACTCATTAATAACCATAAAATACTCAGATTATTTTGCCCGGCCTGTCTCGGTCTTCTCCTGCTTTTTAGCAGTGAGAAAGGCGGTGGTTGCAAGAATATCGACTGTAGGCAGAATAAGTGTGGCTTTACGGGCAGGAGAAGACCCGACGCCCCCTGAAACGTCGAATACACTTGACACATTGATACGCAGAGTCGTTAATTAAAGACGTAATGAGAGATATTATAAAAACAAATCCTGAAACGCGAACAGCGGTTTTTCTGTTTACGCTAGCTTTAGGGATCAGATTTCTATATCTGATTCTATTTCCGGCGGGACAGCTTATAAGCGATCCTAATACATATTTAATTCGCGCAACGGACCTTGCCGAGACCGGCCGGTATATCGACGATCTCGGCGATTTTACCGCTTATATGCCGCCGGGAACGTCCTTTCTTCTAATTCCGTTCGTGTTAATCGGCAACAGGTGGTTAATGGATATCGCGTTTGCGCTGATAAGCGCGCTAACCGTTAGCATCGCTTTTTTGTTTTTTATAAAATCGGGCGTGAACCGGAATCGTGCTACGATTGCGGGAATACTATTATCGATAATCCCCGGTTGGATTTTATATACGGGATTTCCAAATTCCGAAGTTCCGTTTACTTTACTTTTATTCGCGGCATTTTTCGTTCTCGTAGCATATGAAAGGGCCCCGCGCTTTATGCTGGCGGGATTTTTAATCGGGATATCCATGCTGTTTAGAACAATCGGTTTTTTTGCGCTGCCACTTGCGATAATATTCGAATGGCATCGTCGAAGGTTGAGAATCGGAGAATTATTAACGGCAATCGCTTTTATCGTGATAGGCTGTGCAATCGCCGTTGCACCCTGGTCGATAAGGAATATGGTCCGGCTTGGAACTCCGGCGATTTCGACGAATACGGGCGTTAACCTTAGAATGGGTTGCTGCGATAACGCTGTTGGAACATACGATGCGTCGATCGATACATTACCAGAAACGATGTCGGAAACCGAGCGAAACAGAATATATATCGGGCAATCGCTCGATTGGTTGAAACATAATCCGGCGGCGTGGGTGATTTCGATCCCCAAAAAAGTATTCTATTTGTGGGGTATGGAACGTTGCGGTATGGACTGGCGGAATATCGCAAATCACAGATTAAAGTGGATTTCCGGATATATCTGGCATGTTATATGGTATGCGATTTTGGCGTTTGGGATTTGGGCGGCGGTTAAACACCGGCGGGAGTTTACACGCGATCCGATATTCGCGCTTAGCGTCTTATCGGTAATCGGAGTTACCATATTTCATACATTCTTTTTCGGCGCCGGGCGATTCCATTTTCCTGTCGCGTGGGCGCCTATTTATTGGATTGCAATGGAACTATCGCCAACCAACCTAATTAAAAAGACTTGAAAAAACTCGATATTTCGCTAAATTGCATCTCGAATCGACTTGAAACACACAGGACGGTGGATTATGACGCAAAAAAAGGTTTTACTCTCCGGTATGCAGCCATCGGGGGCGCTACACCTCGGCAATTACGAGGGCGCGCTTCGCAATTGGGTCGAATTGCAGAATAGCGGCAAATACGAGATGTTCAATTGCATAGTCGATTGGCATGCGCTAACGAGCGGATTCGACGAGACCGAGAAACTAGTTCCTCGAATCTACGAGATGGCCGCGGATTACGTAGCCGCCGGACTCGATCCCGGAACGACCGCGATTTTCGTGCAGAGCCACGTCAAGGAGCACGCGGAGTTGCACTTGCTGCTGTCGATGATTATCCCAGTCCCCTGGTTGGAGCGCGTCCCGAGTTATAAGGACAAGGCCGAGCAACTCGGACTCGACAGCTACGGCTTCCTCGGGTATCCGATTCTACAGACCGCCGATATTATCATATATCGCGCTAACGTCGTCCCGGTCGGTAAAGACCAGCTTGCGCATCTGGAATTAGCACGTGAAATCGTGCGGCGCTTCACATTCCTTTACGGCGAGGTTTTCCCCGAACCGGAAGCGCTCGTAACGCAATTTCCGATTCTCCCCGGCACCGACGGCCAAAAAATGAGCAAGAGCTATGGCAATTTCATCGCGCTGGGCGACGAGCCGGACGTTATCAAGCGCAAGGTCATGTCGATGTTCACCGACGAAACGAAAATCCACAAGACCGATCCCGGTCATCCGGACGATTGCCCGGTTAATATCTATAGAACGATCTACGACTCGGAATGGACGCGGGAAATCTCCGACCTATGCGCGGCAGGCGACGAGAGTATGGGCTGCGTGAAATGTAAGAAGAATCTCATTCGCGCGCTGATCGACTATTTCGCGGATTTCCGCGCAAAACGCAGCGAGTTGCTAGCGGATAAAGCCTTACTCGATAGCTACCTCGCCGACGGCGCCGACCGTGCCCGTCAACGGGCCGCCGAAACGATGGTTCTCGTTCGCGAAGCGATGAAGATGTTCTAACAGGCGGGCAATGCGCGTTGATGTTTGTGCTCAACCCTACGGAATTCGGTCGGCAATGCCGACAGATGTTTGTGCTCAAGCGCTCCGCAGATTCGTTCGTGCAAAAAAGAAATTATTTCAAATAGACAATACGTTTCGTGACCGATTGTTCCCCGATTTTTACCCGAACAAGATAAACGCCGCTGCCGAGGGAAGCGTCTGGCGTCCAGACTTGCTTATCTTCGAGTTCTGTGACGCATCTACCGTCGATGTCGAATATCTCGAAATTGCTCCCACCATCAGCGAAAATCCTCACTGACGAATTGAACGGGTTCGGGTAGGTGGAGAGGGAAATATCAGTCGGATTCAGAGTATTAGCCTCATCGATATAATTATAGGGCGATTCGTAAGCGCCGATGTCGCAACCACCAGCAAACGGACGAGTATTGCCTTCTATGTCTATTAAGGGGCAAGGTATTGTATCATTCCAAACAGTAATTATCATCTCACAACCGCCGTCCACACATGAAGAGCTATCGGATAAATGAAAAAGGGTATCGGAAAAATAGGGGGGTGAATATGGGGTGCTACCTCTCCAAATATATCCTCCTGCACCTATTTCTTTGAAGCAATTCGCTGTATCGATAATACAATTTCCGCAAAAAAGGGAACATTGAGAGCCTGTAACATAGGTCAGATAAATCTCATTTCCCCATGAAGCATGATTTCCCCAAATAACGTTGTTTATAAACGTAAACCGCTCGTTTCGAATGAAATAGAACGCACCCCCCCTATCAGCAGAGGTATTATCGGTGATAGTATTATTGATTAATACTGGATTAGTGTAGGAGTCAAAACAAATAGCTCCTCCATCTTCACCGGCATAATTACCCGATATAACATTATTGAATAATCTTCCCCCTGTGCAATATATTCCGCCACCGACTCTATCAGCGGAGTTATTTCTAATGTAGTTGCTTTCAATCAAAGGGCCGCTGTAATACATACTAATTCCTCCGCCTACATCGCCAGTATTGTTTTCTATTATATTATTCCTGATTACAGCGTCACTTTGGTTACAGCGTATTCCAGAAGCAGAGTTATTTGTTATCACATTGTTTTCTATCGAAGGTTCACTATACCAACAGAGAATTCCTTCCTCACCGTTGTTGCAAATTAGGTTATCTGCTATCAACGGCCAAGAATGCCAACATTTTATCCCGCAACCAAGAGAAGTAATAGAATTCGATATTATATACGAGGTATCGGTGTCGAGTTCACATTCTATTCCAAACGGGGATCGATTTTTAATCCTACAGTTCATAACGCAAATAGATGAAAAATCACTATAGACCTCGCCATAAAGGACTTTACAATAGGATAAACTACAACCTTCGGCGGTAGAAAAAAACTTTAATTGGCTCCAACCTAATACGGTATCCTCCGCGGTGAAGATAATCGAGTCTTCCAATGTTCCTATGGCTTTGAACCTGGCGTCAGTATCAACGACAAGGCTATAAAAGCCTTGAAAAATAACGGAACATCCAGTTTTGACCATCAAGGATTCTCCAGGTGGAACGTAGCTCTCCCCGGTCACGTAATATGGCGACCCGGTCGAGTCCCACACCCCCGAAACCGCCCCTGAGACATAGGTCTGCGCGAAGGCGACCGAAACCATCACAAACAACAAAGCAACAATGATTTTTGTTTTCATAATTATCCTCATTTCAGATATACCACCCTTTTCGTTTGAACAAGGGGTTGAAACCCCTTGTTGCCGGAAACCTTCGCGCGGACGAGATACACGCCGCTGCCGATATTTTCGTCGGGTTGCCAGACAAATCCCCCTAAATCCCCCTTTGACAAGGGGGACTTGCTCTCTTCCTCCCCCCTTATTAAAGGGGGGCCGGGGGGGATTATTTCCACCATTCGCCCGTTAATATCGTATATCTCAATCGCGTCTATCCCCAATCCTAAATCATCAATCATAATTCTGCAATTCCCGTTGAAGGGATTCGGGTAGGTGGAAATCGAGAGTTCGCGCGGGCGGGAAAACTCCTCTATCCCCTCCGGCGGGATAATTACGAACTCCGGCGAGGTTGCGAACGCCGTGTTGCCGAAACTGTCCGTCACCGCGATGTCGAAATTACCGTGGTAGCCCGGCCAGGGGTTGGTCATCCAGTAGAAAGCCGTATCGGTCGAGGCGAACTCGCCGAGCGTGTCGGAGTCGAGGAAGAGAATCGAGCGTCCGCCGGAAATGTTCGAGTCCGCCGCCGTCCAGCGAATCGCTGTTGTGTCATAGACGACAAAGCTATCGGAATAATCTGGCGATGTTGGCGAGAGCCATTCGACCCGCGGCGGCGTGTTATCGAGCTTAAAAGGCGAACTCATGTAGATTTTTATCTGATTATATAGCAATAGTTTATAGACATAGCCGCGCGCGTAATCGACCACCCATAGGTTCATGCCGTCCCAAGCCGCGCCCTCCGCGCCGGTTTCGAGAACGACCTCGCCGGTCGGTATCGCCTGGATAATCGAGTCCATTTCGACGTCTATCGCGTAGGCTTTGTTGTCGTTGCTATAGCACCAAAGGAGGCCGAGCCCCCACGCGAGGCCGTCCGCGGAGGTCGAGGGCGTCGCCGTGCTGAAGCAGGTAAAAAACATCGTATCGACAAGCGAGAAATCGGAGGTATCAAGGCAGACGAACGCGCCCTCGGCGAAACACACCCAGAGATTCTGGCCGTCGAACGCCGCGCCCGCGATATGCGTGCTCGTTCGCGGCAAGCCCCACCAGTCGCCGCGGACGGTGTGCGAGGTTCCGGTCGAAAAGTCGAACTCCTTGAGCAAGAGGCGCGTGTCCTCGACCCAAAACAACCGGTCGCCGGCAAAAGCCATGTCCGAAGGCCCCACTGTCACGGTGCCGATATGAATGCTGTCGCCCTCGATGAAATCCGGCAGCGAATACGGGCGAATCCAGCAGTCGTGCGTGGTCTCGTTGTGGTAGAGAACCCATAGCTGGCCGTGCTTGTATGCCAGCCCAAACGCGCGCAAATCCGGGCGCAACGAGTCGCTGACCCGGAACGAATCGACGACGTTGAACTCGGTCACAATCGAGTCGAAAGTAACAACCCGCGCGACAAAACCGCTCGCCTCCACCGGGCCGAGATCGGTGCTCATATCCCACAAAAAGCAGTGGTCGATGCCGAACGAATCCGCGCTGCATCGCCAACCGAAATTCGGCTTGGGGCCATAGGCGGAAAGCGTATCGAACAGCGTGACAATCGGGATGTGCCACGCGGTCGAGTCGGCCCATCGCGCCTGAACGTTCACCGCAAGCGTCGTGTCGAGCACGTTCCGCGCCTGATAGCAGATTCTCACCAACCCGCTGCCGTCGGTCAGCTCGTCGATTGTGATATTGTAAATGTCCGACTGCGCGAACGCGCACACCGCAAGCATCAGGGCGAATGTTATCAGATATTTTTTGCGCATAATTCTCTCCTATTTTTGTCGTGCTCAACCGCTGCCGGGGGCGAGGTGCTCGACCGCTTACGCGGACTCGCTTCGGCTATATACAACTTTACTTCAAATATACGATTCGTTTCGAGATAGTGCCATCTCCGATTTTAGCGCGGACGAGATAAACACCGGAGCCTATCGTTTCATCCGGTTGCCAGACATATACACACCCCGTCGCCTTCGGCGCCACCCCTCTCATATACTATTTGCTGAACGGTTCTTTGTATTCTTATTATTGGGTGTGGAAAATAACAAAAGGGTGCATCGGGATGTAAGCACGAACCCCCCTGGCGAAAAACGCCATGAAA
>Ga0272444_10001141_pt1 | contig 26186 bp, 21 predicted proteins | sample SSMForm13_FD_201033 | JGI IMG/M metagenome (GOLD analysis project Ga0272444, IMG submission 201033) | Marine sediment archaeal communities from Little Sippewissett salt marsh, Falmouth, MA, United States - SSM-Form-13 | ecosystem: Environmental > Aquatic > Marine > Wetlands > Sediment ...
GCGCTTCCGGCCTGGGCGACAGCCTGGGTGGCGCCGGCCAGCAGGCAGAAGAGAATTATCGCCGGTTTATATAGCAGTTTCATTTATTTATCCTTTCCGGTTTTTTCATGCTCGGCGGTTACCTTTCGGCGGGTGTGGCCGGTTCGAGGGTTTTGTCATCGGTGGCGACACCGCTTTTGGCGGTCTGGTACGAGGTCGGGTAGAAAGTGGCCAGCATGTGAGGGCGGCCGATACGGTCGCTACTGGAGCTCTGGTAGGAGCCGCTTACGTAGACATCGCCGTTGAGGTAAAAGATTTCGGTTCCCGCGGAAACGGAAAAAACACCGACCATCTGGAAAGGATTATGACTGGTGCCGCTGGGATAATTGGTGGGAACCTCCCAGAGGATGAAGTTTTCATTGTCCATGGAGGCGCGTGTTTGTGAAAGATAGGCGCGGGGGGCATGGGCGCCGCCGCCCTGGGTATGGAAGATGGTAAAATAGGCGGAGGCATGGACGACGACATAGCCGGAGGAGGGGCAGTCGAGGACGATTGAGTCGATGACCTGGACGGTGCTGGTCAGGCTTTCGGAGTTGCTGACATAGCTTTGACCGATACCGGGTTCATCGTCGATATCGATATCCTGGACAGTGCCATTGGCAATATTACTGCCGGCGATGGTGTTGGCGGCGATATCACTGCCGGTGATGGTGCCGTTGGCGATATCGCTGCTGCTTACGGTATTATTGGCAATATGATTGGTGGTGACGGCGCCGGTGGCGATTTTGGGCGTGGTAACGGCAGCATCGGCGATTTTGGCGGCGGTGACGGAGTTGTCGGGAATATTCGATGTACTTACCGAATAGGGCGCGGAGGTGAGAAGCTGGCGAGGTTCCATTTCGGCATCGGAGCCGACTTTGAGGCCCAGAAATCGTGCTGAACCGTCGAAGTCGGTGGCATCGACCGGGCCCAGTTCAACTGTAAAGATGCCATTGCCGTCGGGGGTGATATTATCGGTTTGTTCATGGAGGGCGGTGCCGCCGGTAGGGGCGGCGTAGATAGCGAAGGTGACGCTGACCTGGGTCGTGATCGGTTCGCCATCGCTATCGGTCAGCCGGCCCTGGTACATGATGGTGTTGGGGGCCTGGGCGGCGGCCGTAAAGGTTAAAAGCAGTGAGATGGCCGCCAGGGCGAAAAGGGTTCTTATTAGAGTTTTCATCATTATTTTCTCCTTGGTTCGATCATTTTCATGAAAATCAGGGGTCGAGCCCGGTTATCTTTTGGCCGGAGGCGGCGGGAAGTCGGGAAGAGTGTCGAGGCCGCCGCCGTCACCGTCATCGTCACCACCGCCGGCGACGAGAACGACGGCACCGGCGACGAGGCCGACGCCCAGCCCGATGGCCCACCACTGGGTGTACCAGGCCTTCTTCTCGGTTTTTTCTTCGACGGCCGGTGTTTGATCGGGAACCGGTTCGATTTCCTCGGTAACGGCCGCTTCGGTTTTCTCGGCTTCCTGCCGGTCAACGATATTCTGTGCCTCTCTCATCAGGGCGATAAATTCGGGCGATTTGATATTGAGTTCGCCTTTCCAATCGCGGTAGGCCTCGAAGGCGGCAACGAATTGTTCGGTGACCTTGGTTTTCTTTTCATCGTTGTTTCTGACCCTGGCGTAGTACACCTCGGCCAGCAGAACATGGGCATCGGCCCTGGCCTGGGTATCGAGGTTATTCTGCTGGAGCAGGGCATCCAATTCCTTTTCAGCGCAGGCATAATTGAGGGCCAGAAAGTTTTTTCTGGCGTTTTCCAGGGTCGGATTTTCGGGATCATAGTCGCAGTCGGCCGTTTGGGCCAGAATTGCCCCCGGAAGGAGGGCGGTATGGAAACAGGCGACGACGAGGATGACGGCGACGACCCGGAAAAACGGGCGGTGCTTATTCATAAATCCTCCATGTATTGAATTGTTGTCATTGCTTTGACCAATATATTAAAACGGGTACGGTTTCCATGGCGGGGCCGCCTCGTTCGCCGAGCGGGATAATGCCCGAGGCGCCGTGAATGGCGGCTCGGTTGCCGCCGCCGTAGGGAAAGGTGACCAGGGAGTCGATGCGGGGTGTCCCCAGGGAGGGATCGAGAGTCATGATCTCAGCCTCGAGGCGCCAGGGACCTTTCAACCTGGTCAGGTCGAAGACGGGGAATTCGGTGAGGGTATGGTGACGGCCGTTAAGGCCGAAGTCGACCATAAGCTGATCGGAGGGGGGCGACAGTGAAATCTGGAGGTTGACCGAGTCGGGCGAGGCCGTTTCGGTGGCGAGATCGATGCCGGTGGTGCTGTGGCCGGGGGTGATTTCGAGCTCTTTTTCGAGGATGGGGAAGTCCTGGTGGATGATACGGAGGCGGTGGCGGCCGGGGAGAAGCATGAAAGTGGTATCGGCCGGTCCCTCGCTGCCGTTGAGGGCAACGGCCGCTTGTCCATCGGGAAGAAGATCGATTCGGAACGGTTGTTCGGACGGTGGTGGGGGTGTTTCGGGTTCGGGTTCCGGTTCGGGTTCTTTTTCGGCCGGCGGTTCTTTTTCGTCAGCGGGAGGCGAGGTTGGCGGAGGTTTTTCGGTCAGCATATCGGATTCGGTTTCCGGGATGACGGCGGGGGAATCGGCGGCCGGCGTGGAATCGGCGATGACATCCGGTTCGGGATCGGTAACGGTCATGGGAGAGGTCGTATCGGAGGGTGGGCCGATCAGTCGGGGCAACTGGGTGACGGCGGCGACGATGACGGCGGCGGCGATGACGGCTCCGATGAGGAGGGTGGTCAGGCGGCGTTTGCCGGAGGTTTTATCGCCGTAGGCATGGTCGAGTTTTTCGAACTGGGCGGCGAGTTCTTCGGCGTTCTGGAATCTTTTGGACGGTTCGGGGTGGGTGGCTTTGACGAGGATGCGGCGGAGTGACGGGGACAGTTTATTGGCGGCCGAGCCGCCCCATTCGGCCGGATCGGGATTGGCCGGATTGCGGTAGGGGAGGCTGTTGGTGGCGAAGTTGAAGAGGGCGATGCCGATTTCGTAGATATCGCTGAGGAAGGGGTTGTAATCGACTTCGCCGGCCTGGCGTTCCGGGGCAGCGAAAAGCGGGGTCATGGTCTGGTAGGCGGTTTTGGTGGCGTCACCGCTCATTTCTTTGGCGATGCCGAAATCGATCATGTAGACATGATCATTATTATCGAACATGATATTGCTTGGTTTGATATCGCGATGGGCGATATTTTTACTGTGGGCGTAGGCCATGGCGCCGGTGATGGCGCGGGCGACGTTGAGAAACAGTTTTTCGGGGAGGGGCCCCGATTGTTTCAGTTTCTGGCCGCCATCCTGGCCGTCGATATAGGCGACCACGACGGCTCCCTCATCGGGCAGAAAATCAACGACGCGGCAGATATTGGGGTGGTTGAGGAGGCAGAGGATTTTGGCTTCCTTGGCGAATTTATCGCGCGACTGAACTTTTTTGAAAAACTTGAAGACCAGTTTTTGTTCGGGCAAATTTTTATTGTAGCCCTCGTAGACCTCGCCAAAGCCGCCGCCGCCGATATAGGTACGGATTTTGTATTTACCGCCGATATTCCAGCCGATAATCCCGAGCGGGTCACGGGCGGTTTCGCCGCGGGAGTCATCGAATTCGAAGGTTTCGTTATCGTCGCTCATAAGCCGGTTTTTATCAACGCGGTTTCAGGAAGCCGGCGGGGACAGCTCGAACAATGGATCACGGATCTATCAGGACTGGCGCGGCTTCCTCATTTGCCCCTCAATGTATAACGATGAGGGTCTCGATGGCAAGGTTTTTTTATGACAGTTTCTGACAAGGGGATGAGGGGGAGTGATTTTGAGGTTGACATTGACAGGGATGGCGGTGATAATATATATTAATGTTCACAGGTTGTTTATTTCTATCAGAGGATAACCATGCCCGGTAAACCTGCCGCGCGAGTGAGTGATTCGACGGCCCACGGGGGGGTGATCATGCCGCCCGGGGCGCCGACGGTGCTGATCGAGGGTCTTCCGGCGGCACGGATGAATGATATGCACATGTGTCCGATGCTGAATCCGGGGACACCGCCTCCGCCTCATGTCGGCGGGCAGATAATCGCCACCTGTGTTTCGGTTTTGATCGCCGGTCAGCCGGCGGCTCGTTTGGGCGATACGGCTATTTGTCAGGGACCGCCCGCGACCATTATTACCGGGGCGATGACGGTTTTGATCGGTGACGGTGGTGGTGGCGGCGGCGGTGGAGCCGGCGGCAAGAAAGACTCGGGAGCCGAAGCTGAAGCGGGCGAGGTCGAGGAGAGCAATTATCTCGACGTGAAGTTTGTCGATAAGGCCGGCAAGCCGATTACGGGGGTCAATTACACCGTTTCGGGGCAGGGGTTGAAGGGTTCGAAGGGGGCCCTGACCGGTCAGATAAAGAAGAAGGGGATCAAGAAGGGCGACTACGAGGTGGCCTTGAAGGGGATTGTCAAGGCGGCCTGGTCGGTCGGGGAGGCCAAAGTCGGGGAGCGGGTGAAGCTTCTGGTGGAGACGGCGGGAATCGATTCCGGCCAGAAGGCGAAGCTGGAGATTTTTATTCGTGACGCGCATTTCGCCGATCATCTTCTGGAGACGATCAATAGCGAGGTCAGCGGTGATAAAATCGAGGAAGAGTGGGAGCTGAGGATCGACGATGATTTTATCCGGGATCAGGAGGACAAGGAAAAGGCCGGGGGGTATTCCTCGCCGGTGTTTTATTTCAGGGTCGAGGCGGGCGATGTCAGCGCCCGGTCGGGTCTTCTGGAGTATCGGGATTATATCGAATTGAAGTTGGCCGATGCCGACGGGAAGCCTCTGGCCAATAAAAAGTTCAGAATATTTCTGGCCAACGGAGCGATCAGGGAGGGGACGCTGGACGGTAACGGTTACGCCCGGGTTGACGGGATTCCGCCGGGCAGGGTGAAGATATCAATCGATCCGCGAAAGTGATGTCGATCAATTCAGGAAAAGAGATTAATTGTGGCTGACAAACCGGCGACAGGCGGGGGAGGCGGCGCCAGTTCCGAGGCGGTCGAAAAGCAGGTGACTTTCCGGTTGCTTCTGGGCAATGTCTCGGCTTTTTCGCACAGCAAGCTGGAGCTGACGCTGCGGCCGATCGGCATTTATATTCTCGAGATGGAAGACGTGCTGTTTCATCTGAACAGCGCCGTGGTCATGCCGGAAAATCCGCAGGGAGAGTCATCGGCCGACGGGAGCGAGGATGATGCCGCCGATCCGGATGATGCGACGGTCGAGAATCTTCAGGAGAAGTTGAGCGGGATAAAGGTTCTGGCGCTTATTTTCAGGGAGCTGGAGCTTGATGCCGACAAGCGGGTTCTTGTAACCGGTCATACGGACACCTCGGGAACGGCCAAATTCAATTTCAAGCTGAGTGAGGAACGCTCGCAGAGTGTTTTGTATTTGCTGGAGGGGGGTCGTGATGAATGGGCAAAGCTTTGTTACGGGCGGCACAATATCGAGGATTACAAGCAGATCATGACCTATGTTCATGCCGAGCGGGCGTGGTTGTGCGACCCCAACAACCTGAAGAACCAGTGGGATGTGGCGACGGAGGAGGCGACGAAGGGATTTATCGACGGTTACAACACGAAGTTCGCCCCGGCGCACGGGCGGGAGCCGATTCCTTCGGGGACGATCGAGGTGGTCAAAAAGGACGGCAAGAAGCGCTGGACGAAGGAGTTGTGGCAGGCGGTGTATGATATATACAGTGACGATATGGCCTCGACGCTGGATATATCCGGCGGGCAGCTGAAGGGCCGCCGCGAGGAGTTGAAGCTGAACGGTTTCGCCGACAGGAAGAAGAAATACGTTTCCTGCGGGGAGTCGTTTCCGATCGACGACGCCAAAAAGGACAAGTACCGTTCGCAGTCCAACCGGCGGGTGGAAATTCTTCTGTTCGATAAGCATGAGGTGCCGGTCCTGGACTGTCCGGCCGAGGTGAAACGGGTGCACCGGGAGGAGGAGTGTCCGATCTGGCACCGGTATCATTTCGTACCGCAGTATATCGATCCGGGCGACCTGTACGCGGTGGTGTACTATATGCGTTTCCAGTACTACAACGTGATTACGGGAAAGGCCATGGATGTGCCCGAGGGGCTGCGAATCGAGGCTTACGAGAACGAAACCGAGAGGCTTGAAACGGCCAGCACGTACAAGAACGGCGTCTACCGGGTAAAGGTGCAGTTCAAGAAGCCGCTGGACGACAAGTCGCACGAGAAGCTGCATTTCGAGTTCAAGGCGGAGAACAAGTATATTTATACGGCCAACGAGAAGTCCGATCCGGTGATGGTTTTCATGAAGCCGGAGGATATGGCCAAGTTGAAGGAACCGGAGAAGCTGGCCGAGCGACTCAGGTATTATGATTTGCCGGGGCAATGGTCCTCGCGTTTTTACTGGACGCGGGGGGAGTCCGATACGGGGACGCGATTCGAGGAAGTGGTGCGCAAATTGAAGCCTTTGGGCGGCACTGTTCCGGACGGGTCGAAGCCGTTTATATTTTCGCTCGATGATATCGTTCTTCTCGACGGTGCCGGCGGGACGCAGGATATTCGTGATCATGACCATAGTCTGCCGCCCAGGAAGCTCAAGTTGAATAAAGACTCACGGGTGAAGATTTTCGTTCTGGACAAGACGGCCGGGACGCTGAAGCTTTTTAAGACGGGGGCCGCCGACAAGACGGCGCGGATACCGTTTCCGGAGAACCTGGTTTCGATCAAGCCGGAGGATCTGAAGCAGGCCATGGTGGTTTTTTTCCGGGACGGTTTTTATACGGTGGCCGACCGGCGGACGGCGCGGCCTTCGGGAAAGATCCCGGACAAGCACGTGATCGGGGCGCGGGCGGCGCTCCGGGACGATACCGATTACCACAAGCACTGGGCGATGAACACGAAAGCGAGGGTAAAGCAGTACGGCGATACCGGCGATTACGATCTTCATTATTTTCATCACCGGCACCTGGAGAAGGATCACCCGGTGTCTTTTTTGATTTACTATGTCTCGACGTCGTTTATTCGCGACGTGCGCGATCCGGCCAAATTCAGTCCCATCCCGAGCCAGGCCGATGTCGACAAATTCAGTGACGAGGGCGTTTACAACGCCATGGCGCGTTACGCCAAAAAGAAGCGTTATCTGGAGGAGACCGGCGGCGGCGATAAATGCCTGTGGATCAAGCCGGTTTATTTTTTCGATGAACGGGAGACGTTCCAGCCCGCGGCCAAGGATTACCCGTCGACGCCGATCAATTTCGACAAGTTTTCCGAGACCAACAAGATTTTCACGCACAATTATGTCGGCAATGCACGGAAGCGGGCGCGGGGGGGAAAATCGAAGTTTCTGGCGTTCGTTTGCCGGGATGATTTCGCGCCGGCCCGCAACCACGGTTACGCCTATCACTGGTCGATTCGTCCGGGCGGGAGTTTGTATTCCATATTCAAGCTGCACAAGACCTGTTACACCGAGCAGCCCAATGCGTTCGGGGGAACGACGGCGGTTACGGAGCATGGTGAGACGTACTCGCCGCTCACGTTCGCACACGAGCTGGGTCACGCCACCGGGTTGCCGGATGAATATCGTTACACCAATTATGAACTTAAATGGAAGGTGACACCGACCGGGCCGGAAAAGAAGAGAAGCTTTCACAGTGACGATCAGGGAATGGTGCAGTATTCCATGAATCACAATTACGCCTCGATCATGTATCTCAATATAGCGCCGCGGCTTCATAATTTATGGTACGCGGCCAATTTTTTGGGCGAGATGGGGACCAAGCCGGTATCCCAGGACGGCATCAAGCATTTTCTGGGCGGCAAAAAGTTCGTCGTTATTTTCGAGAAGGGGAGTACGAAATTCGAATTCGTGCGCAATCCGGCCGGCAATCCGGCCGTCGACCGGGATATTCGCCAGCCGGTGCCGGTTTTGAAGGAGGCCCAGGGGGCTCATCCGGCCGACGCCAAGAGGACCTACCGGCTCGAGGTGTACGATCTGGGGCAGGATGAATCGGCTCGCAACGGCTGTCACGGCAGTCAGAACAATTATGAGTACGACGGTATTCTGGTGGTCGGTCTGGCCATCCGGCCGGTTTTTGTCAACGACAGTTCCTGGGCGGGGGCCGATAAGGTCGACCGTCTCGACGGGATTCAGAAACGCTGGCTTAAATGGGGGGGCAAATATCGGCTGGTCAACGGCAAAAACGACCTGGAAAAAATCATGATATATTTTTTCAATTATTATAAAAGCAGCAGTTCCGGGGTGAATTATACGATAAATTTTATGGATAAAGCGGTAACCGGCGGCAAGCCCAAAATCGCCTGGAAGTCGGGGCGACTGGAGGTGGCCAAGAACGCCACCATGCGGGAGCTGGTCGATTATTTTTTGAATCGGAAGTCGGGCGACAGCGATACCAAGGTGCTCGGTTTCGTCAAACAGTGGCTTGACGGCAAACTGCATGACAACTACAAGCTCGAGCCGGTTTAAAAGCCGGGGAGGCAGATGCGAAAAAGAGGACGAAAGACAGCGTGGCGGGAAGATTCATCGTCGCCCCGCGGGAGCGGGTTGCCGGGAGGCTTCAGGCGGGCGGGGCAGGCGGTCGGGGTGGTATGGCTGGTCTGTTTTTGCCTGAGCGTTTGTTCCTCCGGGGATATCTCGCAGAAGACGGGAGTGACCAAGGAGATGAGTATGAATAAAAGCGAATCAGTCAACTATCATCGGTACGGCGATATGCAGGCGAGTTCATCGCTGAGGTCGGCCGGGGCGGTGACCGGTGAGATAATCTGGCAGGCGGCATCCGATTCGGCCTCCGGGGCGGCGCCGATTCATCTGGCGATCAGGGACGATTTACTGGTTGTCGGTTACGGCGGGTATATCGAGGGGCGGCGACGTTCCGACGGAGAGTTCCGGTGGGGTTGTGAGGTGGCGCCGAATATCGATTTCGACATGAACGAGAAAGGTATTGCGACGCTCGATGAAACGGGTTTCTATAATCTGGTCGGTTATGACGGTCGCCCGGTCGAAGAGGTGCGGTTGAATTTTATGGTCGATGATCCATACCTGGTGTACGCCGACATTGAAGCGACCGAGGCGAGGTATATCTGTTATTCGCTGGGCAAGGCCGATCTCACGCCGGGAGAGGAACCGCCGCCGCCGTATCTGGTTTATGCTCGTTACGGGCTGAATCCGCGCGAGCTTATCTGGACATTTCATGAGGAGGGCGTTTATCTGGGAGCCTGTCTCAGTGCGGACGAAGAAACGGTTTATCTGGCCACCCCGGAGACGATTTATGTTTTTCCGGCCGGGGCGACCTCGGATATGGAGCTGGCCAGGCACCGGTTCGGTCGGCATCTGTCCTTCTCGCTGGATCATGAGGGTGATTTATTGACATTTTTCGAGACCGAGGAGGGGCGTTTTCTCAAGAAGGTTCGACCCGACGGGGCCGAGATGTGGCAGGCGGCGATCCCGCCCGGGGGAGAGGTCAGGCAGCCGCCGGCCTCATCGGTCGGGGGAAATGTTTATCTGGCGGCGGGGTCGAAGATAGTTATCATAAAGGATGGCGAGGTTGTCCGGGAATACGAAAGCGGCGCCGGGAATGAACGGATACATATTTCGGTCCTGGCCGATAATTCGGTGCTGGTCGCGGCGGGAACGATGCTGCAGCATCTGGGACCGGACGGCGAGGTTCTGCTGAACAGGAAAATGCCGGGGGAGCTGACCTGCCGGCCGATAATGGACAATGCCGGGCGGGTGTATGTCGGCGGGTCGGCGGGGCTTTTGTGTCTCGAGTAGTTTCGGGGGTGGTCAGGTATCGCAATTGAGGATAGATGGTTATATGAGTAAAAAGGTCAGAGGTTTTGAAATGGAGCTTCCCGACGGATGGACGGACGGGACGGTGTACACTTATCTGGGGCCGGATGAGGGTGGTGTCCAGCATATCCTGACGGTCAGTCGTGATGATGATCTGGAGGGCCGCGATCTGGCCGAATTCGCGCGGGAGCATATCGAGGCGACGGTGGCCGCTCTGGCGGGGACGGAGACGCTCAAGGACGAGCCGAAGGAGCTTCCCGACGGACGGACGGTGCACGAGTTCGTCTGCCGGTGGATACCGGTCGACGGGAAAGCGATTTTCCGCAAGCAGGTTTACCTGGTAGCCGGTGGGAGCGGTTTTGTTTTCGCGGCCAATATGACGAAGCGGACGATGAAGACGGTCGGGGTGGAAATCGAGAGGATGATAAATTCGTTTCGGGCGGGCGGGTAAGCCGGGCCGGCCGGAGGTTTGCAGGCGATGGCCATGAAGTATACCAAGGCGACCGACAGCGAGCATGAAATCAAGCTGACGCCGTCTCTGATCGCGGCCGAGTGGCGGAGTGGGGTGGCTTATGCCGGGCAGGAGGTATCCGCGGAGGTGCGGACGGCGTTTGTCGGCAACGGGGCCAAAATCGAGCTGGAGGCAAAAAGCGTCGATGGCGGGAGTATCGATAAGATCAGGGATAAGATAAAAAACAACGTCTTTGTCGGGAAATTCTCTCTCCCCCGGGATTTCAAGGCCGGCGCGGAGATTTATTTCGAGGCCAGTCTGCCCGGCAACGGCCTGGAGGGCCAGTCCAACCGGATCGCCGTTTTGCCGCCGGTCGAGGTGACGGATATGAAATGGAGCGCCGCGGAGGCCCGCCGGGGGGATATCCTAACGCTGACGGCGGCGGTAGCGGGGGTTGCCGACGGGACCGAGGTTACGGTCGTTATTTATGAATATGATGATGATAATGTCCATGATAAAATCGTGGAATTGCCCGCGGTGGTGACCGATGAGAAGCTGTCCCTTTCGTGGGCCTACGAGTACCACGAGGACACCGATGAAATCCCGGGCGACGAAGAGCGGCAGCGCTACGGAGGTAAGTACAATCCCCCGGAATATTTTTTCACGGTTCGGGTCGGCGAGAAGGAGTTCGGCCGGAAGCAGGAGTCGGGTCTTCTGACCTTTCGCGACTGGATCGAGATTTCCCTGAGGGAGGAGACGGGGCTTCCGGTGGCCGAGGCCGAATACGTGGTGCATCTCCCGGACGGCGAGACGCGGCGGGGGCGGCTGGATGAGAACGGTCTGGCCCGCGAAGAAGGCATTCCCCCGGGGAAGGTGGAAGTCGAGTTTCCGGGTCTGGAGGAGGTTTACCGGGGCGACGGGGACGGTGACTAAAGGGCGAATGCGATTGAAATAAAGAGGAGTTGAATGTGGGTGGTGACAGCGGTAATCGGGTGACGGCGCCGAGCGGCGGAGCGGTGGCGGTCGTGCGCGCCACGCCGGTACAGCTTTCGATTCATCATCATGACGGCAGTTCCGAGCCGCCGACGGCGGTCCCGGTAGGGCAGACCGTCAGGCTGAAGGGAGTTCCCCGCGGCGGCGGTGCGGGTAGTTATCGCTGGCGGACGATCAGCGGTAAAATCCGCCTGGAGGAGGTCGAGACCGATACGGTGACGGTGATCGGGGGTGGTCAGCCGAGTTCGGCCGCCCGCGGCGAGGAGATCATTTTGTCGTACCGTTCGGATGACGGGCGGATCGAGGCCGAGGCGTCGGTGACGATCCGGGTGATATCGGTGGTGTTTTCGGCGGCCGGGAATCAGCGCCAGGGTTACGATGATATGGACAACGCGGCCGGCGTGAAGCATCATGTTTCGGTCAGGAAGAACGATACGACGACGGTGCGGGTGGTAATACAGGGCGGCGCCGACAGTTCCGTGCTTCATTTCGTCAGTGACAACACGGCTGTCGCCGAGGCGGTCCCGCCGGCCTCGCCGGGGCGGGCGTTCGATCTGACGGTTAACGGCGGGGCGCAGAATCGGGCCGAGACGGCGATTCATGCTCATGTCAACAGCGAGGAGGGACCGGTAGCCGAAACGCTGATGGTCAATGTATACCGTCTCAGGGAGGTACAGGCGACGGTGGCCAAAATAGTCGACAGCACCTCGTCGGGAACCTCGCTGAGCCGGCCCAATTTCAGTGTCGCCAACGCCGCCACGGCTATCAACGGCTGGTACAGGGCGGTGGTGGGAACGCTCGCGTTGACCGATCACAGTTCCGGCGGGGGCACGATCGATATCGATTACGACGCCAACAACAACGGTATTCTGGAGCTCGAGCCGGGCACCACCTCGAGCGAGCTGCAGGCGATCACGGCGGTATTCAATCCCTCGGGGCAGAAGATCATAATCGTCAGGGACATCGTCTGGATATATCTTCTGCAGACGGCGGCCTCGGCGGGGGACACGACGATCACCCTGCGCAGCTCGTATGCCCGGTCGATGCGATTTATAGTCGACGGCAATACGTACAGTATCGGGGTCGGCGACGGGGCCGAGCCGATCACGATTGCGAGTAAGTCGGGGACGACGGTGACGCTTGACTCGGCTCTGGAGCGCGATCACCCGCTCGGCGAGGGGCTGATGCGGCCGATCAGCGGGCTGAGCGGCAATCCGATCATTGTCGCCGAGCAGGGCAAGACGCTGGCCAAGGAGCGGGAGACGGTCGGGCATGAGTGCGGTCATTCGCTGATGAACTGGCGCGACGTGGATTCGAGTGACAACCTGATGCATTATTCCTCGGGGCGGTCGGACACGCGGCTGCGGTTCAAGGAACTGCCCAAGAGGTATCATTCGGGCAATGAAAACCAATGGAACAAAGTCAGGCGTTAGGCGGTCGACATCTCTGGCGGGGCCTGGTATTCTTATGCCTGGTGCTCGGGTGGTCCGGTGGTGGCGGTTGTGCCGCCCGGGATAAAGACGATAAGGAGGAGCACGGTTTGGAAGTGATAGACAAGCAGTTGAAGGAATTCCGGTCCGGGGCCCGGTTCGGCGGCGAGGTGGCGCCTTTTACCGATAGCGGGAAACCGTCGCGGGAGGCGGTGGCGGCTCTGGCGGAAGCGATGAAGACCGAAGGGGAGGCGGTTCGGGAGCAGATCGCCCGTCTGCTGGCGGAACTGGGGCGCCAGACCGATCCTCTTCATGAAGCCGGGGGCAATTTAATACGTAATCGTCAGATCATATCGATTCTGGCCGGGCAGGGATTGGCGAATCAATCGCCGACGCGGGATTTCTGTCTGGATCAGCTTCAAATGGCCGTACCGCCGCATTTTTTGAAGGAGCAGGGGGCGGTGCTGGCCCGGGATTTAAAGGAGAGGCCGGATGCGACGACGCTCCTGGTGGTAGCCAAGGGGAAGTTGAGCGAGGCCGCGCCGGTGGTTGATTCTCTCTATGAAAGCCGGGAGTGGCGCGAGATCGAGGAGACCAAAATCGCGCGGGCGGCGCTCGGTGATGAGGTGCTGGAGAAGGAATATATCGAGGCCTTTTTGAAGACGACCGATCCGGAGGAGAAGGCGGAGCGGGCGGAGATTCTCGGGCGGATCGGCACCGAGGGGGCTTTAGGCGCCCTGGCCGGGGAAATGCGGACGGATCTGGTGGTGGAGATGCCCAATGTTTTTCTGCGGTCGGTGCGGGTCGATATCATGGCGGCTTTGAGTTACAATTTTCCGGACAAACCGATATTGTATGATAATGCGGTAGTCGATGACAGTGGTTATGCGGCGGTGGAGAAATTTTGTGAGGAGGAGTTCGGGATTGTCTGGAAAAAGGAGCGGCCGGAGTTTCTGACGATTATGGGATTTCCCTCGGAAGGGCCGGAATAGTGCCGGCGGTGGTGGTGTGGTCTTGAGAGGGCACAATTTACTTGACTTTGGCCTGGAGACGGGCTTATTATTTTGCTGTGGCAGGTTATGCCATAAAGAGGTTTCAACAATTGCATACCGGGCATCGGGATAAAGGAGAATTCTGATAATCTATGGATATTGCCAGTTATTCCTCGGATTCGCGGGTCATAATCAAAAACGCCAGGGAGGTCGCGGCGGCCTTCAAGCACCCGGAGATCGATATCGAGCATTTGCTTCTGGCGACGGTGCGGCATGAAGGGACGGAGATCGAGTCGATTCTCAATCAACTAGGCAAGAGTCCCTCGTTCGTGGAATCGATCGTCGAGGTTTATTTGAAGGAGCAGTCGAGTCGTTCGGCCGCGCGTGAGAATCTGACCCTTTCGCCCTCGGCTCAGAGGGTTTTAGAGCAGGCGGTGGAGGAGAAGAACAAGCTTTATGATCCGGTGGTGGAGCCGGAGCACATTTTGATTGCCATGGTCGATCCCAAGTCGAGCCTGGCGCCGTATGTCAGGGAGAAGATGGGGATTGTCCGGGAGGATATATTCCGGGCTATCGCCGAGGATCGGGCGGTGGCCGAGATAGCCGTTTCGGGGCCGAAGAAGAAGGGGGCCGAGGCGGGCCCGCCGGCCAGGAAGGAGGTCGGCCGGACGCTTCGTTATTGTACCGATATGACCGACCGGGCGGCGGCCGGTGAATTCGATCCTTTGATCGGGCGCGAGAAGGAGGTCCAGCAGGTCATCCAGATTCTTCTGCGGCGGCGTAAGAACAGCCCGATTCTGGTCGGCGGCGCCGGGGTGGGCAAATCGGCTATTGTCGAGGGGTTCGCCCAGGCGGTGGTGGCCGGCCGGGCCGGTCAGGCGCTCAGGGAGGTGCGGGTGATGGAGGTCGATATGGGTGCCATGGTGGCCGGGGCGAAGTACAAGGGTGAGTTCGAGGAGAGGTTCAAAGCGTTGATCGGCGAGGTGGTCAAGTCGGCCGGGAAGGTAGTTTTGTTTATCGATGAGGTGCATACCATTTGCGGTGCCGGCAGCGGCGGCAGTGGCATGGATGCGGCCAATCTTATCAAGCCGGCCCTGGCCCGCGGCCAGTTGCGTTTGATCGGGGCGACGACGCAGGAGGAGTACACCCGTTATCTGGAGAAGGACAAGGCGCTGGATCGGCGGTTCGAGCGGGTCAAGGTGGAACCGCCCAATTTCGATGAAGCGGTGCGGGTGGTTCGCGGGGTGGCCGCCAAGTACGAGGATCATCATAAGATCAAATACGTCCCGGAGGCGATGACGGCGGCGGTGAAATTCGCCCAGCGGTATCTGAGCGAGCGCAATCTGCCCGATGTGGCTCTGGATATAATCGATGAGGCGGCCTCGGAGTTCGGGGTCAAAAAGGAGATGGCTTTAGCCGGTCTGGAAAAGATCGCCGAGGAGATCGCGAATCTCGAGAAGATGATCGCCGCCTGCGAGGGCAGGGAACCGTCGGAGGCGGTATCCGAGTTTGAAAAATTAAAAGAAAGCTACGATGACTTTTCACGGCAGGTGGCCCGGCTGGATGAGTTCTGGGGGCACCGGGTCGAGGTCGGCAATGAGGATAAGGGGGGTGAATCATGAGTCGGCGGGAATTCAGTCTGGAAGAGATGAAGAAGGAGTTTAAGGCTCGGGTGGCGAAATTCGAGTCGCTTCGGAAGGTGGTCGAGAATTTGAAATCCGAGATCGAGGAGGCCGATGTCGCAGCCGTGGTGGCCCGGCGAACGGGGATTCCGTTATCGAAGATGATGCGGGCGGAGAAGGATCGGCTGTTGAATATGGAATCGTTTCTTTCGGGGAAGATAATCGGTCAGAGCGAGGCGATAGCGGCGGTGGCCAATGCTATCCGGAAGTCGCGGGCGGGATTGAAGCTGCCGCAGCGGCCGGTGGGCTCGTTTCTTTTCTTGGGCCCGACCGGAACGGGCAAGACTTATTTGCCGAAGCTTCTGGCCGAGTTCCTTTTCGACGACAAGAACGCCATGGTGCGGCTGGATATGTCGGAATTCATGGAGGCGCATTCGGTGGCCAAGATGATCGGGGCGCCGCCGGGGTATGTCGGCTATGAGGCCGGCGGGATTTTGACCGAGGCGGTGCGGCGGAAGCCGTTTTCGATCGTGCTGCTCGATGAGGTGGAGAAGGCGCACCCGGATGTTTTCAATGTCCTTTTGCAGCTTCTCGATGACGGTCGTCTGACCGACGGCCAGGGGCGGACGGTCGATTTTTCCAATACGATCGTGGTGCTCACCTCGAATTACGCGGCCGATATGATTCTCGAGGCGGATCGCGAGGGGCGCCAGGTGGATATGGAGGAGGTTCGGAATTTTCTGTTCAGCAAGTTTCGTCCGGAGTTTTTGAATCGGCTCAATGATATTATCATTTATCATACGTTTACTTCCGAGCAGGTGGAGAAGATCGCGGCCCTGGAGTTCAGTGGTTTGAATGTTTTACTGGCCGACCAGGATATCGAGGCGACCCTGACGCCGGAGGCGTTGAAGAAACTGAGTCGGGACGGATATACGATCGAGCTGGGGGCGCGGCCGATTCAGCGGACGATCGAGAGGGATATAATCAATCGGCTTTCGGTCGATATAATTACCGGGAGCGTATCTCCGGGCGATTCGATTTCGATCGGGGTTGAAGACGACCGGTATGTATTTGAAAAGAAAGAGAAATGAATCAAATCTTATAAAAGACGGAGGCATAAATGGCGAAGTTCATGTTAGGCGCGCACGAGAGGGTCAAGAAGGACGATTCCATTCCGGTTGAGCTTCTTCCGTCCAACAAGTTGTTATACGTGACCAAGTTGAACAACGACGAGGAGCCCGACGTGGCTCCGGTCAAGTGCAGTAACCTGAAGGAGGTTTTCGAGAAATTCCGGCCGTCCTTTTCGGCCTCGCTGGAGACGACCGAGGGGGAGCCGGTCAACGCGGAATTCGAGTTGCGGGCGATGAAGGATTTCACGTCCAAGGAGCTGATCGAGAAGAACGACTATCTCCAGAAGACTTATTACAGCAAGGAGATGGTGGTCGATCTCGACAAGCAGTTGAAGAAGAACAACGCCCTGAAGAAGACGCTGGCCGACAAGGAGAAAAAGGAAGCGCTTTTGAAGGCGGCCAAGTATTATATTGATCTTTTGACCGAATAAAGCGAGGTGATATAAATGGGTGAAGATGAAAAACTGCAGCCGGAGGAGTCGAAAGCGGCCGAGGCCAAGCCGGAGGCGCCGGCCGTCGAGAAGGTCAGCGATGAGGAATTCGCCTCGATTTTGAGCGATTCGTTCGGTGATTTCAAGAAGCTGGCATCGCTTCTGCCGTCGTTCAAGACGGCTGACGGTGATCTGGTGCGGGGAGTCGAGTGGCTCGATCCCAAGAAAGATTTTCAGCGCAAGGAGTTTCTGACCAAGAAGCAGTTCGGCAAGCAGCGGCGTCTTCTGGCCGAACGTCTCAAAATCTGGATCGAGGCGCTTTCGTCGTCCGACGATCCGGATGAGATTCGCAAGAAGCTCAACGAGGAGTCGGCCAGGCTGGAGGCCAATCTGGAAAAGAACATGAAGAAGGTGCACGAGGCGTGCCGCGAGATGGAGACGACCTATCGGGCGATCGACAAGTTTTTCGCGAATGCGCAATCGGAGCCGGACGAGAAGGTGAATTCTTATTTCGCCAATGTCGGGATCGAGGAGCTGACCGATCCCGATGACCGCGAAAAGTTCGAAAGTCTGACCAAGGCGGTGGCCGACCTGTATCGCGAGTGGAGTATCAAGGAATGTTTCGCGATGTGTGTCGTGCCCGGTTATGCCGGCAGCGTGGAGAATATCGACACGCTGGCGCGGCAGCTGGGATTGCCCAACAAGGTTCATGTTTTGACCGACCTGCCGAATTTCGAGACGTTCGAGGAACTGATGGACATGCTCGAGGATCCCAATTACGCCAATTTGCCGGGGATCGACGATTACAAGCAGTATGTTTCGGTATTCGCCAATTATATCATGGCTCGTAATGCCAATCAGTTCGAGGACGAGGACATGTGGGTTCCGCCGTCGTCGGCGGTGGCCGGGAAGATGTACCAGGGTGATTTGACGGCCGGGATGCAGCAGCCGATGGCCGGTTTCAAGTACGGCAAGATCAACGACGCCAAGTATATTCGTTTCCGGGCCAATCAGCCCGACGCCAGCAAGATCAACGAGAAGGGTATCAATCCGATCGTCAATTTCGAGGGCACGGCGGTGGCCATGGGTTCCTCGACCCTGTTCAACAAGGAGACGTTCAACAATTATTCGATTCGCCGGACGTATGATTATGTCTACAAGACGCTGCGGAATTATCTCAACAAGCAGACGTTTTCGGTAATCGACCAGAAGTTTATCGATACCCTGCGGCGGGATATCGACAAGTTCATGAAGGCCATATCCGGCGGGGACAATATTCTCGAGGATTACGACGTCAATATTTTCGCCGATGAGGAAATGCGCAAGCGCCAGGAGATCGATGTCAAGGTAGCTTTGAATCCGAAATATCCGGCGCGGACGTTCAATATCGAGTTTATGGCCTGGAACGAGGATGATCAGACGAATGTCAAGGACAAGTAGTATTGTGGCAGGGGGCCGGAGAGATTTGACGAAGTGAAGGAAGGTAAGACCGAAAGCAGTATAAACATTGGACTTAGTTTTTTGGAGGAGATTCAATTATGGCACGGAGACCATCACTGGAAGTCGACGGCGTAGTGTACAAGAACGTCTACGAAGTATCGTACAAGTTGTATACGGCCAAGGACGAAACCGGTCGTCCCTCGGATCGCGCTCACGCCGGTATTATCAAGGTCAAGCGGGAATCGGACGAAAAATCGGACATTGCCCGCTGGGCTATGGATTCCAGCAAACCCAACTGGAAAAGCGGTAAGATCACGTTCAAGAACCCGGATGACGCCAATATGAAGGAGTTGACCTGGGAGGACGGATTTATCACTTTTTACGAGGAGCATGTACCGCATATCAAGGACAATCCCGACGAGCAGATGTGGGAGGAGTTCGAGATTTCCTGTCAGAAGCTGGTCGTCTCTGACGCCGAAATAGACAATCGCTGGCAGGAATAGGGATGACGGCGGTATGGCCGGGCGGCGGTGCCGCCCGGCGGACGATTTCCGGAGGCGGGGTGCGGTATGGCTGATGAGTTCCCCAAAAAGGTCATAGTCGACGGAGCCGAGGACAAGCGGCAGCCGGAGGAGTCCCGGCCGCTGGTGCAGGCGCCGGCCGGTGCCAATATCGTCATTGACGGCGAGCGGATCGAATGTGACATCACGCGGCTGGAGTTGTTTCAGGCGGTGGACGATCACCATCTGTTGCAGGTGCGGTTGCGGGAGGTGGGCAAGGTCTCGGCGGACGAGGATTTCGGTGACCCGAAGAAGTACACCTCGTTTCTGGGCAAGTCGCTGTCGTTGACGATCAAGATCTCCGAGATCGGGATCGACGAGGAGCTGGGTTTTATCGGGATCGTGACGCGGGTCAATCTGGAGAACAGCATCGACGGCCTGAATGTCTATACGATCGTGGCCCACAGTCCGACGATTGTCATGGACGGGGCGCGCCATAACGCCTTTTATTTCGAGCAGAGCGCCGGTGATATTATCGGGTCGATTTTGAAAAAGCACCCGATTACGCTAGGCAGGACGGATGCGACCAGGGGTCAGCTTCGATTCAGTGTTCAGTACCGTGAGACGGATTACGCGTATGTCATGCGTCTGGCGGGCGGTAGTGGTCTTTTCGCGTTTTATGACGGCCGGGAGTTTCGGGCCGTCAAGGCCTCGTCGGCGGACGTGGTCGATCTAATCTGGCGCGAGACGCTGGGGGTATTCGATGTGGGGCTGGGGACGGCCCCGAGCGAGTACTCCGGCGTGGCCTACAATTACGAGCAGAAGAAGACTTATGCCAAGGACACCAAATCGCTGCCGTCGCAGACGGCTCTCTCGGAGATTTCCCGGACGGCCCCGGAGGCCTCGAAGGAAATTTACGGTGATTCCGGTTTTTCCGGGGCGCCGCGGGTGGTGGCCGACACGCAGTCGCTCGACGAGATTTTGCAGCGGGAGCGGAGCCGGGCGGTCGATCGCATGATTACCTGTTCGGGGCAGTCGCTGGTGCCGAGTGTGGCGCCGGGTCATTGTGTGCGGGTGAAGGGGATGAACAAGCTGGACGGTGTCTACTGGATCAATTCGGTGCGGCACGTGGTCGATGAATCGGGTAAGTACTCCAACTCGTTCAAGGGGACGCCGCTGGACACGGCTTTTCCGCAATATAAAAGCCGGCGGGCGACGGTGACCAATTTACAGACGGCGGTGGTGGTCGACAACAACGACCCGGAGAAGCTGGGGCGGGTGAAGGTGAAATTTCCGTGGAACGACGCCGATGAGTCGCCGTGGGTGAGGATGGTCACTTCTCACGCCGGGTCGGAGCGGGGGATCGTTTTCATTCCCGAGGTGGGCGACGAGGTGCTGGTGGGGTATGAGTTCGGGAGTCCCGATTATCCGATTATTCTGGGGGCGTTGTACAACAAGGAGGAATCGCCGCCGGGGGATACCGGCGGGGAGAACAACGATATCAAGCTGATAATCACGCGGGGCGGCAACAAGATTTATTTGAGCGACAAGGACGGCGACGAGGAGATTCAGGTGGCCATGAAGGACAACCAGAATACGATAGTCATGAAGGCCTCGGGGCCCTCGCTCAGTATCGAGAGCCAGGGTGATATCAGTATCAAGGGCAAAAATATCACGATCGAGAGTCAGCAGGAGTTCAAGATCAAGGGGGGCACCAATCTCAACGTGGAATCCGGTGCGAACTACAAGGCCAAGGGCGGCGCCATGGTTGAAATCGAGGGTGCCATGGTAACCGTTAAGGGCAATCCCATTCAGTTGAACTGAGAAATATATGGATTATCTGGCATTGCCGGTGGTATTAAGGAACGGTTATTTTATCAAAGCCGACCTGGCCGAGTCGATCGCCTATTCGATCGGGCTTATTTTAAGCACGCGCCGGGGGACGATGGCGTTCGAGCCCGATTTCGGCTGTGAAATCTGGGACAAGGAGTATTCGGATTTGTACAGCGCCAACAAGGCCAATATCCGTTCATCGATCCGTAATGCTATCGATAAGTACGAGAAAAGGGTTTACAATACGTCGGTTTCCCTGGCCGGGTTCGACAATGCCGCGCACGATCCGCTGGGCCTGAGGGTCAAGGTAAGCGCCAATTACCGCGAGGATGGTGAGGAGCGGAAATTCGAGCGGACCTTCAGAGTAGGTTAAGGAGCGGCTGATGTCGAAGAGCAAATCACGGACAAAAGAGGAAATATTTTCCCAGATGCACCGGGAGCTGCGTTCCTGGAACCCGGAGATTCCTGAGTCAGCCGACCGGATGGACCCGGTCATGCGGATTCTGTTGCAGCTTTATGCGCATCAACTGGAGCAGATCGATCGTAAGGTCGGTCGGGTCTGGGAGTCGTCGGCCAATGCCCTGATCAGGGCCATGCATCCCGAGAGCAAGCGATGGCCGCTGCCGGCTTTTACGGTTATGCGCTGTCAGCCGGGCGACGCCGCGGTCGAGGTCGATCGGCATACGCGTTTCTTGTACCGGGATCCCCGGGAGGGAGGCGAGACGTTTTATTTTTCTCCGCTGCGGGACGAGAAGATTCTGGCGGCCGAGGTGCGGCATCTCTGGCTGTCTTACGATGACCGGCTGGTCGATTTATCGCCGGGTGTCGGAAAGGGGGCGGCCGGGGTGGAGAGTATTCCGGCGGCGGGTGTCCGGTTGCATGTTGGGGTGGCTTATGACGGGGCCGCCTCGGATTTCGGCGGGGCGCTGCTTTATCTGGCCGGCGCTTCCGATGCGATCCGGCAGCTTCGCTGGGGACAGTGGCGGCCGGCCGACAAGGAGGGTCGGTTCCGCGAGTCGGCCGGATTCTGCCCGGGGCTTTACACCGATCCGGAGAAATTGCCGGGTGTGGAGGGATCACCGATCGACTGGGGTGGTTTGCGTTCCAGTGCCGATACATTCAAGACGCTGGAGAATAATTTCGTCGAATTTCCCGGGGAATTTCTGGCCGAGTGGCAGGCGGGCGGTCCGGAGCGGTCATTGGCGGCGGCGGCGACCGGAGCGGGTATCGAGTTATCCGAATCGGGAGAGGGGCCGCTTTACTGGATTGGGATCGATTTGCCCGAGGGTGGTGACCGGGCGAGTCTTCTGACCGATCTGCGGTTGTTTTTCAATTGTTTCGTGGCCGTCAATCAGAATGAGCAGACGCTTTTCAAGCATACCGGCGGCAGCCGGCTGGTCGAGATAGAGATTCCCGAGGATTTGTCGGTAATCCTGGATATAACCGGTGTGGTCGATTCGGCCGGCCGGGAGTATTTTTCCATGCATGAAACGGCCGGTGATCCCTCGCGGCGTTTTTATGCGCTCGAGGAGCGCGGCCGGCGGCTGGTTTTGTGGTTCGATTTTTCATCGGGAATCGAGGCACCGCCGGATTCCCTGACGGTCAGTTACACGACGACGGCCGGGGTGAGCGCCAACGGTATCGAGGCGGGGCGAATCAACGAGCTGTACGAGAGTCATCCGGGGATCCTGGAGGTCGAGAATATTATTCCGGCCAGCGGGGCGGTGCCGGCCAAAGAGGAAAAGCAGCTTATCATGGAAATTTCGGCCCGGCTTCGCAGCCGGGATCGGGCGCTGACGTTTTCGGAAGTGGCCACCTGGGCGCGGACGTTCGATCCGCGGATAGTGGAAGCGGTTTGCGCCAATGGGGTGGAGCGAGCGGAGCGGGGTATTCGGAGGTGTATCGTGGTGCGGTTGACGATCAAGGCGGCCGATTTTTATTCGGCCGATGAAGTCGAGCTTCTGCGCACGCGAGCGGGCAGTTTTTTGAAGGCGCGGTCGCCGGTCAATACTCATTACAAAGTCGAGATCAGAAAGATATGATATCCTCGCGGGAAAAGATCATGCCCGATTTCTGCAATCGGAAGGTGCCGTTTCATTATGCCACGGCGCTCAATATTTTGATGAAGATGGGGATCGATATCAATCGGGTCGATCTTCTGGCGGCCGGTCCGTACGAGAATTACAAAGGCCAGATCAGGAGTCAGGAACCGTCGGCGGGCGAACGTATCGAATCCGATACGCGTATCCGGCTGCGGGTAGGATTTTCGGCACCGGTGGATTATATGCCGTATCAGTTTTTTTACGGTCTTCTGGGACCGCGGCCGACCGATCGGAGCTGGGAGGAGCGGTCCAGGTGTTTCACGGCACCCGCGGACGCCTCGCTGATGCGGAGTGGGGCCTGGGTTCTCAACCAGCTTCTGACCTATTGCGGCGGGCTTTTGAGGGCGACTCATCTCCGGCGGATATTGCGCCTGTATGATTGTGAAGTGCCCGAGGGTGATCTCGCGGAGCTTTTGTTCTGGTCGGTAATCATGCCGGGTTATCATCGCTGGGCCGGTAATGCCGAGGCGGTGGAACGTATTCTGGGGGCGCTTTTCGGGTATCGTTTCGAAATCGTCGAAAATGTCGAAAATGAGTTTGAGATACCGGTCGAGATTCGGTACCATCTCGGTTCGGAGGAGGGGCGGCTCGGTCGGGAGACGGTTTTAGGAAAGAGTTTTCGGGAGTTCGATACGACCTATCGGGTTGATATCGAGGGGGTCGGGCCGGGAGAGGCAAGTTCGTTTTTCCCGGGTCATTCGAAGCGGAAGAAGCTGGAGTGGGTTCTGGGGATGGTCATGCCGGGTCATCTGGATTATCGGATACGGGTTGTTTGTGATCGGAGCCCGGCCCGTCTGGCCGGTGACGGTGTCGGGTCGTATATCGGGCAGACATCATATTTATAAGGGGGACATGATCTTATAAGTAATTGCCGGGGCTCACGGCAAGAGTCTTGACTTTAATGATTGTTGATCATAAATTCTTCGCAATATACTAGAGGCAAAAATAATGGGCGACCCTAAGTTATTTTCGGTAAACTGGCAGGACGGGATGTTGATATCGCGTCAGCATCTTATCGATCAGGAGAAGTTTTTCGAGGAGTTGGCCCGGTGGTACGCCTTTTACGGCGGTGATCATTACGGTCTGATAAGGAAATCGGCGTCGGGTCAGCCGGCCCTGAATTACAATGTGGCCGTCAGTGGTAATCGTCTGCGGGTGGAGATCGTTCGTTGTCAGGCGATTACATCGGGGGGCTTTTATATCGAGATCAACGATACGCTGGGTAATTTCGTGCGGGCCGAGACGGAGATGAGGGAGGCGCGGGTGCCGATTTTTGTGGGGGTCGATCCGGCGCGCAGGAAGGAGATGGGCAATCCGGATCCGGGAGAGGATTTGCCGCGTTTGCCGTATCAGATGGGTTATTATACGGTTCATATCGGGGAGCCGCCCAATTTGCCGGAGGAGCAGTATCTTCAGGTAGCGGTGATCGAGGTCGGGGGTGACGAGGCGGTTCCGGCGGAGTATTATTTTCCGCCCTGTTTGATGGTCAACGCCGAGGAGCGGCTGGCCCGGAAGGCGCTCGATTATCATAATCGTCTGGAGAGTTTATTATCGTTGTCATCGCGGGCTTTCCTGGCGGTGACCGAGGCGGGTGGTTTGAAGGAAACCTCGACCTCGCTGCAGCAGGCGTTTCGGGAGACGATTCATTTTATTTTGTATCACCTGGGGGCGACGCTCGATGAGTTCACGGTGGGTCGCAACGCCATGCACCCGCGGCAGATGATTGTCGTTTTCCGGAAGCTTTTTCGGGCGACCTCGAGTTTGTTGAATCTTCGGCCGGGATTGAAGGATTATCTCAACGAAAAGTATTTCAACCGCGAGCTCAACTCGGATATCGGTCGGTACATGGCTGCTATCGACGCCTTTTTGCTGGCCGAGTACGATCATCGTGATCTGGGCGGTCATTTGAAGGCGGTCGATGAGATGCTGGATATTTTGAAGGGACTGCTCGGTTTCCTGGCGCAGACGAGGCCGGAACAGCTGGGCGAGCAGGCGGTGGCGACGGATACGCTGACCTATGGCGGAAGAACGTACAACAATATCGCCTACGGGACGAGTCGTCTGGAGCAGGTGGGTGAGTTGAGTTATCTGATGATCGACGTGGCCGAGCCGCAGCCGGTGGCCGATATCGTGACGCTGATCACCAAGGATTTGTTCGAGGATGCCGAGTGGCGGCGGATGCAGGTCAGGCTGGGTCTCAACGAGTCCCGCGGGCTGGGCGAGACCGATCCGGTCGAGGTGGACACGACCACGTTCGGCAACAAGGTGGCATTGCACCCCCGGGATATGCTGAAGTCTTCGTCGGTTCGTCAGGTAACGCTGATTTTCAGGGGGGCCGCCGACCCGCAGAAGTTCGGTACTCTGGGCAAGATGGATTTGATCTTTTACGTTTTGTAGTCGGAAGGGATTGATGGCATGGCCAAAGACAGCATCAAGCCGTATATCGATGATCTCTTCGGGTATCTGGATACGTACGAAAAGAGCTATTCGGATTTCGAGGTGGAGGCGTTTTTCCAGACGTATGGCGGCATTTACGCCGTTTTCCAGGCGATGCGGGAGCAACGTCAGCGGGCGATGGAGGTGGATCGGTATTTCCTGGACAAGATTCGTCGGCAGCCGTTGAACAGTTCCGACCTGAGGCAGTTGACGATACAGGTCCTGGTTACCTATTTCGAGTCGGAGGCGGACACCGATGGTCAGTCCAATCAGGCTTATTTGTACTGTCGGGAACTGCGATCGATCAAGCGTGATGCGGCCTATTTCGAGGAGCAATTGGTCCCGCTTTTATTCCGCGAGGGGAGTCTCAACAACGATTTTCGGCTCAACGAGTTTTTCCTCAAGGAGATCGGCCGTTATTTGAGCAAGTTCGCCCGGGCTCTGAAGGCGGACCTGTCGCCCGAGGATTTCGCCTCGATGAGTGAGCCCATGAAATTTCTGGAGTTGACCCGGCGGCGGCAGGATCTGGGCCGGGATTTGCTTGCCGATCGCAACAGTCTCGAGTTCCAGTTGCAGAGCATGGGTCTTTTCAACAAATTGCGTGATACGGCCCGGTTGTACGAGCAGTATCTGGGCCGGTGGGGCTACCTGGCCGAAACCGGTTTCTGGGTGAAGTTCAAGGGCTGGCTGAGTGGTGTATGGGGCAAGTTCAAGGGCTTGTTCGCCAGTTTCCGGTTTTTCCGGCTGACGCTGACGCAGCGCAAGCCGGCTTATGTGTTGTATTTGTTAATTATACTGGTGTTTGCGTTTCTGGCATATTATGTGCCGGTGCGTTGGAATCAATATTCCCAACAGAAGCTGGAGCGGTTCGAGCAGCGGGCCGTGGAGACGCAGAACGCCGTGAACCGATAAACGTATCGATCCGAGAAGATATGAACCTGGGCAAGGTTTTCAGGATATTCAAGAAGGGCGCCAAAGCTTCCTCGA
>Ga0272444_10001142_pt1 | contig 26178 bp, 20 predicted proteins | sample SSMForm13_FD_201033 | JGI IMG/M metagenome (GOLD analysis project Ga0272444, IMG submission 201033) | Marine sediment archaeal communities from Little Sippewissett salt marsh, Falmouth, MA, United States - SSM-Form-13 | ecosystem: Environmental > Aquatic > Marine > Wetlands > Sediment ...
CTAAGCCAACTTCCATTGTGTTTTACCAAAGAAAACCGGAAGTTCGGCAGCACATACCGGGCCGACTTTTATAGGCCGACCGCTTTGTTCAGCCAGATTGTCACGTATCATTGCCGCGAAGCCCGGCAGGAAAAGGGTTGATTCCGGAGCGATTTGATTGGCTTTTTCTGTGGTAAGTGTTTGCATAACCCGTTCGGCTGTCAGAACTTCGTAGACTACAGCCATGTCCACGGTATGACCATCCGTGTCCACAACCATGTACCAGAACGGACTCAATGTGGTTGAGAGTATCGCAGTGAGAACCTCACCGGTGAGTTTTGAGTTGCCCGACACCAGGATCGGTGAATCCTTTTCCGGCCGGTTGATGGGAAAGAGCCCGGTGGGACCGGGATTCGGGAGCTGTAACACCTCTATTTCGGGCAGGACTTCATCCGGCTTTGCCGCCCAGAGCAGGGAAAGAAAACGCTTTTTTGCAATTTTGCAATTGGAGGGTTTAAGTTCTCCGGAACGGAGTTTGTCCAGAAATTCTTCTCGACTGTCAAACCCGCAGGCCTTAAAGTCACTTGAAGAAATATAAGTGTTTATCGGAATGCTTTTTTCATAAAGGTCCGCCCGTAACATGAATTCATCCTTTCTTTGCTAAACCGGACAAGCCGGAAAAGTTACAAGTGAGCTAAAGTTTGAAGTGAACTAAAGTTAAGGAGTCGCCCTGCTCCGACTTTTATATAAATCGGCAGTATTCCTTCATTTTAGGCACTTTAGATCACAAGGCACTTCACAATTAAGAAACTAAACATTTGTAAGTTCTAAAACAAACGGTCGATTTCGGATATTAAGCGTTTCATTATTTCTCCGGCTTTTCCCATAATGATATAATCACTGGTTCCTCTTGAAAGTGGTGTCCTTTCCAGGTTGAGTTCTATAATCTTTGCGTTGGCACGCTTTGCAATAGTCGGCATGAAGGCCGCAGGCTGAATAAGGGCGGATGTTCCGATAACCAGCATGATATCACATTCCGAGGAGACCTTTTTGGAGCGATACAAGTGTTGCGGCGGTATCATCTCACCAAAGAACACACATTCGGGTCTGTAAATCCCGCCGCATTCACAGCGGGGGGGAATTCGTGATATATCAATTTTGGCTGTTTCTAATCTTCGGTTACAGTCCATGCACCGCTGCCACGCAAAATTTCCGTGAAATTCGATAACATCCGTATTGCCGGCCATTTGGTGAAGTCCGTCTACATTCTGAGTGATAATGGTTTTTAATATTCCCAACTTTTCAAGCCTGGCCAGGCCATGGTGGGCATCATTGGGTCTGGCAGTGTCAATGATCTCTTTCATTCCCTTGATCAGAATATTCCAGACCTTGGCCGGATCTTTTTTAAATGCGTCGATATGGGCATATTCCATTGGATCGAATTTTTTCCATAGACCTCCTTTTCCTCTGAAAGGGGGAATTCCGCTCTCAACAGAGATCCCTGCGCCGGTCAAGGCCACAACATTTTTTGCATTAGCAAGATTTCTGGCCGCTTTATGAATCACGTTAGTTCGCTTCGCTCACAATTGGAATGTTGGAATATTGGAACACTGGAATATTGGTTTTGGGAAAATGAAAAATCGGGTTATTGTAAAATTCCTCTTTACGAGAATTAAATATAGAAATATCAATTTCTTAAAATCAACTCCGCTAAAGACGGAATCCTCGACATTTCAATATTCCATCATTCCATTATTCCATGTCCGAGTTAAAAATATAAGCCTAAAAAACCTTTTATTTAATAAAATATAGAAGTTTTGAGATGTATTTAGTTATAATCATGGATATAAAGAACGGTGAACGCCGAGTTACAAATTAAACCTCATATCACAGGCCACGGCGAAACATTCAAGTTCATTCCCTTTTTCAGCGATACGTTGCCGGCAGGTTTCGACAATTTTATCCATCTCCCGGTCTGATCGCTCCTGGTTTAGATGAAATAAGCCCAACTGTCCAACACCGGCTTCAAGGGCAAGATCAAGGGCATGGGTAAATACCGAGTGGCCCCAATTCATTGTTGATTCATATTCTTCCGGAGTGTATTCGGCATCATGAATAAGGAGATCGGCACCTCTGGAAAATTCGAGATAATCTTTATATAAAAGACCATCAGGATGCTCGAAACCGAGTTCATTGTCCGTCAGAAAGACAAAAGATTTACCATCTTCGGTAAATTTGTATCCGCTGCCGTTGCCGGGATGATTGATCTGAATGGGTGTTATGGTTGCGGAGCCTATTCTAAATTCTGTAGTGAATGCTTCACGATATTCCATCTTTGCTTTTATCTCGGAATATCTGACGGGGAAGTATGGCGGGGCCATAAGCTTGGAGAGTATGGTTTCCACGAATTCGCTGTGAAAGGGACATTTGTACAATATAAGTTTGGCTTTTCTGCTGTAAAGCGGTTTAAAAAATGGTAATCCCATGACATGATCCCAGTGGGCATGAGTGAAGATGAAATTATACTTATATTGCTTTTCATCCATTAACCGGTTGCCGAGTCTCCGTATCCCGGTTCCGGCATCGATGATTATGATATCGTCGCTTTTGGTTCTGATTTCAATGCAGGTTGTATCCCCCCCGTATTTAATATAATCTGTCCCTGAAACAGGAATGGAGCCTCTTGATCCCCAACACTTGATAACCATAGTAACCTTTAATTGGTAATTTTAACCTGTCTTTCCTAAAAAAGTATGCCAGATACCGTCACGTTCCCATTTTTTTACGATTCGGACTTGGTTTTCAGATAATTCATAAAGCAAATCCCTTGCCTGACTGCGCAACAGGCCGGACAGAATAAACCACTTACCATTAAAAAACCCAGGCGAAGCTATGAGATCTTTCATAACATCATAGTGTATGTTTGCTATCACAAGATCTGAAGGTGAGTCAATAAAATCCTCGGCACGTCCCTGAACAATTATAATTTGATCTTCCAACTTATTTAAACGAACATTTCTCAATGCCGTACTTGCAGCTAAAAAATTAAAATCCACTGCAAGTATATTTTTACAACCCAGTCGGGATGCGGCCAGGGCCAGGAGTCCGGTCCCTGTTCCGAGGTCGAGAACCGACTCTATTTTTCCCCGGCTGAACACTAGTTCAAGGGCCTTAAGGCAGTCCTGTGTTGTGGTATGGGTTCCGGTACCGAATACAACCCCCGGATCTAAAATAATGGGCAGTTCTTTACAGGCGGAGTTTATATTTTTGCATTGATTTTGCCAGGACGGCAGGATGCTGAACCGACCGACCTTAAAGGGGGTGATCTTGCCTCCATGCCATTGGTCGAATGTCATATAAAATTCGTCAACAAGGGTCAAACCCGGGTGTGATGTTAACATTTTTTTTACTTCGCCACGGGAGGGTTTGGAGAAGAAAAGAAAAGAGAACTCATCCTCTTCCCAGTTGCCGATAAAATTGTTGCCGAATATTTTTTTGTCCGACTTTAATCGGCCTTGAAGATAGTATATATAAAGATCTTTGTAAGGGGAATCCGGAAATTTATCGTGATCTTTTGATCTGTGTTTTTCTTCAGTCATTTTGAGGCAAATGATCCATATGCCAGTCCATGGGGTCCAGCAATGTATAACCCATTTTTTTTAGTTTTCTTTTCACCGGGGCAATGTTTTGAGTTAAAAGGTATGGAAAAACAGCCCGTTTGCCTTTTTCCCAGTATCTGGAAACCAGAACACTGCCAAATGAAACATGCTCCTCAGTAATGGCATCGACAATTTTTTTCATTTGCCCGAGTTTGTTTTCCACGATGATACATAAAAGGGTTCCGGGTTCTTCTAATCCCAGAACATTGATGAATTCGCGTAAAAGATCACGTACGGAAACAATTCCTATAAGTTTTTTTTGTTCATCGATAACGGGAAACGCTCCGAAACGTTCTTTTTGCAATAGGATAAGGGCGTCTTGAAGGGTATCTAACGGAGAGAGGGCAACCGGATTTTTTGTCATGATATCTTTTATTTTAAGCCCTGAAAAATGTTTCAATACTTCCATGCCGTTGTCACCGATTATATGAGAAGACGGCAAGACGCTTCTGATATCGCGATCCGTAACTATTCCGATGAGAAAATTACTGTCGTCCACCACGGGAAGGTGGCGGAAGTTATTTTGGGACATTATTTCTCGTGCTTGCGAGATATCAGCGTTTATGTCAATGGTGACGGCATTTCTGGTCATTATTTTGCTGATAAACATTGTATCCTCCAATGATTAAAGATATTAGCCGCTTAGTAATTATTTTTGTGTTTTTTATGGCAAAAAATTGCTTAGACAATTAAGTGTGAAGTGCCTAAAGTGATCTAAAGTGCCTAAAATTAAGGAATACTGCCAATATATACAAAAGTCGGAGCAAGGCGACTCCTTAACTTTAGTTCACTTCAAACTTTAGATCACTTGTAACTTTTCCAATTTATCCGGGTTAGGCTGTTCGAATTTTAGTTCACTTTAGCCATTTCTCCAGTTCGTCCGGGTTAAGCATTCAATAAAATTTCAACATGGTTCGCGGCCAGTTCCGGAAGGCGTTTTATGCAATATCCTCCCTCAAGCACGGAAATCAGCCTCCTGTCCGAGTACAGTGCTGCCAGCGCGACGATCCGTTGCATTATCCTTGAATATCCTTGTGTTGAAAGATTAATATCTGACATATCGTCGTCAACATGGGCATCAAAGCCTGCGGATACCAGGATCACTTCAGGACTGAACGCACTCAAAACCGGCACAAGGTCTCTTTCCACAAGCCCTTGGTATTCTTTATCCCCCTGACCCGGCAACACCGGATAATTCCGGGTCGTCCCGACCCCTTCGCCATTGCCGGTTTCAAAAACGCGTCCGGTTCCCGGAAAAGCGAATGTCGGGTGCTGATGAATGGAATAATAGAATACCGTAGGATCTTTCTCAAAAAGGTGCTGGGTACCGTTCCCATGATGCACATCGAAGTCCACGATTCCCACTCGTTGAATGCCCCATTCTATTTGCAGGTATCTGGCGGCTATTGCAACGTTGTTGAAATAACAGAATCCCAAGGCTTTGTCATATTCAGCATGATGACCCGGAGGCCTGACCGCACAAAAAACATTATCCAGTTTGCCCGTCATGATAAGTTGTACCGCATCCAGTATGCCTCCCACGGCCAGAAGGGCGGTCTCAAAAGTTTCGGCGCAAATTTGGTTGTCCGGATAGTCAAAGGTGGAATTTCCCGAACTACAGGCGGCTTCAAAGCGTTTAATATAATTTTTTGAATGGGTGGTTTCAATCCACTTTAAATCTGCCCGTCTGGCCTGAATTAAAGTCAGCTTAGGGAGAAGACCCGCTTCTTTTATTCCCTGATAAATTGCCTTAAGTCTTTGGGGCGACTCGGGATGATTGGGACCTGTATCGTGGAGCAGATATCTTTCATCATACAGCAAACCTGTTTTTTTCATATGTTAACCACAAGATTTAGTTAGTGCCCATCCATAAACGGCATCTTTCAGCCTCCGGTGGTGTTCTCGCTCGTTTTCAATCCTCGAAATAGCGCGCTATGTCTGCGGTTGAAAAATCGCTCGGGCCTTGCCGGAAACCAAAATCTACCATTTCTGGATGGACACTAGATGATTTTTTCAAATATCTCAAATGCCGCCTTAACGGATTTATTTTCCTCAGGCAGCTCAATGGTCGGGCGTCCGTTTAAATCGTATTCGTAAACCATATCATCTTCAGGTATGGTTCCGGCAAGTTCCAGACCATTATCTTTAATGAGGTTCAAAACCTTATCGGACGGTGCTTCTTTCGCCTGATTGATAATAAGATAGCTTTTTGCGACACCGATATTGAGATCTTTTGCAAGATCATTAATCCTCATGGCCGCCTGAAGCCCGCGGCGGGAGGTGTCGGAAATGGTCAGAAGTATGTTAACATTGTTGGTGGTCAAGCGGCTGATATGTTCCATTCCGGCTTCGTTATCCATGACGATATACGGATAATTTCCGGTCAGCTTATCCAGAAAATTAATCAGAAGCGTGTTTGCCGCACAGTAGCACCCAGGGCCTTCGGGCTGACCCATAACAATAAGGTCGAAACCGTCGTCCTCGACAATAGCCTGCTGGAGTTTCATTGAAATAAAAACGTCTTTAGTCATTCCGCCGGGCACAATCCCTTTTTTCATTTCCTCACGGGCATTGCCCAGGGTGTCGTTCACTTTAAGTCCGAGGACTTCATTTAAGTTTACGTTACTGTCTGCATCAACCGCAAGGATGGGTGTTTTGTTCATCTTTACCAGATATTTAATGAGCAGTCCGGCCACGGTGGTTTTCCCGGTGCCTCCTTTTCCTGCAAGAGCAATTGAAAACGGCATGTTATCTAATTTCCTTTCCAAGTAATAAGTTAATTAATAAAGTTAATATTTTTACGAAGACAAGGTAAGTCAGTTGAACGGATGAGTCAAGCCCCTTTTATTTTTTCTATCGTTTGAAACCACTGAACCGGTTGAAAAGATTCAAACTCCTTGCAATAGATCGGGGTGTATGCTAAATTTTATATCCTAACCCGGACAAGCCCGCCCTCCTGCCAAGCGGAGTGAGGCGGACGGGCCAGAACTAAAAACATTTGCCACTAAGACACAAAGACCCACCCGCCTCGCCTGAGGCGAAGCCGATGGCGGGCAGGCACGAAGAATTTTATTATTGTTGTTTAGTCTCTTGGTGCCTTTGTGGCGTGAAGAAAAAAGTATTGCCATAAGAACCACAAAATTTACAATTGAGGAGCTATGGATTATCCCTATGGATTTTGAGCTGACAAAATCACAAAAAGAGATTCAAAAAGCGGCAAGAGACTTTGCCAAGGGTGAGTTTTCCAAGGAGCTTGCACTTGAACTCGACAGAAAACACGAATTTCCGGAAAAAATATGGAAAAAAGCCGCTGAACTCGGGTTCATCGGTATTCACTTTCCGGAAGCATATTCCGGCCAGGGGCTTGGTACTCTGGAGAACATCCTTGTTGCCGAGGAGTTTTGCAGCCGGGATTCCACCATCGGCAGCGCGTTGATCCTTGCCGGTTTTGGTTCTGAATGCATTCTACGTTTTGGCAGCGATGAACTCAAAGAAAAATTTCTTCCGCCGGTTGCAGAAGGCGAAATACTATCTGCCGGTGCTTTTACAGAACCTGATTACGGTTCCGATATTACCTTTATGAATACATCGGCGGAAAAGGATGGGGATGAGTGGATCATAAATGGCACGAAAATATTCATTACCAACGGCGAACTTGCCTCCTTTTTCTGTGTTCTTTGCCAGACCGATTCTGAGTGCAAGCCCACTTACCGGGGCATGAGCTTGATTCTGGTGGAGGCGGATCGAAAAGGAGTGTCTGCTACAGATGTTGGGGATAAGATGGGTATCCATATGATATCCACGGCTGAGATTAACTTTAAAGATGTCTGCGTTCCGGCTTCAAATCTTATCGGAAAACAAGGAAAGGGCTTTTACCATGTTCTGGAATTTTTTGATGAAAGCAGGATACTGATCGCCGCTCAAGCACTGGGAACGGCTCAAGGGGCTTTTGATCGCGCACTAGCATATGTAAAGCAAAGAGAACAGTTCGGCAGAAAAATAGCTCAATTCCAGGTGACTCAGCACAAACTGGCCGATATGGCCACGAAAATTGAGCTGGCACGGCTTATTACTTACAAAGCCGCCTGGAATTTTGACCAGGGCCGGATCGATCCCAAGCTGACATCCATGGCAAAGATGTATGCGGCGAGGACCGCCGTGGAGGTTGCGGACGAAGCCATCCAGCTTCTGGGGGGGTATGGATACATGGCAGAGTATGAAGTGGAGCGCTTTTACCGCGATGCCAAGATTACCGAGATTTATGAGGGTACAAAGGAGATTCAGAAAAACACCATTGCAAGTGCTGTTATCGGAAAGTTGAAGTAGAAATTAAATTTATTGTATAGGATTTTTTGGACACAGATGAACACAGATTGTAAAGATTTTAAAAATAATGGATAATAATTCTGTGTACATCTGTGAAAATCTGTGTCCTATTAACTTTAAAATTTAAGGGAGGCTTTTCATGCTGAATATAATTAAAAAATCCATGTTAACGGGTATCGGCCTTGCTTTAATCGCAAAGGATGAGGTTGAAGATCTGGCCAAAGAGCTTGTAAATAAAGGAAAAATGTCTGAGAATGAAGGAACGAAGTTTTTAGAAGATCTTCAGAAAAGGTATGACGAAACCCAACAAAAGCTGGAAGAAAAGTTGCAAAAGGCCGTTAAAGATTTTATGAAAAAAGCTGATGTTGTAACGGGTGATGAATTGAAGGGATTGAAAAAGGAGATAAGGGATCTCAAAAAAGCAATTAGCAAAGGCACGGACGAATCCTAACTAGTGTCCGTCCATAAACGGCATCTTTCGTTTCCCGGCGGCGTTCTCGCTCGTTTTCAATCCTCGAAATAGCGCGCTATGCCTGCGGTTGAAAACTTGCTTGGGCCTTGCCGAAAACCAAAATCTACCATTTCCGGATGGACACTAACTAAAGCGCCCTTTCCCAAACATAACAAGATGCTTACCCAATGCTTGACGGCTTCGTAAAAAGTCCAACTTCTGCGTTGCGCTGCATCCTTCGTCACTGCAGCGTACTATAAGTACGCCTCATTCCTCAGGATTTGCGCGCCTTGAATTTGGATCTTTTTACTTTGCCGTCGGATTTTGACATTTTACGAGTTCATCAATGCTTAGTATAAGAAAAATAGGTGTGGTCGGCCGAACCTACCGCCATCTTGCTCGTTATCGCCAGATCTTAGCCGTTTTTTTTAAGTACGGCTTTGGAGATCTGATAGAACTTTTAAAGATTGAGCAGTACATTGAAATCGGTCTTCAGCTGATTTCAAAAAATCGGCGCAGCCGTCTTGAAAAGCTTTCCAGAGCCCAAAGAGTAAGAATGGCTTGTGAAGAACTGGGCCCCACTTATATAAAATTTGGCCAGATTCTTTCCACCCGCCCCGATCTTGTACCGGTCGATTTTATAAAAGAATTGTCAAAACTTCAGGATAATGTGCCGTCCAGACCTTTCAGTGAAGTCAGTAAGATTATTGAATCGGAGCTGGGGGGGGCAACGGAAGATATTTTTGATTTTTTTGAAAAAACTCCCCTGGCGTCAGCTTCCATAGGTCAGGTATATAGAGCAACCTTAAAGGACGGCGAAGCTGTGGCGGTTAAAGTTCAGCGTCCGGGTATTAAAAAGATCATAGAAGTCGACCTCGAGATCATGCTACACTTGGCGACCCTTATGGAACGTCACATAGAAGAGATGTCCCTGCACCAACCGGTTAAAATAGTAGAGGAATTTGCCAGAACGCTTGAAAAGGAAATAGATTATACCATTGAAGCGACGAATATGGAGCGGATTGCACGCAATTTTTTAAATGATATTACCATCTATGTCCCAAAGGTTTTTCGGGATACCACAACGGAATCTGTACTGACCACTGAGTTTGTGGATGGTATCAAGGTATCTCAAATCGATAGGCTGGAAAAAGCGGGGCTTGACAGAAAATTAATTACCGTTCGTGGCGCAGATATTGTTTTAAAACAGATAATTAAACATGGCTTCTTTCATGCCGACCCGCATCCCGGCAATATTTTTGTGCTCCCAGACAATGTGATCTGTCTTCTAGACTTTGGTATGACAGGATCTGTTGACCGGCGTACCCGAGAAGACTTTATTGATCTGGCCGAAAGTGTGGTGAACCGGAATGAATCTCGGGCAACGCAGGTTCTTTTGAAATTAACCGATTGGGATGAAGATCCCGATATTCGTTTGCTTGAAAAGGATGTTGCCGACTTCATGGGGCGGCATCTTCATAAAGCTTTAAAAGATATTAAAATCGGTAAGCTGCTGAACAATCTTCTTGAGTTGGCTTTCCAGCATCGCCTCAGGATTCCACCTGATATTTTCCTCATGCTAAAGGCGTTCAGCGCCATAGAAGGCGTGGGTCTCATGCTCGACCCGGACTTTGATATGATAAAGCAGGCAGCACCTTTTATAAAAGAGGTAAAACTTGCCAGACTGTCTCCCCAAAGGATTACCGGTGATATCTTCAGGCTTGCAATAGAACTGTTTCAATTTGTAGAGAATTTCCCTAAGGATATTCTATCCATCACCCGGTTGATCAAACAGCAAAGACTGTCTCTTAACCTTGAATACAAAGGTTTGGATAAAATGCTTTCAACGTATGACCAGATAAGCAACCGGATATCCTTTTCGATCATCATCGCTGCTTTGATTATCGGGTCTGCTATTGTTATTATGTCCAAAGTGCCTCCCCTTTTTTACGACATATCCCTCATAGGGATTATCGGATTTCTGGCCGCTGCAATCATGGGGATATGGCTTCTGGTCGCTATTTTAAGGAAAGGGAGGTTGTGACCGTTCAGAGGTTCAGGGTTCAGAGTTCAGGGTTCAGGGGTTCAGAGGTTCAAGGTTGTTTTGAGAAATGAAATTCCAACATCTAATATACTGAACATCGAACATCGAACGTCCAACGTTGAACATCGAATAATGATGTCGCTCCGCTCCACAATTTAATTTTATTTGTTTCAAATCATCATTCCGATATTACAACATTCCATTTTTTTTACCCCGCTTGCCCCGCCTTGTAGCTCCGAAAGATGGTACTGGGGTAGGCCCGGTAGATCGTACTGGGGTGAAACTTATTTTTTATTTCACTGGAGCAATGCCCGAGTTAAAATCATTACTTAAAAATACAATTTTTATCAATAGGTTATAGAATTTCTGAGACGCTTAGTGCTATCTTATGAATAAGTTTAATCATCTTTTAATGAAATTTTTACCCTTGTTTTTCATTCAACATTCGATGTTGGGCGTTCGATGTTCGATGTTCATCTTTTTCAGTAAACATTGGGGTTCAGAGGTTCCCTGGTTAAATTCGCTTCGCTCCTTTTCTGCGAAAAATTTAACTGGGCAAGCAGGGTTCAGAGGTTCAGGGCTCTGGGGTTCGGGGTTCAAAGTTCCTTCAACCTTGAAACCTTTGAACCGTGAACGGTTACGGGAGATTATAGCACCGTATATCCCGGACCTTCCCCGCCTTCCGGGCACGTCCATGTTATATTCCGGAATGGATCCTTAATATCACAGGTTTTGCAGTGAAGACAATTTGACGGGTTTAGTTTGATTCGGCGCAGTGATGTGTTTGGATCCGTCTCGATTTCGTATACGTCCCCCGGACAAAATCTGGTGCAGGGGCACCGGTAGGTCTTAAAACAATCCGTAACGCACAGATTCCGGTCATGGATGATAATGTGGCTGGGTTGATCCTCTCTGTGCATGGTTTTGGACAGATAGACGCCGGTAAGTTTGTCAACATACAAGACCCCGTCCAATGTCTTTTTTTCAGGGGCTGTTCGAAGATTATCTTCACTTTCCTTTACCGGCTTTAATGTCTTGTAATCTTGTTTAATGGGCATATTATCATATACGCCCCGTCCCTTTGTGAGATACTGAGCTCCAAGATGGATAATCTTAATCAGGCCTTTTTTTGAAAGGGCTTGTGAAAAATTTCTAACCTCGAAAATCTCTTTCTTTGCCCAGCTTTTTTCAAACCGGTCTTGGTAATCGCCAAGGGTTCCCCGGGTAAAATTGTTTTTTTCAAAAGCAGTTAGGATTGCTTCTGCCGCCAGCATGCCCGATTTCATGGATAAATGAATACCCTTCAGCCCGGGAGTATTCTGCATTGCTGCGCTGCCGCCGACAAACACGCCGCCGTCAACGGCCAGTTCGGGGATTGTAAAATAGCCTCCGGTTGAAACCGTTCGGGCACCCTGTTCCAGGACCTTGCCGTCCTTGAGTATACCGGCTATAAAAGGGTGCTGTTTGAATTTGATGAACTCGTCATAAATATCCAGGCCGGAGTCTTCATAGCAGAGCCCGGTGAGAAACCCCAGGGCGACCTTGTTGTCTTTAATTTCGTAAATAAAGCCGCCGCCCGGCGGGTTCAGACCCAGGGGATATCCAAGGGTATGGATTTCATTCCCCCGGCTGGAAGCAAAATAGTTATCTTCAGGAAGCTGGATAACTTCTTTGATTCCGGTTTCAAACACCTGGGGCATTTTTCCGGAAAAGAGGTTCAGTTTTTGCGAAATATCCTGTATCAAGTTTCCCCTTGCCCCTTCGCCGAATACGGTAACCTTTGCCATCAAATCTATGCCAGGCTCAAAATTACTTTTGGGCTTTCCGTCTTTTCCAAGGCCTTTATCACCGGTGCGTACTCCGGTTATGGTTTTTTGATCTTTGGCATAAAGAACTTCTTTACCTGCAAAACCAGGAAAAATGTTTATACCAAGGTCTTCGGCAATATTTCCAAGCCACCTTGTAAACTTTGAAAGGCTGATAATAAAAAAGCCTTTGTTATGCATGTATCGCGGAATAATTGGGATTCGATACTGTTTTTTGGGGGTTAAGAAATAGAATTCGTCTTGGGTTACGGTGGTTTCAATGGGGCACTGTTTTTCAAAGAAGTCCGGGATCAATTCCTCTAAGGCAACAGGGTTCAGGACGGCGCCGCTCAACGCATGTGATCCGATTTTCGCTCCTTTTTCGATGAGTGCAACTTCAAGGCTCATATTTTTCTTTTTGGCGATCTGCATCAATTGAATGGCACCTGCCAGACTTGCAGGGCCGCCTCCCACAAACAGCACGTCAAAATCAATCTTTTCACGTTCAATTTTCATTTCAGTAATCCTTTTTGGACCTTTCAAGATCCCTTTGCTGGTCGCGTCGTCTGATGGTCTCCCGTTTATCATATTTACGCTTTCCCCTGGCAAGAGCTATGGTAAGTTTGGCCTTTCCTTTTTGAAAATACACTCTTAAGGGTATCAGGGAAAACCCCTTTTCATTAACTTTGCCATACAGCTTTTTGATTTCATTTTTATGCAACAGGAGCTTTCTTTTTCTTAAGGGATCATGATTGTCATAATGGGCAAAAGGATAAGCGGCGATATGCATCTGGTGAATAAAGACTTCGCCTTTTTTAATCCTGGCATACGAATCTTTAAGGTTAACGCGGCCGAGTCGAAGTGATTTAACTTCGGTTCCCAAAAGAACCATACCTGCCTCGTATGTATCTTCAATAAAATAGCTGTGTCTGGCTTTTCTGTTTTCAGCTACAATTTTTATATGGTTTGTGCTCAAATTCTGTTTTCACCTAACCCGGACAAGCCCGCCTCCTCCCAAGCGGAGTGAGGCGGACGGGCCGGAACCAAAAATATTTGCCACAAAGGATTTATTTTTTATTCTTACTTCGTGTCTTGGTGCCTTTGTGGTGAAAAAAAACTTTGCCACAAAAAGCACCCCTGTAAAATTGACTCTGTATTTCACTGGGCAATCAAAATTACAGCTAAGGAACTAAAGCTTGATGAACTCGTAAAAAGTCCGATTTAGACGGTTTCGTAAAAAGGGAGAACGGAGAGTTTACATTCCGGTATATCCAGTTTCAAATAGAATGTTTCCGTAAGTACTCAGCACCAGTTCCGTGACTCCGGTGTCAGTGGTTTCTTTTAGAACCTTTTTGATAAACAACTTGGCGTTTTTAGCGTCAAGAGATTTTATCATATTTTTAACCACCGGAATTGACTGAGGATTCATGCTCAATTTTTCTATGCCCAGACCTAAAAGTATGGGTATGTTAATGGGATCACCCGCCATCTCACCGCACATGAAGAGATTTACACCCTTGTCTCTGGCAACATCGGCAACATGTTTAATCATACGGATGATGGCGGGATTAAGCGGTTGATAAAGATGGGCGACCTTTTTATTGACCCTGTCCACCGCCAACGAATACTGAACAAGATCATTGGTTCCTATACTGAAGAAATCAACATCCCTGGCCATCACATCCGCCATGATTACAGCGGAAGGGATTTCTATCATGATTCCGATCTTAATATTTTTATTAAAATCTAAACCCTCTTTGTCCAGAGAATCGGCAGCTTCGCGTAAAATCCTTTTTGCATGAAGGACTTCGTCATAGCATGATATCATGGGAAACATAATTCTGACATTGCCGAATACAGAGGCTCTTAATATGGCCCGTAGCTGGGTCTTGAATATATCCTCTTTTTGTAGACAGTACCTTATACCGCGAAGTCCTAGTGCGGGATTCTTTTCAGCAGAATTGGAAGTATAGGAAACCGCTTTATCACCACTAATGTCCAGCGTTCGAATGGTTACCGGCTTGGGCGCCATTACTTCGATGACATCTTTGTATTTATCAAAAAGCTCATGCTCATCGGGAATATCAGGCCTGCTTAAATATTGAAACTCAGTCCGGTAAAGGCCTATCCCATCTCCGCCGTAATCAATAACAGATACCACCTCTTCGGGGAGTTCTATATTACCCAAAACCTGTAGCCGGATACCATCTTGTGTTTCAGCAGGAATGTAGCTTTCCCGATTAATAACGGCTTTATATGCTTCGTATCCGGCTTTTCGTTCTTCGAACTGAATCAGAGTCTGTTCCGTTGGATTAACGATAACGATACCGGCAGTGCCGTCCACAATAATAATGTCATCGTTTTTTATGATACGGGTAGCATTATCAAGACCCAAAACAGCAGGAATTTCAAGACTTCGGGCGATAATGCCCGTATGTGAGGTCTTGCCGCCATGATCCGTGACAAATCCCTTAATTTTTTCGAGTTGTATTTGGCTGGTTTCTGCAGGGGAAAGGTCGGTGGCAACAAGTATTACGCGTTTGTCAATAGCAGCAATATCCACGACTTTTGCACCAACCAGATATTGCATGATACTGCTGGATACATGTATAATATCATCCACCCGTCCTTGGAGATAGGAATCTGTCATATTTCTAAACATTTTCTTGACGTTGGATACCACTTTTTTAAGGGCCCATTCGGCGTTAACCCGTTCTTTTTCGATGGTTTCGATGGTTTTGCCGTAGAGCATTTTGTCTTTGAACAGTACCATGTGAGTTTCAAGAATGTGGGCGTGCTCGCGCAACTCTTCGGGTGTTGTTTCAATGATTTCGCTGAGGTTGTCTTTAGCATTTTTTACCGCAGCCTTGAACCGTTTGATCTCGTTTTGTAAATTATCTTCACTGATAAAGTATTTATCAACAACATCAACGCCTTCCTTGCCGACCAGGTATGCCTTACCGATGCAAATGCCCGGAGAGGCAGTAATACCGAGGAGTTGCAATTCCGTTTCGTTTGTATTTGGCATCCCTGATTATTCTCCAAAGCCGTTTTCAATCAGCTGTGCAAGCTCATTTAAAATGTCAATATCCCATGGATCGTCAATCAATAAAGTTAATTTTGAATCTTTTATACCGGCCAGACTAAGAATATCAATAATTCTGGAAGCATCCGCCTTGTCTTTGTCTTTAATGAGCCACACTTTTGATCTTGCTTTTTTAACAAGTTTTGCTATTTTGGCCGCTGACCTTGCATGAAGGCCAAGGGGGTTTGTAATGATGACTTTTTTTGAAAGTCCAATAACCGAGTTGTTTTTAAGCATAAAAATTTTTACCAATCCCCATGGTTTTTGTCAATCCTTGATTCATCGTCAAAGAAAATAAAAAACCTCGTTGCGCTTGAGTAATCAAGCAGATAGTATAGTTTTAGCACAACAAAACTATCATCAACGAGGGGTGGCAATCAAGACCGTTGGTAAACGCTGATGCCTTTCTATTGACAAACCGTGGCTCCGAAGCTTTTTTCAGGTGTCAGGTGTCAGGTGTCAGGGTTAAGGATTAAGGGGGGAACGAGGTGACCAACCTATGTTGAATGGATTAGAGAAAACATTGGAGTGGAAAGTCCCAGAGCGAGAACGCCGCTGGCAGTTAGCTGATGAAACGGCAGTGTATGGCGTAAAAAATGAATCGTTCCCTCAGGGCCGGCCCATTACTACTGAACATGTTTCCTGACACCTGACACCTGAAACCAAATAGCCATGGCAATCTTAGCAAACAACAGTTTTGATCTACACCCCCGGGGCTGCGTTGGCAGTAGGGAAAAATATGACAAACACCACACCCTTGAAAATCATCCTGACAAACAATCTCAGGCTTTCCAATATTCCTGTGGAAATCCGGGCCAATCTCATGGATACGCTGACATTTCCCAACCCCAAGTGGCTGGAAAATGAGAGAATGGGCCGCTGGAACCGAAGCACCCCAAAACGGCTTAGATTCTATGATAAAACCCGGGGCGGCGGCCTGTGGATCCCCAGGGGGTATATGCGTCAGTTGTTGTTGCTCTGCAGGCGTCGGGGAGTAACGGTTAAGATTGATGATCGGAGACGGGTGTTGCCTCCGGTGGATTTCAAATTTTCCGGGCAATTAAAGCCGTTCCAGAACAAAGCGGCTACGGTCATGCTGTCAAGATATTTCGGCACATTAAACGCCCCCACGGGTAGCGGAAAAACGGTGATGGCGCTGTATATGGTCGCCCGGCGCCGGCAACCTGCCCTGATTGTAGTGCATACCAAAGATCTGGCGTATCAATGGGTGGAAAGGGTAGAGGAGTTTCTCGGAATCCCTGAGGAGGACGTGGGTTTTATCGGCAGCGGGAAAAAAGATGTGGGCGAAAAAATTACGGTGGCCCTGGTTCAATCCCTGTATAAATGTGCGGAAGACGTATCCCAATATGCGGGGTTTCTGCTGGTGGATGAATGCCATCGATGTCCCAGTCGGACCTTTACTCAAGCGGTGACCGATTTTGATTCCAAATATATGCTCGGACTGTCGGCAACCCCATGGCGCCGTGACAGATTGTCAAAATTGATATTTTGGCACCTGGGAGATGTACATCACAAGATTGATCACTCTGGTCTGATTAAAAGCGGTGATGTTCTGCCTGCTGAAATTATCATCAGGGAAACCGATTTTAAACCCTATTATGATCCGGTGAATGAATACAGCAAAATGATATCTGAACTCACGTCGGACGACGAAAGAAACCGCCTGATTGCATGGGATGTTGCACAGGAGGTATATAACAACACCCAAGGTGTATGTCTGGTTCTTTCAGACAGAAAAAAACACTGTGAGAACCTGCAGGCGCTTTTGCGATACAGATATAAAATATCGTGCGAACTTTTGACCGGCGATCTTACCGGCAGTCAGCGGCGGGAGGTTATCGATCGCTTAAATCAGGGAGACGTCAACGTGCTTGTGGCTACAGGGCAACTCATAGGAGAGGGGTTTGATCGCAGGGATCTATCCCCTTTGTTTCTCACAACGCCCATAAAATTCAGCGGCAGGGTGCTTCAATACATTGGCCGGGTTCTCCGGCCCGCACCCGGAAAGAAAAAAGCCAGGGTTTATGATTATGTAGACGTTAAAGTGGACGTTCTAAAAACCGCCGCCAAGGCGCGGCAAAAGGTTTATGCGCCGGAAAGCCATTTTTCTAGTAACGGCGGCGAAACAGCGCATCTTGAAACCGGTTTCCATTCACATTGAGCATTCAGTTCTATACCTTCCTGAATCACGGAAACGGGTCGATCTGACGATACCACGATGATAATCAGGTTATTGTGTTCAGCGGTAAAGCGAAGCGCGGAATTAAAACGTGCCCCCCGAGCCCGATTTTCGGTCGGTGTGGCCCGGCCGTCCAGAAGGCAGGCAAACCCGTGAAGTTTCAAGTCGGCTCCGATATGCAAGGCGCCGTCGACCTTTGAAAGAGATTCCGAAAATTCCAGAAAGCCGTTCTGGCGCAAATCAAGGGGCGGTTCAAGTTGTTGCCCGGAAATTTTGACAGGTTCCTCGTTAAAATCAATGACAAGCGTTGCGCCATATTTTCCGTTTTCGGCCGTGTGAACAATTCTGGAAACAATTTGAAACAACTCATGTCCGATTGAGGGATCGATCTTGGCCTCGAGCAAAATTTCTTCCACCTCCACCAACTTGGCCTGGTAAGTAGAAGAGTGAAAACTTCCATCAGAAAAACTGCACACAGGGTCATTATTTAAGCTTAAAAAGCCGTGACGGCTTCTAAAATCAGCAGCCACATGGAACGGTTCTACATGACCTGTTGCAATGCCAACGATGGTTTTTCCATCAGAGACAAGATTTCGGTCTGAATTCTCCACTGTCAGTAAAAGCTTACGCACATGCTTTAAATTGTTTAACCCGGGCTGTTCTATAGACGGAAAACGAATGATAAATTCTATTTCCGGAAACATACGAGGCTCCGTAAAAATTAATTTTCCTTGAGGCCATTCCCCTTCTTCCCTTGTGTTTGAAATGCCGAGGACGGCATCCAGAACGGGAAAAATTCGAATGGAGCTGTCCCATCCCAGTCGGATATTCATTTGATCCACGATATAATCGCGGACCGCATGCGTTGAATAGTTACGCAAAACATATCCGGAATTACCTGCATACAAAGGGTCTTCAGTGGCAAAATCATGGGAAAGAAGCCAGGTTGCATGTTCAAGCCAACATTCTGTGGGGCCGATTGAACACATATCCGGATGATGCTCGGTAAACCACATCTGGTAAAAAATAGAGTGGGATCTGCCGCCAAAAGAGATGAGCCCTGTAAGTTGAAGATTCTTTTCGCGGAGAACATGACCCGAGCGCATGATTCGGGATATGTCAGCCGCCTTCTCCCGCCACTCATTGGAATCAAGATAGAGTTTTTTTAATTTGGGTTCATGGTCATGAAGAAGATGTTGCGGATCATAAACGTAAACCGGATCATCAGGTCTTATTGCATAGATAACAGCGGTACGGCTCGCTCCGGAAAAGTGCGAAAGCCCGTCGCGCAGTCCGTCAAGGGTGTGAAAGAGACACAAATTTCTGAAAGAATCCTTGTTCATCAAGCCTCCGGGATATGTCGAAAATTAAAAGAAATGGATTAGAGAACACATGGGAACGGAAAGTCCCAGAGCGAGAACGCCGCCGGCAGTTAGCTGAGGAAAGGGCAGTGTATGGCGTAAAAAGTAAAAAATCCTGGCCCATAGGAGCAGGCATTGTTTTGACCCTAAAAGGGTCTGTTACCTTACAAGCAGAACAAGTTAAAAGTGATAAGTGATCTAAAGTGCCTAAAGTTATGGAATCGCTTTGCTCCGCTGATTTTATATAATTGACAAAATTCCTTAACTTTAGCTCACTTCAAACTTTAGTTCACTTCAAACTCTTGCAGCAATTCTTCAGGCAGAGCCAGAGAACTCTGACTTGGCCCACAGGACCAGGTTTCTTAGAACCCAATGAATCGTTCCCTCAGGGCTGGCCCATTACTACTGAAAATGTTTCCTGACACCTGAAACCAAATAGCCATAGCAATCTTAGCAAACAACCGTCTTGATTTACACCCAGTGAGCCCTTAATGCAAGGCCTCAAGCGCACAGCCCCTTTCTTCCTCATAAAGGACCAGAATCCGGTCAGAGTTTTGAGTGAAAGTGAAGTCCAGGATATTTTTAGAGAGCTTTTTGGACTCCCAGGTTTCAACGATCTGTTCTCCTGCCCATTTAACGCCGACCACCTGATCCACTCCCTTGGAAGTCCAGACCTTTTTGACGGCGCTTTTCAGTATACCGCCACTTCCGGTGCGTTCCTTGTAAATAATAAAACTCTGCCCGTCAAATGCCGGTCTTAGGTCAAAACGGCGGAACGCATAAAACTCACGGAACGTTTTTGTATCAAACCCGCCGATAATTTCTACTTTCTCGAGCTTAATAGGGTAGGCCAATTCGTGAAAGTCGCCGTAATTTCGGATACCCGTGGCTTCCAGGATTTCCTCCGGGGCAAAATAGCCGTTGAGATTATTGTTGGGCTCAAGGATCATCACCCGTTGCGGATTTTCGGGTACCAGATTAAACTGATAGATGGAGTAGACTCCGCGGGCAGGTTTATAGGGTCCACCCAGCTCAACCTTTTTATTAGTTGAGTTCCACCTCAGCAGGAAAATGGGGCCGGTGTAGGGTTCATAAGCACCTTGAGACTGGGCCAGGGCAACGGCCCTGCCATGTCGGTCCCGAATCACTCTTAGATAATACGGCCAGTTTTTTACGAGCGGATGAAAGGCGCCTTTTTGGTGTGTCAGGATCATAGAACAGAGCCTGCTGTCCTTTTTGTCCAGGCTCTGGGAAGGCTTGGCAAGGGTGACCAACAACTCGTCCCCTTTTTGGCCGTCAATATCCGCGACGTGTAGATGGAGCGGGAAATAGTTGTCTTTGTTAAATCGATGGCTCTGTTTCCGGACAAGACGGCCGTTTTCAAAGCCATAAATCACAACCGCTTCCTGACTCAAAAAAGCCAGTTCACCTTTACCGTCGGCTTCCAGATCACAGCTTTGCACCCTCAGGTAAGATTCTTGGAGCCGGTGGAATTCAGCTTTTTCAAGGGGTTTGGGGGTCTGAAAGCTCGGCCCGGCAGGTATGGATCGGGCCACTTCAGGCACTGGTGGCGGTTGTACGGAAGGTTGTAAAGAAGGTTGTAAAGAAGGTTGTAGAGGAGCTTTTAGAGAAGGTTGCAAAGGAGGTTGTGAAGAAGGTTCTATAGAAGGTTGTACAGAAGGTGCTGCAGGCGCGCGGGCTACCATAGAAACGGTCTGTCCCAGGGGATGACCCGAGGGAAAAGATGTCCGGACCACGTCAGGATAGGAAAGGACTTCGGAGTAAAGTAACCTGCCGCCGTCAAGACGCGTCAATCCGCAAACAAGCTGTTCCGCTTCCCACTCCAGGCGGAGCAAGAGATCGGACGATTCAGGCTTTCCGGCAATCGTATCACCGGAAACCTCCTTTACCTGCAATCGGGCGTCCAAAAGATCTGTGAGGAGCTGCCGGTAATGTTTAAATCCCTGTTTGCCGGTGATGTTGGTGTAAAGGTATATCATAGGGACGGACGGGGTCAGAATTACGTCTTGCGGCTTAATGGCGCTTGTTTCCCCCTGGGTTATCCGGGCCATAACTTTGTCGGTGAAAAGGGCTTCCACCTGAACCCATGCAATCCGGGACTGGAGTGCCGGGGAAACCCCGGGCTTATGCTCGCAAACCCGAAGCAGCCTGCCGATTTCCAGGGGGACATGGGTTTTACTGAAAAGAAGCCGGTCTCCGGAAACCTCATACACCTTGCCGGCCACCTGAAACGGCGAGGCATATTGCTTTTCGAGAAAGTCCATCAGTCCGGGGAAGGGCTCCTTTCCGGCTTGGGCCCGGGGTGAAGCCAGAAAAAACGGCAGCACACAGGATAAACATAATATCACGGCTATTTTGAATCTCAATTCAAATACTCCTAACCCGGACAAGCCCGCCCTCCTGCCAAGCGGAGTGAGGCGGACGGGCCGGAACCAAAAAATGCTCGCCACCAAGGCACAAAGACACGAAAAATCAAGTTAGTTCGCTTCGCTCACAATTGGAATATTGGAATACTGGAATAATGGCTTTTGGGCCTCCGGCTCGGAGAGTCTACGGCTCAGAGAGAAAATGGAAAGTTAGGTTATGGTAAAATTTTTCTTGCCGGGAATTAAATAGAGAAATGTCCTTTTCTTTAACTCATCATTCCAATATTCCATCATTCCATTTTTCCATGTTCGAGTTAAAAATATAAGTCTATAAAATTCCTTTATTTTCATTAGATTGTAGAATTTCCGAGATGTATATTTTTTATTCTTTCTTAGTGTCTTGGTGCCTTGGTGGCGAGAAGAAAAAAGTTTTGCCCCAAAAAGCACCCCTGTGAAATTGACTCTGTATTTCACTGGGCAAGCAAAATTTGCAATTAAGAAACTAAAAACGTCAGGCCCGCCCCTTAGCGGGGAGGACCTGACAAAAGGTTTTGGCTTGTTTTCAAACGCTCACCGGCAACTTACCATTTCCATATGAGTTCGATGGTGTCTACAAGCGCAGTGTCGTCATAGTCATTGCCCCAAAGATCCTCAATGGCATCGCCCGGTTCAAAGGCGGCAAAACAGTTGGCAATGGTGAAATGTTTGCTGAAAGCGTAGGCCACACGAAGATCAAATTCTTGCCCCACTTCATCATCACAGCCGGCCACAATTTGGTCGGGTTCCTCATCAAAACTAAAGTCCATATACTGAACTTTATAGGACCAATTGCCGTATTTCCCCTTGGCACCCAGGCCCCACATGAGCATACCCGGGGCATCGCCCGTGGAGGAGTTACTGATTCCGCCATATCCAGCCTGTGTTCCGGTCCTGTTGAAGTTACCGCTGTAAAGATGGGTACCCAGAGCAGTAAGGTAACGATAAACAATAGCGTTTTCCATACCAAAGGTGGGGGTGTAGCGTGCGATATCGGTGATCGCGTTGAAGGCATCGATATCGTCGTCGGTCGGGTCGGAATCACCTTCTTCCCATCTGACGCCAAAATAGGGGATAAAGCCCGGACAGATTTCCACGTCCACGGATGCATAAGCCGCCATGGCGCTGATGTCATAGTCCGCGCCGTTTCCGTCCATATCTCCGTCTGCATAGGCAATTTCAAAACGGGGGGTAAATATTCCCAACTTGCCGTAACCTTCAAGGCCGAAGTAGCTCACCTGGGCGTTGTTTTGAACAGAATTATCGCTGAATGCATAAAAGGGGCTGATGACAAAACCCTTGGCAAAGCCCGAGGGTATTTTGTATATTCCTTTCAAGGAATAAAAACGCCAGTCAAGATTATCGCCATCCATAGTAGCTACGTCTATGGCGTCATAGACAATGGTATAATCCGCTTCCCATTTAAAGTTTTCACCGATGTTTCCGGTAAGACCGATATAGGGATGATCATCACCGTAAACCAAGCCACCGGTCATGATGTCAAGCCACCGGGTGGTCCATCCGGTATGAATCCGGAAAGGACCGAAATTGTAGCCGATGTCCAGCTTTTCCACGCCGAAGTCGTCACCGGACATTCCTTGATCATCAAGGGCCGCATAGGTCAATCCATTCTTTTGAGAACCGCGGTCGGTGTTGTTTTTATCCAGGTTGAAATCAGCCTCCAGGATGATCATGAAGTCAAAAGAGTCGTTTCCTCCCTTCCAGCCCATCCGGAGCTCATTCCGTACGTTGTGGTCGGTCATGGCGCCGTTTTCATCAATCATAAAGTCATTTACATCACTGTCGCTGTTAAAGTTCAGGTTGGACATCCATGAAGGATAGGTCTTCAGACTGCCGAACCACGTAACACTGATGTCCTTGCTCTTGGGTGCCATCTTGCCCATGGTCCCGAAGGCAGTCAGGGGAACGGCAAGAAATGCTATTAACATGGCAAATACCATCAACTTTTTCATTAAATTCTCCTCCTTAATGACATTACATTTTGATTTAGAACCCATTACCCAATAATTTCCCTCTCTTTTTTTTCGATTCATCTCCTTTCCCAGCGCAATTGAAGCCAAAGCCAAAAAAAATGGCCCTAACGCGCTGATATAATATTAAAATCATGTCTATATGCAACAAACACAAAAATTCAAATTTCGTAACAGCTATAGTGAAAAATGTCAAGGAGAATTATATTCAATTTATAATATAGATTTATGGATCGACGCAAACAAGCATATATGATGTGTTTGCAAATAAGGATATCGCGTAACATCGAAGCGAACCTGTTTGAACATTTCTGCATTCCAAAACGCTTACATACTTTCAAAAGCGAGGAAATTAAGACCGTTGGTAAACGCTGATGCCTTTCTATTGACAAACCGTGGCTCCGAAGCTTTTTTTAGGTGTCAGGTGTCAGGTGTCAGGTGTCAGGTGTCAGGTGTCAGGTGTCAGGGTTAAGCGGAAACCAGGTGACCAATAGAAATTTTATGGACGTGGAGGATCTTGAACAAAATTGAAGGCGTAAATACCGCCAGGGGCGAAGCAGCTGAGACCATTCACCATCTGTTTATGGCGAAACTCAAAGGGTAGATCACGGAAAAGGTGTATTTAGATATTCGGGGTCGTTACAAAGAATGCATTGGTATGTTGAATGGATTAGAGAACACATGGGGACGGAAAGTCCCAGAGCGAGAACGCCGCTGGCAGTTAGCTGAAGAAACGGTAGTGTATGGCGTAAAAAATGAATCGTTCGCTCAGGGTTGGCCCATTACTACTGAACATGTTTCCTGACACCTGACACCTGAAACCAAATAGCCATAGCAATCTTAGCAAAAAACGGTCTTGATTTACACCCCCTTCAAAATCGACCGGTCTTTCGCTAGATTGTGTTTGACTTTTAGATCGTTATTTTCTAAGGCAGATGAACTCACGATTGTATACAACAGGATTGGCCGAAATTAAAAAAAGAAAATTATTGTAATGTCAAGTTAGCACCTTCTCCCCGCCCTTCTCCTTCAAGAGAGAAGGCTTCAAAAGGGATTTCCCTCAGTTATCCGAAATTTTTGGCAAGATTATTTTTGATGAACACGTAAAAAGTCCGATTTAGACGGTTTCGTAAAAAGTTCAAATTCAAGCCGTGCAAATTTTGTAATTATCGGCTATCCGCCGGTCCCGTAGGGAGCGTACTGATCGTACATTGAATGATTGCGAAATGCAGCACAACGCAGAAGTTGGACTTTTTATGAGACCGTCATTTTTAAATTGTTTTTGGGAGGATATTCTATGAAAAAGCTTTTTGTCTCTTTGTGTGTTGCAGGTCTGATTGTTTTAAGCGACTCTCCTCTTTTTGCCGGAAGTGTTGATCATTTAAGCAATTTTAGTGTGGAATACATGAGAACGCTGAATAGAAACGCGGCTACCGATTCTGCTGATGCGGTGGTTTACAACCCTGCCGGGGTTATGGAGATGGAGGACGGAACCTACGGTAACCTCTCCCTCCAGTATACTGACAAAGATTGGAAAAATAAAGTTAATGGACAAAGCCTTTCACAGGATGAACCTTCGATTATACCCAGTCTGTTCGGTCTTTATAAAAAAGATCGGTGGGCAGCCTTTGCCGCGTTTACCATACCCAGCGGCGGCGGAAGCGTGGATTTCAAAGACGGAGATGCCATGACAAGAATCGGTGGTTGGGGTATTATTAACAGCATTAACGGATTTGCCGGTGCTGATCTTTACGATACAATAAAAAATGAAAGCCTCAAAGCAGAAAGATACTATTGCGGTTTTACATTGGGCGGGGCATATAAGATTAACGATATGGTTTCTGTATCACTCGGGACACGCTATATAGATGCCTATGGTGAACTCAAAGTCAAGCTACAGGTTCAACCATCAGCCCTGGGTGTCGCGTTCGGTCAGGGTGACCGGACGGCTGCTTCGGAACTTGAGCGAAATGCTGATGGATGGTGCGGCATCATAGGACTAAATCTATCACCCACCGAGGAACTAAACATAGGGTTAAAGTATGAAAGCAGAACAAGGCTTAATTTTAAATACGATGTAAAATATGATACGCTAACCGGGGCTCCGTCAGGATTGGTTGCACAAGAGGGTATTACTGACGGCATAAAGCAAAGGCGCGACCTTCCCGCCGTTTTCACCCTGGGTGTTTCCTATAAGTTTACGCCCAAAATCAGGGTTGAAACAGATTTTACATACTATTTTCAGGAGGATGCCGACTGGAACGGAGATGAGCACAATGTTGATAACGCCTATGAGGTGGGTATTGCTTTTGAATATATCTTTAACAAAAAGCTGAAGGCAAGTTTGGGGTACCTGTATAGCGATACGGGAATGGACGCCGAGTATATGACTTCATATAAGCCGGAGTTAAATACCAACTCCGTTGGCGGAGGAATTGCGTATGAGGTTGTTCCCGGCTTGATTTTAAATTTTGCTTTAGAAAATAGTTTTTACAGGGATGCCTCCTACATTGATACATCTTCGGGTACAGCCCTGGATATAGAATTTGAGAAAAACGTATTTACTGTCGCATGTGGGGTTCAGTATAAGTTTAAGTAAGGATAATAAGCGCCGGATTAAATCGGAAACTTAAAACCGTTTCAGATAATTCTTTTAAACAATTTTTCGAGATCTTTTGTGCTCCAGCTGATCCAGGTGGGCCGCCCATGCGGGCAGTTGGAGGGCTCATCGCATTGATCGAGCTGGTCCAAAAGCCCCTTAATCTGCTGGTCCGAAAGCTTCTGATTGGCCCGGATGGCCCCGTGGCAGGCCATGAGTATCAGGTACTGGTCAATGGCCTTTTCCAGGCCGGGC
>Ga0272444_10001144_pt1 | contig 26162 bp, 15 predicted proteins | sample SSMForm13_FD_201033 | JGI IMG/M metagenome (GOLD analysis project Ga0272444, IMG submission 201033) | Marine sediment archaeal communities from Little Sippewissett salt marsh, Falmouth, MA, United States - SSM-Form-13 | ecosystem: Environmental > Aquatic > Marine > Wetlands > Sediment ...
GTTTAAACGCTTGAGGGCGTAGTATATCTCCTGCCAGGCACAGGGGCGGTCCCTGGAGACCTCGCATTTGCCTTCTGATGCCCCTCCACAGGCGCCATTGAGCAGGCCCTTGGCGCATCGGGTCACCGGACACACACCACCTGTTCTCCACAGGATACAGTCACCACAGGCCTGGCAGTTCTCGGTCCAGACGCCTGGTTCCTTTTCCACCCCTATAAACTGGGTATTGAGAGCCGGTAAGACCGGTCTGTCAGGAAAACGACTGGCAACGGCTTGAACGCCATTGCCACAGGCCATGGAGAGTATGGCTTCATGGTTGCCTATCTTCTCTTCCAGCCGATCGACAAACCTCTCGGCGCATTGCCTTGGGATGGTCGTCTTCTCAACGAAGATCTCCTTGTTTTCAGAAACAAGGGCCTCCGCGAGACTGTCTACCTGCTCGGCCCCCCCGACAGAGCAGAACGTCATACAGGTACCGCACCCAACCAACAGGATCCTATGGTAGGGAGCAACCATTTTCTGTATCTCTTCCATTGCTTTCTGTTCTGCGATGATCATTCTACACCTCCAACGCTCTATGCTTCCGAAGGCAGCGACACGACAAAGGTCGTTCCTTTACCCACCTCGCTCTCCAAGTGAACGAAACCATTATGGGCCTCCACGATCCCTTTTACGATGGATAGCCCTAGGCCTGAGCCTGATATGCTCTTGGTTTCATCGGTTTTGATACGATAGAATTTCTCAAAGACCCTGCTCAGGTCCTGCGATGGAATTCCGATACCGGTATCAACGACCTTGAACCGAATGTCTTTGCCCTTTTTGCGAAGGCTCACCTTTACCCTGCCCCCTTTCGGGGTATACTTGATGGCATTACTGATAAGGTTGACAAAGATGGCCTGCACGCCTCCCCTGTCTCCGTTAAAGGCTGGGACATCGTCGGCAACATCGAATGTGATCTCCACACCCTTTTCTTCTGCTGACAGGCGCATCAGGTCCGCTGTCCGCTCCAAAACATCAGCCATATCCAAGTTCTCAATCTTCTGAATGGATTTACCTTCTTGAAGGCGACGATAATCCAAGATGTCGTTCACGAGGGTAATCATCCCTTTGGTCTTTTCCTTCGCCTTGCTGAGCAAATCGTCCTGTTTGGGGGTCAGCTCTCCGGCCAACCCGTCTAGGACCACAGAAATCTGCATCAAGAGAGAACTCAAAGGGGCCTTGAGCTCGTGGGAGACCATAGAAAGAAAATCGTCCCTCAGTTTGTCCATGGCACTCACACCTGTCACGTCATGAAAGAGGCTCACTGCTCCGATAGCGGTTCCTGCTGCGTTTTTCACAGGGTCCACGTGAACGCGAACGGTCTTGTCTCCCACCTTCACCACCGGTTCCTCACCGGCCATGAGCGTGACAAGGGCAGTGTCCGACTTGATGGCCCGCACAAACAGGGACAGCAATTCGTCTGATTCCAAACAGACAGAAACAGGACTCCCTATAGCCTTTTCCTCAGTCAACCCAAAAAGACGGGCGGCTTCCTCATTGAACAGGACGACGTTCGTCTGCCAATCGGTAACGACTAAGCCATCGCTGAGGCTGTGGAGGATGGCCAGGAGATTCTCGTCATGGCTCACCTTGGTCAGAGCAGCCTGCCGTTGCCGGGTCAATATTCCCAATTGGCGTCTCAGCCGAAAGGCCTCAATGGCTCGGTCCATCTTCATCCCGAAGCGCTCGGGGGTGAAGGTTTTACGAATGCAGCCATAGGCCCCGGCATGCATGGCCTCTATGGCCTCCTCTCCACAGTCTTCGGACATGGCCATAATGAGGAGTTCGGGCCGAGCCTTTTGGAGCGTCTCGATGAGTGTCAGGCCTCCCTCCTTTGGAAGGTCAAGGGAAAGGAGCATGATGTCTACCTCTGCCGGATGCCTCTGAATGATGACCAAAGCCTCTTCCACAGATTCAGCGGTCCGAACCCTGTGGCCGTCGTTTAAGAGGAGTTCCCGGCATTTCTGCATCATGGCGATATCGTTTTCCGCCACCAACATGTTTATGCTTGGCTTGATCAACATAGACTCACAAATCCTAGCTTAAGAGGGCCTCCACGCGTTTCACCAGCTCTTCAGATTCAACCGGCTTGGCAATATAGTCCTCAGCTTCCGTCATGAGACCCATATGCTGTGTATAGGCTGTTCTGAAGATGGCCTGGTCCACGGCAGTGAGGAGAACAACAGGAATCTTTTTCAACTCCGGATCTGCTTTGAGGACGACACACACATCGTATCCGTTCATCTCAGGCATCATGACGTCCAGGATGACCAGGTCAGGTTTTTCCGCCCGCACTTTCTCCAGCCCTTCCTTTCCATCGTGGGCCAGGATAACCTCGTAGGCCTTGCTTTCCAAAAGGAGGGCTACGGCCTCACAAAAATCTACGTCATCGTCTACCAATAGGACCTTCTTCATGGCTACCTCTATGATTTGTCTTACTCTTTTGAAATTCTTTGAATGATTTTCCCGACCCTGTCCAGCAACACGCTACTTTCAACAGGTTTTTCCACATAATCGTCAATGTCCAGGCGCACTCCGGTTTCCAATTCGTAGCGGCGCTGGCTGACCCCTTCTTGTACTGAGCTGAGGATGATGATCGGCATGCGGGCATACTTTGCATACCTGGGATCCTTTAAGGCCTTGCAGACCTCGAAACCATCCATGTTGGGCATCAAGAGATCCAGAAGGAGCAAATCAAAGGGCTCTTCTTTCAGCTTGGACAGACATTGCTCCCCGTCTTCGGCCAGGGCCACAGCATATCCTTCAGACTCCAATATCATCTGCAAGGTTTCCCGCATGTCCGGGTCATCGTCCACCACCAAGATCTTTGTACTTGTTCCCATGTCATCCCCCCCTTCTTGCCTGGCCATCGCATTGGTTACCCCTTCTTGGCAACCCCACCGTGGCCTCCTAGACCATCGGCCTGGGCATCAAGCCGGCTTCTTCCACAATTCGAGGTACAATGTCCTCCCAGGCCACGGCCATGATGTGCACGCCGTGGATCCCCTCAACCTCCTTGAGTTGCTCTATGGTCTCAAGGCAAATCTGCACCCCTTCCTCCTTGGGATCCTTGGCATCGCCCATCCGTTCAACGATCGCCTGTGGCACGCTAAGGCCAGACACATTGTTTCGCATGTAGCGGGCCATGCCCACAGACTTAATCGGTATGAGCCCGGCAAGTATATGGGTTTTTTCATCCAGGCCCCTGTCTCTAACCATCGTCATCCATTCAACGAATTTGGCTATGTCAAATATGCCCTGGGTTTGGATAAAGTCTGCGCCGGCTTTCACCTTCTTGGCCAAACGGGTGACGCGAAATTGAAAGGGATCGGCAAAGGGATTGGCTGCCGCCCCGATAAAAAAGGGGGTGTCTCCTGAAAATTCCTCACCGTTGATGAATTGGTGTTCGTCCCGCATGGTCTTGACCATCTGAAGGAACTGTATGGAATCGATGTCATATACCCCCTTAGCCGTAGGGTGATTGCCGAAGCGCTGATGATCACCGGAAAGGCAAAGGACATTTCGAATACCCAGGGCAGCCGCTCCTATGAGGTCACCCTGCAGGGCCAGACGATTCCGGTCTCTGACCACCATCTGCAGGACCGGTTCCACTCCCACCTCTTTTAGGAGCACACAACCGCTCATGCTGGACATGCGCACAATAGCGGTCTGGTTGTCCGTCACGTTCAAGGCGTCACAGCAAAATTTGAGAAGGTCTCCCTTTCTCTTAACGACCGCAGGTGCCGGTCCCTTTGGGGGCCCACACTCGGCCGTGACAGCAAATTGACCGCTTTCCAATATCCTTTCCAGATTGCTTCCTGACTTCATGACTCAAGATCCTCCCTGACCATCTTTCTCGGCCCGCCGTGTCCGGCCGGGGACCAGTCCTTGACGGGAAAGATCTCCTCTAGCATCTCCAGCCGATTCAGCTTGGTGAGGCGGTCTATGATGAGTTGCCATACACAATCTACCTCTTTGCTGATTTCACATTTTCCATCCATGGAACCGCCGCAGGGGCCATTTAGAAGTTGCTTGGAGCACCTGGCAATGGGACAGAGCCCGGCCGTCTTGTCCAGGATGCAGTCCCCGCAGCCGGCACAACGTTCCGACCAGACCCCCAGTTTTTCAGTCACCCCCAAAAACGTCGTGTTGCAGCCGGGCAGGATGACCTTATCTGGAAATCGCTCAGCCAAGAGTTGAACGCCCGCTCCACAGGCCAAGGAGAGGACCCCGTCGCATTGAGCCACCTCTTTTTCGGTCAGATCGATGAATTCAGGCTCGCACTGCCTGGCAACAGCATCATATAAGACTTCACTCTTGTCGCCCGACATCTTCCTGGCCATGCCAATGGCAGCGGCCAGGGCTTCGGCCTGCTTCTTGCCTCCTGCCAAAGACATGGCGGCACAGGTCTCACATCCCAGCACCAAAAGGCGTCCGCACCCCTTGGTCATCTTTTCAATGTCTTCAAATTTCTTCTGCTCTAAGGTAATCACGGCTTATCCTCTTTTGCTCGCATCGGATTTGGCGCCATCTCTTTGACTCTCTCTCCCAGATCCTCGATAAATGTTTTCTCAACAAGGCCCTGCTCCGGCATATCGCACAGGGCAAGACGCCCTCCGTCCAGACCCAGGGCATTCAATAGATCGGTGGTGCGGGCCATGCTCTGTTTCAGCCCCTGTCGTGTCTCCGGAAAGGGGTCCTTTTCAACTGGGCACCCTGCAAGGAAAACCGCTTGAGCGCCCAACTCAAAGGCCTTTAAGATGTCTACGGTATCGATTCTTCTGAGTCCGAAGACCATGACAGGCAAGACATTGGGATGGTCCTGTCGAAGTCTTTCAATGTCGCTGGCACCAAAATTTCCGTGGAGATCGAAAAAGCCTACCATCAGAGGGTCTGGATGTGCCGATTTGCCCACTGCCGCCGTCATCTCCATGACGATGTCACCTCTGGGATGAAGATCCATGTCAATGGCCTGTACCGGGCATTCCAGGGCGCACATGCCGCAAGCCTGGCAGTCAAAAGGATCGATGGTGATCTCTCCCATCTTGTTTGTCTTTGGAATCTGAAGCGGACAAACCCTCAGGCAGGTAAGACAGGAAACGCACTTGTCTTTGTCGATCTTTGCCCCGAGAAAACAATGGAGGCACCTGAGGGCCTCTCCGATGGCCCGATCCTCGGTCAGGGCCGATTCTACTTCCTCAAAACCCTCCAACCGGCGGTCCATGGGCGTACGGATCTTTTCAGCCCTTTCAAACTTTCTGGTCTTTTCGATAACGGCGGAAGACACCCTTGCCCTTTCATCGGGCCCAATCGGATCAAGGGCAGGGGGTGATTCCTGTCTCAAGTAACGATCTATGGCACAAGCCGCTTCCTTGCCCGCCGCAATCGCCTGGATGGCGGTAGCCGGGCCGGTGACGGCATCTCCTCCTGCAAACACACCTGGACGGGCCGTCGTGCCGGCGTCTTTCGTGATAATCCGATGGTTCTTCTGGTCCAGCTCCAGTTCTTCGGCAAGAAAAGACGACTCCGGGGCCTGGCCGATGGCCGCAATGACCATGTCCACGTCAAGGACGAACTCGGATCCTCTAACAGGCTCAGGGCTTCTTCGGCCACTGGCATCAGGTTCGCCCAACCGGTTCTCCATGCATCTGAGGGCCGTGACCTTCCCCTCTTCTCCGAGGATTTCAATGGGGGAGATAAGAACGGACAAATGGACGCCTTCGCCGCAGGCCTCTTCAATCTCTGCTGGTGCCGCCGGCATCTCGTCTTTCGATCTCCGGTACAACATGCGCACGGTCTCAGCCCCCCATCGAAGGGCCGAGCGGGCCGAGTCAACAGCCGTGTTTCCTCCGCCAATGACGGCCACCTGTCTGCCCACCTTCGGATCTTGCCCCTGGTTTGATCTTTGCAAAAAAGCAACCGCAGAAACGACCCCTTCAAAGGCGTCGGCACCGGTAACCGCCAGCTTTCGGTCCTTGTGGGCACCAACGGCCACAAAGACGGCCCCGTATTGCTGGTCGAAAAGATCGCTAACCTTTGTCACTTCCCCAATCCGAACCCCCGTCTTCATGACCACGCCCAAATCGGCAATGGCTTCTATCTCTTCGTCTACCACGTCCTTGGGGAGACGATATGCCGGCACCCCGACCCGCAACATGCCGCCTAAAACGGGCATGGCCTCGAAGATGGTCACATGGTGTCCAAGGAGGGCCAAATCATGGGCCGCAGAAAGCCCCGCCGGTCCCGAGCCAATGACGGCCACCTTGTGCCCCGTTGGTTCGGCAGGCAACACAGCCTCACGCCGCCCCCTCCAAGGACCGTCAGAGGCAAATCGCTTTAAAGCGGCAATGGCGATCGGTTCATCAACTTGCCCCCGTTTGCACGCCCCCTCGCAGGGATGGGTGCAAATCCGGCCGCATACCCGAGGCAGCGGATTTAGCTCCCTGATAGAGGAATATGCCTCTTCAAACCTTCTTTCCGCAATCAGTTGGACATATTCCCGGGCCTCTGTGTGTATGGGACAGGCCAACTTGCAGGGGGGCTGCAACCGATGATCTCCCTTTGCTTTGTTATCCATTAAAACTCGGCTCACTTTCAATCGACCCTGTTACCGCCGTCTCCAAACAATTGCGAGACCTTTGCATAACTGCTTTGAGCGACCATTACAGGCTTTTTGGGGAACCCATTCCGGCGAAGCGAAGGGCCCACGTCAGTGGGCAAATGGGTCAAAAAGCTTGTAGGGAAAAGCGAAAACGGGTTGTGCAAAGGTCTCATTGCCTCACAAGTCTCGCCTCATGGCCATGTCAAAGAGGACTCTTTCTTTTTCTTCCTGGATGCCCAGGGCCTCTCGTGCCCCATCAATGTGGCGGATCATCATCTGTGCCATCTCTGTCGGGTCTTCTTCAACGGCCCACTTGCCACCATATAGCTCTTCGATTTCTTTAAACAGGTACTCCGTCAGGATTTTGCTCCCTGTCGTTGGAAAGGTCCTCCCAAAAACGACATAGAATCCACTGGCCACACAGTACTGGCCAATGGCGATGGCCTTTTCACTCATCCATTCGGGCGCACAACCGGCAGCGGGCACCTGGCTGATATCGTCACCCAGTCCTCCCTCCCTGACAATCTCCGTGGCCGCAATCAGGATGCGGCTGTTGTCCACACAGGAGCCCATGTGCAAGACCGGCGGCATACCCACCGTCTCGCACACCTCCTTGAGCCCTGGCCCGGCAAGTTCCGCTGCTTCCGGCCTCAGAAGCCCCTCGCGCCCACAGGCCGTGGCCGCACATCCAGTCACCAGCACAAGGACGTTATTGGCAATCAGCTCCTTGGCCGCGGTGGTGTGTACCTTGCCGGATTCTACCCGGCAGCTATCGCAACCCACTACCGCTCCCACGCCCCGGATACGGCCGTTGATGATATTGTCATTTAGTGGCCTGTAGGAGCCCCTAAAGGTCCCGCCGAGCATATGATTGATGGTTTCATGGCTGAAACCTGCCACCACATCCATCTTGCGGTCTGGGATATGTACCCTTTTCCTCTCCTTGAACCTGCCGATGGCCCGAAGGGTAAGGTCTCTTGCCTGTTCAAGGGCATGGTGATGGTCAAACTCAAAGTGGGTCGCTCCTGGTATCTTGGCCCGAGGCGAAGTGGTTACCAGCTCTGTGTGGAAGCATTTGGCCACATCCGAAAGACCCTGCATGATACACTGCACATCCACCAACATGGCCTCAACAGCACCGGTGGCAAGGACCACTTCTTGTTGAATAAAGCTGCCTGCTATGGGAATGCCGCGGCGCATCAACACCTCGTTGCCGGAGCAGCACACGCCGGCCAGGTTGATCCCTTCTGCCCCCACTTCCCGGGCTGCTGCCACGATTTCCGGCTCTTGGGCCACCATGGCCATGGCCTCCGGCACCTGGGGTTCATGGCCGTGGATCACGATATTGACATGGTCTTCAGAAAGGACTCCAAGATTGACCACGGTCCTAATCGGCACGGGCGTACCAAAGAGGATGTCCTGGAGTTCCGTGGCCAACATGGAGGCCCCCCAGCCGTCGGCCAAGGCACAACGGGTGGCCTGAAAGACCAGATTCCTGTAATCCTGATCGGTCCCCATATGGGTGCGGTGCATGATCTCCACCACTTCACGATCCACTCCCCGGGGAAGGACCCCCAGTTTTTTCCACAGGGCCTGTCGTTTTTCAGGAGCCCTGGTAGACATCAACAGGGTCCCTTGCTGCTGGCCAAATTCGGCGAGGACCTTTTCTCCCAGCTCCACGGCGATTTCTTCCTTACTGCGCCCTTCTGTCCTGATCTTGTACAGCCCGGCCATGAAATGAAGCTTTTTTTCGTCCTTTATCTCAAATGGGCACTCTCCTTTGGCCGCAGCCAAAAAAGTCAACGCCGTCTCACGGCCGTGATCCATGTGGGCAGAAGACCCGGCGGCAACCATGCGTGCAAAATTACGTGCCGCCACCGTAGACGCTGTGGCCCCACAAATACCGATAGAGGTGGGATCCTCCTCGATCATCATACAGGGGCCGAAGGAGCAGTTTCGGCAGCACGTGCCCCCTTGGCCAAACAGGCAGGGTTCAATGCCACGATCTTCCATGCGCTGCACATAGGTCTTTACACCTTCCTTGCCGGCCTCTTCGATAATACAGGTACTGGCCTCGCAGAAGATGCCCTGACACTTGGGCGGCGTGAAGGGGATGATTTTTCTGGCCATCCTTTTTTCTCCTTCGTCTGAAAGCTAATCGTCAATTCATGCATATAATGATGGTTGATGAAATCGTTTGCAAGAGACTTTTTACGAAACCATCATGGTTGACAGACTCGTAAAAAGTCTTTTCGAGAACGACATTGAGTCCGCCGTGGCGGAGGATAAGATTTATGATAAGCGAAGCGTCAAAATCGCGAACTGTTTGATCCGCCGCGGCGGAGAGTTTTCGCGATTTCGCAAAGCGCAGGATGAATCCCAATAATGCTCACGGAGTGAGCGAATTGGACTTTTTACGAATCCATCATGGTTGACCTATGAAGAACCGATAGACCCTTCAATGCTTGGGTTCATCAATTCCTTCATGCCCTCATCGCTTCATCCTAAATAGATGCCTTGGCTGCCACCACCGTGTTTTTCATGAGCATAGTGATGGTCATGGGACCTACGCCGCCGGGCACAGGGGTAATGGCCGCGGCCTTTTCCTGGACCGAGTCAAAATCAACGTCGCCTGCCAAAATGGCCTTGCCTTCCGGGGTTTTGCCGATACGATTCACACCCACGTCGATCACCACAACCCCTTCTTTGACCATGTCACCGGTAATGGTCTTGGGGTGGCCCACGGCCACGATCAGGATGTCCGCCATCTTGGTAAAGGTGGCCAAGTCTGCAGTCTTCGAATGGCAGAGCGTGACAGTGGCATTGCCGCCCGGAGGGGGCTGCAACATCAGATTCGCCATGGGTTTTCCCACGATATTGCTCCTTCCCACCACCACTACGTGCTTTCCCTCTGTAGTGACATCTGAACGTCTCAGCAATTCCACGATGCCGTGGGGGGTGCAGGGGAGAAAAGTCGCCGCCCCGATCATGAGTTTTCCGACATTCACGGGATGGAAACAGTCCACGTCCTTGTCAGGGTTTATGGCATAGATGACACGCTCGGCATCTATCTGCTTGGGCAATGGCAGCTGGACTAAAATGCCGTGAACCTTGCTATCATCATTGAACTTGTCCACCAGGTCCAGCAAATCGGCTTCTGAGATATCGGCAGGCAGATCGGTCCTTTCAGAATAGATCCCCAAGTTGTTACAGGCCTTTTCCTTTTGTCCAACATAGACCTTTGAACCGGGATCGTCACCCACCAGGATGGTGGCCAGCCCGGGCGTTACGCCACGGTTTTCCTTAAGCTCTACGATTTCTTTAGTGATCTCTTCACGGATTTGTTTGGAAATCTCCGCCCCTTTGATAAGTCTTGCTGCCATGATAATCCCCCTTCGGATTGACAATTGATGATTGAATATCCAAAACTGAAGATTGACGAATGTCCATCGAGCCATGACGATTGAGGGGAACATCAAGCAGTCTCTTCCCCAATTCTCAATCGACAATCATCAATCCAAAAACGCCTTCACCTGTGAGTCCAACTGCTCATCGGTAAATGCGTTGATGCCTATGGCGTGCCTGTAGCAGGAGGCGGCACAGATCCCGCACCCCTTGCAGGCCACATCTATGACCTGGGCTTTGCGGCCCTTTTCGGTTTCACCCACCTGGATGGCTCCATAAGGACACAGTTCAGCGCAAAGGCTGCACCCCACACAGCGCTCCTGGTCCACTTGAGCAATCACGCCCTGGGTTACGATGGTATTCCGACAAAGGAGCGCTCCTGCCTTGGCGGCGGCTGCTTTGGCCTCTGCAATGCTTTGCCCAATAGGCTTCGGATAGTGGGCAAGACCGGCCAGATAGACCCCGTCAGTGGCAAACTCCACGGGCCTGAGCTTGACATGGGCCTCCAGGAAGAAACCTTCCTGGTTCACGGGAACCCTATAGAGCTTGGACAATGCGTCACTGCCCGGGCTCGGCACGATGGCAGAGGCCAGGGTCAAGATATCTGTTTCTATCTCAAAGCGACACTGCAATGCCTGGTCTGTCACCGTCACTTTCAGCTTGCCCTCTTTCTTTTCGACCTGCGGTTTGTCTTCCAGGCCGTACCTGATGAAGGTAACCCCTTTGTTGCGGGCGTCTCTGTAAATGTCTTCACGCTGCCCGTAGGAGCGGATGTCATCACGGTAGAGAATGTATACATCCATATCAGGATTAAGGGCCTTGAGTTCAAGGGCGCTGAGGATGGAGTGGGTACAGCATACCCGGCTGCAGTAAGGTCTCTGCGGCTCCCTCGAGCCCACGCACTGAATAAAGACAGCTACTTGTGTCTCCTTCACGCGTTCGCTCTTTGCGGCCATTTCCTGGTCCAACTCCAAGGACAACAACACCCGAGGATCCTCTCCGTACAGATACTCCCTGGGCCTGTGGGCCTCGGCCCCCGTTGCCAGGATGGTGGCGCCGTGTTCGATGACCACCTCTTTGCCTTGCCTATCAGAGACTATCGATTCATAATTCCCGACAAAGCCCCGTACTTCCTTGACAGTGCTCTCCATGTGCACATGAATGCCGGGGTGATCATGAACCTTGTTGGTCAGGTCTTCAAGATGGGGCCGGATCTTTTCCCTCTTGCGGGTTTCGCGGAGTTTCAGGGCCTGTCCCCCCAGGACCTTTTCCCGTTCCACCAGGTGGACCTCATAGCCCTGTTCTGCGAGATTCAACGCACAGGTCATGCCCACGGCACCACCACCTACCACCAGCCCTGCTTTGGTAACGCCTACCGTGGGTTCAGCAAGGGGTTGCATTAAGGCGGCTTTGGCCACAGCCATGCGCACCAGATCCTTGGCCTTTTCCGTGGCCTTTTCCGGTTCATGCATGTGGACCCATGAACATTGGTCCCTTATGTTGGCCATCTCAAAGAGATACTGGTTGAGGCCGGCCTCGCGAAGGGTTTCTCGGAAAAGCGGTTCATGGGTCCTGGGCGTACAGGAGGCTACCACAAACCGGTTCAAATGGTGTCGATCGATGACACCCTTGATCTCCTCCTGGGTATCCTGCGAACAGGAGAAAAGGTTTTCATCCACATGAACCACATGGGGCAGCCCTTTCGTGTACGCTACGACCTCCGGGACATTGACCACGCCTCCAATGTTGATACCGCAATGACAGATGAATACCCCGATGCGGGGTTCTTCATCCTCCACATGCCTTTCTTGGGGATAGGTCTGGATCTCGGTCAGGGTACTTCGAGCAGATGCCAGGGCGGCAGAGGCTGCCGCGGCCGAAGCACTGGCCTCCATCACAGATTGGGGGATGTCTTTGCATCCCTGAAAGGCCCCACACACATACACGCCCGGCCTGGTACTGCTGACCGGTTTGAGGCTGGCCGTCACTGCAAAGCCGTATTGATCTAGGCCAATCCCCAGTCTTTTCGACAGCTCCACAGCCTGTTCAGAGATCCCAATCCCCACTGACAGCACCACCATATCAAAGGCCTCTTGAATCGTCCTGCCAGCTCCATCTACGTAACGGATAAGGAGGTTTCCCGTCTCACCATCCTCTGCAATCGTATCGATTCTAGACTTCACAAAACGGATGCCCGCTTCTCCCTTGGCCCGCACGTAGAATTTCTCAAAATCCTTGCCATGGGACCTGATGTCAATATGGAAGATGGCGGTATCCAGGTCATGAGGGGCATGCTCCTTGGCAAGCATCGCCTCCTTGATGGCATACATACAACACACCGATGAGCAGTATCCCCGGCCGATGGAAGGATCACGGGACCCCACGCACTGGACCCAGGCGATTTTTTCGGGCTCCTTGCCGTCCGAGGGCCTGCCGACATGGCCTTGAAGGGGGCCGGTGGCAGAGAGCATCCGCTCAAACTCCATGCTCGTCAGCACGTTAGGGAATCGGCCGTAGCCGTAGGTCGGCTTGAGTTTCGGGTCAAAAGGCTTAAATCCCAAAGCCAGGATCACGGCTCCTACGTCCAACTCCAAGGCTTCATCTTGCTGCGTGAAATCAATGGCTTTTCTCTGGCAGGCCCCCGTACAGATTCTGCAAACCCCTTTTGTCATGTAGAGGCACTTGGTGGGATCAAGATAGGGCGTGGCCGGAATGGCTTGAGCAAAATGGATGTGGAGATTCTTTACCTCTGACATCCCTTCATTATAGGGATCGGGGACTTTCAGCGGACAGTACAGACTACACTGTCCGCAATTGGTGCAGCGATCTTCATTTATATAGCGGGGTTTCTTGACCAGAGAAACCTTGAAGCGGCCCGGCTCGCCTTGAATATCCTTTACCTCTGCCAGCGTGATGATCTCAATGTTCGGGTTTCGATCACACTCGATCAACTTGGGCGACAGGATACACATGGAGCAGTCGTTGGTGGGAAAGGTCTTGTCCAACTGGGCCATCTTGCCGCCGATAGCGGCTTCCCGTTCCACCAGATAGACCTTGAATCCAAGATTTGCCATGTCCAAGGCGGCCTGCACCCCTGCAATCCCCGCTCCCACCACCATCACCGAACCGATAGGGGTCGGCGAGGAAAGGGGTGTTGCAGCAATGTGTCTATCGTCTTCCATAATCGACCTGATGAATAAGGATATCCTGTTGGCCCCTACACGTCAACATAAGGCCCGCCCAGTTCTTTCCTTATCGCTTCCTCTTTTGAGCTGATAATCGAGCCGCCTAGAACAGCCCTTTGACCTTTCCGGTCTCCACATCCACATCAACGCGGCGAAAAGCCGGGTTGGAACAGGTTCCCGGCATCAAGCTGATGGCACCGGCACAGGGGCACAAGAACTTGGCGCCAGAATAAATCAGAACGTCACGAATCGGCAGTGTCCACCCCTTGGGGACCCCTTTAAGGGCTGGGTCGTGGGTAAGGCTCAGGTGGGTTTTGACCATCATCGTGGCGTAGTCATCGTATTTGGAGTCCCCCTCAAGCATCTTGGCCTTGGCCTCGGCAGGGGGGGTCCAGGCCACCCCGTCTGCGCCATAGACCTCTCTGGCAATGGTTTCCACCCGTTCGCGAAGTTTCATCTCCAGAGGATAGAGATGCTGAAACTTGCTTTCCTCGTTGCAGGCCTCAATGACTGCATCGGCGAATTCCAGGGCGCCCTCACCGCCATGGGCCCAGTGGGTGGACTTGGCGCAACGGGCCCCTGCTGCCTCGGCCACCTTTCTGACCGCTTCGATCTCATCATCCGTATCGGTATGGAAGCAATTGATACAGACCACCGGGTTGATTCCCGCCTTTCGCACCGTGTTGATATGATGAACCATGTTCTCACAACCTTTTTCCACCAATGCCACATCCTCCTTGGTATACTCCTCGGGAAGGGCAAGGCCTGCAACAACCTTGGGGCCTCCGCCGTGCATCTTCAAGGCTCGAATCGTTGTCGTGAGTACCGAGACGTGAGGCTTCAGCCCGCTGTAACGACACTTAACGTTCCAGAATTTCTCAAACCCGATGTCGGCTCCAAAACCGCTTTCCGTGACGTGATAATCAAACATCTTCAACCCGATCCGGTCTGCAATAATGGAAGACTGGCCCACGGCGATGTTGGCAAAAGGCCCGGCATGTACCATACAGGGCTGGTACTCGGCCGTGCACATGAGGGTGGGGTTGATGGTGTTTCGCATCCATGCGCACATGGCGCCACCGACCTCTAAATCGCCCGTGGTGACGGGATTGCCGCCCTTGTCAAAGGCCACGGTGATGTCGTTTAGACGTTTTCTCAGGTCTGCCAGATCCCGGACAATGGAAAGGATGGCCATACATTCTGAACCCACGGCAATGCCGAACTTCGACTGCATGGTAAATCCGTCAAACCGCCCGCCAATGCCGATGATGATGTTTCTTAAGGCCTGGGCACAGTAGTCGATGATCCAGCCCATTTCAACGCGCGTAGGATCGATGTCGAGGCGACGCATGCCGGTGAGCCTTTGCAGTTGCTCGTCGCTGTAGTTGCGCTCGTGCTGCATGCGGGCCGTCAGTGCCACCATGGCCAGATTGTGGGCGTTCATGATGTCATTGATATCGCCCGTAAGGCCCAGGGAAAACTCGGTCATGGGAATAAGCAGAGATATGCCGCCGCCGGCAGCAGTCCCCTTTATATTCATGGTGGGGCCGCCTGACGGCTGCCTGAGGGCACCGCCCACGTTTACGCCCCGCTTGCCCAGGCCCTCCATCAGGCCGCAAGAAGTGGTACTCTTCCCTTCGCCCAGCGGCGTAGGGGTAATGGCGGTCACCTCTATATACTTTCCATCGGGCCTGTCTTTCAGGCGGTCAATGATCTTGAGGAAATCAAGCTTTGCCAGCCTCCCCATGGGAAGGACCTCTTCCTTTTCGAGGCCCAGTTTTTCCCTCCACTCCTCGGGCATGGGCATGTGCTTCTCGGCATCTTCAGAAATCTGCCAGTCCTTGTACTTGGTTGGATCAAGTGCCATCGTCATCCTCCTTGTTTTCTCATGTCGTTTCTAGTGTCCAGGGCCTCTCGGACAACCAGCCTCAGCTGCTCCGGGGAGAAAGGCTTGGCAAGACAGCTCAGGGCAAGACGCTTGTCGATGATCTCTTTTTCCAGATCCATAGAGGTGTTTCCTGTGACCACTATCCTGACAATCGCTGGACTGATTTCATCTAATCCTTCCATGACCTCCAGCCCGGATACGCCAGGCATGTCAAGATCTACGAGAGCCACGTCGGGACCTATTTTCCTGGCCTTATCCAGCCCGATGGCTCCATTGCTAGCCTTTTCCACCCGATACCCCGCCTTTGCCAGCACCTGACAACAGGAGTCTCTTATGCATTCTTCGTCATCGATAATCAGTATGACTTCGCCCTTGCCTGAGAAGAACCTTGCAGGTTTCGCCTGGCACATACCCCGAGTCACCTCTTAACGGGCTGTTGCCCAACCCAAAATGCCTTCGAATGGGCATTAAAACCTTTTTTGCTAATACATCTTGGCGAAGTGGAAGACTAGCGATGTCAAGTGGCTGATCGCCGCGGCGGAGCGTTTTGACATCGCCTGGAGTCCGCCGCGGATCAAAAACGTTTTAGCCCAAGCGAAAAGGGATTTGGGCAACAGCCCTTTGAAAACTGTGATACGAATTCTGTGCCAAAGTGGGCATGAAAATGTCCCGAAGAAGCCGTATTGTAATACATAGATATCACATATAAATTTTAATTCCAGCATTTAATGCCCTTTTTGGGCCATCGCCCCTTTGGGGTATTTTGCATCGGCAACGATACAAACCGCCCCGGCGAAGACCTTGTATTGCCTTGACAATCCCTCCGGTCCGTCATTCTTTGTTCCGTCCCTTGACAACCCTTCTGGTTGTGGAGTAGGTTCTTTTTCAATCTGTTGTGGAAAGGGATGAAGAAATGGCCAAATTGACCCTCAGCCTGGTTGAGGAAACCTTGCGAAAAGAAGTGCAGAGGCTGGACAAGCGCGTCCAGGTGGTGGGCGTGAACGAGGGCAAGAAGAAGGATTCCTATCGGGTGACCCTGTCAAAAGACGGGAGAACCGGCGCAGCAGACCTGAACAAGGAGATCATAAAGGCGTATCTCTCACAGGAGGGCAAGGGTAGCGGGTTGAGAAAGGCCCTTGGCAAGGCGGTAAGCCGCCTAAGCATTGCCTATGGCAAGTAAGATTGAAGCTGAAAGCTGAAGGCGCAAAGCTCAAAGCAAGCCTTTCCCCTGCTTTCAGATATGTGCTTTCAGCCGAACCGGCGCGTCCTCTATGACCTTGTTTTTCGCCATCGTCTTATCGGTCTTCCTTCTCGTCGTCGTCCTCCAATGTGTCCTCATCCGTTTCATCCTTCCTCAGCGTATTTCCGGGCCATGGAAGACCGTGATCGCAGTCTGCGTGGCCTCTTGTTTAAACACCACCCCCTTCTTGTACATGGCAAAGGCTTCCACCTTGGATCAACTTCCCTGGTGGCATCGAGAGCTTATTGTGTCTCCCTACGCCATCGTCCTGGTGGCATCGGCCTTTTCCGGCCTGCTCTTTTTGGCGCTGTGGTCTTTAACGGCCATCTTACGGGGGCTTTCGCCTCCATTTGAAAAGGGCAAGCGAGATTTTCTGGGAAACTCAGCAAGAACACTGGTGGTCACTTCAATAGGGGCACTGGGCTACGGCACTTACTGCGAGAACAAACGTCTTGAAATCTCCAGGGTGACCCTGGAGTACAAAGGGCTTCACCCCGAGCTTTCTGGATTGAGAATCGTTCAACTCACAGATTTTCATGCAGGGCCCTTCATATCATTTGAGACCATTGCCGAGGTCGTGTCCGCGGCCAATGCCCTCAAGCCGGATCTCATGATTCTTACTGGCGATTATGTAAACCACAACCCCGCCTATATCCATGGTTGCGCGAGTCTCCTTGACGATCTTAAGGCCCCTGCAGGGGTCTTCGGGGTCTATGGAAACCACGATCACTACACGGGCATAGGAGCCATGAAAGAGGCCTTTTCAAAAACCCACTTATCCATGCTGAGCGACGGCCACGGCGCCGCTAGGGGCCTGGAGGGGCGGCTAAACATCATCGGTGCAGAAGACCCGGTGTCTGGCTGGGCCACGGACGCACAGTTCTCGACCCTGGCAAGAATCTCCAGTCTCCTTGTTCCAGGTCAGTTCAACCTGCTTCTCTCTCACAGGCCCGGGATATTTAAGACCACCCAGGGCTGGAATGTCCCATTGACCTTGTCCGGTCACACCCACGGAGGGCAGGTTATTGTTCCGGCCATAGGGGGGCGGGGCTTTTCTCTTGCGAGCCTTTTTGTCACCTACACACACGGTCTTTACGAGTCGAACCAAGATTCCCAAGTGCGCATGTACGTGAGCAGAGGCATCGGCACGATTGTCGCCCCTGTGAGGCTCTTTTGCCCACCAGAAATCGTGGAGATCACGCTGGCCGCAGCCTAACCTCCCGTCAGAAGGGGCAAAGAGCCCCACTCGTCAGTTGTCACTCCTTGCTGTCTGTTCTCAATGGTCATTTTATACATTGTAATCCTTCACAAAACCAGATCTATCTGATAGGCGGTGAAGACCTGGGGGGCCATCAGCAAACCATTTGCAACCCTCATCGGGGAGGCGTTGTGAATTGGGGAACTGAATGAGCGAAGCCTATCTCTAAGCATGAAGGAGGCTTTTGACGTTTTGGCGATCCCAAATACCCGCTTAGCTGACCTTAATACATAAGCCGCTGTCAGTTGCGATCTTGAACCAATGGCTAACACGATAGCTGCAACGTACGACACTCCTTGATCTGCTTTGCCGCTTTTGCCAACAGATTGTTCTGCACAACGTTACCCAAACCTTCAGGAGCCAGCTGCCGGCTTAAAACGCTCTTGAGTCTTCCTAATAGTAGTCGGCTCCTCAAAGCATCAAGCTACCTCCGTTAACATGGCCGACCGCCTAGCCTGGCTCCAATAGACCATCTCTGCCACAAACCTACAAGCCGTCTTGGACAACTCTGTTGAAAGTTCCCCCATTTTTTCCAAAAAATCACTGTTTCCAACTCGCAATGACGGTAACTCACCAGTATTACTATCTTTCCTGAGTCTCTGGATCAATTGTTGGGGTGTGTCCTGATAGGTAAAAAACGACACCCCTAAAGCACCCTAATCGCATCTTCCCTTAATGCAAGGGCACCAGGCTTCACATGGAAAGGTCTGTCTTTTGACCTGTCCTTAGAGCGCCTTTTCCGTCTAGCCCCATCCCTGTCATTTTGACACCCCCCAGCCCTTTTCACATCCTTTTGGCACTCTTCGACCATTGCTCACATGAAGACAACTCTTTGGAACCTAAGCAAATAGTCTTATGTGTTGCTGTAAGGCATAATCCTTGCCTGTATTTATTCTTTCCGACGAGTCCATGGGTACGATCACCCGCAACGGCCCCACCCTGAAGCCGTAAGGAGCAGAAATCATGGTGGAAAGCGTGGTGGCACCGGAGTTGCCGTGTATGACAGCGGCAAAGTGGTGGCTCTGGGCCCTACGAACAATTCCGCAGAGGTGGCCGTGGTGATGTACGGGGCCGAGGGCTCTTTGGGCAGAACTGAAACCCAACACCGACTATGATGTGAGGGCCTATGCCACAAACAGTGCCGGGACTGCTTATGGCGGCGCCTGGACCTTTACCACAAAACGGGCGAACACAGCACCAAACTCGCTACTACTCCTTGATGAGGAAGACGAAAATCCCACAAGAAGATAAGTAACGGTCTACTGTGTCATACCTTTCGCAGATCCCGCCTGCCCTTTTAAGCAGGCAGCCCGACTTTCACATGGAAGGATCTATCTGGGAAGTTAGGAGATCCTCCCAAAACACCTTCCCTATCTCGTTAGATACCCGTCTTCTGGAAGTCCTCCTTCATTTTGACATCTTTTCGGTAATCTGCATTATGGACTATAAAGGCTAACTTTTCGGAATCATAAAAAATATGCGTATCTGTGCCTGGAAGGCACGATTCTTGCTTCAACTTATCCTGTTTTTGACGAGTCCCTGGCAAGCAGTCACAACTTGCCGAACGGTGTAGCGGTAAGGAGGAGGAATGATGCTGGAAAGCCTGGTGAAAGGAGATGTGACGATGGAGAGGAAAGTGAAACGAACAAAGCCTCCCCTGGCACTGGTCCTCTTGGTCTGTTTTTGGGGTCTCATGGGGCCCATGTGGGCGGCGGCCAGCCCCGGCAGTGTGGATTGCAGTTTTGGCGATCTGGGAAAAGTCACCACGGACTTTAACACTTATCAGGATCAGGGAAACGCCATGGCCGTCTATTCGGGCGGTACCCACGCAGGCAAGTTTGTCATTGGCGGCCAGGTGTATGCCGGAAGCTCCACCCCCAGGTATTTTGGCGTTGCACGTTACAATTCCGACGGCACCCTGGATACTTCCTTTAGCGGAGACGGGAAGGTCTCGACGAACATTTCGGGCCTCTATGAGCGCGTGACAGGAGTGGCCGTGTATGACAGCGGCAAAATCGTGGCTGTGGGCGCTGCCAACAATTCCGCAGACGTGGCTGTGGCCATGTATGCGGCCGACGGCACCCTGGACGACTCCTTTGACACTGACGGCATGAGGACACTGACTGCCATGAGGAGTTCTCGGCATGTGGTCATTGACGGATATGGCAAGATCCTCATCCCCGGATACAACGGCACCGACTCCTGTTTATACCGACTAAACACCAATGGGAGCACTGACGGCAGCGTATCTGTAAACATGTCCAGCAGCAATGAAGGTTTTTCCGGTGCCGTAGTCGAAGCAGACGGCGACATCTGGGTTACAGGCTATGCAGATGACGGAAGCGGGAACAAACTCTCGTTGGTTAAGCTGACCCCTAGTTTGAGTCTGGACGCATCCTTTGACGGAGACGGGAAAAAGCACCTTACCGTGGGCACGGGCTCTCATGGCTCAAACGGCGCCATTGCCATCGACGGCAATGGCAAGATTCTGGTGGCCGGGTATGCCACCGGCGCCACCGACCGCGACTTCGTTATAGCCAGACTCAACACGGACGGCTCCTATGATACCTCCTTTGACGGCGACGGCAAACAGGCCATCAACATGGACGGCGGCTCAGACGAGCTCTATGGCATCGCCATCCAGGCAGACGGCAAGATCCTCATTGGAGGATGCGCCTCCGGGACCTCCACCAACAGCTTTGACTTTGCCGTTGCCCGCCTCAACACCAACGGCAGCCTGGACACCACCTTTGACGGAGACGGCAGGGTCTTCGTAGACTTTGGCGACGACGACCGGGCCTACGGCGGCGTGGCCCTCCAACCGGACGGCAAGATCCTGGTCGGCGGCTGGACCAAAGGAGGAGATGAGAGAGATTTCGCCGCAGTCCGATTGAACTGTCAATCCGTTAACATGATCTACTGCACGAGTACGGTTACCCAGAATGCAAACCCTATCAGCCCCGGCACCACCGGCGATGTCATCGGGCTTGAAATCCAGGTTTCAGGCGATCTTTCCCCAAAATCCGCCTCGGCCTTTGATTTCAATACCACAGGGACTACAAATACCTCCGATATCACCGAGGCAAAACTATACTACACGGGCAGCAGCCCTGTCTATTCCACCGGCACCCAGGTGGGATCCATAAATTCACCAAGTGGTTCTTTTACCATATCGGGCTCTCAGGCCCTATCTTCAGGGACCAATCATTTCTGGCTGGCCTATACCATCTCCGGCTCAGCCACGAACGGAAATGTGGTGGACGCCCAGTGCACCGGATTTACCCTTACCGGAGAGGGGGATGTGGCGCCGTCCGTCACCAATCCCAGCGGCAGCCGGACGATTTCCAATATCCTTGCCATCTATGATATCGGGTCCCATGAGCCTCCGGGCAGCGACCCGGATTCTGTGTCTCCCAGCACTGTAGCTGCCGGCGCCACTGCTTCAGATCTTGCGCCCGGCTCAGGAATCAATGTGGACGACTATTACCAGGATACAGGGGGTTTCCCCTTTAAGAACTGGACAACAGCCACCTCTCGCGACGCCAACGACTACATTCAGGCGAGCATTACCCCGGACAGCGGCAGAGAGATCAGCTATGAGAGTGTTACCTTTGGACTGGCAACGGAGGACTATGATGCTTCATACAGCGGCCCCAAGACCGCTGAACTGAGGTACAGCACCGATGGGTTCAATTCATCTGATGTATTAGTCAACACCTATGACCTGAATAGTCTGGGAAGTTTGGAACAGAAAACCTACGCCGAAGACATATCGGCCCTGGGAACACAGGCCGGCACGGTGACGTTTCGCTGGTACGGATACAATCGGGAAGGCACTGATGTCGCATCGGTCTTCGCCATGGCGAATGTAGATTCTGATAGCAGTTTTGACTATTCGGGCACCGGTTCCAATGTTATTTTCAAGGGAACGGTCTCAGCCCTTGCCGCCCCGGAGATAGATGTAGAGGGCAACAGCACTTCCATTGCAGACGGAGATACCACGCCCTCTGCTGCCGACCATACCGATTTTGGAACCGTGCGCGTGGGCAGTAACTTGGACCGCACCTTCACCATCCAGAATGAGGGCACTGATACACTGACCCTGACGGGGTCGCCCATCATAACGTTTTCTTCCAATCCCTCCGGCGACTTCACTGTCCAAACACAGCCCAGCGGCACCTCCATCGCTTCTGGGAGCCCTAGCTTGACCTTTGTAGTGCGCTGTTCGCCAAGCGGCAACGGCGCACGCACGGCCACGGTCTCCATAGCCAATAACGACTCGGACGAAAATCCCTACAACTTCAACGTAAGATGCACTGGGGACGGCACTGCGCCAACGGTGAGTTCTATCAATCGGGCAGACGCTGACCCGACAACAGCAGCCAGTGTGGACTTCACGGTGACCTTCAGTGAATCGGTCAGTGACATCGAGACAGGAGATTTTGCCCTGGCAACAACAGGCACGGCCAGTGGTACGATCAACAGTGTCTCCTCCTCCAGCGGCACCACGGTCACGGTGACTGTCAACGGGATCACAGGCGATGGGACCCTGGGCTTGAATTTCGACTTTGATGCACTGGACAGCGTGGTGGACGCGGTTGGCAACGCAGCTTCCACTGATTTCACCGGGCAAAACTACACCGTGGATAACACGCCCCCAACGGTGACTGGCATCAACCGTGCCGATTCCGATCCGACCAACGCTTCTAGCGTGGGCTTCACGGTGACGTTCGATGAATCGGTCAGCGACATCGAGACCGGTGACTTCGCCCTGACGGGCACGGCCAGCGGCACAATCAACAGCGTATCCGCCTCCAGCGGTACAACGGTGACAGTAAGTGTTAACGGCATAACAGGTGACGGCACATTGGGTTTGAACTTTGATTTTGATGCATTGGACAGTGTGGCGGATGCGGCGGGCAACGCTGCCGCCGCCGACTTTACGGGACAGACCTACACGATTGATAACACGGCCCCCAAACCGGATGTGGACGAGGCGGCAGGGCAGATGGATCCGACCTCAACCCAGCCCATTAACTTCTCTGTGGATTTTGGTGAAGATGTCACCGGTTTTGAGGCCTCCGATCTCACCCTGGGCGGCTCGGCGCCAGGGACAAAATCTGCTGTCATCACTGGTGGGCCGGCATCCTACAACGTGGCAGTGTCAGGCCTCACCGATGACGGCACGGTTATTGTAAGTGTGAAGGTCGGGGCTGCCCAGGACCAAGCGGGCAATAGTAGCGAGGCGTCAACGGCCACCGACCACGAGGTCACCTTTGATGGTGATCCTGAGATGGATGTTTCCGGCCTGAGCGTCTCTGTTCCCGATGGGGACACCACGCCTTCAACAGCGGACGACACCGATTTCGGCCATGTCCTCATGGCGAGCGGAACAAACCCCAATACCTTTACGATCACCAATACCGGTACGGCCTCATTGAATCTAACGGGCAGTCCGCAGCGGGTGACTATTGGCGGCACCGATGCGGCTGATTTCGAGCTGACGACCGATGCGGCTGCATCGGTAGCGTCCGGAGGAGGCACCACCACGTTCACGATCACCTTTAATCCCAGCGCGACAGGCCTCCGTAAGGCTACAGTCAGTATTGCCAATGACGATTCGGATGAAAATCCCTACAACTTTGCTATCCAAGGCACGGGCACGGAACCGGAGATGGATGTTTCCGGCCTGGGCATCTCCATTGCCGACAATGATATTGAGCCTTCAACAACAGACGACACCGATTTCGGCTATGTGGAGGTGGACGGTGGTACGAATCTAAACACATTTACCATTACCAACACGGGATCGGCAGACCTGAATCTTACGAGCGGTCCGCCACGCGTGACCATCGGCGGCACCCATGCGGCTGATTTCACGCTCACGGCAGACGCTGGCACCTCGGTAGCCTCTGGGGGAGGCACCACCACGTTCACGATCACCTTTGATCCCAGGGCCACGGGCCTGCGTGAGGCCACAGTCAGTATCGCCAATGATGACGGTGACGAGAACCCGTACAACTTCTCCATCCAGGGCACAGGCACCGAGTTGCCCACAGTCACCACGCAGGCGGTGACGGACGAAACAAGCCATTCCGCCACTGGAAACGGAACCGTCACAAACCTTGGCTTTCCCGATCCCACGGCCTACGGTGTGGTCTGGAATCTTGCAGGAGGGTCTGGCCCCACACTGGACGACAACAGCACCGATGAAGGTGGTACGAGCACCGAAGGGCCTTTTACTACCAACATGACAGGCCTTAGGCCCAACACCGATTATGCTGTCAGGGCCTATGCCACAAATGACGCAGGCACGGCTTACGGGAGCGTCGTCGTGACGTTTACGACCCGGCCAAGCGCCTTGCCTGCGGTGTATCAGCTGCTGGACGAGGAAGAGCCGGATTCTAGAATAAGATAAGGAACGTGCGTGCGACCCACCTTGCATATTGCCTCCTGGGAGGATATGCTTAATTCCGTTCTTGGATCATCTGCAAAACAGTTAGTGCGATTATGGGATGAGGGTTGAAGACCCTGCAGCAAGCTGCAGGGAATCTTCGACCGCTCGGTTCAAGGGGCCGAGGATTCGAGTGAAAAGCATGATGACTGGATGCTAGATACTCGATAGGCGATAGGAGGTCGCGAATAACGGATGTTGAGCATTAGAAAGATAGGGGTCATACGCCGCGGCTATCGCCACCTGAACCGCTACCGTCAGATTGTTTCCGTATTGATCAAATACGGCTTTGACGATCTCATAGATACGCTCAATATCGAGCAGTACTTCGAGATGGGCCTGGGGATGATTTCCCGCAAGGAACGCCCCCCCGTGGAGCGATTCACGCGGGCCGAGCGTATCCGTATGGCCTTGGAAGAACTGGGCCCCACCTTTGTCAAACTGGGGCAAATCCTTGCCACGCGCCCGGACCTGGTTTCAGCGGAATTTGTGCGGGAATTTGAAAAACTCCAGGACCATGTCCCACCCTTTGCCTACGAAGAGGTAAGACAGATCATTGAAAAAGAACTTGGCCAGAACCTGGAAGGCATGTTTGAGTCCTTTGACGAAGAGCCTTTGGCCGCCGCCTCCATAGGGCAGGTCCATCGCGCCCGGCTAAAGGACGGGGAAGAGGTCGTGGTTAAGATCCAGCGGCCGGGCATCCGCAAGGTCGTTGAAGTGGATCTGGAAATCATGCTTCATTTGGCCTCCCTCATGGAGCGGCATCTTGAAGAAGTGGAGATGCATCGTCCCACCAGAATCGTGGCAGAATTTGCCCGCTCCATTGAAAAGGAGATTGACTACACCATAGAGGCTTCCCATATGGAGCGCTTTGCCGCTCAGTTTCAGGGTGACATGTCCATTTACGTTCCAAAGGTTTTTCAAGAATGGGGCACGGAGCGGGTCCTAACGGTGGAATACATCGACGGGATCAAGGCCTCTGAAATCGATCGCATAGAAAAGGAAGGTCTAGATCGAAAAATCATTACGGCCCGAGGCGCGGACCTGATCCTAAAACAGGTCTTCGAGCACGGCTTTTTTCATGCAGACCCTCACCCCGGAAACATCTATGTGCTGCCGGAGAACATGATCTGCTACCTGGACTACGGCATGATGGGACGCATCGACCGGCAGACCAGGGAAGACGCTGCCGAACTCATTCAAGCCCTTTCCCAGGGAGATGAATCCAAGACCATGCACGCTCTTCTCAAACTGGTGGACTATGATGAGCAACCGGATTTGCGTGCCCTGGAAAGGGATGTGGCCGATTTTGCCGGACACCACCTTTACAAGTCTTTGAAGGAGATAGACATAGGAAAGCTCTTGCAGGAACTCCTGGAACTGCTCTCCCGCCACCGCCTGGCCATTCCTCAGGTCCTTTTTCTCATGCTCAAGGCACTCACCACATGGGAGAGCGTTGGCCGGTCTTTGGACCCTGATTTTCACATCATGGAAAGGGCTGCACCCTTTATCAGGCGGGTGAGAACAGAGAGGATGCGCCCTGAGCGGATTGCCGGCGACGTCTTTGATACAAGTATGGAGCTCATTCGCCTTGCCCAGGAGATCCCAGGTGAGTTGCGTGAGCTCTTGCTCCGGCTCAAACAGGGCAAGATAAAGGTGGCACTTGAACACCAGGGCCTGGAGCGCATGCTGGCAAGGCAGGATCAGGCCCGAAATCGCGTTGCCTTTTCCATTGTCATTGCTTCCCTTATCATCGGCTCCGCCCTCATCGTTCTTTCCAGGACCCCGCCGCTTTTCTTCGGCATCTCAGTCCTCGGCATCATCGGCTTTGCCGCAGCCGCCGTCATGGGGGCCTGGCTCTTTCTTGCTATTCTGAGAAAGGGAAGGCTGTAGATGGCCCCTGCATCATAGTTACTTGCCAAGCAAATAGAGATCTAACCAAGCAAAATCGTTAGTCGGCAACGGAAAGACTGCAAGGGACGAATCATCAAGAGTGCCAATTTTTTTAAAAGAGGCAGCGCCAGATAAGCTATCTTGCGGCTTTCTAGAAAATGTGTAGTTCACAGATTTTCCGGAAATGGTGCCCGTATAT
>Ga0272444_10001146_pt1 | contig 26149 bp, 23 predicted proteins | sample SSMForm13_FD_201033 | JGI IMG/M metagenome (GOLD analysis project Ga0272444, IMG submission 201033) | Marine sediment archaeal communities from Little Sippewissett salt marsh, Falmouth, MA, United States - SSM-Form-13 | ecosystem: Environmental > Aquatic > Marine > Wetlands > Sediment ...
GCCGTCTACGAAGGCCGGATTCCGCCGTGGACCGAGCATGCGCCACCACATCCTCAGTCTCCCTATGCCTTTGCCAAGCTGGCATGCGAAGAACTCGTCCGGACGCTTGGCGAGAACGGGACTCGATACGTCATCCTTCGGATGGCAGGCCTCTACGGGCTTTCCGAGCGTATCCAGTGGGAACGGGTTGCGCATCGATTTGCGCGGCAAGCCGCGCGAGGCGAACCACTCGAGGTTCACGGAACCGGTGCGCAGAGAATCGACCTTCTGCACGTCAAAGATGCCGCGGAAGCCGTGGCTTGCGTGCTGAAGACGACAGATCTAGGGTGGAATCGGACGTACAACATCTCCAGCGGGAATCCAGTTGGAATCATGGAACTCGCGGAGTTATGCAGTAAGATTGCAGCAGATGAGGCAGGTTTGGACGTTTCGATCCAAACGATTGGCGCGCCGGCGAGTGCGGTATGCTATGGTTCATCCAACCAGATGGCGCGCGACGTTCTTGGCTGGTCGCCCAGTGTTTCCCTTCGAGCAGGGCTTGAGGAGATCATGAGAAGCATCTGGTGCCGTAGCCGCGGCATCTGATGGTGATCTCTTGAGGCACGATGATCTGGCGAGTGAGGTGCAGGGTCAAATGGGTGAGAAGCTGCAGCACATTCCGTTGGCGATGCCCGACATACGGCAAGCAGATGTCGCCGCCGTCGAAGCAGTTCTTCGGTCTGGACGCCTCGCGCTTGGACCGCAGACAAGGGCCTTTGAGGAAGCGCTAGCCGCCCACGCTGGTGTCCGCCACGCGGTGGCCGTCAACAGCGGGACCAGTGCGCTTCATCTGGTCATTCGCGGTCTGGAGATCGGCCCGGGTGACGAGGTCATCACCACGCCGTTCTCGTTTGTCTCATCGACCAACTGCATCCTTTTCGAGCGGGCGACTCCTGTGTTTGCCGACATCGACCCTGTGACGCTGTGCATCAGTCCCGCGGCGGTCGAGCGCGCGATCACCCCCAACACCAAGGCGATCCTTGCCGTGGATGTGTTCGGCCATCCGGCGGATTGGACTGCGCTCGAGGAGCTTGCACGCAAGCACGATCTTCGGCTTGTCGAGGATTCGGCCGAAGCACTGGGATCATCGCTTCGCGGCAAGCCCTGCGGCGGGTTTGGGGACGCCGGCGTGTTCGCCTTCTACCCCAACAAGCAGATCACGACCGGCGAGGGTGGCGCTGTGCTCACCGATGACGAAACTCTGGCGGCCCTCGCGCGAAGCATGAACGACCAAGGCCGAGGCGATGGCGGCTGGTTGAACCACGTTCGACTTGGCTACAACTATCGTATCGATGAGATGTCAGCGGCGCTTGGGTGCTCGCAGATCTCTCGCTTGGATGATGTTGTCTCCCACCTGGCCACGGTTGCGGGTTGGTACGAAGAAGCGCTCGCGGACGTCGCCGACGTGCAAACACCGACGGTTGGCGAAGACGTCGAGATGAGCTGGTTTGTGTACGTGGTCCGGCTGGCAAGGATGTTTGCCCGAGGCGAACGTGACGCTGTCCTGCGGGGCTTGCAGCAAGAGGGAATCAGCTGCCGCGACTACTTCCAGCCGATCCATCTGCAACCGTACATCCGGCAGATGCTCGGCACCCGACCCGGGCAGTTCCCAGTCACCGAATCGATCGCCGATCGGACGATCGCTCTCCCGTTCTACGCGCAGCTTGCAAAGGAGGATGTTGAGAGGGTCGCGGACGCGTTGCACCGGTTGGCGCGGCGGAGAGCGGCGTGGTGATCAGGACGGAGATGAGCCGCAGAGTCCGGATCGGTGGTCGAGGGAAGCAGGTCCCGGTCATCATCTTCGACGCGATTCTGATTGCTTTGTCGATGTGGTTGGCGTTTCAGATGCGATTCGACGGCGGCGTTCCGGCATCGTTTGCTGGTGTGATGTACCGTGCACTGCTGCTTGCCGTGGTGGTGAAGCTCCCGGTACTTGTGTTGTTCCGCGTCTACCGCTTCAGTTGGCGGCACATGGGCGTTGGCGAGTTCTACAACACGGCACGCGCCTGTGTCGTGGGCTCGGCGGTGTTGGCCGGGCTGCTGCTTGCGCTTGGGAACGTCCCGAACTGGGGCGGCGTTCCGCGCTCGATTCTCGGCATCGATGTTGCGTTTTGCCTGATCTTCCTTCTTGGCGTGCGCGGCGCGGTGCTTCTTCTGCTCCGGGCCCGGCAAAGGCGCGGCCGGCAAGGCATTCGTGCCCTGGTGATCGGTGCCGGTGATGCCGGCGTCCAGCTGGTGCGTGCGCTGCATGACGATCCGGAAGGCGGCTACCGCGTAATTGGGCTCGTCGACGACGATCCGGCGAAGCACGGCATGATCTTCCACGGAGTTCGTGTCATCGGATCACGGAAGGATCTCCCTCACTTGGTTGGTGTCCGGGAGGTGCGTGCCGTGCTGTTGGCGATGCCGTCGGCATCGCCGGGTGTGGTGCGCGAGACAGTCGAGCTTGCCAAACGTGCCGGCACCCAGGAGATCAAGAGCCTGCCCTCGTTGAGCCAGTTGTACACTGGCAGGATCTCCGCTGCGGAACTCCGAGCGGTGGCGCCGGAGGACGTACTCCGGCGGACTCCGGTGACCGTCGATGGAACACGGATCGAAGCTTACCTCCGCGGCCGCACGGTGCTCGTGACCGGCGCAGCCGGATCGATCGGTGAAGAGATCTGCCGTCAGCTGTTGAGGTACGGAACGGCTCGGCTGATCGGGTTCGATTTCAACGAGACCGGGCTGTTCTATCTGGAACGGGGACTCAAGAACAGATTCCCCGATGCGGATCTCACGGTCGAAGTCGGAGATGTTCGCGATGCCGATCGCGTTCAAGCGGTGTTCGACCGTTTCTCTCCCGATGTCGTGTACCACGCCGCGGCCTACAAGCACGTCCCGTTGATGGAGATGTTCCCCTCCGAGGCGGTGAAGGCCAACGTGCTCGGCACGGAAAGGGTGCTTGATGCGGCGTGCCAGGCCGGATGTGATGCGTTTGTGTTGATCTCCACGGACAAGGCCGTGAACCCTTCCTCCGTGATGGGGGCGACGAAGCGCGTGGCCGAACTCCTGGTTTGTCAACGCAAAGGCCATTCCGGAACGCGGTGCCTTGCTGTTCGCTTCGGCAACGTCCTCGGCAGCCGCGGCAGTGTCCTGCGCACGTTCCGCGAGCAGATCGAAGCCCGACAGCCGCTAACGATCACCCACCGTGACATGACGCGCTACTTCATGCTGACCTCGGAGGCAGCGCAGCTGGTACTGCAGGCGAGTTCAATCGGTACATCGGGGCAAGTTCTGGTCTTGGATATGGGCGAGCCCGTCCGGATCGTGGACCTGGCACATGACATGATCCGGTTCTACGGGTTGGAGCCGGAACGCGATATTCCGCTGATCGTCACCGGCGTTCGTGCTGGGGAGAAGCTGGAAGAACGGTTGTTCTCCGATGCGGAAACCCCCGAACCCACAGCGTCCACCCGGATCTCGAGTGCCGAGCTGCGGGTGGCGGTCCCCGCCGAAACGCTCTCCGGCGCGGTCGAGCGGCTCATTCGGGTGGCGATCGCAGGTGAACACGATGCAGTCCGTCGTGTTCTCCAAGAACTCGTCCCCAGCTACAGACTGATCGGGGCCGCCGATCACGGAGACGCTGAATGAAAGCGGCTCGGCGAACACAGCGCTACTCACTGTCGGAGCTGAGGGCGGGAGACCGTCGATCATTTCTGGTCGGGCTTCTCGCCGCAGCAACAAGCATCGTGCCGTTGGTGATCTGGCCGGGAAGCACATCGTACGGCGAGGCCAAGACGGCCATCGCGCTGACGCTGATCGGCGTGCTGTGGACGGTGCTCACACTTCGAGCTGTTTGGCGCACCGCGGAACCGGTCCGCATGCCGCTTCCGTTCTGGGGACTGGCTGGAGGTCTGGTGGCAATCTTGGTCTCCGGTGTTGCAGCCGCCGTCTCGGGCGTATGGTGGGAAGAGCTGATCGTCTATGCCGCGCTGGTGAGTGTGATCCCGCTTGCCGCAACGATTCCACGATCGCGCGTTCAGGTCCGATCGATCACCTGGGCGCTGTCCGCTGCGTCCACCGGCGTGGCTGTGTACGCGCTGCTGCAGGCCTTTAACGTGGCGGCGACGGCGTCATCGGGGGCCACGATCTCGGTGATGGGTAACCCAAATCTGGTCGGTGGTTTCCTGGTGGTCGCCATCCCCGCTACACTGAGTCTCGTCTGGTTCTCGCGGTCCGTCTTCGGTCGCGCCATCGCCGTAGCGATCGTGGCGGTTCAACTTGCGACGCTCTCGATCCTCAACCACACTGGGGGGTTGGCGGCCCTCTGTTTGGCCCTGTTGTTCATCGCGGCCGGGGCGCTGGCCAGCGGGGCGTTCCGCGCGGTCTTCCGGCGTCGTTGTTGGGCGATTATCTGTTTGTCGCTCCTGGTTGCTGGCGTGCTTGCGGCAGCTTACGTCGGCCCGATTCAGTCGCTTCTTCCTCGTGATGAAGCTTCAACCGCGAGTGGTGTGACGGCCGTATGGGAGGAGAATTCCGGTCCGGTGCGGGTCACGCTCTGGCGCACGGCCATGGCGATGTTCGCCGATCGGCCGTGGACCGGCGTCGGACTGGGGCACTACAAGCTGGAACACCTGGATACGCTTGCGTCTCTGGCACGTGACTCGCGAACATCGATCGTTCTTCCGTCTCGACCGGTGACCTTCGCCCACAACGACTATCTGCAGTTTGCCGCAGAAACCGGAGTCTTGGGCGTTGTTGCGGCGGTCATCATCGGGATGTTGCTTGCTGTGTTCATCGTGCGTCGGCTTCGAGCAGCGGACGATCCACAGAAGCGGATGGAGATCCTGTTTCTGTTTGGGGGCGTCGTTTCATACGGGGCGCTTGCAGCCGTGAGCTTCCCGATGCACTGCGTCTCGACCACCTGGCCGGCGGTGGTCCTGCTCGGACTCGCCGGATCGCCGGCGTACGGGTGCCGCGGTGTGACCAGCGTTCGAATCCCTGGCAAGGTTCGGTTCATCCTTCCCACGGCTGCGGCGATTCTGACCGTGGCCGTTGGCGTCGTGGCATGGCGTGGATTCACGGGCGATCTGCTCCTCCATCGCGGAAGCGTTCGACTCAACGGAGGCTTCCCCTTTGCTGCCGAGACGGCGCTGACGCGGAGTATCATCGTAGATCCGAATCCGCGTGAAGCATTCTATTACCGTGCCATCGCCCGGATCCTCCAGGCGGAACAAGCCGAAGCGGATGACGAACTCGCCCGAGCCGTGGAGCTGTATCACGCGGCAGCCGAGGACCTACGTGTTTGTGAGACGCGGTTCCCCTGGCCCGACGTCTTCCTGGCCGAAGCGAACCTCGGGATCATCATCGGGGATCGCGCAATGGCCGAGAAGGCGGTTGCCTTGCTTGTCGCTATCCGGCAGCCGCAAGGGATCTACGTCCAGGCGTTGTACCTGCAGGCGCACCTGGCACAGCAGGACGGATGGCTGCAGGATGCCAGATTGACACTACTGAAGATCATCACCGTGGATCCCGACTACAACCGCGCATATGTCGCCCTCGGAGACCTTCTCGTGGACGAAGGCGATCTCGCTGGCGCTCGGTTGCAGTACGAGGTAGCGCTATCCCGTGCGCAATCCAAGCTCTCTGACGCAGAGCAGCAACTGGCTTCTTTCGAAACGATTACGCCCTCCACGGCCCGTGGCCTGCAAGAGAAGGCATCCGACGCGCGTGCGGAGATCCGGCTTGCTATGGATGCACTGGCAAGGCTTCCCGAGCCTACTCCGTAGCGGCGGACATGCCAACGAGTAGATCGGGATCGAACAACTCGTCGGCAAGCTCTTCGGCGGAAGCTTCAATGATTTCTGTCGTCGTCACGTTGCCAACAAGCAACAGATTCACGATCCGCTGCACACGAGCGTACTCATCCTCCGTGCCATCCTCGGCCGTCAGGCTGTCGTAGATCTCGTAGAACACTTCGTAGAACGGAAGGCCGCTGATTGCGTAGAGGATGGTCGAGATCGCTCGTCCGGATGCGGCGTCGATGCGCACCGTGGCCAACTGGAATGCCACGGTGAAGTCGACTGCTTGCAGATCGAGCTCGATGAGCTCCAGGCCATCCTCGGTGACCGCGATTCTCCGCTCGGCCACCGTGTACTCGTCGGAAAACCGGATCCCGCTGGTCTGAGCGACGGCAGCATCGCCGAACACGGCGTTGGTTGGCTGAACCTTCAGGGGGAAGTCAAGATCCGGGCCGATGAAAAACGTGGCGTCCGGTGTCGTCAGGTAGATCTGCCCGGCCAGTTCCTCGGGGGCGAGGAACTCGATCCGGCCGTAGTCCTGATCGCTGATCGTCTTGAAGCGGAGCCGCAGTGTGGCCTCGCTGATCTTGTCGGGGGTTTCGGCCACAACCAGAATCGTGATCGAGCTTGCAGACTCGGTGAAGCGGGCGTCATCGACTGCCTGGAGCAGTTCCGCGTCCGAGCGCTCGGCGACGGCGACCGGCGGCTCGCTTGGCTCCTGATCCTGAGCCATGGCCGAAGCAGACAGCATCAGGATGAGCCCGACTGACAGCAAGAAGCCGGTGAGCCACAATCTCGTATGCGGGCCGGACATTGCTTCCCGCTCATTTTCCCGTTTCAGCTGCATCTTGCTGTTCTCCTTCCTCTAGCGTTCACGCTGCCGGGGCAGCATCCTTCTTCCAAGCTTACACGCTGCGTGAGGAGGCATCCTCTTTTCGGGTCTAGACACTGCGAAGAGCATCGACCACGGGCAGCCGGGCATTCTTGGTCGCCGGGTAGATCGAGGCGATCGCCGTAGATCCGATTGCAGTCAGAAGCGGCACCAGAACAATCATCGCATCAACCTGCAATCGCAGGGTTTGCGGCATGGCTGCTCCCGGCGGCATCCAGCCGACGCCGATCGCGTTGAACACCAGCGCCAGAGCAACGCCCAGCGCCGCTCCACATGCTCCACCAAATACCCCGAGCAGAATTCCTTCCAGCAGGAACGTCCGGAACACCCGTGGTCTTCCAGTTCCCAGGGCTCGCAGTGTCCCGGTTTCGCGCGTCCTTTCCAGGAACGACATCGTTAGGATCTCCAATGTGCTGAAGAATACCAGGGCGAAGATGGCGATGCCGGACAGCCCAGAGAACGCTCCGTAGAACCCCGCGATCGATTGATACTCACTGGAGAGCTGTTCCCATGTCTGCGCCTCGAGAGGGATGCCGGATGCATCCAGGAATCCCTGCAAATCGGCGGCGAACGCATCAGCATCATCCAAATCGGTCAACCCAAACAAAATCCGCTCGACGCCATCTGTCCGCAATAGCCGCTGTACGAACGGAACCGACATCAAGCCGAGCTGTGCCTCGACCTCTTCCACACTGTATTCCAGCAGACCAATGACCTCAACGGTGGCGGCATTGAAGCTGCCGGATACGGTCCCGGTGGCGATGTTCAGGCGATCTCCAGATTGCGCGCCCAGCTTCTCGGCAAGCGCTCGCCCAAGAACGATCTGCGCATCGTCGTCCGTGCCGACGCTCTCGCCTTCGATGAGAAGACACTCGTAGTTGGCTGTACACGTACACGGCACGATTCCTCGTCCGACCAGCAGGGTGCTTCCTTCCTGATCGCCGATCAGTCCGGCAAAGCTCAACTGCCAACTCAGGTCGGCAACTCGCGGGTCGGCCTGCGCCCAAGCGGCCACCTGCTCGAGAATCTCGGGAATGATCAACACATCGTAGGCACGCTCGGTTGCAGCAAACAGACGTGGGTCCGCCACTTGCACGCCGCCGATCTCACAGGCGATCGAATCCCGCGTGGATTGGAGAGCTTCTCCGATGAACGCCAAAACGACGAACAGGATCGCGACCCCCAGCACGATCACGGCCAAGGAAAATGCTGTGCGCCGTCGGTTCCGGAAGATGTTCCGCCACGCGATCAGCACGTCCATCGTGCCTCCTCCTGCTTTGCCTTCCTCGATCTACCCTGTCCATCCATCATCAACAGCGAGCGCGTTCGTCGTCTGTGATCTATACAATTCGTAGCGCATCAACCACCTGCATCCGTGACGCCCGCGCTGCCGGAAACACCGACGACAGGATTGTGGCTGTGATGCTGATCAGAAGCGGCAACCAAACCGTACTGCCTGTTAGACGAATCGCCAGAGTCTGCGGCTCCACCGTTCCCGGCGGCTGCCAGGAGACCCCGACCGCATTGAAGATTGCAGCAAGGCCGACCCCTACGACCACACCGGCCAGGCTGCCGAAGACAGCCAGCCCTCCTCCCTCCAACAGCAGCATCCGGAACAGTTCATGACGTTTTGTACCCAACGCACGAACCGTGCCAAACTCGCGAGTCCGCTCCAGGAACGACAGCGTGAGGACCTGCAGAATGATAAAGAAGACCAGAATCGACAGAGCCAGCGCGACGAAACCGAAGATGGTGTCGAAAAAGCCGATCAGCTGCTCATAGAACACCGAGAGCTCATCCCACGTACGTCCCTGTACCGTCAAGCCAGCCGCCGCCAGTTCGCGATCCAGTTCATCGCGGATAAGCGACGTTGCGGAGAGATCCTCGTCGCGCAGCCGGACCACCATGCGCTCTACGTCCCGGGTCACCCGCAGGCTCTGTGCCAGAGCGATCGGAACGAACACCTGTCGGCTCTCCACCTGCTCACTCGAGAAGCGGTAGATACCGATGATCCTTATCGGAAGCGCGTTGAACGCTCCGGAGGATGTCGTCGTCGTCAGCGTAAGCACATCACCAACCTCAAGAACCATCTGATCGGCCAGGGACTGCCCGACGACCATCCCGGCTACATCGTCTGGTTCTAGGGCGCGGCCGGAGACCACGAGATTCGCGTAGTCGAGCGCATCGTTTCCAGGCACGTACCCCAAGGCGGAAACGGCCCGTGTCTCTGTCCCTGCGGCGACAAGCCCCGACAAGGTCAGTTGCGGCGTGGAGGAGACAACTTCGGGATGGGACGCAACGATGGCCGTCGCTTGCTGGAACTCTGCCGGATTGAGCAGTACTTCGTCATCGTCGGATTCGTCCCAGAACCTCTCGGAGGCCAGTTGGAGGTTGCCGAACTGCTGTACCTGGGACTCAGCGATGGACGTCTTGGAGTCGCCGAAGAAGCCGAGCACGAACAAAGAGAGAGCTGTCCCCAAAGAGATAATGGCCACAGAGAGCAGCGTGCGGCGGCGGTTACGAAGCAAGTTACGCAGAGGAAGGAGCAATCCCATACACGGCCTCCTCGCGCTTCGGCTCGATCAGCTCTCCGTCGTGGATCTGGACGTGCCGGCTGCCGTACTTCGACACCGCGGGATCATGTGTGACGACGACAAACACCACACAGTGCTGCTCATTGAGCTTGCTCATCTGGTCCATGATCCGAGCGCCTGTTTCCGAATCCAGATTGGCAGTCGGCTCATCGGCAAGCACCATCTTGGGCTCGGTGACAAGCGCGCGCGCGATCGCTACCCGTTGACGTTGCCCGCCCGAGAGCTGATCGGGGCGGCGGTTGGCAAGATCCGCAAGGCCGACTTCGGTGAGCATCTCCAGAACGCGTTTGCGACGGTCGTTCCGAGGAATCCGTTGCAGCAACAGAGGGTATTCCACATTCTCCATAGCGCTCAAGACAGGCACCAGGTTGAAGGTTTGGAAGATCAGCCCGATCTTCGCCTTGCGGATCTCGGCAAGGCGTCCCTCTGCCAGACTGCCGGTTGGCGTCCCTTCCACATACACCTCACCGGAGCTCGGGCGATCGATCAGCGCCAATTGGTTGAGAAGACTCGTCTTGCCGCTCCCTGACGGACCGTTGATCACGACGAAGTCCCCTTGATGAGCCTGGAAGTCCACGCCACGAAGCGCATGGACCTCCGTTGCGCCCATCCGGTAGACCTTGCTCAACGACGACGCTTCGAGAAACACATTGCCTTGCTCGTAGCAGAACCTTCCACTCGTCTCCATACGCTTGCTCCTCCAGGGAGTAGGATACGGGAATCTCCCCGCAAACCAAAGTTGGTACGGCGTTGAGTTAGAGTCTGCGATTGCGTGATTGTTCGCCAGCGCCCATGATGGATCCTGCATTTCATAGGTCTGTGAGGAAGTGACGTGCAGCTCCGGCGGCTACTCCCACTCGATCGTTGCCGGCGGCTTGCTCGTAATGTCGTATACGACCCGACCGATCTCCGGAACCTTCCGAGTGATCTTTGAGGCGACTTCGTCCAGGAAGTCGTGCGGCAGCTTGGCCCAGTCGGCGGTCATCCCGTCTACGCTCGTCACCGCGCGCAGTCCGAGCACAAGACCGTATCGACGGTCGTCTCCGGCGACGCCGACGCTGCGAAGCGGCGTGAGGGTCGCCAACGCCTGCCAAACATCGTCGTATAAGCCCGAGCGGCGAAGCAAAGAGACAAACACATCATCGGCACGGCGCAGGATGCGAACCATCTGCGGTGACGCCTCGCCAAGAACCCGGATCGCGAGCCCCGGGCCGGGGAACGGATGCCGGAGTCGAATCGAGTCGGGAAGTCCTAGCAAACGGGCGATCTCGCGCACTTCGTCCTTGAACAGAAGCCGGAACGGCTCCAGTAGATCAAACCCAAGCTCCGCCGGGAGTCCGCCGACGTTGTGATGGCTCTTGATATTGGCGGCGGAGGCGAAGCTGGATCCCGCTGATTCGATGACGTCCGGGTACAGCGTTCCCTGGGCAAGGAAGCGGAACGTTCCCATCCGCCGGGCTTCCTCACGGAACACGTCGATGAACTCGTGTCCGATCGCCTTCCGTTTGGACTCGGGGTCCGTGACACCTTCAAGCGCATGAAAGAAGCGATCCGCCGCGTCGACGACATGAAGAGAAACGCCCAGATTGGTCAACGCTTGCTCAACCTCGGATCGCTCGCCCTGGCGTAGGAGACCGTGGTCGACAAACACGGCCTCGTGATCGATCCCGGCGCGTACCAGGAGCAGAGCCAACGCGCTGGAGTCGACGCCGCCCGACACAGCAAGCAGAACTCGGTGCCCGGCGGCGGTCTCCCGGACTGTATCGATGGCCTGGTCGAGAGCGTGCTGCGGCGACCAGGTCCGAGCAACCCCCGCATGATCGAGGAAGTTCGCCAACAGGCGTTTGCCGTGAACGGTATGCACGACCTCGGGGTGGAATTGCACACCGATCCTCCGATCGTTCCCGGAGGCGACGGCGACCACTGGATTCTCCGTGCTGGCCGCGATCGTCCGCCATGCGGCCGGCAACGACGTGACGGCGTCGCCGTGACTCATCCAGACTTGCGAGTGCTCGGGAATGCCGTCGAACAGAAACCCTGTTTGCTGCGACAACTCCGAGCGGCCGTACGAGCGATGTGGCACCGGGCGCACCTCGCCCCCGGCTTGCTGCACAAGCAGGTGCATTCCATAGCAGATTCCGAGGATCGGGGCATCCAGCTCAAACACCCCAGCGTCGGGGCGTGGAGACGATGGTTCGAACACCGACCTGGGACCGCCCGAGAGGATGATCGCCTCGGGATCGGCCTCGAGAATCCGATGAAGCGGGGACGATCCCGGCATCACCAATGAGAATGTAGACAGTTCCCGCAACCGGCGGGCGATCAGCCGCGTGTACTGGGATCCGAAGTCGAGGACGACGACGCTCACGATGGGCAGCTTCCAAGATGTGTCTCACGCCCGCCGAAGTGGATCACCGAACTCTCCGGATCCATGCTCTCGATCGTGACCAAGCTCACCGTCGGAACATCCAACCGTTCGACAACGCTTCTTCCCGGAGCGAACCCCTTCTCGATCACAAACGCCAGTCCGGCAAGTGTTGCTCCAGCCTCTTCGACGATCTCCGCTAAGGCGCAACTGGTGATCCCCTCAAACAGGAAATCATCGACGATCAGCACCCGGTCGTCAGGGCCGAGGTAGTCCGCGGACACGGCGAGCGTGGTTCGCTTCCGCTTGGTCGGCGAGATCACTTCCCGTGTGATCGGGTTGGCCATCGTGGCTGCCGTTCCCTTCTTGGCGTACAGCGCACGAACGCCGGTGCCAAGTTGGCGTGCGACTTCGTAGGCGATGACGTTTCCCGCGGCTTCGGCGGTCAGCACACAACTGATGTCAACACCTGCGGTGAGGAACTCTGTTGCGATCAGCCGTCCGGCTGTCTCCACGAACTCCGGAGCGATTCGATGATTGAGGAACCCGTCGACTCGTAGGAACCTGGCATCAACGACGTTCCCTTCCCGCTCGATCCAGTTCCTAAGCGATTTCGTAGACATGGTGAGGCTCCGGGTGGCTGCCAAGCGCATCCGCGTTGGGTTTCGAGAAATTGTACCCAAGATCTGTAGTTGGCGCGACGTCTGCATAAGAGCATTGCTCTTCTCGGTCCAAGCGACTACAATACCGAAAAATCGGAGGACCAGGGAGTGCACACACGCAACTTCATCAACTCACTGGACCTTTCCCCGTCCCAGTACGATCGTCTGTTTGACCTTGCCAATCGCATCAACCACGCACCTGCCACCTACGCGCAGCGCTGCCAAGGCAAGATCATGGCCAGCCTTTTCTACGAGCCGAGCACACGGACCCGCCTATCGTTTGAGGCGGCCATGCTTCGCCTTGGAGGACAGATCCTCACCGTGGCTGATCCGAAGACGAGCTCTGCTGCCAAAGGGGAAAGTCTTGCGGATACGATTCGGACGATCGCCGGCTATGCGGATCTCATCGTCATGCGACATCCCCGCGAAGGCGCGGCGCAGCTTGCCGGCGAATACTCGCCGGTGCCGCTGATCAACGGCGGAGACGGGGCACGTGAGCATCCCACGCAGACCCTGACCGACCTCTTCACCATCCAGACCTTCCTCGGTCGCCTACAAGGCCTTTCCGTGGGGTTGTGCGGGGATCTGCGGTACGGGCGGACGGTTCACTCGTTGATCCGCGCCCTGGCCAGGCTCGGTGGGCAACGGTTTGTGTTGGTCTCGCCCGATGAACTCCGCCTACCGTCCAGGGTTCTGTCCGACGCTTCAGCGCTCGGAGGAAGCAACACGTTTGATCAGACAGCCTCGATGGATGATGCCCTTGACCAGTGCGACGTACTCTACATCACCCGAATCCAGAAGGAACGGTTCTTCAACGAAGAGGACTACATTGCGCTGAGGGACACGTACGTCCTGACTGCGGACAAGATGAAGCGAGCCAAGCCGGAGATGATCGTGATGCATCCACTGCCGCGCGTGACCGAGATCGACGCCGACGTCGACGCCGACAAGCGTGCGGTCTACTTCGAACAGGCGCGGTTGGGGATGATCGCTCGGATGGCCCTGATTCTGGACTTGCTGGAAGGGGGAGACGATGCTTCGGGTTGATCGTATCGAGCGGGGGATCGTGCTTGACCACATTCGGGCCGGGCACGGGCTACGGATCTTCGACCGTCTTGGCTTGCGCGATGTGAGCTTCCCGGTGGCGCTGATCATGAACGTCCGCAGCACCAAGATGGGCCGCAAGGACATGATCAAGATCTCGGACACGCTTGAGCTCGATCTGGCCATGCTCGGCTTGCTTGAACCCAACATCACCGCGACCTACATCGACGGCGGGAACGTCACCCGCAAAGAAGCGATTCCGCTTCCCGAACGCGTCGATGGCCTGATTGAGTGCAAGAACCCGCGGTGTATCACGACCTACGAGCGGCACGGGATCTCGGTGTTCACGTTGGTGGACCGGGATACAAGAGAGTATGAGTGTGCGTACTGCGGAGAGCGGGCCCGGATGTGACGTTCGACTCGGAGCAGAACGATCAGCTGCAAGACACGAAGGAAAGCCGCAGTCTGAGCATCTCCAACGTCCGTTTGGTGGATGCGTCCGGGGTGCGGGACGGTGCATACCGGGTATCCATTTACAACGGAACGATCCGAGACATCACGCCGATGTCCGTGCCGGTGGCAAACCGCCCGACCGAGACAGAAGAGATTGACGCTGGTGGACGCACACTGATGCCCGCGTTCATCGACCTACACGCGCATTTCCGCGACCCGGGTTTCCCCGACAAAGAGACGATTGAATCCGGGAGCTGCGCCGCATTGGCCGGTGGATACACGACAGTCTCCGTGATGGCGAACACACGACCCGTGTGCGACTGCGTTGAGGTGGCAAGCGACGTCGTCGCGCGTGCAGAAGCAGTCGGATTGGTGAATGTGATTCCGGTTGGGGCGATCACGCACGGACTCGCGGGGAAAGAACTTGCCGATCTGGACCAGCTGTCTGCGATCGTGTGGGCGTTCTCCGATGACGGATATGGTGTGCAGTCACTTGAGATCGCCGAGCGGGCGTTTGAAGCAGCAGCACGGCTGAAGCGGCCGATCTTCGAGCACTGCGAGACGGATGGAGTCGACGATCCCGATCGGTCCGAGGAGATGATGGCCGAGCGGGACATCCAACTGGCTGCTCGGTTTGGGACGAGGCTGCACATCGCCCACGTTCGGTCTCCGCGGACACAGGCGCTCGTTGAACGTGCACGCGAACGAGGGGTGGCGGTGAGCTGCGAAGTGACGCCCCACCACCTTTGCTTGGACCAGGAACTCGGCTACCGAGTCAATCCACCGCTTGGTGGCGGCGCGGCGCGTGCCGTGCTTGTGCGTGCGGTTCAAACCGGGCAGATCGATGCGATCGCCACCGATCACGCTCCGCACACCCGTGAGGACAAGGCGAATGGCGCACCCGGCATCTCCGGTATCGAAACGGCGTTCTCGCTGCTCTACACCGAACTGGTGAAGCCCGGAGCGTTGACGCTCGTCGATCTGTCCCGTGCGATGTCGGCGGGACCGGCCCGACTCCTTGGCCTTCAGGATCGGCGTGGCTTCCTAAGGCCGGGGACGGATGCCGACCTGGTGCTGATCGATGAGCGGGCTTCGTGGCGGGTGACGGAAGCGTCACTTCAATCGCGCGGGAAGAACACACCGCTTCTGGGCAGGACGCTTCGCGGGCGGGTGTGGGCGACGATTCGAGGAGGCAATGTGATGGTTCACGATCGGGCAGGGGGAGGACAGGGAAGATGATCATCGATCGGCTTGTCGAGCGCGTCGCGGGCTTTGGACCTGTGTGCGTCGGACTGGACACATCGCCGGCGATCGTTCCCGGCGGGATGATCGACCGGTGGGGGATCCCGGAGGCGATGCTGCGTTTCAATCGGGAGATCATCGCCGCTACGGCGGACGTCGTCGCCTGTTTCAAAGTGCAGATTGCCCACTACGAAGCCCAGGGGATTGACGGAATGGCCTGCTATCGAGACACGTTGGCCGAGATCAGGCGAACCGGTGTGCCGGTGATCGGCGATGTGAAGCGAGGAGACATCGCTTCGACGGCAGCGATGTACGCCAAGGCACACTTTGCGGGCGACTTCGAAGTGGACCTGATTACCGTCAATCCATACATGGGCTTGGATGCGATTGCCCCATACCTGGACGATGTTAGGCACCGCGAGAAGGGTCTGTTCGTGCTCGTTCGAACCTCGAACCCATCGTCCTCGGAGCTCCAGGAGCTGGCGGTTTCACCCACGGCGACCGGCTCGCTCGGAAGCGACATGCAGGTCTACGAGGCGATGGCTGCCAACGTAGCCCACTGGGGTGAACCGTTCCGCGGTGAAAGCGGCTATAGCTCGATTGGAGCCGTTGTTGGAGCGACGCATCCCGAACAGTTGGCAAGGCTTCGCCGTATGTATCCGAAGCTGTTCTTCCTTGTTCCCGGGTACGGTGCTCAAGGCGGCGGGGGACAGGATGTGGCCCCGGCGTTCGTGGATGGCAACGGCGCTGTCGTCAACGCTTCCCGTTCGATCCTCGGCGCGTATCGAGGAGCCAACAAGGAATGCGCCGAAGATCGGTTCGCCGAATCCGCACGAGAGGCATGCTTGGCGATGCGTGACGACATCCGTCGGTGGATGCCGTGATCCGGACCTCGGATATGGAGCAGCAGATCCTGCTGGCGGAGGTTCAGTTGACGAACTGGGTCTCCGGGGATGCGTTCTTGATGAGCGTCACCTGGCGGGAAGAAGATCCCGCAGAGCGCTCAGGTGATGTTCGGGCCGGGCAGTTCTTCATGCTGCGGGCTTGGGACGACGAACCCCTCCTGTCTCGACCGATGAGCGTGTTCGATTGGCACCGAACTGGAGCCGCGCAGACATCTGCGATTGAGACCGAATTCCTGTGTGCTGTGCGTGGGCGGGGAACGGCCCTTCTCAGTCGGCTGTCCGTGGGGGCACCGATCCGCCTTGTCGGGCCGTTCGGGAACGGCTGGCCGCTGGAGTCGATGGCAGCCTGCAGCCGTGTTGCTGTCGTCGGTGGAGGCTGCGGCGTAGCGCCGCTCTTCTTGGCGGCGAAACGGCTCGCGAAGACGGGCAGCAAGGACGGGCCGAGGATCGATGCGTTCCTGGGGTTCCGCGGTATACCGTACAGCGCCGTGTGCAACCGGTACGCCGATGTTGTATCCAAGGTGATCGTCAGCTCCGAGACGGGTGCGTCCGCCTCGGAGAGCCAGAGAGGATCCGTCGTAGCCGGACGGATCACAGATGCGTTCGATCCGCATGGCTACGACATGGTGCTGGCGTGCGGTCCGAGGGCGATGCTCATCGAGATCGATCGGCGGTGTCGGCAGCGCGGTGTGCCGGTGCTTGTGTCCCTCGAAGAGCGGATGGCGTGCGGCATTGGAGCCTGCTTGGGATGCGCGGTGAGAACAGCACGTGGCGTGAAGCATGTGTGCAAGGACGGCCCGGTATTTCGAAGCGACGAGGTGATCTGGGATGACTGATCTTTCCATCGAGATCGGAGGCGTCAAGCTTGCCAATCCGGTCATCGCCGCTTCGGGAACGTTTGGCTACGGCCGCGAATACGCGCAGCTGATTGACGTAGATCGTCTTGGCGGAATCTGTACAAAGGGAATCACAATCCTTCCTCGGGATGGAAACCCACCTCCTCGCCTGTGGGAAACGCCGTCCGGACTCCTGAACTCGATCGGTTTGGAGAACCCCGGGATCGAGGCATTCCTGCGCGATGAGCTTCCCGAGATGAAGAAGCGCGGATGGACGACCATCATCAACATCTGGGGGGAGACAGCTGCCGAGTACGGTGCGTTGGCTTGCCGGCTTGCCGGTAGCGGAGCCGACGTTCTCGAAGTGAACGTCTCGTGCCCGAACGTGCCGGGCACGCGGCTGGGAGAGCGAGAAGACGCCGTCCGCGATGTCGTGGCCGCCGTTTGCGACAGCTGGCAGGGAGCGATCTGGGTGAAGCTTCCTCCGGACGCGGGCATCCACGTTGCCAGGGCGGCAATCGAAGCCGGTGGGGATGCGATCGTGGCCTCGAACACATTCCGGGCGATGGCGATCGACATCGCTCGGCGGGCGCCTGTGTTCGATCGGGGCGTGGCCGGGCTTTCAGGTCCGGCGATCAAACCGATCGCATTGCGCGTGGTGTACGAGCTGTGCCAGGCGATCGATGCGCCGGTGATCGGCTGTGGTGGGATCCGTACCTGGCGTGACGCGCTCGAGTTCGCCCTTGCGGGTGCAGCGGCGGTCGAAGTGGGTACGGCGCACTACGTTGATCCCTGCTGCGGGATCGCGATCGTCGAAGGCCTGGAAGCTTATCTTCGAGAGAGGAAAACCAGCTGGGGGGATATCCGTGGAGAAGCACTCCGAAAGACATGAGTTGGTGGCGGACGCATTGCGAGCATCGGGCGCGCTGCTGGAAGGGCACTTTCGACTGTCGTCGGGGAACCACGCCGCCCAGTACGTTCAGTGTGCCAGATTGCTCGAGGATCCCCGGCGGGCTGAGCAGGTGTGTGGGCAACTCGCTGAGAACATCCTGAGATCGGCGGCGACGTTGGACAACAAGCTTCCTCCACGCTCGGGCGGCGCGCGGAGTCCGGCTGACGTGGTCATCGGGCCGGCGCTGGGGGGGATCCTCGTGGCCTACGAGCTTGCACGGGCGCTCGGTGTTCGTGCGCTGTTCACCGAGCGAGTCGAGGGGGTGATGACCCTGCGGCGCGGCTTCTCGCTTGCTCCCCGCCAGCGCGTGTGGATCGCCGAGGACGTGGTGACCACCGGGCGGTCGTCGCTGGAAGTGGCCGACGTGGTGATCTCGCTTGGTGCGGATGTGATGGGGATCGCCTGCATCGTCGACCGCAGACCTGCTGATCTCGCACTCCCGTTTCCGGTGATCTCAGCGCTGAGGATGGAGATCGACATCTTTCCACCGGACGCCTGTCCACTGTGCGCCCAAGGGATCCCCGTGGTGAAGCCCGGGAGTCGCCCAGGTTCCTCCGCATAGCCGCTTGCCAACTGCTGGGATCGTCCCGCTGACGGACACGGGGACAATCCTGAATCGGCCGGGATTGCCCCGCTCCAGAGCAACGGGGCTAATCCCGAATTGGTAGAGATCGCCCTTCTACACGATGACGGGGACGATCTCAAACTGATCCACATCGATCAGGCCAAGGTCGGTCAATCGCAGCGAAGGAATCACCGGAAGGGCGAGAAACGAGAGCGTCATGAACGGCGTGGGCAAGCTGCAGCCCAGCCGATGAGCTGCTTCGTTCAATTCCTCTTGCAGTCGGGCGACCTCGGCTGCAGGTGAGCTGCTCATCAAGCCGGCAATCGGGAGGGGAAGCCGGGCGAGGATCTCGCCACCTGCAACCACGACCTGCCCGCCCCCGCATTCGACCAAGGCCCGCACGGCTACGCGCATGCTGTCATCGTCTGTGCCGACTACGATGAGGTTGTGCGAGTCGTGGGCCACGGTGGATGCCAGGGCGCCCTTCCGCAACCCGAATCCACGCACAAATCCAACCCCGATGTTTCCCGTACCGCGATGGCGCTCGAGCACGGCGAGCTTCAGCAGATCCGCATCAGGGTTCGGCGCGGCGACCGTCGAGCCACTCCTCTCCCGCAGAAGTGCCTCCGCGACACCGGCGTCGGTCAAGACCTGATCGGGATGAACGCTGATCGTCCGAACCGTGGCTGAGGACGGGCTAGAAACGGGGACCTCGAACGACGGGTGATCGGGGATCAAGAGAGCATGCCGGTCGATCGAAGGCATACGATCCTCGATCTCCACGGTGCACGTTCCATCGTGCGCCACCTCGATTCCGCCGACGAACGTTCTCTCAACATCGACCGAGGCCACATCGCGTAGCACGGCGATGTCGGCGCGGTATCCCGGAGCGAGTGCACCGCGGTCGTGCAACCCGTACGCCCGGGCGGCATGGATCGTGGCCGCGCACACAGCGACCTCCTGAGAGGTGTTCGGTGCCGAGGCGATGACCTTGCGAAGAACATCGTCGATGTGTCCGTCGTGCAGAAGCGTCTCCGGATGACGATCGTCGGTGCAGAGATGGACGAACGGCGCGGTCTCCGCCGTGAGCAGCGGTGCGAGCGCTACCGCGTTCCTAGCTACGGTCCCTTCACGGATCAGCACGTGCATCCCCGAAGCGAGCTTCTCGCGGGCTTCCTCGAGCGTGACCGCCTCATGATCCGTCTTCGGCCCGGAAACGACGTAGCTCCACAGCTGCGATCCTGAACCCAACGGGAAATGGCCGTCGATCGGACAGCCGGCGGCTGCATCCAGCTTGCGCAGCATCTCCGCGTCCCCGCCGATGACACCGGGAACATTCATCACCTCGCCGAGCCCAACCACCCTGGGCCACGAGAGCATCTCTGCGATCTGGGCGGCGGTGATCACCTCGCCGGAGGTCTCGAGCGGTGTCGCCGGGACGCACGACGGGAGCATCACAAACACTTCGAGCGGAACGACCCGTGAGGCGTCCAGGATGAAGCGGATGCCGGCCATCCCAAGGACATTCGCGATCTCATGAGGGTCGGCGATGACGGTGGTCGTTCCGTGAGGGAGCACAGCACGTGCGAACTGAGGCGGTGCAAGTTGCGAGCTTTCGATGTGGACATGCGTATCAATCAGGCCGGGAATTAGGAAACGGCCCGACACATCCACAACCTTACTTGCCTCGCTGGCAGCGAATCCCGTGATCACGCCATGTGAGATCGCAAGATCCGTCTGCCGGAACCGCCCCGCAAACACGTCAAGCACAGAGCCTCCCCTTAGAAGGAGGTCGGCCGGTGCCTGTTGCAGGGCGACGCGCGCGATCTCCCTGCGGGTCGCTACGGTCCTCTCGTGTTCTCCGCATTGCCGCTGGCGTTTGTGTTCGATCATGGTGGCCTAGGATACGAACGCCGTCCGTCTTGGATCAAGCGGCGGTAGAAGGACTTCGGACGAAGGGAAGCACGTGGGGGCTGTGCCGGAGATGACATCGACGGGGGATACGCGTGGCGAATCGCCTGCGACGCAGAAAGCCGCCCAGAGCGCCCTCGAAAACGTCGTGATGCGATCCCTAAACGCTTCAGCGAAGCTTCGAGAACAGGAAATCGCTACGATCGGGTCGGGTTGCGAGTCGTCGTCGTGAGCTGCTCCCACAGTCGGGTAGAGGGGGGCAGGTTGCGGACCTGCCCCGAAGCACACCTAATCGATCTCTTCAAGCGTGAGTGGAAGCTCATCGATGACTTCGAGCATTGCGTCGCAGTGCGGGCAACGTACCTGCTCGTACAGCAACACTTCATCCTCATCAAGACGCATCGAACCCAAACACGCAGGGCAGACTGCACTGGGCATGACTCCTCCGTTTGCGAAGCTCAAGGGCAGGCAGCCACAGGCTTCGCCGGCAGTAACTTGGTCTTCGGGACATCGGGCGATCCTCCGGGAAGGATCGCCAGCTGGCGTGCGCCGAAACGAACGACGAACGGAAACAGCCGTGCGCCGCGCGGCAGCGCTCATCCGACAGCAGTGTCTTCTATCTCTGCTCCTGAACCTCCTTCTAGTGCACTCGCATCTTGGGCTTGCTGATCCTAGAGATCCTTCCACGGCATGGCACGTTCCTTACCGCATGCCCCAATCTCTCTTCCGCATTTCGGCGGCTAGCCCTTCTTCTTGCCGCCCTTCGCTGCCTTCTTCTTCGTGGGCTTCTTTGTACCGGCCATTCGCTTGCCTCCTCTGCGGTTGATTCGAGAACGAGGTAGCATAGGACTGAATGGATCGATGGTCAATAGAGCCAGATATGCCCTTCGGCACGCAGAATGAGCTATCGGTTGACCCTTCTCTGAAGGGACGTCAAGACCAAGCAAACCATGGAGTACCTGCCTAGACATCGAATGGACCGATTGCGTGATCCCGGGATACGCCTCGCGTCTCATATCGAGATCTGACTTACTCTTTGGATTGGTAGGTCCTTGATGCCCCTGAGAGAAACGGGACACACGGGATGTACTCCCATAACCCAACAGCCGGGGAAGCATGCTGCGCTTCCCCGGCTGTCCGGGCTCGCCCGAAGGTGCTAGGAAGATCCCTGCCAGTTGGCTATTGGCAGGTCACATCTCCTTCGAGGGAGTTGTTGGCTTCGTCGCTTTCCTCCACCGCGTCCATGCAGTCAGCGGTCACCGTGTAGTCGAAACTGGGTAGGAAGCCGGGTTTTCGGTAGCTCCACGACAGATCGAGTGTGACTCGTCTTTCCTGACCGGGTTGAAGCGACGCGACCATCGCGTCGGTCTCTTTGCTGTCCGCCTCCATCGAGACGTGGAACAGGCCGGTTGGCTCTGCGCCGATGTTGGCGACATCCACGACAACCTCAAGCTCGCAAACGTATTCTTGAAGCGGCGTCCACTCGCAGCTACAACTGTCGCGCACCAGCTCAAGCGTGATGTCCGGCAGCGTGGGCAGGATGGTGATCGGCATCGATGGAAGGGGGATCGGGCACAGAACCACCTCCAGAGTCATGGTACGGCTCCAGACGAACGGATCCGTGTCCGGCGTATCGAACACCTCCCATTCCCCGGTGACCTCGTGGGTGCCGATCGTGAAGTAGCTTGGCGGGAACTGGGCGTGCCACATGATGGTGATCACCGATTGACCGGGCTCGTCGCCGGGCATGCACATCTCGGTCATGGTCAGCGGTACAGGGGATCCGTCGATCCACAGACGAAACTCGACCTCGGATGGCGAAAGGTCGGGACCAAGGAACCCGTGTCTGACCCACGATGGATCACACTGCATCAGCACCTGCGTGTCCGGGCCCCCGATGACCTGAATGCGGGTACCGTCTCCCTCAAACAACTCGATCGCGGTGCACCCACCTCTGGGCGTGCACGCACACGTTGCCTCATAGCTGGCTTCCTCGATCTCGGGGCAAGCAGATGGGCCTAACACGGTGCATGAAACGGGCTTCCCACCACACGATTGGATCTGCGCACTCACTTCAGCGGGCGTGGTTGGGCCGTTCACGGTCATCGAGAACACGGCAGATCCTCCCGGGATGAGCCCGTGCGGTGGTGGGAGAGGTGAACCGAATCCGATAGTGGACCAGGCCCACCAAGACGCACAGCTTCCTGCCGGAAGCACCACACCGGTCCATCCGGATGGAGCGGCCTGAGCCACCGTGCTCAGGACACCGATTCCTGCGACAGCAAAGCTGCAGAACCCCGGCGTACGTGCGCTCAGATCCGTTACGGTGTACGTGTAGGTATCTTCGCCGCCGCTACGAGTGACGCATGTTTCTACGGCGATGCTTCCCAACGCGCCCCCGACAAACGTGCTGTGGGTAGCGATGGCACCAAGGGGACAGCGTCCGAGTGCGGCGCTGGCCCACGCAAGGACCGTGACAACGAGAACAAGGGCGATAAGCGCCGATGTGGTCTGCTTTGTACGGACGGACATGGTCATGACCTCCTGGATCCTCGAGTCCCTCGAGCTTCCGATTCCCTTCTTGTCTTCCTCTCTTGTCAATGCCCGGTCTAGGAAGCCTGCAGAGTGCGGCAGAGGTTCTGTGGCGGCTCCCGTGCTTCGAGAGGCGCGATGGACAAGCGCCCGCACTCCCCATACAACTACTTCCGGTTGGCCGTGTGCGTCAAGTTGCTGGGGCTTCGGTGTTCCCCTTGACCTGATGTGCACGGAGCGGTACACTTCTTAGCAGTTGCTGCGACGAACTGCCAAGCGACGAACAGCTTTACCCCAGGAGGTTGCCGGATGCCGATGTATCGATACCAATGCGAGTCTTGCGGACACGCATACCGTGCTCTTCTTGCGAACGGCTCCTCAACCCCTCCTGTGTGCCCCGCCTGCGGCGCCGAAACGGTACGCCGGCTGCTTCCGCGCGTCAGCGTGGCGTACAAGGGCAGCGGGTACTACAACACCGACTACCGCAGCAAGCGAAGCAGCGGGGGCGATTCAGCCACACGGGAGAACGCGACAAGCGACTCAACCACAGCCGAATCTTCCAGTTCCGAAGACTGAATCCAGCGCTATCCCATGTAGACAGAGCGATCGGATCGAGTTCCTTACAGCCGGTCTAGTTTCAATACTCCTGGTTGGCCTTGGATTGACGCGCCAGCATGCTTCCTCCTATGCTGGACCGGGAGACCCGTGAACGCGCACCGGGCGATTGCCCGTCCTGCGTCGCAACGACCTCCCTCGATACCGTAGGCAGGAGGGCATCATCATGAAACGTGGAAAGGCAAGGATGCTAGCAGCAACCGGGATAGCTCTCGTCTTCATCCTGTTTGCCGCAACCGTTTCAGGCTCGGCGCAAGCCGATTTCGGGGAGATCGTTCAGTTTGTGGTTGGCGATCTCCAGTTGATCAGCTGGGACAGCAAGCCGGATTGGGGCCCCTCCTGGACGGGGCCGATTGAAGCCGCAACGATCTTGGCATGGTTCCACGACCACGGATTCCCTCGCCTGATGCTGGACTTCAACGGCGACGGCGTTGTCGATGAGCTGGACACGATCGAACTCGCGAACGAGTTTGGATACGCTCCCATGGGAACCGAACAGCGTGGGTTCACGACGGACGCTCGATTGGTGTTCGCCCTGGGAAACTACGTTGCACAGAGGTATCCCGGCGATTTCGTGATGAAGCTGTACGATGCCGGATTCGAGGCGGAGTACGCTCGGGACATCGGAGCACCGTTTGCGCCGGATGCGATTCCCGGCCTCGAGATGATCCTCGAGCCGGAACCAAACTACGCCAGCTACCGATACGAGTTGGAGACGGCGGAAGGGGTCATCCTTGGACTCGCGCAATCCATGGAGATCAATGAGTTCTTCGCCGGGAGATCGTTCCTCCTAACCTCGATCGGTGAACAGACCTACGGCATCGACCTGGCGTGGGCCAAGGAAGACGTTTGGGAGATGGGTACGCAGGGACAGGTCCTGGCCACCGAAGCGCGGCAGACCGACGCCTTCTACGTGCTGGTTGAAGGCCAGTGGAGGCTTGTTGAGTTCATGCTGGCGCTCTCACCGGTGTTTGAGCCCGGTGAAGGGGAAGGATACGAAGAGTACCCGTGTCCGGAAGACGCCCTGGCCTACGATGTGATGGTCACCGACACCGCGTACGGCAGCATCGAGATTGAGGAGTGTGTCACGCGTGAGGGGATGGTGGATACCTACACGTACACCGTCCGGAACATCAGCTTCATGTTCGCGGACTGTGGTATCTGCTGGTTCGGCATCCCCAACCTCCTGGGACTGCCGACTATCAACCAGTCCGGCCCGTCAAGCTGGCTCGTGAACCCGTTCACCTGGCCGATGGGATGGGACTGGCACGCGCCGTTCGGCAGCTGCGGAATCCTTCCCGGAGGATCGGCGGTGTTTGAGTTCTCGGTCCCTGGACCCACGACCGATACGTACCTGACGGGCGGCGTCATGCCTTGCCCGGTCCTTGTGCGTCCCGTCGACAGTGTGGTTCTCGAGACCGAAATTGTGGCGGTGGATGGCGTCATTCTCCATGAAGTCGACGAGATCCGCGAGCTGCGCCCGCTGATTCCGGTTCGAACAACCGGTCCAGGTGAAGGTCTTGGTCGTTGCCCGGATCTGGTCCCTGAGATCCTTCGTGTGGTCTGTGATCCGATGATCGATCAGTACGCCGTCGTGATCTCTGCACGGATTGCGAACATCGGCTCTGCTCCGGCGGGTCCGTCGAACGCAGCCGTTGCGGCAACGTACGCCGGTGTGATCGAGCCGATTCCAGCGCTTGGTCCCGGCGACGACTACATCTTCACCAGAACCGTGTACGTTCCGGCCGGCGCAGGCCCGGTGTGTCCGTTGGAGGTCAAAGTGATTGCGGACTCCGATGGTGTGATCATCGAGTGCAACGAGGGCAACAACGTTGCTCTGGGCGAGGTGTGCTGCGAGGATGGCCCACCGCAGCAAGAGGGATGCCCCGATCCGTACGTGCGGTCGCTTTCGGCCTGCTACTACCAAACCGGCGTGACGGGAGCTGTGTCGATCGCGGTTGAGGTGAGCCTGAGCATCCGAAACCGGGGTGATATGACTGCCGAGGACCTGGATGTGGACGTCGAGGTCGATGGAAACACGCAAACGGTTCACTTCGGGGACCTTGATCCTGCGCAGACCACATCGAAGACGGTGACGGTCAATGTCGGGGTGTCTCCATCTTGGCCGATTCCGGTCATCGTCAGGGTCGATCCGGACAACGACATCGACGAGACGTGCTACCCGAGCCCGGAAGGGGAGTTCAACAACCTGGATGCGGATACGGTCGGGCGAAACGACATGTGCCATGGTGTCGTGATCGACGGCTAGCTCGGCTGCTGCACGGGATTCGACGATCGGGAGGACGGCGAAACGGCCGTCCTCCCTTCTGCTTCCACGAGGCGGCTAGGACGGTCGAGGTTCCCGCTTCCGCCGGCTTCCCCTTCCGCGAAGCCGAATGCGAAGACACGATGTGGGACAGACATCCTGGCACGCGCCGCACAGCAAACAGTCAGAGGAGTTCACATCTCCGGCATCGCAGACATCCGATGCGCACGAGCTTGTGCACAACCCGCACGACGTGCAGTTCTCGTCCTTCTTGAGACGGAACAAGCTGAACCGGGACACGACGGCGAGGAATGCACCCAGAGGACATCCGTAGGCGCAGAACGGACGGTAAAGGACTACAGACAACGCGGCGGTGATTGCGGTGATCGCGATCGTCAGGGGCGTTCCTCCCCATTGGAACAGTGCCTTGAACGGTGTCTCCCCGGCCAGAGTAAGCATTCCGGTGGCGATCACGCGAGCAACAAGATAGATGAGC
>Ga0272444_10001148_pt1 | contig 26100 bp, 35 predicted proteins | sample SSMForm13_FD_201033 | JGI IMG/M metagenome (GOLD analysis project Ga0272444, IMG submission 201033) | Marine sediment archaeal communities from Little Sippewissett salt marsh, Falmouth, MA, United States - SSM-Form-13 | ecosystem: Environmental > Aquatic > Marine > Wetlands > Sediment ...
AATCTGCTTCTTCCACAGGATTTGCGGGTGTATCCGTCAACGCCTCACGGGCCGATGATGCTTGTTCGAACACAGTGGCAGGACAAGTCAGCGATCGAGCAAGAACGGCTTGTGGAGCTGGCGGCGCGGATCGTTGCTACCCACACGGTGAGACAGAACGGAGGGCCAATTCCGGTGTACTACCGATTCGAACGTGATGATCGCGCGTCGTTCGTACACGCGGTGCCGTTCAAGACGGTGGAGGACATCCGGGTCCTGGAGGAAGTTGCGATTGCACCGTCTGCGGACGCCGTCGTTCAGCAGATGCTCGCGGCAGGTAGCGTCGTTTGAAACAGCACGGCGGTTGGGTATACTTCCGGTAGCGCCGATGTGCGCGGTCTGTGTCGGCGCATAGCGCATAGCATGAGTAGAGGAAAGCCCCCCGATGGGTAGTGGGGGTATTGTGCCTTTTCTCCGTCCGGAGCAGGACGAGAAGCGGCTGGGTCGCGTTCTGCATTGTACGGCGTCCGAGCAGAAGGCAGACGAGCAAGATGACTTACGTCGTCTTGAGGTAGAGAAGCAGGTACTTCGTGGCGAGAACCGATCGGGGTGTCGGTGCAGGAGATTCCAGTCGTCACGGCTCAGTCCGTTGAGCCGTGACCTTTTGTGTCAGGGTCGATGTTGGATGCGAGGTGAACATAGGTGATTTCCGGCGACGACATCAGGCGTGTCAAGCTTCAACTGGCCTCTGCGGAGGCGATCCTTGGATGGTCTCATGGCGAGGTGACGGAGTCCGAGACGATCAACTATCGAACGCACCGTGCCGAACGGGGCGGGCTATACGCGGAAGAGATCTTCGGACCGGCCAACGATTACGAGTGTGCATGCGGCAAGTACAAGGGCAAGAAGTACGAGGGGATCACCTGTGAGAAGTGCCACGTTCTGGTGACGGACTCGTCGGTCCGTCGAGTGAACATGGCTCACATCCAGCTGGCGAGTCCGGTCGTGCACTTCTGGTTTCTCAAAGGGGTGTCGAGTCTTCTCAGTCGCCTCCTTGGGATGAAGAAGCGCGAACTGCAGCGGATTGCCTACTACGAGACCGAACCGCTGGAGCAGTCGCTGTACATCGTGACGTCCTCGGAGTCCAAAGACATCCGAGCGGGCGAGGTGCTGTACTCCTCGGAGGTCGACGTTCTTTCGCCTGCGTTCGAGTTCATGGTCGAGCCGGCGTACTACGTCGAGGACGGACCACGGGTCTTGACCGAAAGCGCGGGTCGCGTGACGGTAGAGGATCGTCAGTTGACGAATGGCGAGAAGGTTCGAACCGTCGTCGTCGGCTCGCAGGAGTACCCCATCGTTGGCGATGTAGAGATCCTGGTTGAGGATGGGGACGAGCTGGAAGCCGATGCAGCGATCGCAGAGCGCCCGGTGGGAGAGTTGTGTTCCAAGACCGCGTACGAGATGCTTGTCGACCGATACGGCTCTGCGGTTGCGGGCGAGATCCTGGACCGCGAGATCCTCGACAGTCTCGTCTTCCTCGTGACGCGGTTGAAGCAGCAAGACACGCCGCTTTCGCTAGGCGACCGGCTTACGGTGCTGGAGAAGCGGGCGTACGAGCGCATTTATCCGAACGGGTTCATCGCGGAGACCGGCGCAGCAGGCATCAAGGGGCTTCTCGAGGTGCTTGACTTCAACGACCTGCACCTCGACCTGTCCGAGCAACTACAACACGAAACGGCCATGGGCAACCGGCGACGGATCATCCGTCGCTTGGAGGTCGTGGATCAACTGCGCCTCTCAGGAAACAGCCCTCAGGACATGATCCTCGATGTGATTCCCGTACTGCCGCCGGACCTGCGTCCGATGATCCAACTCGAGGGAGGCAAGTTCGCGACGACCGACCTCAATGACCTGTATCGGAGGATCATCAACCGAAACAACCGTCTGAAGAAGCTGGTTGACATGGGGGCCCCGGAGGTCATCCTACGCAACGAACGACGGATGCTGCAGGAGGCTGTCGACGCACTGATCCACAACGAAAAGAAGGACAGCCCAATCCGCGGTCGCGACAACCGCCCTCTTAAGTCACTCTCGGAGCGGATTCACGGGAAGCATGGGCGGTTGCGAAGGAACCTGCTGGGACGCCGCGTGGACTACTCCGGTCGTGCCGTGATCGTTGTCGATCCCAAGCTCAGACTCCATCAGTGCGGTCTGCCGAAGAAGATGGCGCTTGAGCTGTTCAAGCCGTTCATCCTCCACTACCTGGAAACGACGACCTTCTCAGATTTCGACGAGATCAAGAACCGAGCCATGATGGGTGAGATGCCCAAGGTGTGGGACATCCTGGACAAGCTGATCAAGGAACATCCCGTACTTCTCAACCGAGCGCCTACGCTGCACCGGCTCTCGATGCAGGCGTTCGAACCGGTGCTCGTCGACGGGGAAGCAATTCACATCCATCCGCTCGTTTGCTCACCATACAACGCGGATTTCGACGGGGACGCGATGTCGGTGCACCTGCCGTTGTCGCCGGAGGCAATCGCGGAAGCACGACAGTTGATGGCCGCCCCGCGGAACATTCTTTCCCCGGCAAGCGGCGAGCCGCTAAGTATCCCGTCACAGGATCCAATCTATGCCTACTACTACCTGTCGCTGCTCAAAGAGGACGGGCGAGGTGCGGGCAAGGCGTTCCGGGACATGGACGAGGCGCGGCGAGCCCTCGAGGAAGAGATTATCGAGATCCATAGCCCAGTGAAGATCCGAATTGAAGGCAAGGTCATCGCGACAACGCTTGGACGAGCGGAGCTGAACCTCGTGTTCCCGCAGGAGATCCGAGACTACGACCGAGTGATGGATCGGCGAGCGATCAAGGGCTCGATCATGCAGTGCTTCCATCGGTTTGGTTGGGAGAAAACAGCAGAGGTGCTCGATCGTTTGAAGGACCTGGGATTCAAGTACGCGACGCAGGCCGGCCTAACGATCTCGCTCAAGGATTGCTTGATCCCGGTGGAGAAGGAAGCGATTGTTCGTGAGTCCTACGCAGGGGTTCAGCGGATCAACACGATGTACCACATGGGGCTGGCCACGGAGGACGAGCGTCGCGATGCAGTCATCCGCGTCTGGCGGCGGACGGTCGACGACGTAGAAGACATCACGATGGCGAATCTGAAGAGCCATCTGTTCAACCCTGTGTACGGGATGGTCACGTCCGGAGCGCGCGGCGGTCCCGATCAGGTGAAGCAGCTTTGCGGTATGCGAGGTCCCATGGCGGGTCCGTCGGGGGACATCATCGAGCGCCCTGTCATCTCGAATTTCCGTGAGGGTCTCGACATGATGGAGTACTTCATCTCGACCCACGGTGGGCGGAAAGGCGCCGCCGACACGGCACTGAAGACGGCGGATTCGGGATATCTGACGAGGCGCTTGGTCGATGCGTCGTCTGATACGATTGTCCGCGAGGTCGACTGCGGTACGTCGCAGGGGCTGGAAATCGACCCGCTGCGATTCAGCAAGCAGGAGATCATGGAACCGATCGAGGATCGCGTATACGGTCGTGTTACCGCACAACCGATCATCGATCCGGGAACCGGCGAGATCATTGTTGAGGCCAACCAGTGGGTTACGCAGGAAATGGCGGAGCACATCGGCCGGATGGAAAGCGAGTTACCGGTCAAGACAGCGGTCCAGCAGGAGCGGCTGATCGGCACGAAGTCGCTCGACGAAGTGAAGGATGCCAAGACCGGCCGTGTCATTCTGAAGGCGGACGAGACCATCACGCCGCGGTTGCTCGAATCGCTTAACGCAGTGGGTGTGAAGACGTTGCGCGTCCGGCCGCGCGTTGTGATCCGCTCGGCGATGACGTGCGAAACGGCCAACGGAGTGTGTCAGCTGTGCTACGGCTTCGACATGAGCAACCATCGGCCGGTGGCCTTGGGCACTGCCGTTGGCGTGATTGCTGCACAGTCCGTGGGAGAGCCTGGCACGCAGTTGACGATGCGAACGTTCCACACCGGAGGCGTTGCGGGTGAGGACATCACGCAGGGGCTGCCGCGGGCCGAGGAGTTGTTCGAAGCTCGCAAGACGACAAAAGGCGGTGAGGCCGGTATTGCGCCGCTCGATGGGTATGTAACGGAGATTACCGCTACGGCGACCGGTGAGGATCAGGTCGAGATTACCGGTGACGTACGCGTCGTGGAGATCCCGGCCGCACTGCTACGTGCAGATGAGGGCGACGAGATCGAACTCGATTCGCTGGTGGATCTGACGAGCCCGTGTGCCGGTGAGGCATACATCGTCGACGTGAAGAAAGGCAAGCGTGAGCTGTTCGTCATCGACAAGTCTGGGGGAGATCGTGCATACATCTTGCCGGCAGGTGCGTCGCCCGCTGTGGCGACGGGGGATCGTGTTTCTGCAGGGGATGCACTGACCGATCGATTCAACATCGAGCCCATCGTTGCGGACGGTGACGTGACCCTGATCATCCCGGAGGGGAAGGATCGGGTGTTCGGCCTGCGGGACGAGAACGGAGACGTGGTCGAGCACGAGATCCCATACGGAGCGCGGCTTCTGGTCGATGCAGATACGAAGCTGGCGGAAGGGACGCAGATCACGTCTCGCTCCAAGCCGGTGTTCGTCAAGGCGGAGGCGGAAGGTACGGTGTATCTCCTTCCGGATCGGATCGTTGTCTACAACCCCGACGGCCTTGCAACGCGGATCCCCCTGTCGTCCGACCTGTCTCCTGTGAAGGGGAACGGGGCGCCTGTCAAGTCCGGCGAGACGATTCTCCGCTTAGAGATACCCCACTCCGGACAGGTGCAGATCGAGAAGATCGAGAAGAAGAAGAGCATGGTGAGGCTCAGCCTACGGCCGAAGTCCGTGGTCCAAATCGACAAGGCGGTCACGGTTCGGGTTGGGGACAAGATTGAAGAGGGCGACCTGATCACGAAGGGGGTCGTGGCGCCGCATACGCTGCTGGAGACCGCTGGCGTCCAGAAGGCGCGTCAGTACCTGCTGATTGAGATCCATAAGGTGTACAAGCAGCAAGGCGTGGACATCAATGACAAGCACCTCGAGGTCATCATCCGTCAGATCCTGAACAACGTTCGAATCGTTGATCGGGGAGATTCTCGTTTCCTGCTCGGAGACCTGATCACGCTTGAGGAGTTCCGCAAGGAGATCCGGGAACTGGTTGCGTGGAACGAGGAGATGGGGCGCATGCGGAAGATGGCGTTGGGAGGGACGATCGCCGAGGACGTGGTTGCGGACGGATACCTCCTTGCATCGGCGGGAGATGCGCTGACTGAGGACGTCATTCTCGCGGCGCAGCGGCGCGGTATGGACGTGATCCGCGTCGAACGGGATGACGAGACGGTCGAGATCCCTCTTGCCGAGAAACGGCTTCCGGATGGAGAACGCGAGCTTCTGAGGATCTCGAAGGCGGCGTTGCAGACGAAAGGCTGGCTGTCGGCGGCCTCGTTCCAGCGGACGACGAAGGTTCTCGCCGAAGCCGCGCTTCGTGGCGAGACGGACGACCTGGAAGGGCTCAAACCGAGCATCATCGTGGGGAAACGTATCCCCGCCGGAACTGGGTTCCCGATTGCTGGACACCCGGGTGCCCCGGCGGACGACGAAGAGGATGCGCTTGGAGGGGACGTTTCCGCTCACGAAGGTGAAGGGTAGAAAACGACGGGACCAGGTTGAAGGCCTTTTCGCGCCCTTCTATAATCGGGCCTGTTCCAGCGAAGGAGAGAGGATGCCAACGATCAACCAGTTGATACGAAACGGGCGAAAGCCGAAGGCGAAGAAGCGCAGAGCTCCGCAATTGGAGTCGTGCCCGCAACGGCGCGGAGTGTGCACTCGCGTGTACACGCGCACGCCGAAGAAGCCGAACTCCGCGCTTCGAAAGGTTGCCCGTGTTCGTCTGAGTAACGGAAAAGAAGTCACCGCATACATCGGAGGCGAGGGACACAACTTGCAGGAGCACTCGATGGTGCTCGTGCGCGGTGGACGAGTGAAGGACCTTCCGGGCGTTCGGTATCACATCGTCCGAGGGACGCTTGACACCGAAGGAGTCGACGGCCGCCGTCAGGGACGCTCGAAGTACGGGGCGAAGAAAGGAAATTAGGAGACGAGGATGGATATCCCCGGTCGAAACGTCGCACCTGACATCAAGTACAACAGCCGCCTGCTTGCGAAGCTGATCAACTACGTCATGTTGGACGGCAAGAAGGCCAATGCAGAACGGGTCGTCTACGATGCCCTGGAATCGATTGCCGGGCGGAGCGAGTCGGGCCCGCTCGACGTGTTCAACGAAGCGATCACAAACTGCTCCCCGCGGCTGGAGGTTCGGACGCGGCGCGTGGGCGGTGCTAACTACCAGGTCCCCTACGAGGTCCCGAGTGACCGCCAGATTGCCCTGTCGCTCCGTTGGATCGTGGCGGCATCCCGTGATCGTGGCGAGCACACCATGGCGGCGCGGCTGGCTGCCGAGCTTCTGGACGCCTCGCGCAAGGAGGGGAAGGCGTACGCCAAGCGGCTCGATGCTCACCGGATGGCTGAGGCGAACAAGGCCTTTGCCCACTACCGCTGGTAGCACTCAGGTCCCTTTCTTTGCGGCGCTTGTGAGTAGCCGAGTCTGAGGCGTTCCCATGTCTGAAAGCAGTCCGATTCCGCTGAGTCAAGTCCGCAACATTGGCATCATGGCACACATCGATGCCGGGAAGACGACGACGACAGAGCGGGTGCTGTACTACACCGGACAGATTCACAAGATGGGCGAGGTCCATGACGGTGACACCGAGATGGACTGGATGCTTCAGGAGCGCGAGCGCGGAATCACGATCACGTCGGCCGCGACGACGTGCCGATGGCGCGACCACACGATCAACATCATCGACACGCCAGGCCACGTGGACTTCACCGCAGAGGTGGAGCGGTCACTCCGTGTGCTCGACGGTGGCGTCGTGGTCTTCTCCGGTGTGGAGATGGTTGAGTCGCAGTCCGAGACCGTCTGGCGTCAGGCTGACCGGTATCGGATTCCGCGGATTGCGTTTGTCAACAAGCTCGACCGTGCGGAAGCAAGCTACACGGGAACGTTGAGGATGATCGAGGAGCGGCTCGGCGTCCGCGCCGTTCCCCTCTGCCTCCCTTATCGGGACGCAGATCGGCGCCTCGTCGGGATGATCGACTTGATGGAAGAGGAGTTGCTCGTCTGGGACCAGACCGATCGCGGGGCAACGTTCCAGCGTTACCCGCTTCCCGAGGCAATGACGGACGATGTGTCCACGTATCGTGAGTTTGCCATTGAGCGGTTGGCGGAGATCGATGACCGGGTCATGGCGCGGTACATCGAAGGGGACAGGATCGACGCAGATCTGTGGCACGAGGCCCTACGCGAGGGCTGTCTGCATCACGGCGTGATCCCCGTGCTGGGAGGCTCCTCGTTTCAGAACCAGGGGGTGCAGCCGCTCCTCGACGCGATCATTCACTACCTGCCATCGCCGCTGGACGTTCCGCCCATTCGAAGCGCAGACGGATCGGATGAGCGGCTTGCCGATCCGGATGCTCCGTTTGCCGCACTGTCGTTTAAGGTGATGGTTGACAAGTACGCGGGCCAGGTGTCGTACATCCGCGTGTACTCCGGCCGTCTGTCGGCGGGGGGGCATGCACGAAACCAGTCGACAGGGAAGGGCATGCGAGTGACCAAGATGTACCGCATGCATGCCAACCGACGGACTGCCCTGGAGGAGATTCGAGCGGGTGACATCGTCGCCGTCGTGACGTCGAGTCCGGTGTCGACAGGGGATACGCTCTGCGATGCGGATGCGCCGATCTTGCTTGAGAAGATCGAGTTTCCCGAACCGGTTGTGTTCGTAGCGATCGAGCCGCGCACGGAGGCGGAGTTCGGGGACCTGCTCGGCGGTCTGGAGAAGCTTGCGCTCGAGGATCCCACGTTTCACGTTCGCACGGACGAGACGACAAATCAGACGATTCTTGGTGGGATGGGCGAGCTACATCTCGAGGTGCTCGTACGAAGATTGCGTGAGGAGTTTGGCATTCGTGCACACGTCGGAACGCCGCAGGTGGCGTATCGTGAGACCCTGGCGCGTGAGGTGGTTGCCGAGGATCGGTTCACGAAACAGACGGCTGGCCGAGGGCAGTACGGTCATGTCATCCTCCAGCTGGCGCCTCGCGAGAGAGGCAGCGGCTTTGCGTACGAATTCGCCGCACAGGATGACGAGATCCCGAAGCCATATCGCGCCGCAATCGAAGACGCGTTGCGCGGTATGTTGACAAACGGACCCCTGGCTGGTTATCCTTTGGCCGACATCGGAGCCACCGTTATCGGTGGGTCTTTTCATCCGGTTGACTCGTCAGAATTGGCGTTTCGTGCGGCCACCTCAGCGGCGGTCCACAAAGCGTACCAGGAAGGCGATTTCGAGCTTCTTGAGCCGCTCATGGAGGGCGAAGTCGTCACGCCCGGCGAGTATCTGGGTGAAGTGATGGAGGACCTGGCGCGCAGGCGTGGGGAAATCCGAGAGCTCCAACAGCGGGAGACGGTTCAGATCCTCTTCGTAGCTGTACCGCTTGCGGAGACGTTTGGATACGCCACGCGGCTGCGTTCTTTGACCCAAGGCCGGGCGACGTACTCGTTGCGCGTGGAGCGCTACGATATCGTTCCGGAGGGGTTGAAGGAGAAGATCATAAAGGGTAGAGGATACTAGACATGGCACGAGAAAAGATCCGGATCAAGCTTCGAGGGTACGATCACGAGCTCGTAGAGAGTTCAATCCGCAAGATCGTGGAATCCGCCAAGGACTCGCGCGCCAAGATCGCGGGGCCGATTCCGCTTCCTACGGAGCGTCGCGTATACACGGTCTTGCGCTCGCCGCACATCGACAAGCGTTCGATGGAACATTTCGAACGGCGTGTCCACACCCGCCTGCTGGACATTAAGGAACCGACGTCGGAAACGATCAATGCGCTGATGGACATCGAGCTTCCGACCGGGATCGATATCGAGATCAAGCTCTAGGCTGGAGGGTGTGAGTTATGGCACGAGGAATCCTGGCACGCAAGATTGGCATGACGCAGATGTTCGTCGACGATCGTGCCGTCGGCGTGACGGTCGTCGAGTCTCGGCCGAGCACCGTCGTGCAGATCAAGACGGTCGAGACGGATGGATACAACGCCATCCAGCTCGGCTACGATGAGGTCCCCGAGGGGAAGGTCACGCGTCCGATGGCGGGGCACTTCAGCAAAGCCGGTGTGGCACCGCATCGCCACGTATTCGAGATCCGAGTTGACAACCCGGAGGAGTACTCTGTCGGGGATCGAATCGGCGTCGACCTCTTCACCGAGGGAGAGAAGATCGATGTCTCGGGGATCTCGCGAGGGAAGGGATTTCAGGGCGTGATCAAGCGATGGCACTTCGCTGGCGGGCCCAAGTCGCACGGGTCTCACTTTCATCGTCGCCCCGGGTCGATCGGCCAGTGCGTCAAGCCGGGTCGCGTCGCCAAGGGGAGAAAGCTTCCCGGACAGATGGGGGCGCAGCGGATATCCGTGCGCGGACTGCAGGTCCTTCGCGTCGATCCGGAAAGGAATCTACTTGTTCTCAAAGGGACGACGCCCGGATCACGGGGCACCCTGTTGGAGTTAGGAAGACGCAATGGCTAAGGCGAGACTCTACACATTTGCGGAAGGGACAGAACCGAAGGACACGGCCCTCGACGAGCAGTTGTTCGACGCGGCCGTGAACGAAGACTTGCTGTACCGCGTGGTGGAAATGCAGTTGGCGAACCGTCGTCAGGGGACGCACTCCACGAAGACTCGTGGCGAAGTCTCCGGTGGTGGTCGAAAGCCGTGGCGTCAGAAGGGTACGGGACGCGCACGCGCCGGCTCCCGCCGTTCCCCGCTGTGGGTCGGGGGCGGGACGATGTTCGGCCCGAAGCCTCGCTCGTATGAGATCAAGATGACACGCAAGATGAAACAGGGCGCCCTCAAGGCGGCCCTTTCCGTTCGTGCCCAGGCCGGGAGGCTTCTGCTGCTTGACGAAGCATCATTCAGCGAGCCGAAGACGAAGACTGCGACGGCTCTTCTCGACCGCCTCGGGGTTGGCAGGGAGACCGCTTTGGTCGTGCTTGCAACGTCGGAGTACGATCGGTCAGCGAAGAAATCCTTCACCAATCTTCCATACGCCAAGTGCATCGCATGTGCGGGAATCAATGTGTACGACATCATCCGGCACGACAATCTTGTCATGACGCTGGGTGCGGTGGATGAGCTGAAGGAGAGGTTGTAGCGATGGCCAAGTTGATCCACGCGGAAGACATTATTCTTGCCCCGATCCTCACAGAAGAGACGTGGCAAAAAATGGAGGATCGCAAGTACGCATTCCGAGTAGCTCACGGGGCGAACAAGATCGAGATCCGAAAGGCCGTCGAGGAGCTCTTCAAGGTCAAGGTTGAGAAGGTTTGGACGGCCAACCGGCGTGGTAAGCCGCGAAGAGAGCGGCTGAACCAGATGCACGGTCGTACGGCGCGATGGCGCAAGGCAATCGTGCGGCTGGCACCCGGCGACCGAATTGACATGGTAGGAGGGTAAGCCGCGATGGCGCTAAAACGATACAAGCCGACGTCCGCTGGTCGACGGCACGCTGAGCATCCCAACTTCGGGGAGCTTTCCAACGTCGATCCGGAGAAGAGCCTTCTTCGCCCGATCAGGAAGACGGGCGGACGGAACAATCAAGGTCGGATTACGTCGCGGTTTCGAGGCGGTGGGCACAAACGCCGATACCGCGTGGTCGACTTCGCACGGACTAAGGAAGGCATTCCGGCAAAGGTCGTCACGCGGGAGTACGATCCGAATCGCTCCGCGTGGATCACACTGCTGAACTACGCCGACGGGGAGAAGCGGTACATCCTCGCGCCGATGGCTCTTGAGATCGGAGCGGTCGTCGAGGCGGGCGAGAGCGCTGAAATCCGCGTTGGGAACGCGATGCCCCTGGCTCGGATTCCTCTGGGCGCGATCATTCACAATCTGGAGTTCTCGCCAGGCAGCGGAGGCAAGATTGCTCGCTCGGCGGGGACCTCCGCCAAGCTGATCGGCAAGGAAGAGAAGAGCGCTCACGTTCGCATGCCGTCCGGTGAGGTGAGGATCTTCGACACGGGGTGCCGTGCAACCATCGGGGAAGTGTCGAACCCGGACCACAAGAACGTCAAGCACGGAAAGGCCGGTCGGGTACGCCATCTAGGTCGGAAACCGCACGTGCGAGGTGTTGCGATGAATCCTGTGGATCATCCACACGGCGGTGGAGAGGGTCGTGCGCGTGTCGGGCGACCGCAGGTGTCTCCGACAGGAAAACTGGCTAAGGGTGGACGGACGCGGAAGCGGAAGAAGCAGAGTTCCGACCTGATTGTCCGGCGCGCCGGTAAGGGAAGGCGGTAGGAGACAAGGATGCCAAGATCAACGAAGAAAGGCCCTTACGTCAAGGAGAGCCTGGCCAAGAAAGTGCAGCGCGCTCGTCGGGGTGACATCAAGGAGATCAAGACGTGGTCTCGTGCTTCGATGGTTACGCCAGACATGGTGGGGCTGACCATTCACGTGCACAACGGGAAGGTCCACGTTCCGGTGTCGGTTGTCGAAAACATGGTCGGACACAAGCTCGGGGAGTTTGCGCCGACGCGGACGTTCCGCGGCCATGGAGGCATGAAGAAGAAGCGGGCTCCGGGCCTGACGTAGGTGGGGGACGATGGAAGCACGAGCTGTCGCAAAGTATGTGCGGGTGTCGCCGAGGAAGGCGCGTCTTGTTGTTGACGCGATCCGTGGCAAGGATGTGAACGAGGCGTTGCGGATCGTCCAACTGGCGAAGAAGAAGGCCGCTCGCCCGATTCGGAAGACGCTGGAATCGGCAATTGCCAATGCGGAGAACAACTACGACGTCGACGTTGACAACCTGTACGTCGTCAAGGCGGTTGTGGACATGGGGCGCGGCCTGCGACGGCTTCGCCCGCGTGCGTACGGCCGCGCGGACATTATCCGACGTCCCACAAGCCACATCACGATTGTCGTGGGCGATGGGGAGGATTCATAATGGGACAGAAGATCCATCCGGTGGGTTTCCGGGTCGGAGTGAACCGGAAGTGGGTATCGAACTGGTTCAATCCGAAACTGGCACCGGAATACATCGTAGAAGACAAGAGGATCCGCGACCTGATCCGCGAGCGGTACCGACGCGCGTCTGTGGCCGAGGTCAACATTGAGCGCTCCAAGGAGGATCGTGTCTCGATCGTAATTCGATCAGCGCGACCGGGGATCATCATCGGTCGTGGTGGCACGGAGATCGGGAAGCTTCAGGAGGCGCTGGACGACCTAACCGGGCGCACGGTCAAGATCTCGATTCAGGAGATCGACCGGCCCGACTTGGAGGCGCGACTCGTTGCTCAGGATGTCTCAATCCAGATCGAGAACCGCACAGCACCTGCGCGAGCGATGAAAGAGGCAATCCGTCGTGTCATGGGCGCCGGAGCTGAGGGAATCAAGATCAAGGTCAGCGGGCGACTTGGCGGAACGGACATTGCGCGATCGATCACGATGAAGGAAGGTCGCATCCCACTGCAGACACTGCGCGCTGACATTGACTACGGCCTCGTCGAGGCGCGAACGAAGTACGGAAACATCGGCGTGAAGGTGTGGGTCTTCCGGGGCGAGCGTCTGTCGAAGGGATCGCGAGACGAGGTGACGACGTAGGATGGCACTCCTTTTCCCGAAGCGAACGAAGTACCGAAAGACGCACCGAGGCCGCCGCCGCGGTCAGGCGACTCGCGGCGAGAAGATCGAGTTCGGCGACTTCGCGATTCAGACGCTCGATGCTGCCTGGATCACTGGGGCGCAAATCGAGTCCTGCCGAACAACGATTACGCGCGCGACCCAGCGCGGTGCACGATTGTGGATCCGTGTCTTCCCGGACAAACCGATCACGCGACATCCTGCGGAAGCTCGTATGGGTAAGGGAAAGGGGCCGGTCGATCATTGGGTCGCGGTCGTTCGCCCAGGACGGATCCTGTTCGAAATCTCCGGGGTTACGGAGGAGCGGGCCCGCCGGATTCACGAGCTCGTCTCGCACAAGCTTCCGGTGAAGACGCGGCTCAAGCGCCGGATCGTTTTGGGAGGAGAGGGATGAAGGCGTCTGATCTACGCGAGCTGACGCTCGACGAGTTGGCAGAGAAGGAACAGGACCTCAAGCGGACGCTGTTCAAGCTCCGGTTCCAGCGTGCCACAGCAGAGTTGGGGAACACAGCAGAACTGAAGAAGACTCGACGAGAGATCGCACGGGTCAAGACCGTGGTAACGGAGAAGACGGCGCGGGAGGAACGACGATGAAACGTGTGAAGATCGGCCGCGTCGTGAGCGACCGGATGAAGCAGACGATCGTCGTGCGTGTGGAGGTGCGAACGCTGCATGCGCAGTATCGCAAGCACATTCGTCGTCATACGAAGTTCCACGCACACGATCCGCGGCAAACGGCGGGAGTGGGCGATCTTGTCCGCATTGAGGAATGCAGGCCGCTGAGCCGAATGAAACGGTGGCGGCTGATCGAGATCCTGGAGAAGGCAGAGGGGTAGATCGCGATGATACAGATGCAGAGCATGCTCAAGGTGGCGGACAACTCGGGGGCGAAACTGGTCCGCTGCATCAATGTGCTCGGCCCCTCGAACCGGCGAATCGGCGAGATCGGGGACATCATCGTTGGCTCCGTACGGCGGCGACTCCCGACGAGCGACATCGAAAAGGGGGAGATCGTTCGCGGCGTCATCGTCCGAACGCGAAGTGTGTTTCGGCGGAAAGACGGAACGTTCATCCGCTTTGACGACAACGCAATCGTCTTGATCAATGCGCAAGGTGAGCCGATCGGGACGCGCGTGTTCGGGCCGGTCGCACGCGAACTGCGGGAGAAGAAGATGATGCGCATCATCTCACTCGCACCGGAAGTGCTATAGGAGAAGGGGACGCAGATGCAGAAGGTGCGCAAGGGAGACCGCGTTCTTGTGATTGCGGGAAATGACCGCGGAAAGATCGGTCGGGTCTTGGTGGTGTATCCCGAGAAGAAGCGACTCATCGTCGAGAACGTCAACATGATCACGAAACACCAACGAGCGACACAATCGCTCCGTGAGCCGGGAATCGTGAAGCGAGAGGGTACGATCCACATGTCGAACGTGCTGCCACTGTGCCCGGAGTGCGACGAACCGACCCGAATCGGAGCGACGACGGTTGACGGCAAGAAGATGCGGCAGTGCAAGAAGTGCGGGGAGATCTTCGAGTGATGCTACTGAAAGAGCGATACGAAACTGAGGTTGCTCCGGCGCTGCAGAAAGAGCTCGGGCTCTCCAATGTCATGGAGATCCCGCGGATCGTGAAGGTTGTCGTCAACATGGGAGTCGGGGACAAGGACAACCCGAAGGTGTTGGAAGGTGCCGTCAAGAATCTGACGAAGATGACGGGACAGAAGCCGGTTGTGACAAAGGCCAAGAAGTCGATCTCCGACTTCAAATTGACGGAGGGCGACCCGATCGGATGCATGGTGACGCTACGGGACCAGCGCGCATACGAATTCCTCAACCGGCTCATTAACACGGTACTGCCGGGGATTCGCGACTTCCGCGGTCGGTCGGCATCCGCCTTCGACGGTCGGGGAAACTACACGCTTGGTTTGCGTGACCAGATGGCATTCCCTGAAGTGGAGTACAGCGAGATTGTGAAGAACCAGGGAATGGACATCACGATCGTTACGACGGCGCGCACGGACCAGGAAGGGTACGCCTTGCTCAAGGGGCTTGGCTTCCCGTTTAACGACTAAGGAGAGAGGATGGCACGTAAGTCGCTGATCAACAAGAGCAGGCAGGAAGCCAAGTTTACGACGCGTGCGTATCACCGATGCAAGCTCTGTGGGCGTCCTCACGCGTACATTCGGGACTTCGGCGTCTGCCGGCTGTGTTTCCGCAAGCTTGCCCACCGCGGAGAGATACCGGGTGTCAAGAAGGCAAGTTGGTAGGAGGATTTATGATTCCATATCCGGTCGGTGACATGCTAACGCGGATCCGCAACGCGAACAGCCGCTTCCATCCTTCCGTGACGATGCCTCACTCGAAACTGAAGGAAGCGATTGCTCAGATTCTCCTTGCTGAGGGGTTTGTCGAAGGGTACGAAGTGATTGAGCAGGAGCCGCAAGCGCAGTTGTTGGTCCAGCTGAAGTACAAGGGCGAACGTACGCGTGCGAAACGAGCAATCAGCACGATTCGGCTGGTGAGCAAGCCAAGCCGCCGCATCTACGCGGGCAAAGATGAGATTCCGAGACCCCTCGGCGGGATGGGTGTGTCGATCGTATCAACCTCGGAAGGCGTCCTCTCGGGAAGAGAGGCGCGTGAGCGGGGGATCGGCGGCGAAGTGTTGTGCGAAGTCTGGTAAGGGGAGTAGGGCAATGTCGAAAGTGGGCAAAGTACCCGTAGCGATTCCTGAAGGCGTGAAAGTGTCCACGAAGGGCGCCACGCTCGTCGTGGAAGGAAAACACGGTCGGCTTGAGCAGACGTACCGACCTGACATGGTGGAAGTACGCGTCGAGGACGGATCGGTTACCGTGTCCCGGAAGAAAGAGGGCAAGGAGTACCGAGCGTATCACGGCTTGTACCGCAGTTTGCTGGCGAACATGGTCCACGGCGTCTCGGAACGTTGGGAGCGAGGGCTGTTGATCAAGGGGTTGGGGTATCGTGGCCGGCTTCAGGGAACGACCCTGATCCTTGACCTCGGATACTCAGACCCGAAGGAGTATGAGATCCCGAGAGACATCGAGATCGAACTGCCCAACCCAAACGAAATCGTCCTGCGTGGAATCGACAAGCAACGCGTCGGACACGTAGCGGCGACGATCCGTGCGCTGAGGAAGCCGCGGGTATACGACGGCAAAGGAATCCGATACAAGGACGAGCAGGTCATTCAGAAAGCCGGCAAGCTTGGCGGCGCTGCTGGGGCCTAGCGACATCGTCTCATAGCGTGAGTGATATCTCGAAGAGGAGAGACGTGCGATGGTAGGAAGCAGCAGTCGAGCGACTGAGCGAGTGAAGCGGCATCGGAGGATACGCAGCAAGGTCCACGGGACGAGCGACCGTCCTCGGTTGTGCGTGACCAAAACGACGCATCACCTGTATGCCCAGGTGATCGACGATGATGCCGGACGGACGTTGACACAGATCTCCACGGTCGATCGCGAGGTTCGTGAGGCTGTCACTGGACCGAACACCGCAGCGGCGAAGACACTGGGTGGCAAGCTAGCCGAGCGAGCCATGGAGAAAGGCTTGACACGGGTTGTCTTCGATCGCGGAGGGTATCCGTACCACGGTGTCATCTCCGCGTTTGCTGATGCGTGCCGCGAGGGAGGGCTTGAGTTTTGATCAACCGCGACGAGTACGAGAATGAGATCATCGACATCCGCCGCGTCAGCAAAGTGACGAAGGGCGGCCGGAATCTTCGTTTCCGTGTCACGATGGTGGTGGGGGACCGGAAGGGTCTTGTTGGGGTCGGCGTAGGGAGCACGCGGGAAATTCCGCGTGCAATCCAACAGGCAATCCGTGATGCGAAGAAGAACATGGTATCGATCAACGTCGACGGGGACACGATCCCACACGAGATTGTTGGGAGGTTCAAGGCCGGTCAAGTGCTGCTCAAGCCTGCGTACGAGGGGACCGGCGTTATCGCGGGGACAACGGTCGGCGCAATCTGCCGATTGGCAGGGATCAAGGATGTGTTGACGAAGTCGATTGGCACGACGAACCCCCTGACGTTGTCGCGTGCCACCCTGAACGGGCTCTCGCAACTCCGAAGCCGTAGGGAGATCGAGGCAATCCGCGACATCGGAGCTGTCGCCAAGGAGGACGAGCATGCGGCTTGAGGATCTTCGCCCGACAAAGGGCAGCAGACACCGCAAGAAGCGCGTCGGGCGTGGCTACGGTTCGGGACGGGGCGGGCACGAGAGCTGCCGCGGAACCAAGGGGCAGAACTCGCGATCCGGGGGCGGGACCCGTGTTGGGTATGAAGGCGGGCAGACGCCGGTCTGGATGCGGTTTCCGAAACGCGGATTCAGCAACTTCACCCGGGTCGAGTACGCCTGCGTGAATGTGGATGTGCTCGAGGAGCGGTTCGAGACAGGCTCAGAGATCACGCCGGACGTGCTTCGCGATGCCGGGTTGATCAAGGGGCGGGATGTCTTGGTGAAGATTCTCGGAAGAGGAGATCTGACCAAGGCGGTCAACGTCCAGGCTCATCGATTTACCGCAGACGCACGACAGAAGATCGAAGCGGTCGGAGGAAAGGCTGAGGAGATCTAGCCATGTTGGAGAAAGTTGCCAGTCTATTCAAGGTTCCCGAGCTGCGAAAGCGAATCCTGTTCACCCTCGGGGCGATCATCATTGTTCGCTTGGGTACGCACATCACTGTCCCTGGGGTCAGCAAGGCGGCGTTGGAGCAGTTTTTCGCGAGCCAGAGTGGCGGTGGCATCTTCGACTTCTACAACATGTTCAGTGGCGGCGCACTGAAGAACTTCTCCTTGTTCGCGCTCGGGGTTACGCCGTACATCAATGCATCGATCATCTTCAGTCTGCTGACGTCGATCATCCCCAAGTTGAAGGAACTGCAGCAACAAGGGCGCGAGGGTCGACGGAAGATCACGTCGTACACTCGCTATGCGACGGTAGCGCTTGCGATCGTCCAAGGAATCGCGATTACCGTGATGATCCGCGGTACGTTCACACAGAACGCGGGGATCTGGTTCTATGTGACGACGATCACCGCACTGACGGCGGGGACGATCTTCCTGATGTGGCTTGGTGAGCGAATCACCGAGAACGGGATTGGAAACGGGATCAGCATGATCATCATGATCAGTATCCTGTCTCGGTTTCCTTCAAGCATCTGGTCGATGTTCCAAGAGGTCAGTGCTGGAAACGCTGGAGCCATCTGGATTGTCGTGTTCATTGTCCTTCTGATTGTCGTCGTTGCTGGCATGACGATGGTGCAACAAGGGCAGCGCAAGATCTCCATTCAGTATGCGAAACGAACGATGGGGCGAAGGATTTACGGCGGACACACGTCGCACCTCCCGCTCCGCGTGAACCAAGGCGGCGTGATCCCGGTGATCTTCGCTTCCGCGCTGCTGAGTCTGCCAATAACGATCATGGAGGCGATTCCCGGGGCGTCCGACTACGTCTACCTGATTCAGAACGGAAGCCTGCTGTACATCATTCTCTATGTGTTGCTCATCTTCTTCTTCACGTTCTTCTACAGCTCGATCGTGTTCGACCCAACCGACATTGCCAAGAACGTTCGCGAAGCCGGAGGGTTCATTCCGGGAGTGCGGCCGGGTCGGCCGACGGCGGACTACATCTCCTCCGTCCTGAACCGGATGTTGCTGATCGGCGCGCTCTTCCTGTCGGCGATCGCGGTGTTGCCCTACGTGTTGTTCGGGTTGAGTGGGCTTTCGAGCATGTTCCTTGTCGGAGGGACGTCGCTGTTGATTGTGGTTGGTGTCGGGATCGATACGCTCATGCAGATCGAGGCGCACTTGGTGATGCGACACTACGAGAGCCTGACGAAGTCCGGCAAGTTGCTCGGGAGAAGGGGTTAGCTGTGAAGCGGCGCATTGTCCTCCTCGGACCTCCGGGGGCAGGAAAAGGAACCCAGGCAAAGCGGATCGTGGGCTTCACCGGTGTCGTTCATCTGTCGACCGGAGACATCCTTCGAGACGAAGTAGCGCGGGGGACAGATCTGGGACGCGAGGCGAAGCAATTCATGGAGAAGGGCGAACTCGTTCCCGACCGCCTGATCATTGACATGATTCGTGGGCGGATCGAGGCGGCGAGTGACGGGTTCTTGCTCGACGGGTTCCCGCGTACGGTACCACAAGCGGAGGCACTGGACGAGATCACGTTGCTTGATATCGTGTTCGACATCGAGCTTTCTCGTGCCGAGGTCCTCAGACGGCTGACGGCACGGCGTGTCTGTCAGCAGTGTGGCGCGATCTATAACCTGAACTTCGATCCTCCGGAGGATCCGACGCGATGTGGGACGTGTGGAGGGACGCTAGTTCAACGGTCTGATGACTGTGCAGACGTGATCGAGAATCGCTACGATGTGTACCAGCAATCCACGGCACCGCTGATCTCGTACTACGACGTCCACGGACTGCTGCTTTCGCTCGACGGCGAACTGGGCAGCGACGCGGTATTCGAGCGCATCCAGTCCGCGCTCAGCGAATGATCGCGCTCAAGACGCCGGCGGAGCTTGCGATCATGCGAGAGAACGGCAGACTGCTTGCCGACATCCTCGACGTGCTCTGCGAGAAGGCCCACCCCGGTGTGTCGACCGCAGCGCTTGACCGACTGGCGGAGGACCGCGTGCGAGCGTGTGGGGCGGAACCGGCGTTTCGCCTGTTCGCAGGGTTTCCTGGAACGATCAATGCTTCGTTGAACGAGGAGATCGTGCACGGGGTTCCGACCGAGGCACGGACGGTGTCCGAAGGTGACCTGCTATCGATCGACATTGGCCTGGTGCGCGACGGATTCTGCTCCGACATGGCGAGAACGATCGCGGTCGGGACCGTCTCCCAGGAGGTGCGGCGCCTGCTTGAGGTCGGGGAAAGAAGCTTGTGGGAAGGGATCGAACGCGTTAGAATCGGGAACCGATTGTCCGATGTGTCGCATGCTATCGGTGCCTACGTCGAGCAGGCGGGGTATCATGTAGTGCGTGAATACGTTGGACACGGAATCGGGCGGAAGCTACACGAAGACCCTCAGATTCCCAACTACGGTCCGTCAGGGCGCGGGGTTCGGCTACGGCCGGGGATGGTGTTTGCCATCGAGCCGATGGTGAAGACCGATTCGCTGCCAACGGTTGTACTGAGCGACGGATGGACCGTTGTCACGGCATCTGGTGGATTGTCTGTTCACTTTGAGCACACCGTCGCGGTAACGGAAGACGGATGTGACGTATTGACAAGGAGGTGACTGGAGGCGGACGTGGCCACAGAAGAGCGACCAGGCAGTAAGAAGGCGGACGTGATCCGGCAGCGGGGTGAGGTGGTTGAGAGCCTCCCCGGCTCGAAGTTCCGCGTTCAACTACCCAACGGGCATGTGATCATGTGTCACATCTCGGGAAGGATTCGGAAGCACTACATCCGGATCCTTTCCGGCGACCGGGTGATCGTAGAGATGTCTCCGTACGATTTGACGAAAGGCCGAATCGTATACAGAGAAAGCTGATGGCACGCCTCCCATTCTGATGAAGGTACGAAGCTCAATCAAGAAGATGTGTTCTCACTGCAAGGTCATTCGGCGAGGTGGCCGCGTTCTCGTGGTATGCCGCGACCCGAAGCACAAGCAGCGACAAGGGTAAACAAGGGGAGTCGATATGGCGCGGATAGCCGGAGTGAATCTTCCGAACAACAAGCGCATCGAGATTGCTCTGACGTACATCTATGGTGTCGGGCAGATGCGATCGAGCGAGATCATTGAGAAGGCGGGAATCTCGCCTGACGTGCGGGTCAAGGACCTCACGGAGAACGAGGTGGCGCTGCTGCGGCGGGAAGTCGAGCAGTACATGGTGGAGGGAGACCTGCGCCGGAGGGTTCACGCGAGCATTCAGCGATTGAAGGACATCAACGCGTACCGCGGGATTCGACACAAGAGGAGACTCCCGGTGCGTGGTCAACGAACCCGTGCCAACGCGCGAACGTGGAAGGGTCCCCGGCCGGCCAAAGCAGGAAAGAAGAGGTAGGAGATGGCGAAAAACGTCAAACTAGAACGCGCTCTGGTCAGCATCCACTCGACGTTCAACAACACGATCATCACTGTCTCCGACATGAATGGAAACCCCGTGATGTGGAAGAGCCCTGGAATGGTTGGATATCGAGGTTCGCGCAAGGGTACGCCGTACGCGGCGCAGATCGCGGCCGAGTCGCTCACCCGTGACATGAAGGACTCCGGCATACGATCGGTGGTGATCCGCGTCAAAGGGACCGGCTCCGGTCGGCAGTCGGTCGTTCAAACGATCAAGTCGTCGGGGATTCGCGTGGAAGAAGTGAAGAACGTTACGCCGGTTTCCCACAGCAAGGGGAGACGATAATGGGACGAGACACAGGAGGAAAGTGCAAGCTGTGCCGTCGCGAGGGGGAGAAACTCTTCCTCAAGGGCGATCGATGCTACTCAAGAAGCTGTGCGGTGTCGCGCAAGAGCTCGCCGCCCGGCGAGGGCTCGAAAAAGCGACGGCCGCGTCGAAGTCAGTACCAGATCCATCTGCGTGCGAAACAGAAGGCAAAGCGGACCTACGGGTTGCGTGAGAGCCAGTTCCGCAACTACGTAGAGGACGCGAAACGCAAGAAAGGCGTCACTGGCGAAGCGCTGATGACCTTCCTCGAGCGGCGGTTCGACAACATGGTGTACCGCGCTGGGCTTGCCTCCTCGCGGCAGCAGGCGCGACAGATGATCACACACGGGCACTTCGAGTTGAACGGACGGGCCACCAATGTTCCGTCCGTCCAGGTGCGCGAGGGAGACATCGTCGCTGTGAAGGAAGGGCGGCGCAGCCGTGTCAAGGCGATCGTTGAGGCGAACCAGGGCCGCGACATCCCGGGTTGGATTGAAGCCAACGCAGAGGCGATGAAGTTTCAGCTGATCGCATCTCCGGACGTCAGCCAGATCGGCCAGACGATCGAGGCCAATTTGATCGTTGAGTTCTACTCGCGCTAGGAGGCCCGATGGACGATATCGTCTTCCCGAAAGAGGTCAAAGCTGCAGTGCTCGACGAAACGACCGCGAGTCTGGTTATTGAGCCGCTCGAGCCGGGGTTCGGCACGACACTGGGCAACTCCCTTCGTCGTACGCTACTGACCGCGATTCCCGGGGCGGCCGTCGTCCGCGTTCGGTTTGCCGGCAAGTATCATGAGTATGACACCATTGAAGGTGTGAACGAGGATGTGCTCGAGATCATCCTGAATCTGAAAGGCCTGTCGTTACGAGTAGAGGACGACGAGCCGAAGCGGTTGATGTTGGAGAAGAAGGGTGCAGGCGAGGTTACGGCAAGCGACATTATACGTCCGGCTGGCGTGCAGATCACAAATCCGGAACTCCACATTGCGACGCTCAACGCGAAAGGGATCCTCGACCTCGAGATGGAGGTCGAAACCGGGTTCGGATACGTGCCTGCCGAACTGAACCGCGAAGAAGATGCGCCGATTTCGGTGATTCCGATCGACGCCGACTTCTCTCCCGTGAAGAAGGTGAACTTCACCGTCGAGGAGACCCGCGTCGGCGGCAAAACCGGCTACGAGCGGCTGGTTCTCGAGGTCAACACGAATGGCGGGATTCGGCCTGAGGAAGCATTGTCCGAGGCGAGTCGGATTCTGCGACGCCATCTGGACATCTTCTCTGGCTTCTCAGAACATCCGTTTGGTGTCGGTATCGAGGAAGGAGAGGCGGTTGAAGACGCGGAGCTTTCGATCCCACTCTCTGAACTCGGCATCGACCAGCGTGCGTGCAATCTGTTGCACGAGGCAGACATCACGACGCTAAGCCAGCTTCTGGCTCATCCGCGGGAAGAGCTTCTTGACATCCATGGCTTCGGCGGAAAGACGCTGAGCAAGGTCGAGGAGCGATTGAGCGAGCTAGGGCATGCCCTGAAGAGTGAAGGGGAGATACGCGATGAGGCATAGACGGACGGTGGACAAGCTGGGATTGAAGACGCCGGGACACCGCAAGAGCGTCTTGGCAAACCTGACGAACGCGCTGATTCTCAACGCGAAGGTCGATACGACGCTCACGCGCGCGAAGGCGGGCCAGCGTTTTGCCGAACGGGTCATCACCCTTGCGCGCCGTGGGGACCACCACGCAAGGCGGATTGCGTTCTCCCGACTCAGAGACAAGGAAGCGGTCACGAAGCTATTCGACGAGTTGGGACCGAGATTCCAAGAGCGAGAAGGTGGATACACCCGTGTGGTGAAGCTTGGACCACGCAGAGGCGACGGGGCCGAGCGCGCACGTCTGATGCTCGTAGAGTAGGACAGGCTGCGAGTCCATTTCTGGTTAGAGACAAGAACCCGCTGCACCGAAGCATGGTGGGGCGGGCTTCTCTCTTCCTCTCTTCGCGGAGCCGAGTGAACGGCGATTGGATCGACTAGGGTGCGGGGTTTGCGGTCTCTTCGATGTGCAGGCGGGTCCGTAGACGCGCGAGCATGTCGGCGACCATCGTCTCCAGCGTGTAGTGCGGTGCCCAACCCCATTCTTCGCGAGCCGCAGAGTCATCGATGCTGCGCGGCCACGTATTGGCGATGGCCTGGCGGAAGTCGGGAACGTACTCGACCGTGAAGTGTGGAACGTGTCTGGCAATCTCAGCGGCGAGCTGGGAGGCAGAGAAACTCATCCCGGCGATGTTGAAGTCGCAGTGGTGTCGTAGGCGTGTTGCATCAGCGGCCATCAGATCGATGGTTGCCTTGATGCAGTCCGGCATGTACATCATCGGCAAAGTCGTCTCCGGACCGACGAAACAGGTGTAGCGCCCTCGTTGGAGTGCCTGGTAGAACATGTCTACCGCATAGTCGGTGGTGCCGCCACCCGGCAGCGTCTCGCTGGAGATGATGCCGGGATAGCGGATTCCGCGAACATCGAGGCCGTAGCGCGCGACGTAGTACTCGCCGAGAAGCTCACCGGTCACCTTAGTGACACCATACATCGTGGTGGGCTGGAGAACCGTGTCCTGTGGTGCCAGATCGTGCGGGGTGCGTGGTCCGAACGCTGCGATGGAACTGGGAACGAAGACCCTCGAAACCCCGAGCATGCGCGCAGACTCGAGGACGTTCAAGGTTCCTTCTACATTGACGATCCACGCGCGCTGGGGCTGTGTCTCGCCTGTCGCGGAGAGGATCGCGGCCAGGTGGTAGACTGTACCGATGTCATGCGTCTCGATCAGGTGATCGAGGGCTCCTCGGTCTGTGACGTCCGCCGTCTCGTACGGGCCGTGACGAGAGTAGTCCGGCTGTGCGTCCAGACGGTCCGCAGCCACGACATTGTCGGAGCCGTAGCGGTCGCGGAGGACCGTGGTGAGTTCCGATCCGATTTGCCCCAGGGCTCCCGTAACGAGGATGCGCGTCTTGTGGGCGGTCAATCGAACACCCCCCTCTCTGATGTGCGGTGATTGTACGCGAGCTGGTCCGCCCCACCAACGTGGAAGGCCGGGCGACGATTGAGATCCCCAAATCTGCGTTCTATACTCGCTTACCATGGGTACGGCGCTCGGAATCGACATCGGCGGAACGTTCATCGACATCGTGTACGCGGACGGAGCCAGCGTTCGGATGGTGAAGGTGCCGTCGACTCCAGACGAACCGGCCCGCGGAGTGATTGACGCATTGGCCGGTCTCCTGGAAAGCGGGGAGCTGGTAGGGGCGGGCGTGTCCCAGATCGTCCATGGGTCGACCGTAGCGACCAACGCGCTGTTGGAGGGAGCGTGGGCGAGAACGGCGCTTGTCACGACGAAGGGGTTCCGAGATGTCCTTGAGATAGGTCGTCAGAATCGGCCGGCCTTGTACGACCTGAGAGCGCGTCGATCTCCAGCAGTGATCCCCCGTGACTTGCGCTTCGAGCTGGCAGAACGCGTCGATGCGGCGGGTGTTGCGGTCGAGCGTCCCTCCGAAGAGGATGTGGTGGCTCTTGCCGGTGCACTGCGGGACGCCAACGTCGCCGCCGTGGCGATTGCGTTCCTGTTCTCTTATCTGCTTCCAGAACACGAGCAGTTTGTGGAGGACATCCTGGTTCGCGAACTCGGCGTGCCGGTCGCACGGTCGAGTGCTGTTCTTCCGGAGTTCCGTGAGTACGAGCGTTCGATGACCACAGCGATTTCCGCGGCGCTCCAACCAGTCGTTGGGCAGTATCTGTCGGACTTGGAGTCCGGGGCGAAGAGGCTCGGGCTGCCCGGCACGTGGCAGATTATGCAGTCGAGCGGCGCGGTGGCTCGTGCAGATACGGCGCAGCGGCATCCTGCTCGAATCCTCCTCTCGGGTCCTGCCGGGGGTGTCAGAGGGGCGCGAGAGATCGGCAAACGTCTTGGCGAGCTGAATCTCATCACCATGGACATGGGAGGCACCAGCTGCGATGTGTCCCTGATTCACGACGGCCGGATCGGCTGGACACGGGAAGGGCAGATTGGCGGATACCCCGTGGGATTGCCGATGGTGGACATCCACACGATTGGGGCAGGCGGCGGGAGCATCGGCTGGATCGACGCCGGAGGGGCTCTACGTGTTGGCCCACAGAGTGCGGGATCGTTTCCAGGTCCTGCCTGCTACGGACACGGCGGGCGGGCGCCGACCGTAACCGACGCGCATCTGGTGTTGGGTCATCTGTCGGCAGACCGGCCGTTGGGCGGGCTGCCGCGGCTGAGTGACAGCATGGCGCGTCGAGCAATGGAGGCGATTGCGAAAGCGCTGGGTGTGTCTGTCGAAGCGATCGCCCTTGGCATGCTTGAGGTGGCGGATGCGGCGATGGAGCGGGCGATTCGCGTGATCAGTGTGGAACGGGGACACGATCCGCGTGAGTTCGCGCTTCTTGCGTTTGGAGGAGCAGGTCCGCTGCATGCGGTAGCGATCGCACGGCGTCTATCGATCCCGAGGGTGATTGTACCGCCGGTTGCCGGCGTTCTTTCTGCGTTCGGTCTCCTGGCTGCGGAAACGGGGCACGACCTGAGTCGAAGTGTGGTGCGGCCGCTTTCGTCGATCACCGTCGGGGAAGTGCAGACAGTCGTTTGCGAACTGGAACAGAGGGGCATGGACGTGCTTCGATCCGAAGGAATCGAAGCCGGACGAATCGAGTCTCATCCAACAGCGGACCTTCGCTATGTAGGACAGTCACACGAAGTAAACGTGGATCTTGCCGACGGAGGGGCAGGGAAGGGAGGCGGCGTGGTTGACTTCTCCCTGCTGGCCAAGCGGTTTCACGCGCTTCACAAGACACGGTTTGGTCACAGTGCACCGGATGAGGAACTCGAGCTTGTCACGATCCGTGTCCGCGTGTCCGGGCCGCCGGTTGT
>Ga0272444_10001151_pt1 | contig 26057 bp, 32 predicted proteins | sample SSMForm13_FD_201033 | JGI IMG/M metagenome (GOLD analysis project Ga0272444, IMG submission 201033) | Marine sediment archaeal communities from Little Sippewissett salt marsh, Falmouth, MA, United States - SSM-Form-13 | ecosystem: Environmental > Aquatic > Marine > Wetlands > Sediment ...
TCAGCGCGCCCCTGCGCTGACCCGCTAGCTGATTTTTCTCTTGAAATAAGCATACAGGTTGTATAGGGTAGCGGATTTAATGCTGAACAATGGAGAACAGTATGGGAAAATCCATCACCCGTAAGATTATAGAGGCCCATTTACTGACGGGTAGTTGCGTCACCGGTTCTGAGGCAGGAATAAAAATAGATCAGACTCTTACTCAGGATGCCACGGGAACCATGGCCTATTTACAGTTTGAATCGATGAATATTCCTCAGGTGAAAACCGATTTGTCGGTGAGTTATATAGACCATAACACCGTACAGATCGGATTTGAGAATGCCGACGACCATCAATATCTTCGGGATGTCGCGGGAAAGTACGGGATTCACCTGTCGAGAGCGGGAAACGGGATCTGCCACCAGGTTCATCTCGAACGATTCGGGGTACCGGGAAAGACTCTGCTCGGTTCCGACAGCCATACGCCGACGGCAGGGGGCCTGGGGATGATGGCGATCGGCGCGGGCGGCCTGGATGTCGCCATCGCGATGGGCGGCGGAGCGTTCTATCTTACCTGTCCGCGGGTAATCAGGATCAACCTCATTGGAAAACTTTCTCCCTGGGTATCGGCAAAAGATATTATATTGAAGGTTCTCGAGATATTCACCACACGGGGAAACGTCGGATGCATCTTTGAGTACGGAGGAGAAGGACTGTCCTCCCTCACCGTGCCGGAACGGGCAACAATCGCCAATATGGGGGCGGAATGCGGTGTTACAACTTCCATATTCCCAAGCGACGAAATGACCCGGTCATTCCTGAAATCTCAGCAGAGAGAGGATGTCTGGACGGAATTAACAGCGGATGAAGACGCCGAGTATGACAAGGTAATCAATATCGACCTTTCGAAGATAGTTCCTCTCGCGGCGACGCCGCACAGTCCCGAGAACATACGCGCGGCAAAAGAGATAGAGGGGATAAAGGTCGACCAGGTGTGTATCGGAAGCTGCACAAATTCATCATACAAGGATCTTTCGACAGTGGCGGAGATACTGGAAGGAAAGGTCGCCCATCCCGACGTCAGTTTCGTTATCGCTCCGGGCTCGAAGCAGGTGCTGGAGAATCTCTCGAAGGACGGGTATCTTACGAAACTGCTCTCTTCCGGAGCACGAATCGCCGAATGCGCGTGCGGCTTCTGCATAGGGAACAGCCAGAGTCCACCCTCGGGGGCGGTCTCTCTGAGGACATCCAATAGAAACTTTTCGGGCAGATCGGGGACGGCGGATGCCGATGTTTACCTCGTCAGTCCGGAAACAGCCGCCGCCGCGGTCATTACGGGAGTTATTACCGATCCGCGTGACCTGGGGATTGAGTATCCGCATATCCGCATCCCCGATCACTTCAGCATCGACGACGGGATGATACTCTTCCCCGACACTATCGGGACCCCATCGTCTGCCGCAATACACAGGGGACCGAACATCGGGGAGCCTCCTTCACATACCCCCATGCCTGACACTATCTCGGGTGAAGTCACGATAAAGGTCGGGGACAAGATTACCACGGATCATATAATGCCGGCCGGCTCCAGGATGAAATATCGCTCAAATATACCGAAGTACGCGAAATTTGTCTTTCATGGACTGGACAAAACCTTCCATAAAAGGGCCCTCGAGATAAAAGAGGGCGGAATGCACAATATAATAGTCGCCGGCGTTTCTTACGGCCAGGGATCATCGAGGGAGCACGCGGCCATCTGCCCCCAGTACCTGGGGGTAAAGGCGGTGATCGCCAAATCGTTTGAACGAATCCACGCGGCAAACCTGATCAATTTCGGCATCATACCCCTTGCATTCAAAGATGATGCCGCTTACGAGGGAATAGACCGGGGAGACAAATTAGAGGTGCCCGATATCAGGAAGATAATAGAGTCCGACATGACAATCGTGGTAAAGAATGTAACCAAGGGAACTGAATTTGAAGTTCAGTGCCTACTGTCCGACAGGCAGAGAAAGATGCTTCTTGCCGGAGGGGCGATCGCGGCGGAAAAATAACAGATTTCGCGGGTCAGGCAGGGGAAACAGGAATTTCAGCGTACCGCAAAATACGAGACGGAGAAGAAACGTGACGGAAAAGATACAGGTAGCAACACCGGTCGTCGAGATGGACGGCGACGAAATGACACGAATCATGTGGAAGATAATAAAGGACAAGCTCATTCTTCCATTTCTGGATATCGACATTAAATATTACGACCTCCACATAAAGAACCGCGACATAACCGGTGACCGGGTTACGGTCGACGCGGCGAATGCCATCCTGAAATACGGTGTGGGAATCAAGTGCGCGACAATAACTCCTAACGCGGACCGGGTGGAGGAATATGATCTGAGCCATATGTGGAAAAGTCCCAACGGCACAATACGTTCGATGCTGGATGGAACGGTGTTCAGAAAACCGATCTTTGTGAAGAACATCAAACCCTCCGTCTCGACATGGAAGAAACCGATCATCATCGGACGACACGCGTATGGGGATGTATACGACAATACGGAGATCGCCGTGCCGGGTCCCGGAAAGGCAACCATTACATTCACGCCATCAGAAGGCGGCGCGCCCGAAGAAAAGACGATACATGAATTCACAGGCCCGGGAATCATCCAGGGTATCCACAATACGGACGAGTCGATGCTGAATTTCGCGAGAGCGTGTTTCTCCTTCGCCCTCGACCAGAAGACCGATCTCTGGTTCAGCGACAAGGATACCATATCAAAGACCTACGACGCCCGTTTCAGGGACATATTCCAGAAGGAGTATGAAGAAAACTGGGAGACCAGGTTCAGGGACGCGGGTATAGAATACTTTTTCACGCTGATCGACGATGCCGTTGCCAGGGTAATCCGCTCGGAGGGTGGAATGTTATGGGCGCTGAAGAATTACGACGGCGATGTTATGTCGGATATGATCGCTACAGCCTACGGAAGCCTGGCGATGATGACCTCCGTGCTGGTTTCGCCGAACGGCTGCTTCGAATATGAAGCGGCACACGGAACGGTCCAGAAACATTATTATAAGCACCTCAACAACGAAGAGACCTCGACAAATTCCATGGCCCTTATCTTTGCCTGGTCGGGCGGACTGCGAAAGCGGGGCGAACTTGACGGAACCGAACGGCTTGTGGAATTCGCCGACAAGCTGGAAGAGGCGGCCGCGGAAACAGTGGAATCGGGTATCATGACGGGAGATCTTCTTCTCGTCGCGGAAGAAGCCGCACAGAACAGAAAAGTCAACACCACACAGTTCATAGATGCCATCGAAAAACGACTGAATGAAAAATTACAATGACAAGCCGGATATGAGCGGCATGACCCTTGAAGAGATCGAGTCCTTTATTGCTCATCTTGGAAAGGAAAAATACCGCGCGCGTCAGATCATGAAGTGGATATACCGGTTCGGAGTATCTTCCTTTGACGAAATGACGAATCTCTCAAAGGTTTTCAGGGAAGAGATTAAAGATCTGGCCCGGATAACATCCCTCCCGATAGAAGAAATTCATGAATCAAAGGACGGCACGAAGAAGGCCCTTTTCAGACTTGAAGACGGCAACTTTATAGAAAGCGTTCTGATCCGTGAAAAAAATCACTGGACCCAGTGCGTCTCCACGCAGGCGGGATGCGCCATGGGATGCAAATTCTGCCTTACCGGAAGATACGGCTTCAAAAGAAACCTCACCCCCGCGGAGATTATCGGACAGCTCAGAGCCCTTATATTCAATACCCCCGAAGGGAAGAATATAAAGAGCATCGTTATGATGGGGATGGGTGAACCCCTTGCCAACTACGAAAACACCCTGAAGGCGATCAGGATCATTTCTTCCGATGTCGGGCCCGGTGTTTCAAAGAGAAAAATAACGGTTTCCACGTGTGGAATAACACCGATGATACGCAGGCTGGGCGAGGAGGCCTCCGTCAATCTTGCCGTTTCGCTGAACGCCCCCGATGACGCGAAGAGAACGGCCCTGATGCCGGTGAACAAAAAGTTTCCCCTTAAAGGACTTATCGACGCCTGCCGGGAATACCCCATGCCGAGGAGAAGGATGATAACCTTTGAGTATATCCTGATGGAGGGTGTCAACGATTCGGAAAACGACGCGAAGAAGCTTGTCTCTCTCCTCAGGGGAGTACATTGCAAATTTAATCTCATACCCTTCAACGAATTTCCGGAATCGGATTTCAGAAGACCGTCGGATAAAACAATACGGGCCTTTCAGAATATCCTTATAAAAAATCACTATACGACCATGGTCAGGCCGAGCAAGGGCAACGACATACTGGCGGCATGCGGGCAGTTGAGCGGTCGGGCAGACTCCCGGCACTGACTTCCGGCAAATTTCTTGCCCGATTCAGATTCTTGTGATATCTGGAGGAATGAACACAAAAATAATAGCGCCGAGGTGAATTATGAAAAAGGTATATTTCGGTATCGTTCTTATAATCGCTGTCCTTCTATCCTGCCAGTCGGTTTTCGCCCAGACATCGTCAACATGGATTAAAAAGGGCGATATGTTCGAAGAGAAGGGGATACACTCGGAGGCGGTGAAAGCGTACACAAAGGCGATAGAAGAGGATTCCCGTTCCTCGGAAGCTTACCTTAAAAGAGGTACCACTCTTTTCTCGGACAAAAAGAGCAATTGCACGAAAGCGTTGGGCGATCTCACAAAAGCGATAGAGCTTACGCCCGATTACGCGGAAGCGTACTACCAGCGGGGAATAGTCAACTTTTACATGATCAACAATGAACAGGGACGCTCCGACATGAAAACCGCCGCCGCCCTGGGACACACGGGGGCTCAGGAATGGCTCGGCATGAACAAGGAAGAGGAACAGTTCGTTCTGGTCGAAGAGACATCTCCGGAGAAGAAACCGGCCGTATATTTCGACCATGACAAATCCAATATAAAACCGGCGTATCATGAACTCCTTGAAGAGGTGGGCACGGTAATTACCGGAGATTCTTCGCTGGTCTCGATTATTTTATCAGGCCATGCCGACAGCACGGGCACAAACCGCTACAACGATACCCTTTCCCTTGAAAGGGCGAACAACGTTAAAGAATATCTTGTAAAGCATTTCAATGTAAAGCCCGGGAAAATTGCCGTGACGGCATATGGCGAGGAGATGCCGGCTACATCCAACAGCACACCGGAGGGACGCGCCCTGAACCGGCGTGTAGAGATATCCGGCCTGGGAACGACAGACAGTATACCGGGGAACTGATATGTTGAGTTGCTGATATACTCTTTCGTATCCTTTTAGCGTTCAACCTTTCTTATCACGAACCATCCGTCATCCGAGTCGGAAGCTGTGTCGACGACAAGATGCACAATACGTAATTCCGGATACAGCTTCTTGAGCTCCTCAAGGTCGACCGGCTCAAACCTGTCCCTGTTATTCAAGTAGGCCTGTTCCGTCAGCGCGTTGGACTCGTAGTGTTCCCTGGTTCGTTTTGATATCTTGTTCAGTGAGTATTCCCGCGGGCACTGCGTCTGCTGGATAATGAATGTCTTCCCGTTTTTCGCGGCTACCCCAGCGGCCCTCTTTCTGAGCGCCTGGGTGATAAAGGTGGCGTCGAGAATAACCCCCCTCCCCCGCGAGGACAGTTCATCGGCCATTGAAAACATCGTGTCATACACAAGAGTTCTTTTGTCCATATCGGACGCTATCTTCTCATCGAAAATATCCTCGTTCTTCAGGACTTCGCGGCGTATTATATCCGTTCGCAACATTTCACAGCCCTTTAAACGGGCTACAATCCCGGTGGTCTCGGTCTTGTTCGTCGCCGGCAGTCCGCAGGCGATCAGAACAGCATCTCTCTCAATCTCATTCTCGACAAATTCTTTAAAGGGTATCTTCACTGGCATCGACTCCTTGTTAAATTCACCGGTTATTATGCGGTTACGCAAAACCACTGTCCGGGTTTTACGTCCCTACATCGTATCTTCGGGGAAAGACCCCGTCTGAACGAGTGTTTGTATCTTTGTGCCCATTTCCATGCCCGATTGCTTCCGGCAGAGCACCACACATCCCCTTTTTGCCCCTGTCTCTTCCGAGGGACCAACGGCCGGGAAAAAGACCGAAAGCGAATGAGCAGACACTACCGGGGTAATGTAACTCAGATTAAGAACCTTGCCTTCTCCATAATCGTCAAATCCATAATCAGTACCTCTTACTCCGAAATCATCAATCATAACAATGGGTCTTTCCCAACCGGAGAATATGATCTCCAACTCCTCCCTCAAGGGCAGATCTTCTTCCCAATGGGCATCAAGGTAGAAAAAGACATCTTCTCCGGGAACCGAACAATCGTCACGAAGGCCCCTGAGAAAAGAACAGCTGTCACCCTGAGAGAGCAGAACAGTACCCCGGTTAAAGAAAAAACGCGTCTTCGAATAGGAATAATGACGGGGATTGATTTCAACCGTATACACAGGTAATGATGTCGCGGCGAATAACGCCGTCGTTGTTCCGTGATAGGTCCCCGTCTCGACAATGGCTGTTATCGGGAAAGAGTATAAAATATCAAAAAAGATGCGCTGTCTGAATTTCTGCCCGTTGAAAGGACCTCCCCAGTCATTCTTCATGTCCGGATATCTAAAAAAGTCCATTCGGCCCCGGATACTGTCTCCGGTGAAATTTCTCATTATGTTTGTAATTATCCCCACGCGCCCCCCTGTAAAGAGTAACCGAAGAGTAATGACAATCAGAACAGCGCCGTGATTCCATTATTTTCGTGAAAAAGTGTTGTATGACTCAAACTGTTCCGCCACGTAATCGGGAATATTGATACTGCCCATTATCACGGGATTTTGATGACAGTCAGATCCGCCTGTCACTATAAGCCCTTCTTTGCGGGCAAACGCGAGATATGATTCCACTGTTCTTCCGCTGTGCCTCGAATGCCAGCATTCAACACCGTCTATATACTCCAGTATGCTGTCGCGGATGATGGCATGCTGGCGGGCTACGGAAGGTGTGAGCGACACAAGAGAGGAACCGTTGGGATCGCTGGGATGGGCGATCACCAGTCTTCCGCCGGCACCCCGTATTAATGCGGATGCCTCTTCCAGGCTCAGCGGCATTTTTGGAACATCACATTTCACAAGATATTTGGAAAAAGCCTCTTGCTTACTGCCGACGATACCCTTCTTTATCATGTAATTTGCAATGTGCGGTCGGCCGAATGACCCGTCAACGGTGGCCTGTATCTCTTCAATATCCCGCTCCGAAAAGCTTCGCATGCCCGCTTTCTGAAATTCACGGTTTATATTTCTCAGTATCTTTTTCGCCCTCTTCTCTCTGAAATCCCGCAGCGCTGACAGCCTGTTCGTAAGGGCTTTATCATGGATATCATACTCATAGCCGAGAAAATGAAGCTCAACGCTCTTGCCGTCGTTATATGCCGGATGAGAAAAGGCCACACTGAGTTCAACGCCCGGAACGTACGCGATTCCGTGCCGGTCGGCAAGGGCCATCGCCTCATCCTGGCAGTGGACCGCGTCGTGATCGGAGATTGACATAAACCGGATATTTTTTCTGGATGCCTCGGCAAATATCTCTTCCAGTGTCCATTTACCATCTGATCCGTTTTTCGAGTGGATATGGAGATCAATCTTCATTGGTCACGTACTCGCAGGCAAGATCATAGTACTGTTTTGCTTTACGGAAGACCTTGTGCCGGGAAGCATCGTCGAGGTCACAGTCATCAAGCATGAACGATGTAACTTTCGCCCTTACCATTGCCCTGTATACTTTATAGAATCGCAAGACATCGTTTAACGATAGATCACCCGATTCCTCGATATAGGTATTTACAAAGATGTCTCCGAATCGTTTCATCCCGTTGAAATCAAAATCCATCGATAAGAAGGCTACATCGGATGCGACATCGCCGAAACGAAACCGTTCATTAAATTCGATACAGTCAAACACGGAAACAGCGTCGTCTTCAATGCATATATGCTGGAGATGAAGATCACCGTGACAGTCTTTAATGCAATCGTTCGTTATCCTCATATCGAACAGGGCGGATTTTCTGTCCATGAATGACCTGCTCCATGATTCGAGGGTATTGAACGCCTCCTCACTCACGGGACCTCCGGCATATTTCCTCGTCTGATCAAAATTCTCTATCACATTGGTGGAAATAACATCGAATGTCCCGAATGCCCGCGCTTTTTCATCGCTCGGTATATTCCCGTAGACCTGGGCAAGGTATTTTCCGACACGCCTTACATCATTCTCTGTTACCTTCCCCGTCTTCATGAGGCTGTAGAGCATCCTCTCCTCGGGGATTTTCTTCATCTCCACGGCATACTCAACAACAGCCCCGTCGTTACCGAGCGAGAGATCAGTATCCGTTTTTTCTGTTATTCCTACAACATCGTTATATACATCGGGGGCAAACCGCCGATTCAATACGATCTCTTTGTCACAATAATATTTCCTTTTTTCAAGGGTCGTAAAATCGAGAAACCCGAAATCGACGGCTTTTTTAACCTTGTATACAAGATCACCGGCAATAAAAATAAAGGAAATATGTGTCTGAATCAGTTCTACCGTGTCAGGTCTATGGGGATAAAAGTCAGGCCTCATCATTGACTCGACGAGCTGGGGATGGTTCATTTGCTTCTCTTCTCGTTGATTATTATCTCAATCGGCGGTTTCTGTCTTCTTCTCTTCTTCCTCGAGACGATTCTTCGACTCACGCAGGAAATAGGTGGTTTTATAGTCCATACCGAGGTGTGGATACTTCTTCTCGATGGTTTGAAACCTTCCAAGCGCGGCACGGTATTGTCCGGTATCAAAATAAAATTTTCCCACATAGAATTCATGCTCGCCGAGTTTCTTTCTGCATTCGTGCAACTTCTTTTCGGCCACAAAAGAGAACTTGCTGCTTGGAAAGCGGGAAATTAACTTCTCGAACGATTTAACCGCCTGGCGCGTTTCGGTCTGATCGCGGTCGATTTCAAGCATCTGGTTATAGTGACATAATCCTATCTGGCACATTACATACGGAAGGTTCTCGCTGGTCGGATGATATTCCATAAAGTCGGTGTATACTGCCACCGCGGAAATATAGTCTTCATCACTGAAATAGGAATCCGCGACTCCCAGTTCGGCGGGGATGGCATATTCGCTGAGTGGATATTCTTCCACTACTCTCTGGAATAACTCGGCCGCCTCATCGTAATCTCCATCATGGTATTCCTCTTGTCCTCTCTGATAAAGGGCGCCGGGAGTGTTCGTGGGCAACGGAGTATTCCACCACAGACAACCGGTAGCGGAGAACACAAAGAGGGATATAAGCGCCATTTTCACAAGTTTCATATTCATAACACCTTTTTTAAAGATTCTTCCAGCCGGCCTTTCGGCATAAGACCCGCCAGTGTATCTACAAGCTTGCCATTCTTAAAAAAGAGGATCGTGGGTATTCCTTTTATTTCATATTGGCCGGCAATAGCCGGATTTTCATCCGTGTTGATTCGTGCGATCTTCGCTCTCCCTTTGTATTCTTCCGCAAGTTCTTCGATAATCGGTTCCATGGCAAGACATGGCGCACACCAGGGAGCCCAAAAATCGACCATGACGGAACTGTTTGCTTTAACAACTTCGCCAAAATTGCTATCGCTCAGATGTACCAATAAATCTTTTCCCGTCATTCCGACCCCCCTACACGTATTTGTTCAAGACAATGTAGTGACTTGTCTTCTTAATGTCAAACACTATTTCAACCTCTCGATCGAAGCCTTTTGACAGAAATCCGGCATTTTGATATAGATTGACTCGGCTTGGATAGAGCCGGCGTATTCCTTCGAAAGGAGCCTCTCATGAATCCGGTAGGTATAATTTCCGGCACAATCCCTCTGCATGAAGAAACCCTCTTTCAGAATCTGAAGCATACCGTAGTGAAAACGGAATTCGGCAACGCGCCGGTCTTCCTGTCGGAGATGGTCGCATTTATCCCCCGACACGGCAGGGACATGCTGACCCCCGCACATATGATCAATCACAAGGCCCATTTAAAGGCACTGAAGGACATCGGGGTTGAGGAAGTAATCGGCGTCAATTCCACGGGTTCCCTGAAGAAAGAACTGACGCCGGGAATGATCGTTATACCGGATGATTACATCTCTATCTCTCAATGCCCTACTATCTTTGAAGAAAATGCCGTCCACATAGTACCGGCCCTTAATGAAGAAATCAGAAAGAAACTGATCCTCACCGCTGAAAAACGGGGAATAACCGTCATGAAAAAGGGGGTTTACTGGCAGACTCCAGGCCCCAGGCTGGAAACAAAAGCCGAAATACAAATGATGTCTCAGTTCGCCGATATCGTCGGGATGACCATGGCAAGCGAGGCAACGATAGCGGCGGAACTGGATTTTTCCTACGCCGCGATATGCTCCATAGATAATTACGGCAACGGCCTTGTCGAAAAACCGCTTACACTCGAAGAAATCAGGGAGGGTGCGCGCAGAAACGCCCGCAATATGCTTGACATTGTAAACAGCTACGCACATAACTCTCATGGACAAAACAAAGCGTAAACATATTCATCCCGGATTGCGCGTATCATCACCACACATAAACACTCGCAACGGGTCTTGTGAAAGATAGCATAACAGAATCGTGATGTTACCATTGGGGCGTCAAAGTGCTTCCGGACAGTAATCTTTATGAGAGGGCAGTTCCCGACTGAGTTCGTCATGGGTCAGAGGATCGTAGAAAGTGACGCAACTGAAGGGGATCAGATCACTGTCATCGACAACATTTACGGTCCCTTCTCCGGTTACCTGATAGATCACGCTGTCGAGCATGATCATCTCTCCATCCAGCTTATCAAATGTGCCGATACCGAAATCGCCGTGTTTTTTAATTTCCTTAAAGGGAATCTTTTCTTCGTATATTCCTTCAACCGGCGCGTTCGCAGGGGAACACAGATATATCGAATTGCCGCCCTTTCCCGCAGCTGTATCTTTCTGATCCATAGACATTCCCTCAACTTACTATCGCAATAACGGCAGAATGGCATCTCTTTGAAGTCGCAACACATTACCGATTGAAATCAAAGACTTCCGGCTCATCAACAGCAGAACGTTACATATCACATTATATCGCGCCAACCTAGAGGGAAAATATTTGTTCCGGAAGCAACCGTAACTCGCGGGAGAGTTTCAACGAAACTGTTCTCTTCCCGGGGAGTGTAAATTGAAAAAAGCGAGGCCCCGGATGATATCCCCTCGTGAATACAATTACGATGAGACCGCTGGAAACTGCTGCGTAGAGAAACGAGAAGAAAGGTTGCTCCTTATTGCGGCTGATGGTATGATCCCAAGAACGTGATTTAGTATCGTTTTCTGATACGGCTTTTCCAAAAACCGTACATGCGAATTGAGAACAGGCTGAAAGTACCATGAAAGAAGACCAGAAGAACTCCATCGGAGCGGAAACAAAATATCATCTGTCAGGCTGGATACTCTTTGTCGTGTGCGCCATCTTTTTTATTGCTTCAAGCTTGAAGAATCATGATATCCTGACATTGATAGGCGGCGCCATATTTTTGATAGCATGTATCGTCTTTCTGATACCCCTTGTCACACCGGACAGGAAAAACTGCGAATAATAAAGGATCATGTAACCGAACATACCCGGCAGGCATAAAAAACCCACGCGAACACCCGGAAACACAATTGTCATATACAGTCGCGCTCAATTCTTTTCAACGATCTGCTCATAGTCCGATCTTTAATACGCCCTGGAGGAGTCCGAATTGTTTCGCCGATCGGCGGGGCAATTACCGTATATTGCAGAAAACGGGTCACATCAGCATTTCTGTGAATGTAGTCATAAAACCAGCTATACCGGGAAACGCAGTAGAATATGGAAATACCGCTGCTGAATAGTATTATTATTATACTGGGGCTGTCTGTTGTGGTCCTCTTTATATGTAATCGACTTCACGTGTCGGCGATTGTCGGTTTCCTCATCACGGGGATATTCGTAGGACCATATGGATTCGGGCTGGTACACGCAGTTCATGAGGTTGATTTCTTTGCTGAAATGGGCATTGTATTATTGCTCTTTACCATTGGAATTGAGTTTTCCCTTGAAAGGCTCCTGCAAATCAGGAAATCCGTTCTCATGGGCGGCTCACTTCAGGTATTCCTGACCTTCCTTGCCACGTTCTTCATAGTCAAGCGGTTTGACCAGACTTTCGGCGAGGCTGTTTTTATCGGATTTCTCGTCGCTCTGAGCAGTACGGCGATTGTACTCAAGCTAATCCAGGACAGGGCCGAGGTTGACAGCCCGCACGGACACACAACTCTCGGCATCCTGATCTTTCAAGATATTATTATTGTTCCCATGATTCTGGCCACCCCGTTACTGGCCGGCGTAACAGGCAATGTAGGCGAATCCATCCTTATCCTTCTGGCCAAAGGGACCGGGATAATCCTGTTGGTGATGGTGAGCGCTAAATGGATTGTGCCGCATTTGTTGTACCAGATCGCACGAACGCGTAATCAGGAAATTTTTTTGTTAAGCGTCATCGTACTCTGCCTGGGAGTCGCATGGCTGACTTCTACAGCGGGGTTATCTCTCGCGTTAGGCGCGTTTCTGGCAGGCTTGATCATCTCCGAATCTGAATACAGCCACCGGGCATTTGGAAACATTCTACCCTTTCGGGATGTTTTCACCAGTTTCTTTTTTGTTTCCATTGGCATGCTGATCGATGTACATTTCCTTTTCCAGCAGCCAATAGCTATCGCGCTGATCACTGTGGTCGTCTTGCTCGGGAAGTCTATCATTGCCTGTTTCGTAGCAGTGTTGCTTGGCTTTTCTCTTCGAACTTCAATTCTTGTTGGTCTTGCACTCAGCCAGGTTGGTGAATTTTCTTTCATTCTCTCCAAAACCGGTGTTGAATACGGTCTCCTCTCCGGAAATATTTATCAACTGTTTCTGGCCGTCACCATTATCAGCATGGCTATGACACCGTTCATTATATCGCTGGCTCCACGAATAGCAGACATCATACTCCGGTTACCGGTTCCGAGCAGACTTCTATCGGGAATTCACCCTGTTTCAGAAATCAAAACGGAAAAAAGAAAAGATCACCTCATCATCATCGGATTCGGGGTGAACGGGAGAAATGTAGCCCGAGCCGCCGGCAGGGCCGGTATCCCCTATGTAATTGTTGAGATGAATCCTGAAACAGTACGACACGAACAAGCACAGGGTGAACCGATCTATTACGGGGATTCAACCCAGGAAGTTGTGCTTAAGCACGCGAACATCAAGGATGCACGAATAGTGGTAACTGCGATTAATGATCCGGCATCAACTCGAAGAGTCACTGAAGTTGTCCGGAGGCTCAACCCGAAAGTTCATTTGATTGTACGAAGCCGTTATCTCCAGGAGATGAAGCCCCTGTATGAATTAGGAGCGAACGAGGTTATTCCGGAAGAATTTGAGACATCAGTGGAGATTTTTACCCGGGTGTTGGCGAAATACCTTATACCCAAGGATACAATTGAAGGGCTTGTCGCTGAAATACGATCAGATGGGTACGAAATGTTTCGGAGTCTTTACAGTAAGCCGCTATCCGTGTCGGATTTAAAGTTTCAGCTTCCCGATATTGAAATCAGCACGCTGCGGGTCACTGAACAATCATTGTTCGTCAACAAAAGCTTAGAGCAGATTGAACTGAGAAAAAAGTATGGAGTCACGGTATTGGCAATACGCCGCGATTCAGAGATACTATTTAATCCGGATGTAAACATACCGTTTTATGCTGGGGATTTGCTTTTCGTCCTCGGACCCCCTGACAAGGTCGCCGGGGTAGCAGGTTTATTCCACAATCCGGCAGAAGGGATGCACGTCAATGAATCCTCTGTTTCAGGCAATACTCGTCACAATCTTTCGTCTTAAAAGGACATGTCCGAAATGCGGGAGAGAACAAATCGTCCCCGCAAGCAAAAAACGGGGGACGGTGCGTTGCGAATCCTGCGGCGCGGAGATACCGCCGAACACGTAATGGAAATCCTGCAGCAATGATATTGTAACGAAGCGGTTCTGGCAAGACGTGACCAACAGGTGGTTCCCCGGTATTCGCGTGCCGGGGAGATCGTAGACAGAGATGTCAAGGAGTGAAGGAGTTAAAAAACCGGGAAACTAAAACGCCCCAAGCTGGCAGGAAACTATCTTGATATTCAGTTTTTCACAGGCCGAAGCCACATCCATCTTTGCAATCCCGAACTCTTTCGCAATTGCCCAGCATGAAAGACATGTTATTCTGCCGTCAACCAGTGATTTTTTTATGGCTCCTTCCAGTTCAGGCGATACCTCTTTCGCCGGTTTTACGATCCTCCTTTCGGGCTTGTATCCAAACAGCCCCATCTGGCATTTGCTCAAACGTGCCTCCAGGAGGTCGGCAACCACACCGACTTCGGCGGGCGTTGCATTCAAGTCGGCGGCTATCTTGTGCACGGCGGCACAGGTGATACTGTCGCCCTGAATCTTACCCTTAACCGCCTCCGCGATTGCGGGGTCTGAGATGGTACCCGCGGCGTGTTTCGCGGCATAATGTCCTGCGTCTTCGTGTGTCATAATCAATATTTCATATAGTGAAACGGCTCTATCGCTGAGAGCGCCTGTGCGTCTAATGTTTCGAAGTGCGCGTCTTCAAGGACTTTCTGGGTCTTTTCAATCTGGTCCACATCCACTACGAAAATCGCCTTCTCGTGACTCTCCAGAACAAAACCATAGGCATTTTCAACATTGATCCCCGTATCATAAAGAAGCTGAACCAGCTTGTCGAGCCCGCCCGGTTTGTCCTCTATTACAACCGCGATAACCTCTTTCATACTTACCGTCAGGCCCTCTTTTTCCAGAATGGTGAACGCGCTCTTCGGATCATCCACTATCAGGTTGATCACTCCGAAAACATCGGAGGTGGATATCGTAATAGCACGCATATTAATCTTGTTTTTTCTCAGGATGCTGGTAACTTTCGCCAGCCTGCCCGGCTTGTTTTCCGCAAATACAGAGAGCTGATGGGCCACCATGTTCCTTACTCCTCTCTCTTGTCGATAACCCGCACGGCTTTCCCTTCGCTCTTTGGAAGACTTCCGGGCTCGACAAGTTCCACCTTCGGGGTTATTAGAATATCGCTTTTTAATTCCTCAACAATTCTCCGTCTCAGGCCTTCAAGCTGCTTTAAGTCTCCGGAAAAGAACTTTTTCTGTACCTCAACCCGGACTATCATGTGGTCATTGAACTCTTTTCTCTCCAGAATAATCAGGAAGTTGGTCCCGACTCCCTCTATATCCATCAGTTTTTTCTCTATCTGGATCGGGAATATATTGACCCCCTTCAGGATCAGCATGTCATCCGTTCTTCCCTTTATTCGCTCTATCCTGGCGTGAGTCCTGCCGCATTCGCAGGCCCCCGGAATAATTCGGGTGAGGTCTTTCGTTCGGTACCGCAGTATGGGCATCCCGTCTCTCAGAAGGGTGGTCAGAACAAGCTCACCCTCTTCTCCCTCGGAGACAGGCTCAAGCGTTTCGGGGTTGATGATTTCTACGATAAAGTTATCTTCCCAGATGTGCATTCCGTTCTGGTATTGACATTCAAACGCGACTCCGGGACCATCCATCTCCGAAAGCCCGTATGAATTGTATGCCTTGATGCTGTAAAATTCTTCGATCTTTTCTCTCGTCTTCTCTGAATGAGGCTCCGCGCCCAGAAAGGCAATCCGAAGGTGGGTATCTTTTTCAGGATCAACGCCCGCTTCTTCAAAGGCTGAGAACAGGTGGAGCGCGTAGCTCGGGATAACGTGCATCACCGTTGTTCCGAAATCCTGCATGATCTGTATCTGGCGTTTGCTGTTACCCGCGCCCGCGGGGATAACCAGCGCTCCCACTCTCTCGGCGCCATAATGAAATCCCAGCCCGCCGGTAAAGAGACCATAGGTCATCATGTTCTGAAATACATCGCTGCTGCGCATACCGGTCGTGTACATGGAGCGGGCCACAATATTTGTCCACTCGTTCACATCATCGAGTGTATGAAAGATAACTGTCGCCCTGCCGGTTGTTCCGGAGGATGAATGCATCCGTACCAGCTTATCCCTGGAGACAGCCAGAAATCCGTAGGGCCAGTGTTCCCTGAGATCATCTTTTGTCGTAAGGGGAATCTTCCGTATATCCTCCAGAGAGTGTATCTCGTCCGGATCAATGTTGTTTTTCTTGAATAACTCCGCGTAAAAAACAGAGGCGGATGCCTTTTTCACGCTTTCTTTCAGTCTCGAAAGCTGAAGCCTTTCCAGTTCTTCCCTCGGCATCGTTTCAATATCTTTTTCCCAGTACATTCTAAGAACCTCCACGTTCAAATCTGCATTATATATACCCCGGGAAGTGAGATATCAAGACAAATTCACCCCTGTAGACCCAATAGTGAGGCGTCATCCACATGCCGTCATTCGGCCCGCGGCAGTAACGTCTCCAGCACCCTGTCGACTGACCGGCATTGCCTGCAGACAATGGTTCCGTCTCTGTCAACCAGGACAATGGAAGGAACACCCCTCACCTCGTAGGCCATCGCCGTCTCTCCCGTTTGATCCAGCAATATCGTGTAGGCAATACCTTCCTTTGCCGCATAGGATCGAACCTTTCCCGATGGTTCCTGTATGTTTATATTGAAGATTTCAAGCTCTCTGTCACGATACTCACGCCGCAATTCGTTCAGATACGGCGGCATCTGCCGGCAATGCGGACACCATGTCGTACTGAAGAGAAGAAGAACAACCTTTTTCCTGTGGTCGGCAAGTCTGACTCTCTCTCCATTCAGATCCTTCAAAACAAAATCGGGAGCCAGGTCTCTAATGCGCGGGCCCCACATATTCTGCCCCTGTGAAGAAAAGGCAGGCGTCGACATACCTATTCCAACCGATAACAGGCATGCCGCAATTATGAGAGAAAAACTTTTGTATACACGTCTATACATCAGAACCATAACATACTCCCCGCTTTGAGTAGAAAATATTCCCCCATACCTATAAGTATCCAGCCGAATATCTTGTTAATCCTCGTCATCCACACCCCGGACCGGGGAATACTTGACAGAAGACCGGAAAAAGTTCCCACGACAACAAGCAGCGTTCCCATGCCAATGGAAAATACGAACATAAGGCTCATACCGAAAACCGCGCTCTGCCCGGCAGCTATCAGGCTCAGCAGAACGGCCAGTACCGGTGTGGTACAGGGGCCTATAATAATTCCCGATACCGCGCCCACAAGAAAACTGCCTATATATCCCCCCTTTTTCTTCTCCGGCCGGAATCCCGACAGGAATTGAGGCACCGGCAGAGAGAACATGAAGACTCCCAGCATGGCAAGTCCCATCAGAATACATATGTTGGCTACGACAAAAAACACCCATGGATTTGTCTGGATCTGGCCGAACAGCTTCCCTGTCATGGCGGCAAAACCGCCCAGGGCAGTATAGACAAAGGCCATGCCGAGAACATAGATTATGGAAAGCAGAAACCCCCTTGTTCTGGAGGTACTGCTGCGCGCACCAATATACGCGACGGTAATAGGAATCACGGGATAAACGCAGGGGGTGAAACTGGCAAGCACACCCCCGAGATATGCAGCAAGGACAGCAACGTACACCGCACCGTGAAGATACGCATCCGGATTTCCGAGGAGATTTTCAATCATCACCTGAGACTCGCCTCCTGTTTCGCATTACCTGTACGCGTTGATTTTTTCCAGCAAAAGATTTTCCGGCATCGCGCCAATGATATCTCCTACCTTCTCCCCGTCTTTAAACACCAGAATATCCGGTATCGAACGGATACCGAATCGTATTGCGGTTGAATTGTTGCCATCTACATCAAGCTTCGCAAACACTATATCTCCCTGATATTCTTTCGCAAGCTTCTCGAGAACCGGCTCCATCATCTTGCACGGACCACACCACTCGGCCCAGCAATCAACAAGCAGAAACGGATATTTCGCTACCGCTTCATTGATATTGTCATCCGTTACAACAACAGGACTATCCGGATTATCTATAAATTCTGCCATCTCTCTTTTTCCTCCTGATTATCTTCTTTTCGTGTTAAAAAATCGCCGAATAACATTTTTGATGGTGTCACATCATTCATTATCATTCGATACCTCTGTATACTCCTCACCCTCTGCCAGGCGTAGAATACCCTTTATGAACTCAGGACGTTTGAGGTAATAACACCTCATGTTTTTGTCCTTGCGGCAATCGACAATACCCTGCCGTTTGAGTACGGTAAGATGCTGCGAAATATTGGCCTGGCTTGCATGCACACAATCCTCAACAGCGCCCACACACTTTTCGCCCTTCGCGAGCTCTCTCACTATTCGTAATCTGGTGGCATTTCCCAGCGTCTTAAAAAACCCCGATATTTCTTTGCAATCAATATCACTCATATTGTCTCCTATATAACAATAATGCTATATTCAGTTTCTAATATATAATTACTCTCTTTCCGATTGTCAAGCATAGGGACAAGAGACACCTTTCACAACAATCTTCCCGGGTAAAAAAATGCCCCTTTTCCCCGATTCACTTACAGTCTTTTGGCGAATCTCAACGATCACGATAACGATCGATAAAATCAAGCGTCATCTTCTCTTTCAACCCCGATCGCGCTCCGAATGATACGTTTATTTTTCTATGCGAGCTGTTTTCTATCGGAACAAGCTCCGCCGGAACCTCCGCGTTCTTGAGCGCCGAGACAAACTCCCTGGATTGCACCTCGGCTTCCCTTCTCCCGGTAACGTAGAATACCAGGAACGGGGGAATAGCTCCCTTTGCCCGGACATGACGTATCGGCGAGGCATCTTCCCATACGGCGGGGTTTGTACCAAACGCCCGCTGATACATGGTTCGTACCCACTTCTTTTCCTTTTTATCCCCGAAATCTTCAAACCGTTTCGGAATATTGTATCCCGCCCCGTCAATCAGGATAACTCCCCGTATAGCGTTCAGATCTTTCCCGTTCGCCTTCAGATACCCGGTATCCGTCGATACAAGCGCCGCGAGGTGACCGCCTGCCGAATGCCCTGAGAGAAATACAGCGCCCGGGTCCCCTCCATATGCCGCGATAGTGTCGATAATATACGAAACGGCAGCCGCGACATCCCGGGGATAGGCAGGAAATGAATAGCGGGGAGCCATCCGGTAATTAATCGATACGAACACCATGTCGTGCCGCACAAAAAAGTCCCTCTTCGCGACATGGGCTTTTTCGCCCTTATCACCGGCAGCCCATCCTCCTCCATGAACAAATATAACAACGGGTTTTTGTCGTTCAGTCTCATGCGGCGGGCAATATATATCCAGTAACTGCGATCGATTGTCCCGCGTGTTGTCGGTATAGCTGATATTCCTGTACGTTCGCATTTCAACGTCACCCGCGAAGACAGGATGGCAAAGGAATACGCACACTATGAACGCGATAACACGCATTATTGATACCTCGCATGGCTGCCGGCACGCTTACAGGAATCAGGTCTCCTGTCGGCTCTTTATCTCGAATATATTGCCGGAATTATCCCGTATAAATATAAGATCATCTCTCGATTCTCTTTCTATACGGGTGACGGGAAACCCCATCGACTCCGCTTTTTCGACAAAAGAATCCCTCTCCGGAACAGAGAAACAGATATGATTGTACACCGGGGTCTGTTTCGTGCCTGTTAAGAACAGTTCCACAAAAAGATCGTCGCCTGAGAGATAGGTAACAGCAACGGTATCGCTGATCCCGAACAGTGTCTCCGAAAACTCCCGATACAGGTCGAATTTCCGTACCTCCTTCAGACCAAGCAACTCTTTGTAGAAATTGTCTATATCGCTTTCCCGGTTTATCGTTATTCCAATATGCTCAAGCATTATTACCTCCATACAGCATGATACATCCCATTAACAGAATACTATCCGAAACGTTCTTACCCGGAGTGTTTGCCATTCTCAGCAAGTTCTTCAAGCGCACGCCGGTCAATTATCCTTATGGTCCCGTCCTCTTCCTCGATCAACTTCCTGATCTTCATAGTCCCCAGGGCCCGTGACAATGATTCCGGGCCTGTCCCCAGAATGCCGGCAAGGTGCTGTTTTGAAATGTTCAGCGTTATACAATCTACGCCCCCCTCCTCTTCGGACAGCGAAAGCAGATAGGAGGCCAGACGACCGGGGATTTCCTTAAGAGAAATATTTTCGATCTGGATGGCAAATTCACGAAGTCGCCTGGAAAGAACCGCCAGAAGATTCATCGTGAGCTGTGGATTGTTTATTATGATGGTTAAGAAGTCCTCCCCCGGAAAAAACAGCAGATGGCTTTTTGAAATTGCCCGGGCATTGGCAGGATACAATTCTCCTGAAAAGACGGAGACGCAACCGATCATTTCACCCTCTTTCACAATATGCAGGATCTGCTCTTTCCCGTCGGGAGAAACCTTATACACGTTGACCTCCCCCTCGGCAACAATATAAAAACCATTCGCCTCATCCCCGTCAAAAAACAGCATTTCATCCTTGTTGAAACACCGGTGAACCGCGATCGGGCCGACCTTTTCAAGGTACGCTTCAGGCAATCCCCCAAACAGCTGACTTTTCGACAGAATATCATGAACTTTTCTCATAGCTTCGATCCCGCCCGAAAACTATCACCGCTGATTAACATAAGTCAAGGTGCCGCTTAACTCTTTTCGGTAATTTATGGGATTATTAAAAAGTGATTCATCGCAGACAAGGAACAGAGAAAAGAAATTACGTCAGGGACGATTGAAAACGCAGAGCATTTGACTCTGCCCGGGAAGAGTCCAGAGACGGTCACGAGGAGAGGTATTCGTTATGAAGGAACTGGTAATTATGACAGCGATCATTGCAGTCTGGTTTGCTCTTCAGGTCTACATCCTTCCACGGATGGGTATCCCCACGTGACTGAACAAATCCTGCCGGTTGGCGGACAGGGAGAGCGATAAAAACACACCTGACGGCACGAATGACAGGTGAACTTTTACTGGGGGTAAAGCGTTTACGGTATGTCTGGTAATTATTCAAAAACGGGGAAGGAAAGCAGGACCGCCGAGGCAATGATTGAAATCTTTTGCCACGGACAGCATGGCACCAAAGAGGGGCTGTGCCCCGAGTGCCGGAACCTCCTGGACTATGTTATCCGACGTCTTGAGAAATGCCCCTTCCGGGAGAACAAGCCAAAGTGCGCTCAATGCACCGTACATTGCTACAAACCCGAGATGAGAAAACGGATCAGGGCGGTGATGAAATATGCCGGGCCACGCATGCTTTACCGTCATCCTGTTTTATCAGGCGTACATTACCTGACAGGGAAATAACCAAGAGCGGTGTTTAAAAACCATCAAACAGCTGTGATATTCATCCGATACCTCTGGCAGCCGAATAGATTTTCTCGCAATCATCAGCGCTTCAGATCAAAGTCGATTTTTCTCAGGAGCGCGAGAGTATTCTTCGAAACAGGCATTTTTACTATTTCACTCCAGCTGCACCACCGGGCTTCCAGCGCATCATCGGCGGCCCGGGGTTCACCTCTTATATAATCAGCGATCAGATCGATAACAACGTAATGGTATAAAATATGGCCCTCATCGTCACATTCTATAAAATCGAAGGCATGGATGGGATCGCCTGCCTCTATCACAACCTGAGTTTCTTCCAGTATTTCTCTTTCGGCCGTTTGCTTCAATGTTTCGCCCAGCTTCATGGTGCCGCCGGGAATCGCCCAGAGGCCCTTTCCCGGGTGTATCCCTCTTCTCACCATGAGAACCCTGTTACTGTGGATCACTACCGCCCCGACACCGACCCGAGGGGAATCGGGATATTTTCTATCGGACATACCTGTTGCACCCTCTCGGAATCTTCATGCCTCTTAAGACATATTCGCACTGTTATCAAGGGATAACAAACGATTTTACGTGAAGAGAGTATAAGAAAAACATCTGTGATAATCAACGAAATAAAAAGGACAAAAGCATCCGGTTTTAACATAAGTCAAGGCAGGGGTTCCTCACTGTGTATAGTCTATTAAACACGTGATCGTCATATATCGACACGTAAGCGAGGGGTAAAGATGAAAACAAATAATCCGCCTTTAAAGCCGTCGGCCCTTATTAATTTCAGAAAAATAGACAGCCGGCTTTCAAAAATTATCGGTCATTTCTGGAAACGTGTATGGGAAGACGATAATCCGGCCATCGACAAGAAAACAAAATATTTGCTCTCCCTTTCGAATGCCGTGGGCGGCGGTCGCTACAGACAGGCAACCAGGGAGATGGTGAAGGCATACGCGGCGGGGGCAACAACCACCGAATTCGACGAACTTTTCTCTTTGTTTGTCTGGAACCAAGGTGCGGGACATTTTGCGTCGGAGATCGGTCCCTCGCAATTATTCGCCGCTTACCAGTTAATTAAATCACAGGAGAAACAGGGCGCCCCCAGAGAACGTATCATGCGGTTCCTGCTTGAAAGTTTTGGTGAAAGAAATCCGGATGTCGGAACGGGGCTATACCCGCCGTAAAAATGTTTGATAATATAAAAATAGGTATGTTAGAATGAAATTTGATCAATGCAAAAGGCACCTCAAATTCCGCAATAAGGAGGAGATGTCGTGATGAAGGCAAGAAAAATCAAAGACCGTGTCTACTGGATGGGTTCTGTTGACTGGGACAGGCGCCTGTTCGACTCTCTTATCCCTCTGCCTAACGGAACGAGTTATAACGCCTACCTTATCGAGGGGAGCGAGAAGACCGTTTTGCTCGACACGGTTGATCCTCCCATGGCTGAAGAACTCCTGCTACAGCTTGAGGGGGTCCCTGCCATTGACTACCTTATTTCGCACCATGCGGAGCAGGATCATTCCGGAACAATCCCGCTGATCCTTGAAAAGTATCCCGAAGCAAAGCTGATATCCACGCCCAAGGCAAAGGGAATGCTTATCGATCTTCTCCGGATACCTTCAGAAACCTTCATGACCGTCGAAGATGGCGAGATATTGTCCCTTGGCGACAAGACCCTGAAGTTTATCTACACACCATGGGTTCACTGGCCTGAAACCATGGTAACCTGGCTGGAAGAAGACAAGATTCTTTTCAGTTGTGACTTTTTCGGTTCCCATATTGCCGCGAGCGACCTTTACGTTACCGACGAGGGAAGCGTTTACGAACCCGCCAAGCGGTACTATGCCGAGATCATGATGCCCTTTCGAACCATGATTCAGAAGAACATGGAAAAGATCGCCCCGTACGACGTGGAAATAATCGCTCCAAGTCATGGACAACTGTATCCCCGCCCGGCATTTATTCTCGACGCATACCGTGACTGGGTTCTGGGGCCTCCACGAAACACAGTCGTTGTGCCTTACGTATCCATGCACGAAAGTACGAGACACATGGTCGACCACCTCGTCTCGGCGCTTGTGGAAAGAGATGTTCGTGTCGAACAGTTTAACCTGGAAGTTACCGATATCGGGAAACTTGCCGAATCTCTGGTTGACGCGGCTACAATCGTGATCGGAACCCCTACTGTCCTTGCGGGCCCTCATCCGTACGCCGCCAATGCCGCCTTTCTCGCCAATGCCCTTCGTCCCAAAACAGCGTTTCTTTCTATTATCGGTTCGTATGGATGGGGAGGAAAGACGGTAGAGACTCTCGCCGGGATGATCCCCAACCTGAAGGTTGAGCTCATAGAGCCCGTCCTGTGCAAGGGGATGCCAACGGAGGATGATTTCAAGGCGCTCGATACACTCGCTGACACTATCGCTGATAAGCACAAAGAACAGAACCTTATTTGATGCACGACGCCCACACAAAATCAGGTCCGGGCAGACCGTTAACAAGGGAGGGAAACAGTTTATGAATGCAAAGGCTCTGCACAAGATAAGTTACGGGATGTATGTATTAACATCCGGGAGAGAGGGTAATTATAACGGCCAGATCGCAAATGCCGTTATTCAGGCAACTTCGGAACCTGCAACGATCCTTGTGTGTGTGAATCATGAAAATTTGACACATGAATTTATAGAAAACACGAAAGCGTTCACACTTTCGATACTGTCAGAAGAAGCCCCTATGACCTTTATCGGCACGTTCGGATTTAAAAGCGGGCGGAATATCGATAAATTCGAGGGGGTCAAATACAGAACAGGCAGTAACGGAGTCCCGATAGTCCTTGATTTCACCACGGCATTCCTGGAATGCGAGATGATAAACCAGATGGATATCGGCAGCCATACAATGTTCCTCGGCAGAGTCACAGACGGAGACATCCTGTCGGATAAAAACCCTATGACGTATGCCTATTACCATACCATCAAAGGCGGCAAGGCGCCCAAGAGTGCTCCACATTACATTGGAGCTGAGGAATAAACAGAAACATGGAGAGGAAGGGAAACAACAATGGATAACTATGTTTGTACAATATGCGGGTACGTGTATGAACCTGAAAAAGGTGATCCGGATGCCGGAATTGAACCTGGAACGAAATTTGAAGATCTGCCTGATGACTGGACCTGCCCGGTCTGCGGCGCAACGAAGGATGACTTTGAAAGGGAGACATAATTAATGGAACTAAAGGGCAGCAGAACTGAAAAGAATTTGCTCGCCGCTTTTGCCGGCGAATCACAGGCAAGAAACCGTTATACCTATTTCGCCTCAAAGGCCAAGAAGGAGGGGTATGAGCAGATTGCCGCCATCTTTCTTGATTCGGCAGCTAACGAGAAAGAACACGCCGAGAGGGAGTTTAAATTTCTCCAGGGAGGCGAAGTCGAAATCACCGCGAATTTTCCGGCCGGTGTAATAGGGGATACGGCGGCCAACCTGAAGGAGGCAGCCGAAGGTGAGCATTACGAGTGGACCGAAATGTATCCCGAATTCGCCCGGATAGCGGAAGAGGAAGGGTTTCCTGAAATAGCGTCAGTATTTAAGCACATAGCAATCGCGGAAAAGGAGCACGAAAAACGATACCGTGCGCTTCTCAAAAACCTGGAGGACGGAACGGTATTCAAAAAAGATACGGCGGTAACCTGGAGGTGCCGCAACTGCGGATATCTGCACGAAGGAACCGAAGCTGTTCAAAAATGCCCCGCCTGTGCCCATGCCCAGTCCTATTTTGAACTGCTGGCGGAGAACTATTAACGGCTCAGAGGAGACGCATCGGGAAGATGCCTGTTGCTGCCGTGTAAAACAAGCGTCTTCCCCTAAACCGTAACAAAGAAAGAGCTTGTTATGGACAATGAAATCAGGGATGCCATCCATCAGGCATATACGGGCGAATCGAAAGCCGCGCTGCGACTCAAGGTCTTTGCGGCAAAAGCAAGCGAGGAGGGATATGAAGGGCTTGCCAGACTTTTTCGCGTGATTTCATTCTCCGAAGAGATTCACGGCGGGAGAGCCTTGCGGTTACTCAAGGAGATTAAGGGTACACAGGAAAATCTTGCAGACAGCTTTGAATCGGAGACACGGGTTGCGGGGGTTGCATACGATCGTTTTGTAAAACTTGCGGAAAAGATCGGAGACAAGACCGCGCTGTTATACTTCAGCCAGTCCAGAGATGTGGAGGAAATTCATGCGAAACTCTACAAGGAAGCCCTGGAGCACTTCCTTGACGAAAGAGAGACCACATACCATGTATGCACGGTCTGCGGTTATATCTCCGACGGGGTGTTGCCTGAAAAGTGCCCCGTATGCGGAGTAGGCAAAGAGAAATTTGTCGGATTCGAATAAGAGGAAAAGGAGGGAAGCGTTATGGATAAAGAAGGCATTGGCTGCGGCAGACCGACTGGAGCCGAGGTTGGCGAAGCGGTCCCTGAAAAAAACACACAACAGGAAACGATCCGGAAAAAGGAGGATGTAACCATGTCGATAGCTAAAGTTGAAGGTAAAGCCCCTGATTTTACAGCACCCGCGTTTCACGAAGAAACGTTTAAACAGATCAAACTCTCCGACT
>Ga0272444_10001153_pt1 | contig 26027 bp, 24 predicted proteins | sample SSMForm13_FD_201033 | JGI IMG/M metagenome (GOLD analysis project Ga0272444, IMG submission 201033) | Marine sediment archaeal communities from Little Sippewissett salt marsh, Falmouth, MA, United States - SSM-Form-13 | ecosystem: Environmental > Aquatic > Marine > Wetlands > Sediment ...
CCTTGTCGCCGGCCCCCGTAATAACGAGCACCCGCACCTCCTTGTCCTGCTCGGCGGCATCAAGGGCCTTCTCAATATCGACCAGCGTGGCAAGGTTTACCGAATTTGCCGGCGGGCGATTCAGGGTCAGCGTGGCGATGTGTCCCTGTTTTTCATAGCGTATGTTTTCGAAATCCATAAATCTCCCCTCCCTTTCGTTGTATGATGTATACTCTGTTTCCGGTACGTGAAAATAAAAAGAGGAAAGGCACAAATGCCTTTCCTCTCGTATAGCCCTTATGGATGCGCAATCAAGACCGATATGATCAATTTCATGGAGCACCGTCCTCCCGCCGTTTCGACACCGCCAGACATAAGCATGGCACGAACCGCCACAGGAGCGTTTTCTATAAGGCAATCAGCAAAATGTCAAGAAAAGAGAAGCCCTTTTCATCCTCGCGGATCATCCCCACCGGGCACCGCTATGGAGACAGGGCCTGTTTCCCCTATAAAACTGCAATGATACGGTCAAGAGACTAGTCGACCGATTCCTGATCTTCCGCTGCGGGAAGAAATCGTTCTATCTTCGCCTTCTTCTTCAGGCTTTCGATATATTTCTCCGCCTCCGCCCCGGCTTTCGCTCGCTTCAGATACGGGGAGAGTTTATCCTTGATATCCTCGTACTTGCTCATGACTTCCGGTCTTCTGTCCCCCGCCTGTATCAGGTGATAGCCGAAGGTGGTCTCGACGATGTCGCTTACCTCCCCCTTTTTCAGGGAAAAAGCCGCATCTTCAAAGGGTTTTACCATCTGCCCCCGCGCGAAGTAGCCGAGGTCGCCGCCCTCGGCACTGCTGGGACACTGGGAATATTTCTTGGCAAGCTGTGCAAAATCTTCTCCCGCCTTCAGTTTCTGCTGAATCTTCTTGATCTCTTTGAAAGCGGTGGTCTTGGCGGCCTCGTCACCCTCCGGTTCAACCTTGATCAGGATGTGACGTGCCTGGATCTTCTCGGGTTGCTTGAAGAGGTCGGGGTTTGTATCGTAATAGTCCTTTGCCTCTTTGTCCGATATCTCGATACGGTCTATAACCTCCCGTTCCATGAGCTTCTGGATTGCCATCCCCTCCCGCAACTGGATCTTCAGGCCCTCTTCGGTAAGATTCATCTCTTCGAGCATCTTCTTGAAGCTGTCCTCTTTGGGAAATCGTTTCTTTATGCTCGCCAGCCGCCCGTCGACCGTTGCATCGTCCACCTCTATCCCCTTTCTCTGGCTCTCCTGGCGGAGCACCTCGCGGGAGATAAGGCTTTCAAGGATCTCTTTCTTCATTGATGCAAGCTGCTTGTCGTCCGCCTGGCCCACATTGGCAAACTGCTTCTGCATAACGGACAGCTCCGTGTCGAGATCATCCTGCATGATTAATTCCCCGTTGACTACCGCCACCGTGCCTTCGGGGAATTGTGCCCCCCCTTTCTTGCACGCCTGCGTGGCAAACAATGTCACCACAATCACGACGGATATGTAAAACCACCTCTGTTGTGTTATCCGCATTTCACCTTTCCTTTCCTGTCGAATAAAACTCTTCTACACCAATGAGAGCGTAATGCAAGTGTTTTCTTGCGTTTTTGTGCATACTTCCATTCTTTTCCCGTGCCTCAGGAACCGCAAGTTACTCATTGACAACAAATCCGGTAATGACTAGTATTGGTTTCCGGCCCGGGGCTCCCCGCAGTCCGGGCCGGAGATACAGATTGATCGGCCCTTTGTGCCCGACAGGAGAAACGCTGTCATGATAAAGCTGAGAGATCCCGTGAGCGGACTGACCCATTTCATCGGTCTCGTCCTCGCCGTGATCGGGCTGGTATTCCTGATATGGGGGTCCACACACCCTGTCAGGCCCGTGCACATTGTGGCCTTCTCCATCTTCGGCGCGGGGATGATACTGCTGTATACCGCAAGCACCCTGTATCACTGGCTGCCCGTCTCGGAAAAAATCGCCCAGTGTCTCCGTAAGATCGACCACATGATGATCTTCATCCTGATCGCCGCCACCTATACCCCCGTATGCCTGATCCCTCTGCGAGGGGCCTGGGGATGGAGCCTGTTCGGCTCCATATGGGGTTTGACCGCAAGCGGCATAGTTATGACAGCCTTCTGGACACGGGCCCCACGGTGGATCTACACCATTATCTATGTCGCGACCGGATGGCTGGCCCTCGTGGCCATATGGCCGCTGATACAGACCCTCCATCTCGGTGGAATGATGTGGCTGCTCATCGGCGGATTGTTCTATACCGCGGGGGCCGTGATCTACGCGATCAAAAAACCCGACCCCTGGCCCCGGATCGTCGGATTTCACGAGATCTTTCACCTCTTCGTTATGATGGGAACATTCTCGCATTTCTGGATGATGTACCGATACGTCATGCCCTTCAGCTAAGGAGATTCCCGGAAAACTTCTCAATTTCATACAGAATCAAACTCACATGGAGTCTAGCATACAGATGACGGAAACACATGTCGCACAAATTGCGCGGGAGTTGCACCTGACAGAGAAACAGGTACAGGCGGCCACCCTCCTCCTCGGAGAGGGGGCGACCGTCCCTTTTATCGCCCGGTACCGCAAGGAGGCAACCGGCGGGCTCGACGAGGTCAGTATCATATCCATCCGTGACCGGCTCGAACAACTCGACACCTTGAACAAGCGCAGGGATACGATCCTCAAATCCCTGGAGGAACAGGGGAAGCTGACCGGCGAGTTGAAGGAGAGGGTGCTGTCCGCCGTGACCCTGACCGCGCTGGAGGATCTCTACCTCCCCTACCGGCCGAAACGCCGGACCCGCGGCATGGTCGCGAAGGAGCGCGGGCTCGAGCCCCTTGCCGTGAAGCTCTTCGAACAGGGGGACACCGATCCGCAGACGGAGGCGGCCCCCTTTATCGATCCCGAGAAGGGGGTGGAAACGGCGGCCGACGCGCTCGCCGGGGCCCGTGATATCATCGCGGAGCGGATCAGTGAGGCCGCTCCGGTCAGAGACGCCCTCCGGGAGCTGTTCGCCAAAAAGGCCGTCATCCACGCGAAAGTTGCAAAGGGCAAGGAAGAGGAAGGGGTGAAGTATACGGATTACTTCGACTGGGAAGAGCCCGTGTCCACGGCACCGTCGCACCGTGTTCTAGCCATCCGTCGCGGCGCCGCCGAGGGATTTCTGACTTTTCGCGTTCTTCCCGATGAGGAAAGGACCACCGAGATCCTCGAGCGACACTTCGTCAAGGGCGACACCCCCGCCGCGCGGGAGGTGCGTCTTGCGGTGCGTGACAGCTACAAACGCCTCCTCGCGCCGTCTATGGAAACGGAGACCCGCCTCGAAAGCAAGAACCGGGCAGACACGGAGGCGATCAGGGTCTTCACGCAGAACGTCCGCAACCTGCTCCTCGCCCCCCCGCTCGGGCAGAAAAGGGTCCTTGCCATCGACCCGGGTCTGCGGACCGGGTGCAAGATCGTCTGTCTGGGCCCGCAGGGGAAACTCCTGCACAACGACACGATCTTCCCGCTCAAACCCCGCAGCCGTGTGAAGGAATCGGAAGAGACCATTCAGGGGCTGGTAGCGCGGTTCGAGATCGAGGCCATCGCCGTCGGCAACGGCACGGGCGGGCGTGAGACGGAGGCCTTCTGCCGGGGGATCGATTTCGGGCGTCAGGTCCCCGTGATCGCGGTCAGCGAGAGCGGGGCGTCAGTCTACTCCGCCTCCGGGGTCGCCCGCGACGAGTTCCCCGACCACGACGTAACGGTCCGCGGCGCGGTGTCGATCGGAAGACGCCTGATGGACCCCCTGTCGGAACTGGTCAAAATCGACCCCAAGGCCATCGGTGTCGGACAGTACCAGCACGACGTGGACCAGAAAGCCCTGAAGAAATCGCTGGACGACGTTGTCACGAGCTGCGTGAACATGGTCGGCGTCGAGGCGAACACGGCGAGCAGGCAGCTCCTCAGCTATGTCTCCGGCCTCTCTGAGCGGCTGGCGGGCAACATCATCGCCTATCGCGATGAGAACGGCCCCTTCTCTTCGCGTACCGAGCTGAAGAAAGTCCCGGGAATGGGTGCGAAAACCTTCGAGCAGGCGGCCGGGTTCCTGCGAATCGGCGGGGCGAAGAACCCCCTCGACGCCTCGGCCGTTCACCCCGAGAGCTATCCGGTCGTCGAGGCGATGGCGGCCGACCTGGGCTGCACGGTCCGGGACCTGATGACCAGCCCCGAGCTGCGCGAAAAGATCATCCTCGAAAACTACGTCAGCGACACCACCGGCATTCCGACCCTCACCGACATCATGGCCGAACTCGCCAAACCCGGCCGAGACCCGCGCGAGTCCTTCGAGCTCTTCGCCTTTACCGAGGACGTCAACAAAATAACGGATCTGCAGGTAGGAATGAAACTGCCCGGCATCGTCACGAACGTGACGGCGTTCGGGGCCTTCGTGGACATCGGGGTTCACCAGGACGGCCTCGTCCACATCAGCGAACTGGCCGATACATTCGTCCGCGATCCCCACAGTCTCCTCGCGGTCAACCAGAAGGTCGAAGCGACGGTGATCGGTGTGGACCTGAAACGAAAGCGCATCTCGCTCTCCCTGCGTTCCAACCCGATGGAACCGCGCGGGAACAAGAAGTCCGGCGGCAGGACGATGCCCGCGGCAAACCACGGTGAATGCAATGCTTGAAAAGATCGTATCCGGCGGACAGACCGGCGCGGATCAGGCTGCCCTCGATGTCGCGACCAGGCTCGGCATCCCGCATGGGGGATGGGTGCCGAAGGGACGGGCAACAGAGATCGGGCCCCTCCCCGACAGATATCGGATGCGGGAAATGCCCACCGCCGACTATGCAAAACGGACGGAGCAGAACGTTCTCGATTCGGACGGGACCGTGATCGTCTCACACGGCGCTCTGGACGGGGGATCCGCACTGACAGAAGTCCTTGCCGAACAGCACGGCCGCCCGCATATTCAGCTTGATATGGATAAACTGTCGGTGCGTGACGCGGCGGATACCCTGAAGGGGTGGATCCAAGACAACGCGATACGGACCCTGAACGTGGCGGGCCCCCGGGAGAGCAGAGACCCCGACATCTATCGGCTGACGGCGGCGGTTCTGGAGACCCTCTTCAAGGAGGGATAAGGGGGAAGAAGTGAAACAGCGATTAATTAATTGTATGGGCAGATCCCTGGTTTTTCTCAACCCGGATCGATTTCAACGCGGTTGCGTCCGGCCTCTTTCCCCCGGTACATGGCTGCATCGGCCCGCCGGATGGCAGCGTTGAAATCCCGATCATCCGGAAGGAGCTGAGCGACGCCGATAGTGGCCTTGATCCGCACGATAGCCGTGCCGACGTCAATATCGGTTGACGCCAGCGCCTCCAGAATCCGGTTGCCGATCATGGCTGCCTGATTCCGTGAGGCTTCGGGCAACAAGATAATGAACTCTTCTCCGCCCAGACGCCCGACGATATCCATCGACCGGGTCTTGTCCCGTATCAGGCGCGCCGTCCGGCGCAACACTTCATCGCCTGCATCGTGACCATAGGTATCGTTGACCTCCTTGAAATGGTCAAGATCGGCAATACACACGGATAACGGCGAGTCCAGACGCCTGGCCCGTTCGATCTCGTGCGCGAAAAGCATCTCGTATTCACGGCGGTTGTAAAGCCCGGTCAGGGGGTCCGTCGCGGCCATTTCCTTGAGTTTCAGTTCCAGCTTGTGGCGGCGGTCAATCTCCAGCTCCAGTTCCTGATTGATTGTTTCCGTCTGCGACAGGAGGATAAACTGACTGCGCTGGAGAAAATTCAGCCGCAGGGCCGTCGCGGCGCCCAGGACAAACGGCAGCATCAGCAGAAAAAACAGGCCGATGAGATCGGCTCCGGACGTTCCCATCACCTGGCGGGTCACCATGGTAATCACAACGCCGTAAAGGCCGCCGGCAAAGGCCAGGTTGAACCGGATGGGGATAAACATAAAAAGCCCCATGATCTGGATCATGATGACGCCGATAGTCCAGATGGCAATATCCGGACGGTAGTAAAACTCCATCATAAATCCGGAGAATCCGGCAACGACAATCACGGCGATGACATAACTGATCGTAAAGAAGTCCGTCTCGGGTTTGATGCTGAGCACGACGGCCACAAGCGCCAGGACGATGATGAGCCGGTAGGACAGAAGATGATAAAACGGTTGCGTCAGGCCCAGCGCCGTCCAATCGGGCACCGCGAAAAGCAGCAGCAATCCCCCCCAGACAAGCAGGACAATCCGCAGCTGCCGGTTGATGATGTCCTGCATATATTTCTGAAAGGCAAGCTCCGTCTTCCGGCTTGCGAACTCGCCCAGCCACCATGATATTCTGTATTCGTCGGATGGAGTTGTCATAATCAATAATCTATAGCAAAAACCGTACCTTTTTATGGTAAATCAATCAAAATGTGATTGCTATCTTCAAACCGATCTCCGTTGAATTGTTCTCCGGCTCATACCCGTATCCGACGATGAAGCCGGAATAGGATATAATTGTCGTCTCGGACTGATTGATGTCCCAGTACCGTATGTAGGGCTCTATCAGCAGACCTGTCGTCTCTCCCTTTCTGAGCAGTTTGATGGACCCCCTCAGCCCGTATCCGCTGTTCTGATCATTTTCGAGGTCCCGGTAGCTTGGGTCGACATCGCTCAGATGACTCTTCTGCATCCCATACCAGAAGAAATCGTACTCGGCCGTAAAACCCCAGGACCAGGTGCTGCCGAGATCGGACACAAGCTCGATCCCGATCGGGCTGTAATAATAGTTCGATTCCCGCTCATACCCCTTATGTCCCGTCGTTGTTGTCATCCCGCCGGAGTCATCATTCAGGTATCGATACCCAAATCCGATGTAGGGCATCAGAACTCCTCCGCTGTCGATCTGCACATTGGGCCCGAACAAAAACCGCAGTTCGAAGAGGTAGTCATCTATACCGTCAAGCTTCCCCGTATTGGTGCTCGTATAATCCACCTGACCGGCGGCGTACCGTCCCTCTATCCTGAACACATTATCCGCCCGATGGGTATACGAGGCACAGATACCGTACATGGTGCCTTCCTGTTCCATAATACCGGGCTCCTCGTACCGGATATCGGAGACCTCGAACCCGATCTCCCATTCCCCCGGTGATTGCGCGAAGCCGGGTGCGGCAAGAAACAGCAGAAATAAAACCAGGGTGATTATTGTTGAAATAAAGCGTGCATCGTCTTTTGTGTACCTCATTCTGTTACACCTCCCCGGCAAATTTTTTATCCAAGGATACATAAGGCTCTGTCATTATTTATCCCTGTTTTTGAAAAGACTAGGATTCTAATCTAGTTCCGTAAACTTCCATTTCGTGAATTCCAATCCAATTTGCTCTTCTATTATCTTTAGCTTCACTCCTTGCTTTGATTCTTAATCGTGCTACAGGTTCTTTAAAATATTGCTCAGGAATTTTGGTTATCCTTTGACCGGGTATTCCGCCTTTTATTATAAGATGCCAATCTTCCATACGGGGGAAAGTTTTGCCTGAGAACAAGTCCTGTCCGTAAAGCTCCCATTCGGTAATATAGTTTTGACTTCCTACGGAGACCCCGGAACTACCCCAGTCAATGATGATCTCCGACAGACTATACTTCCCCTTTAGGTCAACAATGTAGTCAAAAACAAAATCTGCCGGAGCGGCTGCTGTGTTGTAGTCTCCATCGGTTAGATGGGACGGATACATGCCAGCGTTTACGGTGTATTGCTCGTAATACCGCAAATAAGATGATAACCTTCTTGGATCAAACTGGAGCGAATAAGAATCTGTCTTAAGATCTTCATCAAGCGGCTTAATTTTCTTCACATTTAAGAACAATTCCACGACAGGTTTGTTGAGAGCTAAATTGATGCGGTCACTGACCACTTGTCCTTTTAAGTTTTCTTTACTTCGATTTTCGGGTTGAACTTCCGCGGGTCTATAATCCCCCATTTCAGAAGGCTTTTGCTGATAATAATACGTTTCAGACTCTACATCGAGTGAAGCAATTGAAGATCCAATGTTCCATCTAGATTTAATGCTTTTTGCTCGCTCATCTGGGGAAAAAGAGTGAATGCAATGAACTACAAGGCTATAAATAAGTATGGTGATAATTACAAAAGCAAAAAGAGTAAACCACCTGTAGCGAATCAGGCAGGTTGTTAATGAATAGGTAGTTTTCTCTGAGTTTGCCATCACTCAGTCTCCCTCATAAAATCTTTCCCCCATTATTGTAGACGGTGTAAATCAAGCAGGTTAGAAAAAACAAAAGCCCCATCTCTCTTTGTGAGAAACAGGGCTTTCGATGATCAGGCCATAATCCCCTCCAGGTTACAGCTGCTCACAGGCGCGTTCCATACCGTCAATTTCAATGAAGCATGTCAACCCTTTAACTCCGTTACGGTATCCTGTCAAGAAATATCATGCTGAGAATCTCAGGTACTTACAGCTCCCGGATCGCGCGGGTCTCGTATTCCCCGATGAATCCCTTATCCGCAAAGCTGAAGTAGTCGTCGTTCCCGATGATGATGTGGTCGAAGAAGTTGATCCCCGTCGCCTTCGCGGCCATCATCAGGCTCCGGGTGAAAGCCTTGTCGTTTTCGCTCGGGGCCGTGGCGCCGGAGGGATGATTGTGGGCGACGATGACCGACGGGGCGTTGTTCCGGACGGCCGTCTGGATGATGTCGCGGATGTAGGGGTTCGCCCGGTCGACGGTCCCGTAGTCGATATCGATCATGTCTGCGACGGCGTTCTTCCCGTCGAGGAGGAGCAGAACGAACCGCTCCTTTTTCAGGTCCCGCATCAGCGGCATCAGGAGATCGGCAACGTCGGAGGAGTGCCGGATCGGGACCGAGGTCCGTTTCTTCTCGCTGAGCATCCGCCTGCCCAGCTCCATGGCCGCCTTGATCTGCGCGATCTTCGCCCCCTTGAGGCCGGAGATCTTTTTGAATTCTGAGATGTCGGCGCCGCTCATCGCGCGCAACGACTTGAAGCGGTGGAGCACTTCCCTCCCGATATCGACGGCGCTCCTGCCGGGCGTGCCGGTCCTGATCAGGATGGCGAGGAGCTCGGCGTTGCTGAGGGCGTGCTCGCCGTGTTTGAGCAGTTTTTCGCGGGGGCGGTCGTCCTCCGACCACTCGCGGATGGGAACGGGATAGCTGACCTTTCTGTTCTTCCCCATGGCTCCGACCGCCCTGAGTCTGATACGTAAAAGTGTAATACGGGGAGGACGAAATAGCAATCGGCAAAAAACAGGGAAAAGGGGGGACACAATAGGTTGAAAAAGCACAGGAGATGATATATAGGGAAGATTCAATGCATGGAGTTGAGCGTGGTTCAACTCTGTGCATTATTATTTTTATGGCGGTCAATCACAGCAGCTGTCACTCGGAGAAAATGCCATGGACAAGTTTCCCATAACTCGCGCAGGATTTGAACGACTGAAGGAAGAACTGGACCGTCTGAAGAGGGTCGAAGTACCGGCAAACATACGGGATATCGAAGTAGCCAGGGAACACGGCGATATCTCGGAAAACGCCGAATATGCCGCGGCCAAAGAGAGACAGGCCTTTATCCAGGGGAAAGTTCAGGAGATAGAGAACAACCTGGCGAGTTCAACCATCGTCGAACTGAAGGATCTGACCGATGAAATGGTCGTCTTCGGGTCGACCGTCACGATAGAGGATACCAACACCGGAGAGGTGACCCGGTATCAGCTCGTGGGCCCTTTCGAGTCGGACATGAGCCGGAACCAGATATCCGTCACGTCCCCCATCGGCAAGGCGCTCATCAGAAAAGAGCGGGGTGACGAGGTCAGGGTCAACACGCCGGGGGGCGTCAGAGAATTCGAGATCGTTGATATCACTATAGAATAGTTTCCGGGCGGCGGCTACCCTATCTTCCAGGTGGTGGCGGCGGGGGTATCCTCGAGGACAATCCCCTTGCCGGCCAGCAGATCTCTGATCTCATCGGCACGGGCCCAGTCCTTTGCCTCCCGCGCCTCTCTCCTCTCGGCGATCAGCCGCTCTACCTCTTCGACGTCGACACCGGACTTTCTGACCTCGCGATCACGGTCCTTTCCGAAGTAGTCGGCTGGGTCCTCCAGGAACAGCCCCAGCACCTTCCCCACCTCTCTGATCCGTTCCCGTGCCTCGCTGAGGACAAAAAGCGTCTCCCTGGCGGGCTGTGAGTCTTTCGCCGGGAGGTATCCATTGATCAGACGGACGGTGTCGAAGAGGTATCCCAGCGCCATGGGGGTGTTGAAATCGTCGTCCATCGCCTCTGTGAACCTGCCGGGGAGCGCCCCCGCTTTCTGGAACACCACCTCATCTTCCTTGGAAAGGTTCTTTTCGGAAAGATCGGAGAGGTCCGTCCCTTCGCCGATCGCATCCTTGATGGCCTTCAGTGTGGTGTATACTCTGTCCATACCCGACCGCGCCTCCGCCATGGCGGCATCGGAGAAATCGATATAGCTCTTGTAGTGTCGCTGAAGGATGAAAAACCGCACTACTTCCGGGTGATAGGCATTCAGCACCTCTTTGATGGTCAGGGTGTTCCCGAGGGACTTGGACATCTTCTCGCTGTCGATTTTTATGAAGCCGTTGTGTATCCAGTAGTTCGCGAAGGGTTTTCCCGTGGCCCCTTCCGACTGGGCGATCTCGTTTTCGTGGTGCGGAAAGATCAGGTCTTCGCCGCCGCCATGGATATCGAAGGTGTCCCCCAGAAACCGCTGGCTCATGACGGAGCACTCGATATGCCACCCCGGCCTGCCTTTCCCCCAGGGGCTGTTCCACCAGGGCTCCCCCTCCTTGGCGGCCTTCCAGAGGACGAAATCGAAAGGATTTTTTTTCTTCTCGTCTATGTCGATCCGGGCGCCGGCCATCATGTCGTCCAGGCCTCTTCCCGACAGCTTGCCGTATCCGTCGAACCCCTCCACCGAATAGTAGACATCGCCGTCGACCACGTAGGCGAGTCCCTTGTCCATCAGGGTGTCGATCAGCCGGATCATCCCCTTTATGTTCTCGGTCGCCTTGGGGGCCACCGTCGGCCGGACCACCCCGAGGCGGTCCATGTCCTCGTTGTGTTCCTTGATATACCGTTCGGATATATCGGCTATCTCCGTGCCCTCTTCAATCGCCTTCCCGATGATCTTGTCGTCGACATCCGTGAAATTCTTGACGTAGGTAACGTCATAGCCCTTGTATTTCAGGTACCGGTAGATGACATCGAAGACCACCGCCGCCCGGGCATGGCCGATATGGCACACGTCGTACGCGGTAATCCCGCAGACGTAGATCCCGATCTTCCCCTCTTCTATGGGAATGAATTCTTCCCTTTTTCGTGTCAGTGTGTTGTACAGTTTCAAGCTCATTGTTCCGTTCCAATCCGTCAGGCAGCACGGTCACTGCCGCTTCTGTCGTACAGGTCTCTTACGGGAAGACCGAGATCCGATCCAGACCGGCATCCTCCGGCAGTCCGCACATGAGATTCATGTTCTGGACCGCCTGACCCGATGCGCCCTTTACCAGGTTGTCTATCGCGGAAACGATGACCACCCGCCCGGTCCGTCCGTCGACGATACATCCGATATCGCAGAAGTTGGAGCCCCTCACCGAGGAGATGTTCGGGAGGCTCCCCGCCGGACATACCCGGACAAATTTCTCTCCGGCGTAGAACTTCCGATAGATATCGGCAATCTCGGTCCCGGACACCTTCTTATTAAGATTCGCATAGATCGTACTCAGGATTCCCCGGTTGACCGGCACGAGGTGGGGGGTAAAGGAGATCGCAAGATCCTTCTTCGCGATACGTCCCAGTTCCTGTTCTATCTCCGGTGTGTGGCGATGCGACCCGACCTTGTATGCCTTGAAACCCTCATTCGCCTCGCAGAAGAGCGATCCGAGCTGCAGATCACGTCCTGCGCCGCTTACGCCCGATTTTGAATCCGCTATAATCGATGAAAGATCGATGCACCCATCTTCGAGCAGGGGGGCGAGCCCCAGGATGATGCTCGTGGGGTAACAGCCGGGGTTGGCAACAAGATCCGCCTCCTTTACTTCATCCCGATACAGCTCGGGAAGTCCGTAGACCGCGTTCTTGAGCAGATCGGGAGCGGTATGCTTCACATACCATGCCTCGTATACCGATACATCCCTCAGGCGGAAATCGGCGCTGAGATCGACAACCTTGACGCCAGCCGCGACAAAGGCCGGCACCACCGGCATGGCCTTCCCGTGGGGAAGGGCAAGGAATACGACGTCGCAGGAGGATACAAGCTGCTGGGGTGACGAGTCCACGAATCGCAGATCCGTCGTTCCGGCAAATGCAGGATAGACCTCCGAGACCGGGGTGTCCCTGAATTTTCTCGATGTGATGGCGACAACATCCGTGTCGGGGTGACCGATCAACAGCCGCAGGAGTTCCTGACCGGTGTACCCGCTCGCCCCATAGATCCCGACCTTCAACATAATTCCCCTCCCAATAAAAAAGGGGGCCGTCTCGGCCCCCTCTGAGTCTTGCTGATCTTATCTCTTGGAATACTGGAATCTCTTCCTGGCGCCGGGCTGGCCGTATTTTTTCCGCTCCTTCACGCGGGCATCTCTCGTCAGAAAACCGGCCTTTTTAAGGACGGATTTCAGTTCCTCATCATACCCCACGAGGGCCTTGGATATTCCGTGCCTGATGGCACCTGCCTGACCGGAAATCCCCCCTCCGTTGACATTGATATAGAAATCAAACTTGCCTTTCTTATCGGTCAGGTCGAGAGGCTGCTGAATCATTCTCTTCAATATATCAAGGGGGAAGTACTCGTCAAAATTTCTCTTATTGACAACAAAAACACCGCTCCCCTCTTTCATCCACACTCGTGCTATCGATGTCTTTCTCTTCCCCGTCGCATAATAACTCTTCACTGCCATATCGTTTCTCTCCTCGCCTACACTTCCAGCACCTTGGCCATCTGGGCCTTGTGCGGGTGCTTGTCGCCCTTGTATACCTTCAGCTTCTTCAGCATCTGCCTTCCCAGACTGTTTTTCGGAAGCATCCCCCTGACGGCACTGCGCAAGAGCTCTTCAGGCTTTTCGGCCAGCACCCTGCCCGCCGTCGCCGATTTCAGCCCTCCGGGATACCCGGTGTGATGATAGTAGATCTTGTCGGTAAGCTTCTTACCCGTAAGGGAGATCTTCTCCGCGTTGACCACAACGATAAAATCCCCGGTATCAACGTGCGGGGTATAGACGGGTTTGTGCTTTCCTCTCAGGCGCCGTGCGATCTCGGCGGCAAGCCTTCCCAGCACCTTCCCCTCCGCGTCGACAAGGTACCAGTCTCTCGCGACGTCCTCTTTTTTGGCACTATATGTCTTCATAAAAATTCACCTGTGACCCAGAAATCAAAGAGGGCGAGGATATGTAATTACGGAACATTTGTCAAGGAAAAATCCAAAAAACTTTTCGGCCTACCGACCGGGTACGGGCCCCGATATTCTGCCCACCTTTCCAAGGCCATAGAGGGAAAAGATGAACATATAGCTCGTGTCGTCAGGGGCGTGAGAATAACTAATCTCAACGCTCCAGCATTGTTTATGGTAATCGAGCGCGTACGTGGTCTCAAGGGTTTTCCTGTCGAGTTCATCCTTCCGGAGGACATACATCACATCGAGGGCATCGGTCACCTTCGCCTTGAGAGAGAGGTTGATCTCCTCCACCGAGTCCTGCGTGTACCGGTACTCGGTCGTCAGGGAATCACCGCGGGGGCTCCATAATCTGACGGAGGAATTTATCCGTTCCCATTCGCCTGCGTTGACGTCGAACTGTGCGTCGGAATCGAAGGAAACGTACGGGGAAGGGTAAATGTCGAGTTCAGTGAGGATATTGCCGAACGGTCTCCTGGGCTGTGAAGAGCCGGTGGTATTCCTCCTCGCCTCCTGGATATCGTAATCCTGGCTCAGCTTCAGCCTGAAAAGCTCCCGATAGATAGATCCCTCCTCTCCGTAATTCAGCCGGGCGATCAGTGTGTTGATGAGCGAGTAGGTCACTTTATTCGTCTCGGCAACCTCATCCAGGAAGTCCGGTCTATCATCCTGGTACACATTCGGGATATACGAGTATTCCACCTCCGGCCGGATCCCGTGCCGTATCTTGTCTATGACCTTTCCCCCCACATCAAAGATCCGGTGTATCTCGGTGGAGAGGAGCGCTCCGGTTGTGTACAGTTCGCGGCTGCCGTCTTTGTCATCATTCCCCGCGGCAGGACCGTCGTATGAGCTCGTCCAGGTGGTCCCTCTCAGCCCCAGAGACGGGGTGAACTCCAGGTATTCACCAAAGGTCAGGGGCAACGAAAAGACCGGGTAGACATCGAAGGCATCCCCCCGGTATCCCGTGGTCCGGTAGTAATGACCGTACGACGACGTTAACTCAAAATCGACGGGGGAATCAAAAATAGGCTGCTGAAGACCGATAAAGCTGACTTCCGGGTACTTCTGCAGTGTCTCGTCATTGGAGTAGCTCTGAAAGTTATCCGTATACTCCACAAGGGCGGTCGCATTAAACATGCCCCACTCCTTGACGAGACGGGCCGTTGAGATCAACGAAGTCAGGGATTTGTCGGCCCTGAATGGAACACCCCTGAAGGCAGGGATTTCCCCCTCTTTATATTCTTCTGTATAATAATTGGCCGAGTAGTGCTCCATATAATAGTTGTACGAATCGAAATCCCTGAAGTACCACCGGTCGGATACCCGCCTGATATCAGTCTTCAGGTAAAAGCCCTTGCTGAACGTCGTCTCGTGGTCCAGGTAATACGACCACCGGTTATGGCTACCGTTCCAGTCCCTCTGTAGAAAGGCGTTTTCTTCGACCCCCGATGCCTTCATGCCGTCACTGAGGTAATCGCCATAGAACGTGCCGTATGAGTCCTCACTGGCAACATACCGGAACTCCATCCCCTCCTGGAACCCTCTCTTGTCCATATAGCGCTGGTAAAAGGTCGCATCGGCGTTCTCCGAGATGGCCCAGTAAAAGGGGATACCGACATCCAATCCCAGTTTGTCGCTCGAGTAGGCGATACGGGGAAAGAGCAGGCCCGTCTGCCGGGTGGTTTTGGCGGGGAATATCATATAGGGGAGGTAGAGAATGGGGACACCCTTCACCTGGAAGGTCCCGTCCTTGACGGCCCCATATCCGTCAATGGTAACCTCTACCTCGCTGCCGGTAAAGGTCCAGGCGGGATTTTCACCGTCACAGGTCGTTGCCCGCCCTTCCTTCAGGAAATAGGTCGCGTCGCCCCTCTTTTCGATGGTCTCCCCCCACAGGTAGAGGTGGTTCTTGTCAAAAAACATCTTCCCGTTGGATACGATGCCCGTTTCGTTGGCAATACTGAACTGTGCCCGGTCCCCCTCAAGGAGGTCCTCGCCGCTCTTTATGAATACGTGCCCCTCGGCTTTTGCCTCATCCTTCAGCCGATCCAGGATGACGTTATCGGCCTTGATGAACCCACCCTCAAAAGAGATGACAACGTTGCCGCTTGCCTGATACGTCTTGGAATCACTGTCATATGAGAGGGTTTCCGCCTCTATGTCCACCCGCTTCGGCATATCCGGTACAGAGGCAAGGGAAAGGTCACCGCACAGGAGCAGAGACAGTGACACGAAAAACAGTATCGACCTTTTTCTCACGAGACACTCTCCAGACAGAATTTTTGGTACGCAGAGGGAACAGCTTGTATCTACTACCATAGAAGTCTCTTTTTCGGAAGGCCAAAAATAACCGCCCGACAGGTATCGTTGTACGGATTATAAAAAAGGGCGCTGCTCGCATGTATCGCCGGCGACCATCCGTGCATACCGCTCACGGGACATATCGCCCAAATCTTTGGCCGGCCTGCCTCTCCCGAGTCCCGGGGGGGCAATTCCGGACAGAGTGCCGGCTCCCTGAAACCCAAAAAGATGTATTGACAATGACTGGGATTTAAACTACAAAAGTCCCCTACATCGACCGGTAAAGAACCTGGTTGTCAGGTCTTTCGACCGTACCGAAAACACCCTGAGGAGAATAAAAGTGGATGAAGCTCTGGCAGTAACGTCGGCAGATATCGGAAGACATTTTCATGGGAACGTCCTCGACATGATACTGGATTCGGGACCCATGGTTCAATTCGTGCTCCTGCTCCTCCTCTTCTTTTCCGTGGTCTCGTGGGCTATTATCCTGACAAAGTACCGGCTGATTAAAAAATCCAAGAAAGAAAACGACATGTTTCTCGATAGATACATGAAGATCAATAAGCTTTCGGAGGTCTTCCCCGAATCGAAGAAATTCAGATATTCTCAAATTGCCAAGATCTTCAGGGCGGGCTACACCGAACTGGTCAAGATTGCCGGGATCAGGAAAGAGACCCTTCCGGACGTGGACCCCGAAGCATCATGGTCACTGGAGATAAAGGGGCTGGACAATATCGAACGGGCGCTGAACAGGGCGTGTGATTCGGAAACGACAAAACTGGAAAGTTCACTGGGATTTCTTGCCACGACGGGGAGCGCGTGCCCCTTTATCGGACTCTTCGGAACCGTATGGGGTATCATGAACGCATTCAAGGGGATCGGGATAAAGGGTTCCGCCACGCTGGCGGTAGTCGCCCCGGGAATATCGGAGGCCCTGATCGCCACCGCAGCGGGCCTGGCAGCGGCCATACCCGCGGTCATCTTCTATAACTACTACACCAACAGGATACGGACCATCACGGTGGAGGCGGACAGTTTCTCGTCGGAATTTCTCAACATCGTAGAGAGGCATTACACAAAGAGTATCCGCAAATGAGATATTCACGGAACCGAAGGAATGCCGCCGCGCGGCCTATATCGGATATCAATGTGACCCCGCTCGTCGACGTGGTGCTGGTCCTGCTGATCATCTTCATGGTCACCGCCCCCATGCTGCAGATGGGGATCGATGTCAACCTTCCCCGGGTAAAGGCCAAGACGGTGGATGTCGGCGAGGAAAAGCTCATATTGACGATAAACAGCAAAGAAGAGATCTTCATAAATAAGTATCAGACATCCATAGCAGATCTGAAGACCAAACTGGAGGGCATCTTCGCCTCTCGAATCGACAGAGAAATATTCATGCGTGCAGACAAAGAGATCCCTTACGGATTCGTGGTTCGTGTTATGTCTGAAGTGCGCAAGGCCGGCGTTGATAAGCTTGGAATGATTACGGAATCTCCGAAGGAATAGGCATGACTTTTTTTACGGAGGCGCTGGAGAAAAATCATGATGATGCCGCGGGCCTGAACAATATGGTCGTACTCTCGTTTCTCCTCCATGCCCTCATCCTTTCAATCATATTCTTTTCCCCGTCTCTGCCGGAACCCCGGTGGACCTTCGGGCCGACCTATGTGGTTGATCTGGTAAGTCTCCCCTCAAGCTCCGTGGAGGTCAGATCTTCCGAGGAGATCTCGAGGGAAGTAGTCGGCATGAATCGCAAGAATCACTCAATGGTCATGAAAAAAGAGGTCGGAGAGGATCTGCGCATCCCTGTCAGGGAGGCAAAAACCCACAGGAAAGAGACCGGATCCGTCGATACGGCGATAGAGGGTATCAAGAAAAAGGTTGCCGCTACCGCTGCCCCCCCGGCCACCGCCGCAAAGGGTTCCCAGCCGGTGGCGGCCCACGGCCACCCCGAGCCGAATATGCAGATGAGGGTGTATTACTCCGTCGTCTGGTCCATGATAAAGGAGAAATGGGCCCTGCCGGAAGGGATCCTGAACAATACCAATCTTGAAACCGTCATAGGGGCAAAGATCCTGAAAAACGGCACCGTGGTAGACCTGACCTTCGAGAAGCAATCCGGCAACAGATATTTTGATGAATCCGCCATGAAGGCGATCAAGAAAGTGGGGAAGTTCCCCGTCCTTCCCGAGGGATTGAATAAAAAATATATCGATCTGGGGATACGGTTCCGCTCATCGGAACTGTAGGGTCCCAAAGACGGAGGAGCTGTCACTTCAGCCGGGCCGCGAAAGACAGGATGATCGCGACACAAAGTGTCATAGTGGACTTGAAACGATTATTAACGTATAGACATCGCAAGGGTCCCTTCAGGTCCGCTTCGATTTCAAGCTCAGAGGAATTCCAGAGACTGGGGGCTCCGTGGGTATTACAGGAAAGATAATGCGTAAGATACTAGGCCTCCTTATTTTCTCAGCGGTTTTCTTGTACAGCTCCGCGGCCTGCGCCAAGGTGTACATAGACATAAACTCCCCCGCCTTCCAGAAGTTCCCGGTGGCAATACCGGAATTCAAGAATCTGGGGCACACAGAACCGGAAGAGGACCTCTCCGCATGGTTTACGGATCAGCTGTCCCGCATACTGAAGATTACCGGATTCTTCAAGATAATCAGCCCGGATGCTTTCCTCGAAGACCCGGACAGCGCCGGCATAACCATCCGTGAGATCGACTTCTCCAACTGGTCGAGTATCGGTTCTGATTTCCTCATAAAGGGGGGATTCAGTTATGACGGCAAAAACCTTGTCGTTGAGTTTCGCCTGTTCGATACGATAGAGGGAAAACGTCTTGCCGGCAAGAAATACTGGGGGAGGCCCGAGGAGAAGGAGGTCATGGCCCTCAAGTTCGCGGACGAGATACTCCTCGCACTGACCGGGAGGGGTGGTGTCTTTGACACAAAGATAGCCTTCGTCGGGAAAGAGGGGGACAATTCCGAGATATATACGATAAACTTCGACGGTTCCGCCCCTGTCAGGGTAACCGCCTATCATTCCCTTACCCTCTGTCCCCAGTGGTCACCGGACGGATCAAAAATAGCCTTTACCTCATACAGGGACGGAAATCCCGACTGCTATATCAAAGACCTGTCCAGCGGAAGAACGCGCAAGATATCCTCCTTCAGGGGGCTGAATCTGCCCGCCTCCTGGTCCCTTGACGGCACCAAACTCCTCATGGTCCTCAGCAAGGATGGCAATGAGGATATCTACATCAAGCACCTTGACAGCGGGAAGATTCAACGCCTGACGGATGACCGGGCCATCGATGTCTCTCCGGTATGGTCGACCGACGGAAAAAAGATCGCCTTCGTATCGAATCGTTCCGGATCTCCCCAGATCTTTGTTATGGATTCGGAGGGGAAAAATGTGAGGAGGCTGACCTTCGAAGGATCCTATAACTCATCCCCTTCCTGGTCGCCGGATGGGACCAGGATAGCGTATGAAGGATCATCAAACGGCTCCTTCCAGATATTCTCTATCGGTGAGGATGGAGACAATCTTATGCAACTTACCTTCGGACCGGGGGGGGGGGAAGCCCCCTCCTGGTCACCGGATGGACGGTATCTGGTCTTTTCTTCGAAGAGAAACGACCGGGAGAGGGTGTGTGTTATAAACGCTAACGGGCTGAATCTACGGGTATTACCCGCCATAAAAGGGGTGAAATCGTTCAATAGCCCCTCGTGGTCCCGTCATCTAAATTTATATTGAATTTACAACTGTTTTGTGTTTTAAGAAATGAGGCTTGTTGGTCGTATCCATCAGGGATGCCTTGGGGGGAGGGATTCTTGTTATCAGAGTGTCTGCATCTCCGGCAACCAGGGACTCCCGAGCGGATAGATACTAAATCTCTTGGAGGAGGAAAAATGAAAAAGAATTCTATTGTTGTAAGCGTTTTGGTATGTATATGCTGTCTCTCGCTGATTTTCGTTTCAGGGTGTGCCACGGAAAAAGTGGCTAAGATTCCCCCCAATGCGAGCATGAACGACATCCTGGCGGGAGAAACTGCAAAGTCCAAGGCTGAAATCGCCGCCATGAGAAAAGCGGCAGCAGCCAGGAAAGCTGCTGCTGCTGCAAAAGCCGCAGAAGAGGCAAAAGCGGCCAAGATTCCAGCCACTGCAAGCATGAACGACATCCTGGCAACGGAAACTGCAAAGTCCAAGGCTGAAATCGCCGCCATGAGAAAAGCGGCCGCCGCCAAGAAAGCTGCCGCCGCAAAAGCAGCAAAACAGTAAAGGAGGGGTCAAATGAAGAGAAATTCTATTATTGTAGGATTGGTGGTGTTCGTATTCAGCCTTTCACTGCTTTTCGTTTCAGGGTGTGCCACAGACCAGGCAGTCAAGAGTGAGAGAATTCAAAGCGGTGCGAGCATGAACGACATCCTGGCCGCGGAGACCGCCAAGTCCAAGAAGGAGTTCGTCGCCCTGAAGAAGGCAATGGCCGCGAAAAAGGCAGCCCAGGCAAAGCTGCAGGCTGAAGCCGACGCGTTCGCGGATATACAGTTTGCCTTTGACCGCTATGACCTCAATGCCGAGGCCAGAAACACGCTGGGCGGGATTGCGGACTGGCTGACGAAACAGAGCGCCTGGGTGGTAACCATCGAGGGGCACTGTGACAACAGGGGAACGCTGGAGTATAACCTGGCCCTGGGAGAGAGGCGCGCCCAAGCCGCGAAGGACTATCTCGCCAGTTTAGGCATCGCCGCGGAGAGAATAACCACCATCAGTTATGGTGAGGAACGGCCGCTGGATCCCGCAAATAATGAAGCGGCATGGTCGAAAAACAGGAGAGATCATTTTCTCATAGTCCCCAAGAAATAATAACGGTACGGGGGTTTTCTCTTGAAGAATCTTGTGATCCTTTTCTTGTCTGTGGCATTCGTATGCACGGGATGCGCAATGCAAGAAGAGCTTCAGCGGGTTGAGGTGCGTCTTGGGGCAAAGATCACGGCCCTCGAGAAACGTCTCGGAGAAAACAGTGAGTCCCTCCGATCCAGCAGGAAGATTCAGGCGAATGCCGGAGCGGATCTCGTAGCTTTGAGGGACAGCGTACAGAAGCTGAGGGGCGCCACCGAAAGACTGGAGGTAAAGATATCGGCCCTTGAATCAAAGACCGGAGATCCGCAGGGCAGCCTGAACGATATCCTTACCAAACTGACGTACCTTGAAAATTATCTGGGTATCGGCAAGACTGAAGACGAAGGGAGCACGGAGAGGAGCGCAGCAGAGTCCACCGAAAAGAAAGAGCCTTCGGGCAGGGAAGAGGCATACGCCAACGCCTACAGTATGTTCAAGAGTGGACGGTATGACGCTGCGAAGGAGGAATTTCGAAAGTTCCTGAAGACCTTTCCAGACTCGGAATATTCCGATAACGCGCAATTCTGGATTGGGGAATGCGAGTACTTCCAAGGGAGATACGAAGAGGCGATCATAGAATACGAAGCGGTGATTCAGAACTATCCCAAGGGGAACAAGGTTCCCAATGCCCTCTTAAAGCAGGCGCTCTCTTTCCTGAAACTGGGCGACACATCCAGCGCCAAGTTTCTGCTGCAGGGAGTTATTAAAGATTATCCAAACACGACCCCTGCAAGCGTGGCCAGAAAGAAACTGATCGATATCAAGTAAGCAGTGTACCGGTTGGCGTATTATATACGCCAACCGGTACACGCATGCCTCTCCGGGAAACTCACATGCATTACCGGCCTATGGGTATTGGCGTGATACCGGAAGGTATCTGGAGATCGAAGACCGCCACATCTGCGGCAAATGATGTGTCCAGATCGAGATACCGAATATCCATCTCCACCCTCTCCGGTTCTTTCACCTCGACATGTATCTTTCTCGGATAGGGTGTCCCGTCCACCACAGTATGGTCTGCGAATGCAGCCCTCCAGAGGGTCCTGTGATCATCGGCCTCCTCAATCTTTGTCAAGATGTGGCTCACGGGATCCACCCACAGTGACCGTCTCCTCCTTCCCGACCTGATGTCTACACGGTACGCCCCTTCCTCCATGTGCCCTGAAAGGCGCCCATCCGGTATGTGCGGAGGCAACCCGCCGGCAAGGAGGGGAACCATATCGGCAGGGGAAAGAAATACCTTGAAAAACAGAGAAAGGTTTTCCCGTGTCGCTGCACCCACATAAAATTTTCCCTCTCCCGGGAAAAACACCTTGAGAGCCTCTCTGTTCGCAGAGAGAAAAAAATCCGCCGGACCGAAGAGGGGTATCGTCTCGACACGAAGGTTGGAGGGCTGTCGCACCAAAAGCGCCATCTTCCGAGAGTAATCCCCCTCGGGGGAGCTGAGGGAGACCCGTGCGGTGGCCCGCAGCGTATCGCCGGTGCCCGGGATGGCGATCTTCTCAAGGACATCCTGGGGGCGGGGCAATGGTCCCCTCGTCACCTCCGGGACCTTCCCGGAGACGCATCCGGAAAGAGCGAGGAGCACAAGACACGTCACTATAATATCTCTTTTACTCACCGGGTATCCGTATAATCCGTATCTTTTCCTTCAGGTCATTGTTTTCCGGGTTACGGTGCAACGCCTCTTGATATACGTCCAGGGCCTTTTCTATCTGACCGTCTTTCTTGTAGGCATCGCCGAGGTGGCCGGCAATGGTCGGATCGTCGGGGAGAAGATCAACCGCCTTCTGCAGGTAACTGATCGCCAGGTCCATCCTGTTCTGCCGAAAGTAAACCCAGCCGAGGCTATCCATAATGTAGCCGTTATTGGGCTTCAGGCGAAGGGCCTTCTTGATCAGCTCTTCGGCCTCGGCAAGTCGTATGTTCCTCTCCGCGTAACTGTACCCGATAAAGTTGATCGCATCGGCATTATCGGGATCAACCTCGAGCAGCGCCTCCATCGCTTCTATGCTCTCCCGATGCTTGTTTCCCTTTCCGTACACAATGCCCAACCGGTAATGGAGGTCCACATCCTGCGGCGAGAGGGAAAGGGCCCTCCTTAAAATATCCTCCGCGTCGGCAAGTCTCCCCTCCTCCTCGTAAAGAGCGGCAAGAAACCGGTAGAATTCGAGGTTTTTCTTGCCTTTTTCTATCTCCTGCCCGATGAGCCCGATCGCCTTTTCGGCATCTCCGGTCACCTTCAGGATAAATCCCATTCTGACACGGGCGGGGACGTACAGGCTCGATTTTTCAGATATGGATGCAAGTTCTTTGAGCGCATCCGCATACTGGCCCTTCTTTTCGTATGTCGAGGCAAGAAAATACACGGCCCTGTCATTATCGGGACGGACACGAAGCACTTCAAGGAACTGCGCGATGGCCCTGTCGTAGTCTTTTCCCCCCAGGAAGTAGGCGAGCCCCAGCGAAAATCTCGTTTCGGTAAGAGAGGGATCCCACTCCAGTATCTTCTCAAATTCTTCGGAGGCCATACCATATTTCTTTGACTTCATAAGGGTGTTCCCCAGCTCAAACCGTATCTGAACATCGGATGGATTGGACCGGAGAAAATCCTCGTAGATCGCCACGGCCTCGTCATTCTTGTCCTGGGACCGGTACAAGATCCCCAGATCCATCAGCGCCGGTCTGAACGTCGGTTTGATATCCAGGGTTTTCTGGAACCATACCTCGGCCTCGTCATGCCTGTCCATCGCGGCATATGTCTTGGCAAGGTAATAACTGCCCATCAGACTGGAAGGGTCCATCTTGAGGAGATCATCTAGGATGTCGACCGCCTTGTCATATTCCTTGTTCTCGCGGTAAAAGAGGTTGAGAAAGAGATACGCCTCTCGTTTTTCGGGGTCTATACCGATAACCTTTTTATATTCATGGATGGCATCTTCGAACCTCTTGAGGTTACCGTACAGACTGCCGAGAAGGATACGGGAATCGACATATTCGGGTGCAAGGGTGACAGACCGCTCCAGCAGACCGAGCGCCTTGTCCATCTCTTGCCTCTGTATGTAGAGTGCGGCAAGTTCGGTCATGAGATATGGGGATTCGGGATCAACTCGCAGGGCATTCTCATACTCCTCGATGGCCTCGTCAACCTCTCCCTCAATCGCGAAAAGCACCCCCCGGGAGTAGTGATAGTACCCTTCCGACAGGGGGCCTTCCACCCTCGCCTGATCCTCATACGGCAGAGGGGCACATGTCATCACAAAAAAGAGGGGCATGATCACAAGGAATATGTCTTTCACCGTGTATATGCTCTTCATGTCTTCCCTTCAGTGCCCTCGCACGGACCACGATCTGCCTCTCACCCGGAGGAGGAGCCATCCCTTTTCGTCCGAAAGGCTTCCCCACCCCAAAGCGATCCCCGCGCAGGAGGGGAACCGTGGGTGAAGGTTTTGGAACCCCTGCCGCTATTCGATCAGATCGGACAGGGGCACAATACGGATACCATGATCCCGAAAAACAGGCACCGCCGCCCCGATTGCCCGTACGGTACTTTCATGCGGATGCCCGATAATGATCATGGTTTTCCATGTATCCCGCTTTTCAACAATGCGGTGTAATATATTGACTGCCTCTTCAAAATCACAATCATTGTCAAGGAATATGTCCCTCCCGGCGTGTGGCAGACCGATCCTTTTTGCTACCGCGAGCCCCTTTGAGTTCCTTGTCGTCAGACTGTCCAGGAAAAAGAGGCCCCTCCCCTTTATGTCCCGGAGGACAACCGTCACCTTCCCCTCGTCTTCCATGAACCTCGACCCCATATGATTGTTGACTCCCGATATATGGGGAACATTCAGTATGTCTTTTTCCAGTTGCTCCCGTATCTCACCGGCATCCATCTGCACCAGGAGTGCCCCACTTCCCGGACATCTTTCAGGATAGTCATACGGCTCCATCGGCAGGTGGAGCAGCATCTCTCGCCCCGCTCTATGTGCCTGGCTGGCAATCGCTACCGAATACGGAAGGTGAGGAAGAATGGAGATCGTTATGGGGGCATCTATCGCAAGGATCTCATCCAGGACCGATATATCATATCCCATGTCATCAATGACAAAGGCTGCTCTGTTCCCTACCGCCGCTCGCTTGCGCCTTTCCTTCGGCCCTGCGCTCTCATCCGCTTCCAGGGATTCTGCCACCCCCACCGCCGGACCCCTCTCATGCGTGTAAGGGGTCTTCCCGGTCTCACCGCCTCCCCGATGGTACAGCAGATATCCCGCAGAGATAACCACACCGATGAGGACAAGGATCCCTACCCAACCCGCGAGAAATCTTTTCCCTGGACAAACCGCCTTCCCCCGCGTCGGTTTCTTTGAATGTGGTTTTCTCTTCTTCACACTGATAGTATCCGGACACCCGATATGGTGCGCTTCATCCTCGGATTTCCCGCGGTCTTACATCTTTTTGAAGACATCCCAGCTTTTCAACAGATCTATCGCGCTTCTCAGCTGATTGTCCTTCTTGAGATCTGCCATTTCCCTGGAGATCTTTTCGTCCAGCCCCTCTTCCTTTTCGCCCTCTATGTGTCCCTCCAGGTCCTTTTCCCTGATCCGTTTGGGCCTGTCTTTGGCCTCAAGGGCGGGCTCCACATACTCAACCATAATATCGGGGACGATTCCCTTTGCCTGGATTGATTCCCCGTCAGGGGTGTAGTACTTTGCAATGGTCAGTTTGAGCGCCGAACCATCTTTCAGGGGAACGATGGTTTGGACGGACCCCTTACCAAAGGTCCGGGTACCCAGCAGCAGCGCCCTCTTGTTGTCATGAAGGGCTCCCGATACAATCTCCGCGGCGCTGGCAGTTCCACCGTTGATCAAGATAACGATAGGAGCTTCGGGTTCGTTTCCGTCATCCCTGGCCTCTGCTACCCTTCTGCTGGTCTTCGTTCTCCCCTTCGACGATACGATTACCCCCGATTTCAGAAAGACATCGGACACCTCTACCGATTGAGTCAAAAGCCCCCCCGGATTATTTCTCAGGTCCAGGACAAGCCCCTTGAGGGGGGCATTCTCGGCACCCATCTTCGCGAGGGCTTCATTCAGCTCGTCGGCGGTTGTCTCCTGAAAATTCGATATCCTGATGTACCCGATATCTCCATGATATATTTTGTATTTTACACTCTTTATCTCTATGACATCCCGTACGATATCAAAGGGTATCGGATCGGCTTCGCCCTCACGAACAACGGTTATGGTTACCTTTGTCCCCTTCTCCCCCCGGAGTTTGTGTACCGCATCCATGATGGTGAAGTCCTTCGTCGTTTCACCATCGATCTTGATTATCTTATCTCCCGCCTTGACACCGGCGATAAA